>Ga0222633_1000288_pt1 | contig 54513 bp, 53 predicted proteins | sample AntAcemetageno48_FD_179816 | JGI IMG/M metagenome (GOLD analysis project Ga0222633, IMG submission 179816) | Saline water microbial communities from Ace Lake, Antarctica - #48 | ecosystem: Environmental > Aquatic > Non-marine Saline and Alkaline > Saline | place: Antarctica: Ace Lake | collected...
CACGGAAGCCGCCGAGCGAATTCGACACTTCCTGCAACAGGGCGGGCTGTAATCCCCCGATAAAGCAGTCATACTAGCCAGCTTTCCCAACTCAGGTTCTCATCACTAGCATGGCCTATTCCGATTTTTACTGCATAGCCTTTGGCATTGGCACCCGTAACAGCAAGGGTGAGTGGCTGGAAGTATTCTATCCCGTGCCCATTTTTAAGCCTTCAGAGCAAGATGTGAAACGCTATGCCGAAGTACTTGATTACAAGGGTGGAAACGCCGTCATCAACCTAAATGAAGACAATATAGGACGCCTTGCACCCCTAATTAGCGACAGTCGTCAGCAATCCATACTCGGCATGATGCGAGGCACCAAACGTCCCAGAGTTGCCTGTTTCTTGGAAACTGACAGCGCTATCAGCTCGACCCCAGAGGCATACCTGAAATTACATTTACTGTCTCACAGACACGCCAAACCCAACGAGATCAACCTGGAAGGCATATTTGTCCAATTGCCAAATGTCGCCTGGACGAGCGAAGGCGCAATGGACCCCTCTGAGTTAACCGACGCCCAATTGCAGGCCCGAGCCGAAGGAAGGATTCTAGACGTTGCAAGTATTGATAAGTTTCCAAAGATGACCAACTACGTGGTGCCCCACGGCGTTCGAATTTCCCACGCTGCTCGCGTCAGACTAGGCGCCTATTTAGGTGAAGGGACCACAGTCATGCATGAGGGGTTTATCAACTTCAATGCAGGCACAACAGGCACTGCGATGGTCGAAGGTAGGATTTCTCAGGGCGTGACAATCGGCAACGGCAGCGACTTAGGCGGCGGCGCCAGCACAATGGGGACGCTTTCTGGTGGTGGCGATATACTGGTTTCTATCGGCGAAGATTGTTTGATTGGGGCAAATGCTGGTTGCGGAATACCCTTGGGTGATCGCTGCACCATCGAAGCGGGACTTTATATTACTGGCGGAACCGTGATCCAGATTCTGGATGAAAACAAAAATTTCGTGAAGGTCGTTAAAGCCCGAGAACTTGCTGGCCATTCTGACATGCTTTTTATTAGAAACTCGCAATCAGGTGCAGTCGAATGCCGAACCAATACCAAGGCAATTCAACTCAACGAGTCACTGCACCTTCACAACTAAACTTCACAACTAGACTTCTCAAACAGCTTTCATAACTAGCACCCAATCACCATGAATCAAACTACAGAAGCCGGTCTCGACGCTGAGCTACTTGACCTGACCCGAAGCTTAATGAGTGCTCAATCGGTCTCCCCAAATGACGCGGGTTGTCAGATCATTATCGGTGACTACTTGGCACAACTCGGTTTTGAAATCGAGTCCTTACCTTTTGGTGACGTCAGCAACCTCTGGGCTACCCATGGCAACGGACCGCCTTACTTTGTATTTGCTGGGCATACCGATGTTGTGCCAGCGGGTCCCGAAAAAGACTGGTTGTCCTCGCCATTTGTTCCAACAGAACGGCACGGCCAACTATTTGGCAGAGGGGCCGCTGATATGAAGGGCTCGCTTGCTGCAATGTTGACCGCAATCAAACAATTTTTCGCCGAAGGCGGCGAGGATCATAAAGGCACTATTGCACTATTGATCACCTCCGATGAGGAAGCTGATGCCTTTGACGGCACTAAACGCGTTATGCAGACCCTAGGCGCGCGTGGTATCCATTTAGATTGGTGCTTGGTCGGAGAACCATCCAGTGGTCAGCAGCTCGGGGATATGGTCCGCAATGGCAGACGGGGTTCACTACATTGCAATTTGACCCTACATGGGCTGCAAGGGCATGTAGCCTATCCTGACAAGGCCTCAAACCCTATCCATAACTTTGCGCCGGCCCTCAAGGACCTCACGACCGAAATCTGGGACAAGGGAAACGATTATTTCCCGCCCACATCGATGCAGGTCTCAAATATTCACGGCGGCACTGGCGTCACAAATGTTATACCCGGTGAACTAGAAGTCATTTTCAACTTCCGCTATAGCACCGAGAGCACCCAGGCCTCCCTCGCAGCAAGAACCGAATCGATCCTCGACCAACATGGATTGAACTACACGGCGAACTGGCAGCTCTCCGGTGAACCATTTTTGACTGAAGGTGGCGAGCTCATTCCAGCGGTTCAACAGGCGATATTGAAGGAAACAGGATTAACTACTGAGTTATCCACTGCGGGCGGCACCTCCGATGGGAGATTTATCGCACCAACCGGTACTCAGGTTGTGGAACTCGGTCCTATCAACGCCACTATTCACAAGGTAAACGAGTCGGTGAACATTCAAGACCTAAATGTATTGAGGCGTATCTATCAAAGGGTGATGCATGACCTCACAGTTTCCTGATCTCGAGATTTACCTTAAGCGGATTCCACCGGCAGACATTATCGAATGGCTCGAGCAGCTCTTTGGCAAGGTTCAAATTGTGACGACCGACCCCGCTACCCAATGCCTGATCAATGAAACCATGGCTTGCACAATCAGCGAGAATGTTGCCAAGGGCGGCTTCACATCACTTTGGTTCAAAACCAACCAGACTCCTTGGACAACCGACCGTGATTGCGCCGAGGCTGCCTTCTCACATTTTCAAATTGAGACCCGGTGCAGTACCGGCGGGTGGGAAGGAGAAGGTGAAGATGCAGATGACGGTAAATGGCTACGATTCACTGACAAGGGCGCACAAACCGTCAATTGGCATAGTTCATGAGGCGGATTCTCGTATTTGGGCTCATCGCCTTTGTGACATTTTGCTCCTTTGTTGTGATCTTTGCCCCTGCGTCACTGGTTTGGCGCGCGGCTGAAAAAGAAGTTATCCAAAACGTACCAGACCTGCATACTCTTCGAGTCGGCGGCACTGTGTGGTCAGGAGAGGCAGAGCTGGCTTATCGGCAATTCCCCACTAGCACCCTCAACTGGGCAATTGCGCCAATGTCATTGTTCAAAGCCCGGTTGGATAACCAGCTTAGCTTGAACGGTGAGGGCCATGAATTTAACGCCGGCGTTCAAATTGCAGAACAATTTGGCCAGCTTACATCCCTACAAGGCTTCGTTGATGCCGAGTACATCAATCGCGTCAGCCAACCCCGGGGGCTGACGTTCTCTGGAAGAGTCGACATTCAGAATATGGCAATCACAAGCGACCTTCGTTGGGTGCAGGCAGCCACCGGGCGCATCTATTGGCCGGGAGGTAAAATCATCTCTCGTACTCGAGTTGCAGGCACTCGAGTTTTTGATCTGCCAGCCCTGACAGGCGACATCAGTCTGAAAGGCGATGATATTAATCTCAATTTGCACCATAACAGTAACACCGTGGTGGATATTTTCCTCAAACCAGATGGCTGGGTTCGGGTCGACGTGAAAGCACGCCTGTTTGATCTAACCAACCTTCCCTGGCCTGGTGGTTCGAGTCTTGATGACAATGTGCTAGAGTTCGAAGAGAAACTGCTCCGGAGCAACCGATAAGCATGGATTCCTTTGCCACATTTTTTACTCAATACAGTAAGCTGCTGACAACTGCGACGAGCGTTGTGCTAGTGATTCTCATCGCAGTTACCGCCGCCAATGGCGTAGTATTCTTTGCTGGACACCTGAACCAGAGAGAAATTGTAGTGGGTGGCGCCGCGCAAGCTCGTACTCAAGTGAAAAATTTCGACACCTCGCAAATCCGAGACCTCTTCGGCAAATATCAAGAAACCGCTACAAGCCAAACCACTGATGCACCACAAACTACTCTGAACCTCGAGTTACAGGGGATCTTTACCGCTGACACCCCTGCGGACTCATCTGCAATCGTCGCCCAACGCGGACAGGCCGGTGAACTCTATCGAATTGGCGATCGCCTGCCGGGTAACGCCACACTCGAAGCCGTGTTCGACGATCATATTTTGATCAAACGCGGTGCTCGAACTGAAAAGTTACCCTTTTTAGATAGCACCATTCGGGAGGGATTTAGCCAGGTATCAACTACCCCTGTGGGCTACGATGTGGTTTTGTCACCTGATCTAGTACCAACTGGCACCACCCGGCTTGAGCAAGTGCGAGAGCGAATCGCCCGCCGATCGCAACGAATTGTCCAAGAACGAGGCACTGTGAATCAGCCGGCTTCCGATCTACGATCCGCCATTGATGACTTCCAGCGACGTCTGGATGAAAGTCCAGTAGCGCTAATGGAGGAATTAGGTGTTGAAACCGTCGAAACTGACATGGGAAGCGGCTACAGAATTGGCAGTGAAGTCTCCCAGACAATGCTGAGACAGGCAGGTCTGCAAAAGGGCGACATTGTCATCTCAGTCAATGGCCAATCCGCGACCAGCGTCGCTAATGACAAAGGTTTGATGGCACAGGTCATGAAGAGCGAAAGGGTCAGGGTTGAAGTGCAGCGAGACGAACGCCGATTTTATGTAACCGTACCCATTCCGCAATAATCTGAACTCATCCAATTGAATCCATCTGTCTTAATCCGTCTACGTAAAAAAAGGCAAGCTGAAACTATCCTGAACGCCGTCGCAATTGACGCGTTTAGTTCTCACCAGAATTCAAGTAACATGCCGTTTTCACCACGTTCCTTACACACCTTATGCGTCAAATTATTCGCTTGCTAGTGGTTAGTTGTCTGCTTGTTGCGCCTTTCGCAACCGGTCAGGACAACTGGAAGATTAACCTCAAGAATGCCGATATTCGGGAATTCACGACTCAGGTTTCTGCCATTACTGGCAAAAGCTTCATTGTGGACCCACGCGTAAAGGGTAATGTCACCGTCATCTCCAACACATCGATGGACAGCGCCGCCATCTACGAGTTATTTCTTGCTGTTTTAAGGGTGCACGGTTACGCCGCGGTTGAATCGGGCAATGTGGTTAAGATCGTTCAACAGGTTCTCGCCAAACAAAGCGGTAATTCTCTAGACTTTGTTGAGAGCGCAGAGAGCGAAGAGCTGGTCACCCGGGTGATTCCAGCTAAGAACACGCCATCGGTAGAACTGGTCAAGATTCTCAGGCCATTGATTCCCCAATATGGCCATATCGCGGGCCTCGACCAGCCCAACGCGATTATTATCAGCGACCATGCATCGAACATTAATCGCCTGGCAGAAATCGTCGCCCGCATCGATGTAGTTGAAGAAACTACCACCCGAATTGTCGAGCTGAATGAAGCCTGGGTTGAAGATATGGTTTCTCTGCTTGAACAGCTAGCACCGGACGTCATTGGCAAGGGCGCCAAGGGTCCTAACAAGGTCACCATCGTGGCCAGTGAACGTACCAATAGCCTAGTACTGAAAGGCGAACCAGCAACCCTTGAGAAGGTTGTACAGCTGATTGGCGATCTCGATACTCCGGCAAATCGTGCTGGAACGATTCAGGTCGTCCGACTGGCACATTCCGATGCCGCTGATCTTGCGGAAATTTTGAAGAACCTAGTATCGGAAACCGAGTCTGGCAATACGATCGGACAGAATATAAAGACTAGCATTCAAGCGGATACTGCTTTAAATGCACTGGTGATTCGAGCTGATCCGACCAATATGCTTGAGTTGAAAAACATTATTGCGAAATTGGATGTGCGCCGACTGCAGGTGCTCATTGAAGCTGCGATTGTTGAGGTAAGCGAAAATTTCGATAGAACATTAGGCACAGAACTCGCCGTCGGAGATAGCGGCTCCTCAAACATTCCATTTGCAACCACTGCGCCAAGCGGTGTACTGGCGAGCATCATCGCGTCGATTGCGAATCCTGCTACTGCCAGTTTAGACGCCCTCGGCAGTTCACCGCTGATCGCCGCTGGCCGCTCTGATTCAAATGGAATCAATTTTGCATTCGTGATTAAAGCCCTTGCCAGCAGCTCTAATGCTAACCTGCTGTCGACACCTAGTATTACAACCATGGACAACGAAGAAGCTAAGATTGTTGTTGGTCAGAGTGTTCCCTTTAGAACGGGCTCGACCACGACGGGCAACAACGGTACCAGCAATCCCTTTACGACGATCCAGAGAGAAGATGTCGGTTTGACCCTACAAGTAACGCCCCACGTTCATGATGGCAGCTTAATCCGACTTGAAATTTTACAGGAAGTGTCCGAAGTCGACACCAGAACATTGGAAATTGGTGACGCTGGATCTGCAGATATTATCACCACCAAACGTACCATCGAAACCACCGTGCTGGCAGATGACGGCGAGGTCATTGTTTTAGGCGGTTTGATTCGCGATAAATTCAACGAAGGTGATGCTGGAGTGCCTGGGCTAAAAAATATTCCTGTGCTTGGTTTCCTCTTCAAATCAAAATCTAAGACGGTTGAGAAATCTAACTTGATGGTTTTTCTCCGGGCTACAGTACTGAAAACCCGAGAGGACGTTGTGACCCAAACCGAGCGTAAGTACTCTGGTATTTGGGAAGTTGAAATCTCAGGCAGGGATCCTTCAGAGGCTATCAGTGACCTCTTCGATGGTAAACGGTGACCCAGACGGGTCCAAAAGAAGCGTTCTAGCCAGACTACGAGCGCTACAGTTCAGATTTACCCAACGACTTCTTTCCTCTTGGATCCGCCCAACGATATCCGGTTGCGACCCTGCATTTCTTGGGGTTTTTGATGACGATCTGATTTGTTACGTAATGCCTTACCAGTCGACAGCCGATCTTCTGGTGGTGGATAAAGCCACCAGCGATAACGAGCTCCCCCGCCCAACTGACACCTTAGGTGACCTTGAAGCGCGCTCATTCTTCTTTCTCGGCCACCCTGAGGGGTTGATAGGTCGCAAGACCCAACGAGGGCAGTCACCACGTATGCTTCGAATCCTTGAGCATCAGCGACAAGGAAAAGGCAACATCAAGATCGTGCCGGTATCTCTATTCTGGGGACATCAACCTGACCGAGAGAAATCTGTATTCAAGCTACTCTTGTCTGAGAACTGGACGGTCACAAGCCGCTTTAAAAGGTTGTTGGCTGCTGTCGTTAATCGCAATCACATCTATGTGCATTTTAGCGAAGCAATCGACCTGGGCGAGCTGCTCGCAGATGAAGCCGATTCAGAAAAACAGACCCGTAAACTGTTACGGATTCTCCGCACTCAATTCACCCACCAAAAACAAGCTATCATTGGGCCGGATCTATCCCACCGCCGCACACTCATTAGTGTCATCCTTGAAGCTGAAGAAGTGAAGCAGGCCATAGCAGCTGAAGTTTTACGTAAGCAGATGCCAATTCATAAAGTCGAGAAGCAAGCCTTTGGCTTCGCCAATGAAATAGCCTCTGATCAGTCCTACCGAGTGATTCGATTCTTTCACGTGCTGCTGACCTGGCTTTGGAATAACTTGTATGATGGCATCGACGTTAATCGTGTTGAAGTCGCCCAAAATCTTGCGAAGACCCATGAGCTGGTTTACATCCCCTGCCATCGCAGTCACATTGATTACCTTCTACTTTCCTATGTCCTATACCACAACGGATTAACACCGCCACATATTGCCGCTGGCAAAAATCTCAACCTGCCGATTGCGGGCCCACTGCTCAGGCGCGCAGGCGCATTTTTTATGCGCCGCAGTTTTCGTGACGACGAACTCTATCGAGCCGTCTTTGATGAGTATCTACACCAGATGTTTATTCGTGGCTATTCAGTCGAATACTTTATCGAGGGTGGTCGAAGTCGAACTGGCAGAACTCTGGTACCTCGTACTGGCATGCTCAGCATGACCTTAGGTAGTTTTCAAAGAGATGCCTCTAAACCAATCGCTTTCCTACCGATTTATTTTGGCTACGAACGGCTGATGGAGGCACACACCTATGTCGGAGAACTGGCTGGCGACACCAAAGCTGAGGAGTCGATCTTTGACATCTTTGGCATCTTTCGCTCTTTCTCCAAGTCCTTTGGACGAGTTGCGGTTAACTTCGGCGAACCATTGCTACTTAACCAATACCTTGATGAGTCCTGGCCAGAATGGCAGCAGGAAAATTATGTCGACAAATTTTCTAATAGTTGCTTCTCTCTCGCCCAACTCCTCGCAACAAGAATCAATGGCGCAGCAGCAGTCACGCCGACTAATCTGCTTGCGACAGCCCTGCTGGCAACACCCAGACAAACCATTCCGGAGGCGCGTTTGATCAGCCAGGTGGGGATTCTTCAGGCGCTGGCGCAACTTGCACCACCATCCCCCCATGTTACGGTCTCAAACGCCTCGCCTATCGAAATGATTCGCCATGCCACCAAAGTCACCCAGATCAATCGATTAAACACTGATTTTGGAGCTATCTACCGGGCCGATCAGACAACAGCCATTCTTCTTACTTATTATCAAAACAACACCATCCATGTATTTGCCCTTGCAGCGCTGTTAGCTCGAATGGTTCGCTACAATAAGTTAACACCGACAAAACAACTCATTAGTAATTGCGAAGTGCTGCAGCCATACCTTGAAGCAGAAATGATGGTGTCCTGGCCAGACTTATCCGCAGCCATTACTCACACGCTTTCGGTTCTAGCAGCCCTTGGCGTCGTGGTAAAAGACGGTGACGTCATCAAAATTCCATCGCCAATCTCTGATCAGTATGCAAACCTGACAGATCTCGCTGAAATTATCGAACCTACCCTCGAGCGTTTTTACATTGTGACTGCATCTCTAAAACACAAGTCAGGGGAAACTACCCAACAGCTAGAAGAAGATGCTTCCGGGATAGCACAACAACTCTCAACAATTTACGGCCTAAGCGCACCGGAATTCTTTGACAAAAAATTGTTTACTCGATTTATAAACACATTGAGGCAAGAAAATTGTCTCGATCTGGGAACTGGCATAATTGATGAATCGAAGTTCGAACGGCTGGCCCAGATGATCCAGGCCTACCTCGATAGCGACGTCAGCTACAACGCGTTACAGGCAATTCATGGGAACACTCATATACATCAAAACGATTCGCCTTCGCTTCCAGACTAAAAGTTACATCATCCTTTGCTGCCGATATCGGGCGCTTAACCACAACACGCTTAGCTCCAGCTAGTTTCGCCACTGCAACTAAAGCATCTCCGTCGTAATCCGTACCAAGAAATTGCTGCAGATATTGCATGGCGCCATTTACTCTAGCGGTCTTTTTTCTACCGGGAAACATCGGATCAAGATAGATGACATCAGTAGGTGAATGCACAAGCTTGCCTGCGCTACCTTTAATCAAGGTCATCCGCCGTGCGATAGGAGCCAACTCCTCATCTCCCAATGCCGTCTGCAGCGCCTGAGAGACCAACATACAAATTACTGGAGATCGCTCGTAAAGTGTTACCTCGCAGCCCGCAGCTGCCATGAGTAGGCTGTCAGTACCAAGCCCTGCGGTCCAATCACTCACCCTTAAGCCGGGCTTGGCTCCAACCGCTTTTAACAAAAGTTCCTTTTTTCCACCATGCAGACGACGATGTTTCAACTTGCCGGCTCGAAAGTCAATGAGCAGGGGATGCCGGGACCCGAGACGGTCCTCAAGAGCAATACCGTCATCCGTTTTTAGTAAATGAAAACGCGCCATAGATTAAATGTCAGGCGTGGATGCCAATACCACGCGATTCCTGCTTAGGTCTTATTTTGCCAACTTCAGCGGCAATCGGCTGGTGGTTAACCAGTTTCACACTCGCAATGTTTTACTGTTTGAGCCTCTGGAGTCTACTTCATTATGGACCAAGATCAAAAACCGTCAGCTCGGCTTCGCAGCAACCTGTTCTCTGAGGTATTCAGGCAGCGCTTGCGCAGCAGGCCGAGCATGACCCCTGGCGAGTCCCGCTTCGCCCAAATCCAGTAAATCCAAGGCTTTCGGGTAGTCCGCGAGATAGAGTTCATTGATTTCCACGGCTGCTGCGCGGCGCAAACTATCGGCCAGTTGCCAACCACCTCCGACTCCGATCCAGTGCTGGCTTGCGTCTTGCGGTGGAATCTCCCCCGCTTCAAAAACGCCTTCTTTACCCATGAGTTGCATGAAGCCCTGTGATTCACCATAGGCACCAAAATAGACCTCGGTGTGCCGAGCTGTTAGCGCCACAATGGCATGCCGGTGACCACCTTCACGAAGATGTCTCTGTGCAAGGCAAGCCAGGCTCGAAACACCCACCACCGGGATATCCAATCCGAAAGCAAGCCCCTGCACCACGCCAACACCAATTCTAAGCCCGGTAAAAGAACCTGGACCCTGTCCGTAGACCAACAAATCAAGATTGGACTTTTCAACCTTTGCCGACTGAAGCAGCGCTTCTATCCGCGGTAGGATTTCCTTGCTATGGGTACGATCCAATACTACTTCGTCGGCCCAGGTATTTTCTCCACTTTCTCGACTACGCACCCCGAGTACACAGGCACGGGTTGAGGTGTCTACCGCGAGGATATTCATGAGAGACTCTCCAAAAATTCAATCGCCTGGGCCTGACTTTTTAGCCAATTCATTTCGGGCAAACTTCGGCGAAGTGTTTTTCCATAGGGCTTGGTATCAATTCTATTATCTCCTAGAACAAAAAGTCCCTTATCGGACTCCTGACGTATTAGGCGGCCAAAACCTTGTTTCAAAGTGATCGCAGCCTCTGGAACAGACAACTCTCTAAAACTGTTACCGCCATTCATATCGACCTGATTCATTCGAGCCTGAAAAACTGGATCATCGGGACTGGTGAACGGTAGTTTATCAATAACCAATAGTTTTAGATCGGCGCCCTTCAAGTCAACACCTTCCCAAAAACTGTGAGTTGCTAGAAGGATACATCGCGGTAGTTCGCGAAACTTTTCAAGTAATCGAACCTTCGGTAGCGCCCCCTGTACAACAAAGACAAGATCGTGCTCCTCGCTCATACAACGAGCGGCCGCATCCAGTGCCCGATTGCTAGTGAAGAGCAACATCGACCGCCCTCGATGACTTCTGATCAGTGGTAGAACCATCGAAATCAACGCTTCGGTATGTTGCCTCTGGGATGGTAGCGGTAAATCTGCGGGTACAAAACCGGACACCTGAGACATAAAATCAAAAGGTGATGGATAGAGTGCTTCAAGCCCATTTTCAAAGCCAAGAATCTTCTTAGCATGGCTAAAGCTATTTCCGCTAGCCAGGGTAGCAGACACGAACAGCCAGGTTTTTCCTGGCATTTGCATCTGCGGCGAAAGATGCATCGCAATATCGAGCGGCATCAAGTGCAAAATAAAATTTTTCTCCCGACGCTCAATCCAATGGGCAGCATCCTGGGCTGGTGCCGGCTCGGTTAGCAAGGTGAACATGTCGCTCAATCGACAGGCTCGAGTATAACATCGAGATAATCCAATACTTCTTGGTGCTGCCAAATCTAAACGGCCGATCATTTCAGATAACCGCACATCAACCTCTTCGATATCTCCCTTGGTACTCTCAAGTAGGGCAGGAAAGTTTTTGCCGCTGGCCATGATTACCGCCGTTAGCAATCGTATCGAATCTGCAAAAGCTTCTGCAATTCGAATTAGCTCGGGATCGTCGTAACCAACCAGGAGCTGTTCTCTGACCACATCACGGCTCAAGTTGAGCATCTGGCCACTACTTAAATGGTCACCATAAAAATTCCGCGCGACTTCAGCGACCTGATGGGCTTCATCCAAAATAATAATGTCGGCATCGGGGAGCAGTTCACCCACCGCGTCTTCCTTTAATGCCAGGTCAGCAAAAAATAGATGATGGTTCACTACAACAATATCCGCGTCCTGGGCATTCTGTCTGGCCCGATACAATGGACACCGGTCAAACTCTGGACAGTCATGACCAAGGCAATTATCGGCGGTACTAGTGACCATTGATTGAACAAGATTTGCCGCACCAGAATCTAATACTTCTGTGAGATCCCCAGACTTTGTACTCTCAGACCAGGTATAGACGTATGTGAGTTGTTCTTGAATGGTTCCGTTTGATCGGTAACTAACCGAGTCCATATTTGCTTTTAGCCGTTGCGGACAAAGATAATTGGCTCGGCCTTTCAACAGCGCAACTCTGCGCCCGTAGGCCTTATTGATCAGTGGTATATCCTGATAAAACAATTGGTCCTGCAGAGTTTTTGTACCAGTCGAAATGACTGCCTTCTTACCCGAAGAAATCGTCGGTAGTAGATAGGCATAGGTTTTGCCTGTCCCAGTACCGGCCTCGATCATCGCATTTTGTTCGCCAACGATAGCCGCTCCTACAAGGTTCGCCATTTCCTGTTGGACTTGCCGAACTACAAACCCATTCATTCGAGATTTGAGCGCAGCGGCCAGATCGACTTCGATGGATTTTTTCAACACCAGGTTACCTACTCAAGTTAAGATTCTATAGTAACAATCTCTTGGCAAAAACAGGATTCCAATGAAACAAAGAGTATCTGCAATTATTCTTGCCGGTGGACAGGGATCACGTATGAACTTTCACAACAAGGGACTACAGAGTTTTAAAGGGCAACCGCTGATTCAACATGTCGTAGATCGAATATCTGACCAGGTCGAGGACATCGTGATTAGTGCAAACGACAAACTCGATGACTATCGATCATTTGGTTTTCCTGTCGTGCCTGATCAAAATGAAAGCCTCGGTCCACTCAGCGGTATCAGTTCATCGCTCCATTTTGTAAAACACTCACTGGTATTAGTTACGCCATGCGACACACCATTTTTACCCAGTAACCTTGTGCCGTTACTCGAACAGCAACTCGTGAAGAACGCCATTTCAGTATTCGCCATTTCAGTATTCGCCAATGATCGGGTTCAACCCCTTATTTCCTTGATTCGCTCAGAAGCCAAAGACAGCATTGATCAATACTTAGCGAACGGGAAAAGGTCTGTGATGGGATGGCTCGCAGAAGTAGACGCAGGCGTGCTGGCCTGGAACCCAAAGGAAAACCAAGCATTCAGAAACATCAATTCAATGGAAGATCTGGCAGTCGCGGAACGCGATCTCGAATAGCAAATCGAGCGGTTAATCAAGACAGGGGCATGGCAGATGTTGAGTTAGAAGGAACTTTGCCTAACCGGTAACGTCGACCACCTCAACCCCTTGAAAAATATAGCTTTCCAAGAAAGTAGAGGTGGCGACACATCACCGAAAGTAAGGCAAGAAAACGAAAAAGCCCTTATCAATAAGGGCTTTTCACGTGGTTACTTCTTAGCTTTCTTTTTGGCTGGCTTCTTCTTAGCTACTACTGTTTTCTTAGCAGCTTTTTTCTTCGCAGCAGGCTTCTTTTTAGCCGCTGGTTTTTTCTTCGCAGCCGGTTTCTTCTTGGCTGCAGGCTTTTTCTTAGCCGCTACCTTTTTCTTGGCTGCTTTTTTCTTAGCTACTGGTTTTTTCTTAGCCGCTACTTTCTTTTTAGCTACTTTCTTTTTAGCTACCTTCTTGGCAACTTTTTTCTTAGCTACTGGTTTTTTCTTAGCCGCTACTTTTTTCTTAGCCGCTACCTTTTTCTTGGCAACAACTACTTTCTTAGCAACTGGTTTTTTCTTAGCTACTGGTTTTTTCTTAGCTACTGGGTTTTTCTTTGCCGCTGTTTTCTTTTTCGCAACCACGTTTTCACTCCTGTCTTACGTTTTGAAGTTTGAACCGTTACAACTCAAGCAGCTTACTTAGATACTCCTCGGCAACTATGTTCGATGTTTTGATGAAGAACTTGTTAAAAGTTTTCCTTCTAAACAACTCACACATGAAGAATAAAATGCATACAGTTGTAATTACGAAAGGAGTTTAGAAAAAATAATTTGATTATGCGAACTTTTTTTTAAATAAATTCAAAATATTCAGTGTTTTACCAAATACAGCTCGATAACTTTTGAGCTTTCATCGCTAACAAACCGAAAGTGCGGCGTTAGCATTCATCAAGTGCAGAAAATATTTTGCTCCTAATATCATCGGTAGATCCAACACCTTCGATTGCTCGATACATTACTGAACCGTTAGATGCTGAGGAAAGATCTTGATAAAACTTTACTAGCGGCTCGGTTTGTTCGCGATAAACTTTCAACCGTTCCATCACAGTGTCTTCTTTATCGTCATCGCGTTGAATCAGCTCACCGCCAGTTTCATCGTCCTTGCCTTCCACTTTAGGCGCGTTGTAATGAACGTGGTAAACACGACCAGAGTCAACGTGGACGCGGCGTCCACTCAATCGGTCAATGATTTCATTGTCCGGTACCTGGATCTCTACAACACAATCTATGTCAACATTTGCTGCGACCATTGCTTCTGCCTGAGGGATGGTTCTAGGAAAGCCATCAAACAAAAAGCCATTCGCGCAGTCAGGGTCAGCAATCCTATCCTTCACTAATCCGATAATAATTTCATCGGTAACCAGTAGTCCTTTGTCCATCACCTCTTTCGCACGCAAGCCCAAATCAGTACCCGCCTTAACCGCTTCACGGAGCATGTCTCCGGTAGAAATTTGGGGAATACCATATTTTTCGACCACGAACTGCGCCTGAGTACCTTTACCTACGCCAGGTGCGCCTAACAGGATAATCTTCACAGAAAATGCCTCTTGCTTGTTAGTTTGAGATGGTGGCTCGCCGTGCACTGATCACATTAGCGAGTTGTTCAATCTTTTCTAGAGTTCTGACCAGCTCATTCAAACTGGTCACCTCCATCACCATCGACAGCGAAACACGGTTGTTATGTTTGTCGGTGAGAGAGTTCATTTCGATGACATTACTTTGTTGCTCAACAAATACGCCGGTAATTTCATGTAACAAGCCAGAGCGATCATAAGCCTCGACGTTCACCTTAACGGGAAACACGCGCTTCATGGCTGTATTCCAATCAAGCCGCATCAATCGCCCGTAGCTATCGCCCTGAAGCGCCTGAATGCATCCCTGAGCATGGACGTGGATCAGACTGTCGTCATCGATCAAGCCAACGATAGAATCACCTGGCAACGGCTTGCAGCAGTCTTCAATCACGTAAGGAAGCTTACCGGTACCAACCAAAACCGAGGTCTGTTCTCCGTAGGCTTCGACGCGAAATGGAAAGTCTAACTGTTTATCGGTTCCGTAGGTTTCAAGCACCGAAGCCGCAGCATCAATCACATCAAAGGCGTTAATATCACCGGCTCCGAGTGCGGCGTAAAGACCTGACAACTTCTTGAATCGCAGCACAGGTAACAGGATTGCCGGATCGATATTATCGAAACCCAGATGTCGCAGCTCTGCGCGAAGCAATTTCTCACCTTCAACAGTGTTTTTTCGCTTCGTTCGATTACCAAACCACGATTTGATTTTTGCTCTGGCGCGACTGGTGGTGACGTAACCAAGGTGCTCATGCAACCATTCTCGTCGTGGCTCGGACTCATCGCCTGTGATAATTTCAATCAGGTCACCGGAACGAAGCTTGGTATTGAGAGACACAACACGATTGTTCACTTTAGCGCCGCGACACTTATGCCCAACTTCTGTGTGTACCCGGTAGGCAAAGTCCAACGGAGTTGCACCAGGCATCATATCAATGACATGGCCCTCGGGTGTGTAAAGGTAAATCCGATCCAGACTCGCTTCGTCGAGCACTGCTTTAGCAATATCTGATACATCACCCAGTTCTTCTTGCCATTCCAATATCTGTCGTAGCCAAGAAATTCTGTCTTGGTAGGCTTTAGGCTCCTGTTGTTCGGACTCTTTGCCATCAAAGGACTTGTACTGCCAGTGAGAACAGACACCGAACTCAGCTTCCTCATGCATCTCATGGGTGCGAATCTGAATCTCGAGTACCTGGCCCTCTGGACCAAATACAGCGGTATGCAGAGAGCGATAACCATTCTCTTTAGGCATTGCAATATAATCGTCGAACTCACGAGGGATGTTTCGCCACAGATTGTGGACAACACCAAGTACCCGATAGCAGTCACTTTCTTCCGCGACAAGAATTCGAACCGCGCGTACATCATAAACCTCAGAAAAAGATATCGACTTGCTGCGCATCTTCCGCCAAATGCTGTAGATATGTTTCGCTCGACCCTCTAGCTGAGCATCGATGCTGATCAGTTTGAGCTTCTGCTTAAGTGTTTCAGTCACTTTACTAACGTATTCCAGTCTCGCCGTTCTCTTTTCGTCCAATAAACCAGCGATACGTTTGTAGGCATCAGGCTCTAGATGTCGAAACGCAATATCTTCGAGTTCCCATTTTAAGTGACCAATACCTAATCGATGGGCCAGAGGCGCATAAATGTCGAATACTTCCCGGGCTAGCTTGAGTTGCCGCTCACGGTTCGATTCAGCAATACTACGTATTGCACAGGTTCTTTCTGCAAGCTTGAGCAGGGCAACTCTGACGTCGTCCACAAGGGCAACGAGCATACGCTTGGCCTGCTCAAGTTGATCCGATTGTTTGCCTAGAACATTTTTTTTGTTGAACTGGATGTCGCTGATCGCTGCCATGCGCAATACCCCTTGCACAAGGTCGGCAACACCAACTCCAAAATTATTACGCACATGCTTGAGGGTAATCTGATTTTCTCGAACCGCTCGATAGAGAATCGCAGCGACGATCCCATCTTCATCAACATGCAGTTCCGTCAGGATATCTGCCATATCGAGACCAATTTTGAAACTGCTTTGCCCTTCGCGCCAAATGCTATTACTTGATATCGCTTTCTCTTCCGCTTGTTGGGAAAGATCACAGGCGCTCCTGAGCCGAGCCAAGTTCATTTGAGGAACACGCTCATTGAGTTGGCATAGCCACAGTTCAAGGTCGATGCTGCCATCGAAATGCAATGGGTGTTCCTGTCTGACTTTAACCATATGGATGTGTAGTAGTTTTAGAGAGAGAAACTGGCTATGGACTCAACGTGAGTTGTGTGCGGAAACATATCTACGACACCGGCACCATCGAAATGGTAACCATTTTGAACCAGGATTTTTGCGTCCCGGGCAAGGGTTACCGGGTTACAGGAGACGTACACTACCCTTTCGACCTTACGACTTGCAAGTTTTTTACAGAGCGCTTCAGCACCTGTTCGTGGAGGATCAATGAGTACTTTGTTGACCTCCTGAAAGCCCCTGATTTCAAGGCTTTCAGCGAATAAATCTTCTGCGATGAAAATGCAATTAGTTATGCCATTGAGGTCTGCATTGTGTCGCGCGCGTTCAATGCTCGGCGCTGAATTTTCTACGCCAATAACACCTTCAACTTGCCTTGCCATAGCAAGGCTAAAGTTTCCAATTCCACAAAAAGCATCAAACACAATATCGCTCTTCTTTAATTCAAGTAACGCCAGCGCTCGAGCAATCAATTGACGATTGATGGATGGATTTACTTGAGTAAAATCCAATGGCAAAAACTCATAACGCACATCCAAATCAGGCAAGGAGTATTCCAAAAACGGATTGCCGTCGTCAGGATATAACTTGGTAATACTTTCAGGTTTGCCAGGCTGCAAATAAATATGTAATCGCTGCAAGTCACCAAATGACATCAATAATGCCTTATCTTCACTCGTTAGAGGCGCAAGATGACGAAACACTAGCGCCGTAATATCATCACCCATTGCGACTTCAATTTGAGGAATCTCTCGTGCAACACTTAAACCCTCAATCAGCATTGCCAGGTCCGCTAGCAGCTCACCAACCGGGGCCTTAAGTACATGACAACGATCGGTTTCGACGATATAAGGTTTAAGCTTTTCTCTGAACCCAACCAGTACCTTGTCTTTCTTGTCGACAAACTTCACTCCTAGGCGCGCCTTGGCTCGATAGTGTTCAACATCGCCAAGCAGAGGTGTATACCAAACCTGCGGCTGATTATCTGCGAACTCCAACTGAACCTGAGATTGTTTGAAACTTACCTGCGCTACTGGATCCATATGCTGCAAACTGCAGCCGCCGCAAAGATCTGCCACTGCGCAGGGTGGCGTCACACGGTTTTCAGATTGAGTGGTAATTTCGATCGGACGCGCAAAGGTCTTACGCTGCTTACGAGTGAAAGGCATGACCGTCATCTGTTCACCAGGTAAGCTTCCATAAACCAGAAGCCGAGAATCTGCATCCGCAGCACAATAGCCTCCGCTCTGCAGATCAGTTGTGGTGATGTTTATCGGTTCAAAAACTTTTCTTGCCATCGCAGGTGCATGATCCGAATTGGAAAGCGAGGTAGTTTACGGACTAAACACGCCAGTAGAAAGATACCGGTCACCACGATCACAAACGATAGCGACGATCGTCGCATTTTCTAAGCTTTGGCTAAGCTGCAGAGCCCCTGCCACGCTTCCGCCAGAGGATACACCGGCAAAGATACCCTCGTCTGACGCTAAGCGTCGCATCGTATCTTCTGCGGTTCGTTGATCCATATCGATAATGCGGTGAACCTGAGACTTATTGTAGATTTTGGGTAAATAGGCTTCGGGCCAGCGGCGAATGCCCGGGATAGCAGAACCTTCAACGGGCTGCAAACCAATAATTTCCACCTCAGGTTTTACCTCAGCAAAATAACGGGACACACCCATGATCGTGCCTGTTGTCCCCATGGAACTCACAAAATGTGTAATCTCTCCATTTGTTTGGCGCATTAGTTCTGGTCCTGTCGAGCGGTAGTGCGCCAAAGGGTTATCAGGGTTTGCAAATTGATCTAATACAATCCCCTTGCCTTCACTTTGCATTTGCAACGCAAGGTCACGTGCACCCTCCATGCCCTCTTGCTGAGTAACACTCACCAGCTCAGCTCCAAAAGCCGTCATGGCGAGCTTTCGTTCGTCACTCATGTGAGCAGGCATAATGAGTACCATTCGATACCCTCTGATCGCAGCTGCCATCGCCAGTGCAATGCCAGTGTTACCGCTGGTTGCCTCGATCAAGGTGTCCCCAGGATTAATATCCCCCCTTAGTTCAGCCTCATGGATCATGCTCATCGCCGCCCGATCTTTGACAGAACCAGCGGGATTATTGCCTTCGAGTTTGACCAGTATTTTGTTACTGGTTTCACCAGGTAATCTTTGCAGGCGAACCAGCGGCGTCTCGCCAATAGTCGATTCAATAGTCGGATATTCCATAAAGCTGTCGTTCAGTTAGGTGATGGACATGATAGGAGAAGCAGGACCTTTCATATAATATCTGGATCATCTATTTAAATTCACTTGAGGCATATATCCCATCGGATAAAGCCAATGAGCCCGTCAAAAACCATCTACAAGGCCATCCACAAAAGAGTGCCGTCAGACAGTCATTCATATCGATTGTTGGCCGTGGACGACAATAATCTCAACCTTGGCTTATTTCGTCTATTTCTAACCCAACTAGGTCACGACGTCACCTCCGTTAACAACCCCTTTGATGCAATTAAACTGGTCAGAGAAAAGCCCTTTGATCTTGTCTTTACCGACATCCAAATGCCTGGTATGACAGGGATCCAAGCCAGCACGAAGATGCGAAAAAACGGTTTCGTCGGCCCGATCATCGCCATCACCGCACATCTGTCTAATGTAGATGAACTTGAAATCGATGCAGCTGACGTCAATGACGTTTTGATTAAACCAGTGACCAAACTGGATCTAAATAGGATATTGAATCTATGGTTGGGAGACGGGAATATCAACAACCTCGATAAGAAAGCAGACGAGAACGAAGAAGATTTCGTTATTGCAGAGTCTCCAACACTTGCGCTGGCCGCTGAGATCACCTCGCCAGATACCTACGATCTGAGAATCGCCCTTGAGCGAGCCAATGATTCAAAGGAACTTGCTACTGAAATGCTCCACCTACTCATCGAGAGCCTTGAGGAAACCTTGATAGACCTTGCTTGTCCTCCATTTGGGCCATATGAGCTAACTGAGCCATCTCAGGCAGAGGCTCTGAGACAGATATTACACAAACTTGCTGGCGGCGTTCGTTTTTCAGGCGCAGCATCGCTAGAACTTGAACTCGACGACGTCAGACATAAGGTTCAAGCAGGCTCCTTCACTCAGGCGCAACTCGATTCATTAAAGGAAAATATACTTGTCCTGATCGAATGGGCTAAACAAAATCCAACGCCCTTCGATTAGTCGGATTCTGCTACAACGAAAGCCAGCGCCTGGTCTTTTTCATCAGATAAACTAATGTGCCAATGTTTGATGCCAAGACTGTCCGCCATTTTCGCAGCCCCACTCCACAGAATTACCTTTGGCTTACCGACACGATCGTGTTGAATTTCAATCGATTTAAAAGTCACGCCGCTGCGCATACCCGTGCCAAGTGCTTTTGCAACGGCCTCTTTCGCAGCGAACCGCTTCGCCAGGAAATAGGTAGGAGCTGATACCCTCTTGTATTGTGAAAATTCTATTTCAGCCAATATTTTTTGAGCAAACCGATCTCCGAACCTTGTCTCACTTTGGCGAATCCGAGAAACCAGCACAATATCGGTACCGATACCGAGAATCATAGTCGTCTACCAGAGTTCAGCTGCTGAAAAAGCTCTCGACTCTTTAACGGCTTATCACCCAACAGTTTTGCAATGGCGAGTCGAGCGACTCGCCTGGCAGTTGCCTCGGTCTCTAGTGTCGAAAAATCATCATTGCTAATTGCCAGAAGATGCTCCCCAGCATAGCTAGATTCGGTTTCGGCAACCAGTGATCTGAAACCGTCATCCGGGATAAAACGGTAGTGCTTATCCGCTTCAATAAAATCGCCTGTGGAAGCGTCTGTCCCAAAGGAAATGCCGTAACCCAACTCATCGAGCAATCGAAGTTCGAATCGTCTTAACTGATTTTGGTAATTCGGTGAGCCAACCAAAGCTAAGAGTAGCGACTGGTAGGCAGAAAACAGAACAGGGGCCTTTTCAAACTTGCCAAGCAACCGAACTAAAAGCTCATTCGCATAAAGCCCTAGAAGCAATCGATCGCCTGTTAAGTGATGCATCGCGCCAGCATCAATTTTAGTAACGGTCTTCAGCTCTCCTCGACCAACGTACGCCACCAGCACTGGCGTAAAGGGTTGGATGGTGCCGGATTTTTTTGCACTCCGCGCACCACGTTGGACCGCGGCAACACGACCTTCTTGCTCAGTAAACAATTCGAGGATGAGACTGGTGTCTCGATACTTTCTGGCATGCAGAATGTATGCGGGCGCAAGATCTGCAAGGGCGTTACCAGCCATATACTCGCCTGCAATCAGACGTCATCATAACCGAGGCTCTTTAGCGCTCTATCATCATCAGACCAGTTAGCCTTAACCTTAACCCAGATATTTAACATCACTTTACGTTCCAGCAACGTCTCAATATCTTGCCGAGCATCAGTCCCTATCCGTTTTAGTTTCTCACCCTTCTTGCCGATTAGAATAGCTTTTTGGCCGTCCCGCTCGACGAACACAATAGCTTCAATGTGGATAGTCTTGCCAGAGTCTTTAAAGGATTCAATTTGAATCGTTGCGGCGTACGGGACTTCTTCACCAAGCTGCCGCATGATTTTTTCTCTAATGATTTCTGCGACCAGAAATCGCGTACTCCGATCGGTAATCTGATCATCAGGAAAAAGCGCAGCGCCTGGTGGTAATTTACTTTCGATTAATGATTCGAGCCGATCAACGTTCTCACCCTGCTCGGCAGAAATCGGGACCAGCTCAGCACCAGGGAATTTCTCTTTTAATTGAGCTAAATGAGGTAGTAACCGTTGCTTGTCTTTTAATAGGTCAACTTTGTTGATGGCGATAATGAGATGATCTTTATGCCGCCGCACTGTTTCAGCCGCGATTTCATCGTCATCCTGCCAATCGGTACGATCTAAAACGAAGATGACGACATCTACATCCCTGACGACGGTTTTAGCACTTCTATTCATATACCGGTTAATCGCTCTTGGCTCCTTGCCATGAATACCAGGCGTATCAACATATAGAAACTGACAATTGGGCGTGGTCTTGATACCCAATAATTGGTGGCGAGTCGTCTGAGGTTTCTTCGACGTGATACTCACCTTCTGCCCAAGTATGTTATTGAGCAAGGTGGACTTTCCAACATTGGGTCGTCCAATAATGGCGACATACCCACAACGACTGTTTTCTATAAGATTTTTATTCATGAGATTTTTTTTCAAGGGAGGGATCCACACCAATGGCGATAAGCGCATCAGCTGCGGCTTTTTGTTCGGCAATCCGCTTACTTCCACCGATCGCTGTTACCGGCTGGGGTAACAATCGAAAACTAAGCTTAACGGTAAAGGTTTGGATATGTGCCTCACCTTCTATTAAAACTACTTCATAGTTGGGTAACGCCTCTTGGCGACCTTGAAGGTGTTCCTGTAGACGAGACTTGGCATCTTTTAGGGTCTGATCTAGAGATAACAACGCCAATCGATCAGCAAACCAATTGAGGACTAGATGCCGAGTGCTCTCGAAACCCGCTTCGCGGTATACCGCTGCAACGATAGCTTCTAGTGCATCAGAGAGAATCGAATCGCGATTAAAGCCACCGCTTTTTAATTCTCCGATACCCATAATCAAAAAATCGCTCAATTCCATTTCTCGAGCAATGGACGCCAGAGTTTTCTGTTTGACCATTAGTGCCCTCAAACGACTCAGTTGTCCTTCTGTCGCATCAGGAAACTGTAGATAAAGTGCTTCAGCGATGACAAAGTTCAGAACACCATCACCAAGAAATTCTAGCCGCTCATTATTGTGGGATGCAAAGCTGCGGTGCGTTACCGATTGAATCAAGACCTCTGAATTCTGAAACTGGTAGCCAATCTTTCGTTCTAGTTTTTCAACTTGTGAGGGGCTCAATCGCGAAGCTCTACTTCCTTGTTGAAGGACGCAATAACATCGAGATTACCAATAACCGGAATTCGTATTTCGTAGTTCAACACTAACTCTGTGCCGTTTTTGGTCCTGTTAACGGAGAGGCGATCTTCCAAGTCAAAACCACGAATATTGTTGAGATTCATCCGATTAGATACAATTTTGGTTATCTCAGCCTTGTTTTTTGTCGCAACCCCAACCTCGGTGGATAGCTTATCGAGTAGGTTGGAGGCGGTTCTGTGATCCATATAGTGAGGAAATAGGTTGGTCGCAATTGTTAACAAACCACCGAATACCAGAATCAGAACTAGCCAGCCAGCAAAACCAACCCCACGCTGCCGAAAAGGAAGTGAACGCATAACAAGATCCTTAGTTATCCAGTGAAAGGACTTTACTCAATCCAGCCATTACGGGAGAAACCTGGAATTTGAAAGCCGGGCTCCTTGTGCAACCAGATCGCAAATGCTTTGCCAACTATCTTATCCTCGGATACTAACCCCCAATACCGACTATCGCTACTCTGATCTCGATTATCACCCATCATGAAATAGTGGCCTTCGGGAATAATCCATTCGTTCGATGAGCGATCGTTATAAATATCACGGTGAATAAGGTGCGTGGTGCCTCCCAGGGTTTCTTCCAATACCTGATATCGGGGTTGTCCTGGCGGTAGTGCGGCAACGAATTTCTGGGGCTGAGCTTCTCCGTTGACAAAGATCTGTTTGTTTTCGTAACGGATGGTATCGCCCGGTATACCGACCACTCGTTTGATAAAGTAGGCGTCTTCATGGGGCGGTATAAAGACCATCACCTCGCCGTTCTTTGGCATATCCACATCAACGATTTTGGTACCGAGTACCGGCAACCGAAGCCCGTATGCAAATTTGTTGACCACGATAAAGTCGCCGACGAGTAGGGTCGGAATCATCGAGCCCGTTGGAATCTGAAAAGGTTCGGCGACAAAGGAACGCAGCACCAAAACGATGGCAAGAACAGGAAAGAAGGATATCGAGTACTCAACGACAACCGGCTCTTTTAACATTGCCTCTTTATCGGCATCAGACTTTGCCAATCTGGCAGCTTCGACTCGTTTCGGCCGTAATATCAGATAGTCAATCAACCAAACCAAACCTGAGAAAGCCGTTCCAAGCACCAGAATTAGAGGGAAATTTATACTCATCTATCTACCCTAAGTACCGCAAGAAATGCTTCTTGAGGTATCTCAACATTACCGACTTGCTTCATGCGTTTCTTGCCAGCTTTTTGTTTTTCAAGCAGCTTTTTCTTTCGCGAGATATCACCGCCGTAACACTTAGCCGTCACATTTTTACGTAATGCTTTGACCGTTTGACGAGCAATAATCTGCCCACCGATAGCCGCTTGAATCGCGACATCAAACATTTGTCGAGGAATCAACTCCTTCATCTTTTTCGTCAGCGAAAAGCCTTTACCTCGAGAATCGTTGCGGTGCACGATAATCGCCAGTGCATCCACCTTATCGCCGTTGATCAACACATCTAGGCGAACCAAATCCGAGGCTTCAAATCGATCAAAAGCATAGTCGAGAGACGCGTAACCGCGGCTGACGGATTTTAATTTGTCAAAAAAATCCAGCACCACTTCATTCATAGGCAGATCGTAAGCTAGAGAAACTTGCCGACCAACAAACTGCATGTCCTTCTGAACACCACGCCGCTCTATACAAAGAGTCATCACGCCGCCGAGGTGTTCATGGGGCACCAGCATATTGGCGCGAACAATGGGCTCGCGCATTTCCTCGATAGTGGATGGATCCGGTAATCGAGATGGGTTGTCGACCCGCAGCGTTTCTCCGTTTTTGGTTAGCACCTCATAGATGACGGTAGGAGCTGAGGTAATCAAATCCAGATCGTATTCTCGCTCGAGCCGTTCCTGAACGATTTCCATATGCAACATGCCAAGGAAACCGACGCGAAATCCATTACCCAGTGCATCAGAGCTTTCGGGTTCGTAAACGAGAGAAGCGTCGTTTAGAGTCAGTTTTTCAAGTGCGTCTCTAAAATCTTCAAAGTCGTCAGCACTGACGGTAAACATCCCCGCGAAAACCTGGGGCCTGACTTTTTCAAAGCCGGGCAGTGCAGACACATTCGGCGTTGAAGCATGGGTTATCGTGTCACCTACCGGCGCACCTTTTACTTCCTTAATACCCGCGACGAGAAAGCCGACCTCCCCGGCAAGCAACTGCCCCGTTTCTTTTCGATTAGGCGTAAAGATGCCAATCGAATCTACCTGGTGAACCTTACCCAGAGACTTCAAAATAATGCGGTCTTTCTTAGTTAGCTTGCCTGCAATCACTCGAATCAAAGAGACAACACCTAGGTAGTTGTCGAACCAGGAGTCAATAATGAGCGCTTGAGTAGGTGCTTCTCGATCACCCGTCGGCGATGGGATGACTCGAATGATTTCTTCAAGCAACTCCTTGATACCATCACCTCGCTTAGCACTGACTCGAAGAGCAGCAGAGGCATCGAGACCAATAATTTCTTCGATCTGCTGACAAACGACTTCTGGGTCTGACTGGGGTAAATCGATCTTATTGAGAACCGGCAACACTTCGAGACCCTGCTCGATCGCCGTGTAGCAGTTCGCGACAGACTGAGCTTCTACACCTTGGGCAGCATCCACCACCAATAGCGCACCTTCGCAGGCAGCCATTGAGCGAGAAACTTCGTAGGAGAAGTCGACGTGCCCTGGAGTATCAATCATGTTGAATTGATATTGGTGACCATCGTCGGAATCGTAGTACAGCGTGACACTCTGGGCCTTGATTGTAATACCGCGCTCACGCTCAATGTCCATTGAGTCCAGAACCTGTTCTGCCATTTCCCTTTCCGATAAACCACCACAGATCTGGATAAAACGATCAGCCAGGGTCGATTTTCCATGGTCGATATGAGCAATAATCGAAAAATTTCGGATGTATTTGGATTCAAACATTTGGGTGCAGGAGGACCTTGCGCAAAGCGCAGCATTCTAGCGGAAACCCTTGTTCTTAGCTAGAATCACTGCGCCTGCTTCGACTAACCACGGTTCAAGAGAGAAAATAAAACAATCGAGAGTTTTTCAAACTCCGACAAACGGGCTCCTGACAGAGCCCATGACTTCATTTTGACAGGTATAAATAGTGTCTGGACTCGGTGCACCACAAGGCCTCACGCGACGGCTCATCCTAGACCATATCCAGCTAAGAACACGTTAAATCTCTCTTAAAAGGCAACCGACTGTGCGTCGATCCGGGCACACATATTTGGATCGTCACAGCGGCGCTCACCAAGAAGGCAGCATTGCCGTTAAGAAGTTTTTTGAGAAATTTCTTAACAGTAAAGCTTTGTTCATCCAAACCAAGCGGAACAATGGACTTTTGATGATTTCAGTCCCTAATAGGGCCGACTATTCCACAATCTTAATGGCCAGAAATTCTGGATTGCCGTTTCGCACCACCCGCACAGGTACTGGGACATTAGCAGGTAATTCTCGAAGCTTTGCTACAAAGGTATTTACGTCACGAATTTTTTCTCCGTCGATATCGGTCACGACGTCTCCACGTCGCATACCTGCTTCTTGAGCTGGCCCGGCCACAACGCGACTGACAACAACGCCTTGTTCGATAGATAGGTGCTGTCTGAGTTGGGTCGGCACATCTTCGACGATGAGTCCCCAGCGGTTCTGGGTTGGGATGCCATTAACTCGGCCGTATCGTTCTTCACGATCTGGCAACAAACCAATCATAACTGGCAGGGTTTCAGGTTTGCCGTTGCGAACAATTTCAACATCAACGGTCGATTCCGCCTTGGTTCGACCGACGATGTGCGGCAAGTCAGAAGAAAGGTCGATCGCCTTACCATTGAACTTTAGAATAATGTCACCTTCCTTAAGGCCACCCTTTTCAGCCGGGCTGTCCGCTAGCACCTGAGTAATCAGGGCACCGGTCGCTCGATCTAAGCCAAAAGATTCTGCCAAATCACGGTCAACGCGCTGAATCAAAACGCCTAACCAGCCACGGGAAACAAAACCTTTTTCTTTAAGTTGTTCGACAACTTCCATCGCAACATCTATGGGAATGGCAAAGGACAACCCCATAAACCCACCGGAGCGGGTAAAAATTTGCGAGTTGATTCCTACCACTTTTCCTTCGAGATTAAATAGTGGCCCCCCGGAATTTCCAGGATTGATCGCCACGTCCGTTTGAATAAAGGGTACATAGTTACCGTTTTCATCGGGCAGGCTGCGGCCCTTGGCACTGACTATACCCGCCGTAACCGAGAGCTCAAACCCAAACGGAGATCCAATGGCTACGACCCATTCGCCAACTTTTAACGCCTGCGAGCTACCTAGCCGAACGATGGGTAAGTCAGTGGCATCAATTTTTAGTAGCGCAAGGTCCGACGCTGGGTCTGAGCCTATTAGCTTAGCTTCTCTTTCTCTACGATCGCTGAGCGCCACTACGATCTCGTCTGCACCTTCGACGACGTGATTATTGGTCAGAATGTAGCCGTCTGAGGAAATAATGAACCCTGACCCAGCCGCAGGCCTAGGCTGTCTTCTATCAGGAGAGTTTTCGAAAAACCGGCGGAAGAATTCAGGTACGTCTTCGCGGTTATTCCCCTCTAACTGATCGTTCTGAGTCTGTTGCTTGGTGGCGGTGATATTAACAACCGCAGGAGAAGCATTTTCAACCAGTTGAGTGAACTCTGGGAATGATGCAGCGCCAGCGGGCAACGATGATAACAAAACAAACATGAGCAGAAGGACTGTGGAACTAATAGATCTCAACATGAACAACCTCAAAATTTAACTGCTTTCAGCACTGCGACTTTCTTTAACTTTCCGTAACAAAAAGCGCAGCTGGACTTAGGCTCTGACATAAAGCCATACCTAATGTAAAACCACCAAAAACCAAAATGATTCCGTACAACTCGCTCAGTTGAAGCCAATCTGCGACGAACGCAAGTAGAACGGCAATTAGCAGAGGAAGTAGTAGGGAATTAAACAATGCAGCAAGTTGCTTTTTTGTACTCAGTTCAATCTGAACCGCACGATCAAAATGACCGTCAATACGCAACTGTTTGGACTTCTGGCTTGCGCAACCCTGGCAAGGGCCGCAGCTTGACTCGAATTCGATTAGAGTACTGTGTTTATCCCAGGCGACTGCCCGACCGATTCTAAGACTCATAGGAAATTAGTAGATAACCGGTTTTACGGATTCAGCAACCCGTTTGGCAGTATCAAGGGGGACTTCACCGACAACCGTAATTTGCTCCAACGAACCCTCAATGGGCCGACTCAGTACAACAGTACCTCCAACGGTAGTTTGTACGTCCCCTAAAGAGTTACCGCGTTTTTCTATAAAGACCGAAAGGGTAGCAACGCCATCAGTGAAAACCATGCCTCCGCCATTGGGTGCACTGACCTGGCGGAAACCACGAGGCATCCAGTTCACTTTCCAGGTTGGCGGTTGCTGGGTTGCCGCCTCAGCAAGGACATTTTCTACGGTCAATAGCTCATGCTCAAAGACATCCTCACCGACAATTGAGGCTGTTAGTAACTCCGCCGCTATGGTTTTCTCGATACTGATGTCAGTGAACTGAAACAGTTCTAGGACACGACCGTTATTCACGAGGTTCGACCGAAGCAGTAAGCCTGTTTTTTGATCTAACCAGAGTCGATATCCATAACGATCGCGGTTTTTAGGAGAAATGCTGATTCGAATGGTTGGCCGATTGGCGATTCTGCCAACGCCGTGCAAGCCGATATTATAATTCGATAGGTTTTCTACCAAATTTCGATTAAAGCTTTGGGTAAAGGGGCCTCGTGGTAATGCATGAGGAACCGAGGAATCGTTGCCTGCGTGGAGGCAAACGGCATGTTCATCGTGACGAATAATTTCTCGCGCCGCACCAGAAATATTGGTCAGTCGCTCAAACTCTTCGCCTTCTTTAAATTGATGAACCACCTGCATGGTGTCAAACCGGGGCCCTCGCATATAAATAAAGGTTCCCGCATAGGACTCTTCGCGCAGGGCAACGCCCATTTTTTCGAGCCAGGCTACTGCCTCTGTTTGCTCGGTGGCCGTTTGCTCGGAGCCTGCATAACCTGAAAGTGGTATTAACAGTAAAGTGAAAGCTAGTCGTTTTAGCATTGCCGGTGGCCTCTGCTTCTAATTTCCAGACTTGGGCTGATAATTAACAGTACGGGCATTGTTGTTTAATCGGCTCATACGATCATGGCGCATCAAGTATTCACGAAGCTGCTGTTGTTTAACTTCATCTAATTCGTGAAGTTCTAGCTCATCCTCACTAAACGCTGTGTCACTCACAGGTCCGAAGGCTTCATCGGAAGTCGAAACCCGTTGGACGTCGATAGCAGTCGACGTCTTGGCACCGGCCAGACCAGGCACGCTTGCGCTGTTAGGCTGATTCAGATTCACCCCAACAAGCACAGCAACCACCAGGGATGCGGCTACGGCAAAACCCGAGGCCTGACGTTGCCAACCCGGTCTCTGAGACGGCGCCACTTCATGACTTTGTTCCTCGTGGATTGCATTACTAATACTTTCATGCAAAGACAGATGTTGAGTCTCAGACAAATGATGGTAGCCCTGGCTCACAGCCCGAATCTGCTGATAACGAACCCAGGATAATTTCAAATCGCCGTCATCGCCAAATTCACGAAGTAGACGGTGCACCTCAATTTCACTGGCTTCATCATCCAGTAATGCTGAGATGGATTGTTTTAAGTGTTCTGTCACAGACGCTATCCCTTTTCTATCCCTGCTATTTTTTTCTCAATTGCTTCTCTTGCTCTAAAAATACGAGATCTGACAGTTCCTACCGGGCATTCCATCACATCCGCAATTTCTTCGTAACTCAGACCTTCAAATTCCCTTAAAGTTACTGCGACTTTAAGATCTTCAGCTAAATCGTCTATCGCCTTATACACTACTGCCTCGAGCTGATCCGTCGCAAGACTATTCTCAGGGTTCACCATGTCACTTAGTGACTCCTGGTAAGCTCCATCTGCGAAATCAACATCCACATCAGTGTCTGGCGGTCGTCTCGACCTGGACACCAGATGATTTTTGGCTGTATTGATCGCAATCCGGTAGAGCCAGGTGTAAAAAGCACTATCGCCTCGAAACCTCGGAAGTGCTCTGTAGGCCTTGATAAATGCCTCCTGAGTCACATCCTGCACCTCGTCTTGATCCCGCAGATATCGACCCACAAGGCCGACAATTCGATGCTGGTACTTCAATACCAATAGGTCAAAGGCGCGCTTATCGCCACGCTGAACTCGCTCTACAAGCTGCTTATCTGTTGATGATTCTTCCGTCACCGGCTCTCCTTTGACCGTCAGAGGATTTTTCGCCGGTTCCTCTACCTACTAATAGACCGCCAATGGCAAAATTAGTTCGCGAACCGGATAAAAAGACGAGCGATCATAACACCCTTCTGTAGCCTTCCGCGCCGGGACTGTTGCCTTGGCCCAGTTTTCGGTAACCTTCAACACCCTTTCTCTGGCAGGTTGACCTTGAGCGAACGAGTACACGAACACGACGTCCTAATTATCGGTAGCGGTGCCGCTGGCATGACCACGGCTCTGCAACTGAGCAAGGACTACTCCATTGCCATGATCAGCAAAGATGTTACCAGTGAAGGCTCAACCTACTATGCCCAGGGTGGGGTGGCGGCAGTACTAGATGAATACGACAGTATCGAGTCCCATATTGAAGATACACTAAACGCCGGGGCCGGCCTTTGCCATGAGGATGTGGTCCGCTTTACGGTGGAGCGAAGCAGCGCGGCGATCAATTGGCTCGTGTCTCTTGGCGTCGAATTCGACACAGAAACCCAACCTGATGGCAGCAAAGATTTTCATCTGACCAAAGAAGGCGGCCATAGTCATCGGCGAGTCATTCATGCCGCCGACGCTACCGGCCGCGAAATCGCCCTAAAACTACAAAACCGTTTGCTGCAACACGACAATGTCGAGATTTTTGAGCGTTACGTCGCTGTCGACCTCATTACCCAGGACAAGATCGGTCAACCAGGTAATGCCTGTATCGGTGCTTATGTCTTAAACCTTGCAAGTGGCGAGGTAGAGCTCTTTAGAGCACGATATGTGATCCTCGCAACCGGTGGTGCCAGTAAGGTCTACCTGTACACAAGTAACCCAGACACTGCATCGGGCGACGGCATAGCAATGGCCTGGCGAGCCGGATGTCGGGTTGCCAACATGGAATTCAATCAGTTCCATCCCACCTGCCTTTATCACCCAGAGGCACGATCTTTTCTAATAAGCGAAGCCCTCAGGGGCGAAGGCGCAATCCTGACCTTGCCTGATGGCAGTCGCTTTATGCAAAACTTCGATGAGCGTGCTGAGCTTGCACCCAGAGATATTGTGGCGCGAGCCATTGACCACGAAATGAAGCGCCTCGGTTGTGACTGTATCTACCTGGATATTAGCCACCAGGACCCTGAGTTTATTAAGAGTCATTTCCCAACTATCTATAAGAGGTGCCTCGGTTATGGCATCGATATCACAAAGCAAGCCATTCCGATTGTCCCGGCCGCCCATTACACCTGCGGCGGTATCGTGACGAACACCTATGGCCAGACCGATATTCCTAATCTCTACGCCACTGGTGAATCGACCTTCACGGGTCTTCATGGGGCGAACCGTATGGCCAGCAATTCGTTACTTGAATGCATGGTCTTTGCGACGTCGGCAGCACAACATATTCAGGATCACCCGGTAGAACGCTCAGACTGGAAAATCCCTTTTTGGGACGATAGCCAGGTCACCGATTCTGACGAGGACGTTGTCATATCTCACAACTGGGATGAGCTTCGGCACTTTATGTGGGATTATGTGGGCATTGTTCGTACCGACAAACGATTGCAGCGGGCAAGGCGGCGAGTACAGCTACTAAGCCAGGAAGTCACCGAGTATTACAGTAACTATAAAATTAGCAGCGACCTGCTTGAGCTCAGAAATCTAATCACGGTCGCGGACCTTATTATCCAATCAGCCATTCGTCGTAAAGAAAGCCGGGGCCTGCACTACACGCTCGACTATCCATTAATGGCCCCTCAAGCGACCGACACAATTCTGGTACCACCCACATATGGTTAGCCAAGGGCCGGTTAACAAAAAGCTGCTTATCCACGAACTGGGAGCAGCTCTTTGGTTCATCAGCACAACTGCACGCAGCTTTCGGTGCTCTGTTGGCGTCAAAGCATCCCAGAAAATGGCGCAATCGAACCGCTGCCGACCATCGGAGAATCCCAGACTAACAATCCAGGGCAGCACCACCTGCGCACCCACCTGAACAACCTTGCGCATTCGGCCATCGGACAGAGTTATCCACCAGTTGCCTGCCTCAAACTGAAGCCGCTTGATAGAGTCGGGATCGACAGTGGTACTCCGGCGGATGGAATCGCAAGCACTGAGCAGCACCACAAATGAAACCGCGAATTGCATTGCCTGTGGTATCGCACTCATCCAAAGCGAAAGCATCCCAACAGAGGCGATCAAAACAATAACAGAGAGCTGAGATCGAGAAATTCCGAGTGAAATATCTAAGCTCACCCGCTACTCGGGTTTGGGTTGAACCCGGGCCAACATAAATTGAACCAGAGCATTGAGTTCCGGATCCTCGGCTTCTGCCTTTCGGCTAAACCAGAGCCACAGATCCGGATCTTCCTGTTCCAGTAATCGCTGAAAGGCAATTTGCTGATGTTCCGGCAGCGTTCTATAGACCTCGTCAAAAAACGGCAGCATCAATAGATCGAGCTCAAGCATGCCACGCCGACTTCGCCACCGCATACGATTAAGTTTTTCTTCTTCGGTCAGCATAGAATCTTGAGACTTAAGTTATAAGAGAAAATTATAACTCTTCTAAGACCACAGAATGTAAACTGCTCGCTATGGATAATCTAACTTTACTCGATCAATTTGGCTTCCTTGCCGTGACAGGCAGAGATGCGCAAAAATTTCTCCAGGGCTATACCACCTGCGACCTCGATGACCTCGCGCCGAACAAGGTCAGCGCTGGCGCCATCTGCAATATCAAGGGCCGTATGCTGTGCAATTTTCTACTCTGCCGAGAAGAAGACGGCTTTCTGCTGCGCATAAACCAGGGTTTGATTGGTCCGGTTATCGCATTTCTGGGTAAGTACATTGTCTTCTCAAAGGCAAGCCTTGTAGATAGAACCGACACGTTGCATTGCTATGGGCTGACGGCAGAAGGGGATGAATTCCCACAGGCCCAAGGGGAGATAACAGCAACGAGCCACGGGCATTTAGTAAAAGTTAGCGAAGCGCCGCGTTTTGAGTTGTGGTCGACCGAGCTGCAACTGGCTAATGGCGATTCAAAGCAATGGCTACAATCGGAGCTAAGTGAGGGCATCGTTTGGGTGGATGAGTCATCGGCCGAAGAATACATCCCGCAAATGTTTAACCTGCAGGCTCTCGACGGCATCAGTTTCAGTAAAGGTTGCTATCTGGGTCAGGAAATCGTCGCCCGCATGCAGTACCGCGGAGAACTGAAGAATCTCCTCCATATCGGCGAGTCAGAAAAGCCTCTCACGAGCGGCACAAAGATTTTCAATCCGAAAGGGCGATCCGCTGGAGCCATTGTCGGTGCAGCCGGCCTTCATTTCGCTGCGGTACTTCGCAAAGGGGAAACCGGCTATTCACTTGAAGACGGCACGCCAGTTAAGGTAACCGAAATACCTTGAAGTCGTACCGTGAAGTAGCACCGTGAAGCTTGTTTGTGTGGCTGTCAGCCGCAAGGACTTGCAATGCACCGCTAAGCTTCACAATCAAACGCCTCTACTCATGCAGACACGGCTGTCTTCGCCAAGTTCTTAAATGCCTGTGCGGCAATTTCATAGGATCGCAGGCGCTTGGGATGTTCAAATACGGATGACACAACCATTAACTCGTCGGCCCCGGTTTCGGCTAGAAATGAGCTTAGTTTGGTCTCTACCGACTTAGGCGAGCCGACCGCTGAGCAACGGCTAATATCCTGAACCATTTGGCGCTCGCCAGGGCTAAGACTTTCCTCAAAACCCTCAACGGGTGGTGGTAGCTGGCCTGGTGTACCGCGACGTAAATTCACAAAAGATTGCAATGAGGAGGACCGCAAAAAATTGGCTTCCTCGTCAGTATCGGCGGCACATATATTGAAACCCAACATGACATAGGGTTCGCTCAATTGTTCCGACGGTTTAAAGGTATCGCGATAGATCTCAATAGCTGCATCCATCTGGGCTGGCGCAAAATGTGAGGCAAAAGCAAAGGGTAAGCCGATCATAGCGGCAAGTTGAGCACCAAACAGACTGGAGCCCAGAATCCAAAGCGGAACGTTGGTATCTGCACCAGGCGTTGCAATTACCCGCTGTCCATCGACTGGTTTTTTCAGGTAATACTGCAGTTCCATGACATCGCGGGGAAAATCTTGCACGTCCCCAGTGAGCGTTCGCCTCAGCGCTTGCATGGTAATTTGATCAGTTCCCGGCGCTCGCCCAAGGCCAAGATCGATTCGATCAGGGTAAAGTGACGCGAGAGTACCAAACTGCTCCGCGATCATCAGCGGCGCATGGTTCGGCAGCATAATGCCACCAGCACCGACACGGATAGTTTTAGTCCCGCCGGCCAAATGGCCGATCACAACGGCGGTTGCAGAACTCGCGATACCGCGCATATTGTGATGCTCCGCCACCCAGTAGCGATTGTAGCCCAAGGCCTCAGCATGCTGCGCTAGATCAAGAGAATGGCCCAGGGCCTCGGTGGCATTACTACCTTGCACGATGGGCGCGAGATCAAGAACGGAAAAACTGCTCATAGGGATGTCATCTACAAAATTGCTTCAGGGTCGGCCATCGAGAGCGGTCGCCTCGACACAATTAGCCATGTAACCATACCGGCCCTCGACAGTTCAAGCATGCTCGAATTAGAGCTGTTATAAAGTTTCTGCTGCAGCTAGTGGACACCTGCAATTTGGATTATCGATAGTCCAAAGCTTAATTGGCAAACCAAACCGCTCTTTTGTAAGCTTGAGGACTCAGCAAGTCACTGGAGTCACGCCATGGCCACTCGATATACCCATCCCACCAGCATTGATCTCAACGGCACTCAATACAGAGTCTACGGATCTGGGCACCTGGACTTTCAAACGGCGAGACTGCCCTATTCTCTGAAAATCCTGCTAGAGAATTTGCTTCGACACGGCAATGAAACTTTCGTTACCGACGATGATATAGAAGCTCTGGCAAACTGGGACCCACAAGCTGAACCCGACAAGGAGATTGCCTTTGTGCCGGCTAGGGTGCTGCTCCAGGACTTCACCGGCGTGCCAGCCATTGTTGATCTAGCGACGATGCGAGACGCCATGGTGGCCCTGGGCGGCGATCCGAAAAAGATTAATCCGCTAAACCCCGTTGAACTTGTCATCGACCACTCGGTGATGGTCGATCATTTTGGCAACGACAAAGCCTTTGAGGACAACACAGCCATCGAAATCCAGCGCAATATCGAGCGCTATCAGTTTCTTCGTTGGGGGCAGGAAAGCTTCAAAAATTTTGCGGTAGTGCCCCCTGGGACGGGCATCGTGCATCAGGTGAATCTCGAATACCTAGCTCGGGGTGTTTTCACCAAAGAAGTCAATGGCCAATTAGAAGCCTATCCCGATTCTCTGGTCGGAACAGACTCACACACCACCATGATCAATGGCCTTGGCGTACTTGGCTGGGGGGTAGGTGGTATCGAAGCTGAAGCCGCCATGTTGGGGCAGCCAATTACCATGTTAATCCCACAAGTTGTTGGGATGCGCCTGGTCGGCAAGCTTGCGGAAGGCGCTACTGCCACAGATCTTGTGTTAACCGTAACGCAAATCCTACGAGCCCATGGAGTTGTAGGTAAGTTCGTTGAGTTCTTCGGCGCTGGCATCCAAAACCTTTCTCTAGCGGATCGCGCTACCATTGCCAATATGGCTCCCGAATATGGTGCAACCTGCGGCATTTTCCCGATTGATCAGGAAACCATTAATTACTTACGCCTCACGGGCCGAGATGACCACACGCTGGCGCTGGTCGAAGCTTATTGCAAGGCAACAGATCTCTGGCACAACCCTGATGTGGAAGCGAATTACACCGCCGTACTAGAGCTAGACCTGGGTAGCGTTGTGCCATCTCTGGCCGGACCCAAACGTCCCCAGGATCGCATTGCCTTAACGGATGCTAAAAGCAGCTTCGATCAAGTGCTCAAAGAATTTAAAGACTTAAGCCTAATACCGAGTAGCACAGATTTTGATAACGAAGGCGGCGCGCCGGAAATTGACGCTGCCACCGGAGCCATCAAGGTTAACTACGCTGGTCAAAGCTTTGATTTAGAGCACGGCGCCGTGGTCATTGCCGCCATTACAAGCTGCACCAATACCAGCAACCCGGCGGTTCTGATCGCCGCTGGCTTGATGGCTCGAAAAGCCAGGCAACTGGGGCTGGCAACAAAACCCTGGGTGAAAACCAGCCTTGCACCAGGCTCTAAGGTCGTCACGGACTACCTCACAGAAACCGGTCTGATGGAAGACTTAGAAGGCTTAGGTTTCTACCTCGTGGGTTACGGCTGTACCACCTGCATTGGTAATTCCGGCCCTTTGCCTGAGGAAATTTCGAATGGCATTCGAGATGGAAATTTACTTGTCACCTCAGTCCTCTCTGGTAACAGAAATTTTGAGGGGCGTATTCATCAGGATGTTCGGGCCAACTATCTTGCTTCGCCGCCTCTGGTTGTGGCCTATGCGCTCGCAGGCAATATGAACGTTGATCTATACAAGGAGCCAATTGGTCAGGGGTCTGATGGCAAGGACATCTACTTGAAGGATATTTGGCCTGAGAGTAAAGAAATTCAGGCAGCGATCACAAAAACCATCAATCCTGAAATGTTTCAGCGCCGCTATGCCGACGTCTACTCCGGTAATGAAACCTGGAATAACTTGCCAGTTAAAAAAGCCGATCTTTATGATTGGCCTAACTCAACCTATATTCGCAAGCCCACCTTCTTTGAGGGCATGACCCATGAGGTACCTGAAGTGATGCCGATTGTTGATGCCCGCTGCCTCGTCAAAGTCGCCGACAGCGTCACCACCGACCACATCTCTCCCGCCGGGGCGATTGCAAAGGATAGCCCTGCGGGCGTCTATCTAGCCGATCACCAAATCGCGCCCCAGGATTTTAATTCCTACGGTTCTCGCCGCGGCAACCATGAAGTGATGATGCGGGGTACCTTTGCCAATGTGCGCCTGCGAAATGAACTCGCCCCCGGAACAGAAGGCAGTTGGACAACACACTTTCCTAGCCGTGACGTAACTTCGATCTTTGATGCTGCGATGAGTTACGAAAAAGACCGTACGCCGCTGATTGTCATTGCTGGCAAGGAATATGGCACCGGATCCTCCCGGGACTGGGCGGCAAAAGGTACCGCGTTACTTGGCGTACGCTGTGTGATTGCCCAGAGTTTTGAACGCATCCACCGATCTAACCTTGTGGGCATGGGCATATTGCCATTACAGTTTAGCGACGGCGATTCTGCGCTGAGTTTGAAACTAGATGGAACAGAACACTATTGGATCCCCGCAGTCACGGTCGGCCAAAAGGAAGTGGTGGTGACAGTGAAACGCGCAGACGGAGAAAGCCAGAGGTTTAACGCCCGCATTCGTATCGATACACCGAACGAGTTCGCCTATTACGAAAACGGCGGAATCCTGCATTACGTCTTACGACGGCTGGCAAGCTAATAATAGCAAAAGCTCCGCCTCAGCTATCTGCATTCGCTGTTTGTTCGGCAATTGTGCCAGTAGTCTATCAGTGGTCTACTGGCCACGCCGCGCTAGGACAGATCAATACCGACCAGATCTATGTCACAATACTTCAGGATAAAAATAATAAGGAAGTGCCATGAAAAGTACTAAGGGTAGAACCATCACACGCATCCTCGCCACCATTCCTGGCTTGCCAATGCTACTTATTGGTGTGGGACTTGTGATCCAGCCAGAGCAAGCAGTCGGCAATTTAGCTATGCCATTGTTAGAAGGACTCGCTCTGAGTACTCAACTCGGTGATATGACGGCATTTTTTCTTTGCACCGCAGCGTTCATTTTTATGGGCGCTTACCACGCTGCGCCTCGTTGGTTGTTGGCCGGCGCTGGCCTTTTCCTTGTGGCAGCTTTTGCTAGAACACTTGCCTGGCAGGTTCACGGCGCTGGTTTTGCAACAGAATCGATCGCCATTGAACTGGTCTCAACGGTATGGCTGGTGGTCTGCTCGTTAGTTTTGAGTAGATATGACGAGCAAAGGTCTGACAGAACAGATTAAACCAACTAGAGATCCAACCAATCGATGGGCATCTGGCCCTGCTCTGTGAGGTATTGGTTGCAAGCGCTGAAATGTTTGCAGCCCAAAAACCCCCGATGCGCAGACAAGGGTGAAGGATGTGGCGCTTGTAGCACCAGATGATTGACTGGGTTAATCACCTGGCCTTTCTTTTGAGCGTAGCTTCCCCAGAGCATAAAAACGACGTGCTGACTTTCTTCTGACAACACCTTAATCACCTGATCGGTAAACCGCTCCCAACCTTTTCGTTGATGGGAAGCTGCCTGGCGAGCCTCAACCGTCAGGACACTGTTGAGCAGCAACACACCCTGCTCGGCCCAGCGCAGTAAGTTTCCTGACGTTGGTCGCTCTGCAACCGACAGGTCGCTTTGGATTTCTTTATAGATGTTTTGCAATGAGGGTGGTGGTTTCACGCCTTCAGGCACTGAGAAACACAAGCCATGAGCCTGACCGGGTCCGTGGTATGGGTCCTGACCGAGGATCACAACCTTAACCTTGTCAAAAGGCGTCGTGTTCAAAGCATTGAATATGTCTGCCCCACTGGGATAGATGGTTTTGCCTGCAGTCTTCTCCGCTGCAAGAAAGGCTCGCAGATCCTGCATATAGGTCGCTTCAAATTCTGGACGGAGATGGCTGAGCCAGCTTTCGTCCAGTTGAATATCCTGCACGACCTAAGCGCCTTTTCGAGGTCGCATGTGAGGGAAGAGAATCACATCCCGAATAGCAGAGCTATCGGTTAACAACATCACCAGCCGATCAATCCCAATACCCTCACCAGCGGTGGGTGGCAAACCGTATTCCAAGGCCGTTATGTAGTCCGCGTCGTAGTGCATCGCCTCATCATCACCGGCATCCTTGGCTTCAACCTGCTGGCGAAATCGTTCAGCCTGATCTTCAGCATCATTCAGCTCACTAAAACCGTTGGCGATCTCGTTGCCCATGCAGAACAACTCAAAGCGGTCGGTCACATCCGGATCTTCATCATTGCGGCGCGCCAGAGGGGAAACCTCTGTTGGATGCTGGGTGATAAAAATCGGTTGTTCAATCTTGTCTTCAACTACCGCCTCAAATATCTCCATGACAACCCTGCCCAGGCCCCAGCTATCTTCTGTATCAACGCCAACTTTTTTCGCAAGAGCTCTCGCCTCTGCATCGTCAGTGAGCTGTTCCGGTTTGATATTTGGATTAAAAGAGAGAATCGCCTCTGCCATAGTCATTCGTTTAAAGGGCTGGCCAAAATCGACTTCGGTATTTTTGTAGATGAACTTTGTGGAGCCAAGAACCGATTGCGTGATACCTCGAAACAGCTCTTCAGTCAGATCCATCAGATCGTTGTAATCGGCATAGGCCCAGTAAAATTCTAACGTGGTGAACTCTGGACTGTGATTGGTATCAACACCTTCGTTTCGGAAACAACGATTGATTTCAAAAACTCGCTCAAAACCGCCAACCACTAAACGCTTTAGATTTAATTCCGGCGCAATCCGCAAATACATTTCTGTATCCAGCGCATTGTAAAAGGTTGTAAAAGGCGCTGCCGTTGCACCGCCGCTTATTGACATCATCATCGGTGTTTCGACTTCCATAAAGTCACGGTCGAGGAAGTAACGACGAATCCCATCGACAATCTTGCCACGCTTGATAAAAACTTGCCGGCTTTCTTCATTCACTATTAGATCGACGTAACGCTGGCGGTAGCGCGCTTCAGTATCTGTTAGGCCTGCATGCTTTTCAGGCAAAGGCCGAAGGGACTTTGTCAGCATCTTCAAAGCAGTAGCTTTGACTGACAGCTCACCCTTATTGGTTTTCATCACCATACCCGTGATGGCGACGATATCCCCAAGATCCCATTTGTTAAAACCTTCATAGGCTTCATCACCCACATCATCTTTGCGGATATAAGCTTGAATACGGCCACTAACATCCTGCAATGTCACAAAGCTTGCCTTACCCATAGCGCGACGTAGCATAACGCGGCCGGATATACTCGTTTGCACAGATTCGCTTTCAAGCTCTTCTTTACTTTTACCGTCGTGGGCAGTGGTTAACGCCGCCGCCAGATCCTTGCGGCGAAAATCATTAGGAAAGGCATTACCCGCTTCCCGTAGAGCCGTTAACTTCGCCCGGCGAAGGGCGATGATTTCATGCTCTTCTGGCTCGCTTTGACTATCGTTATTTTCATTATCCGACATGAGCTATAGACCTTGCTTCAAACTGGCTTCGATAAATTGATCCAGGCTGCCATCTAACACAGCTTGGGTATTTGACGTTTCAATATTTGTTCTTAGATCTTTGATGCGGCCGCTATCCAACACGTAGGAGCGAATCTGGCTGCCCCAGCCGATATCGGACTTGTTCTCTTCGACTACCTGCATCTCGGCCTTACGCTTTTGCTCCTCCATTTCATAGAGCTTGGCTTTGAGCTGCTTCATAGCCTGATCGCGATTCTTGTGCTGGGAGCGCTGATTCTGACACTGAACGACAATGCCCGAAGGCTCGTGAGTCAATCGAATAGCAGAGTCAGTTTTATTGACGTGCTGGCCCCCTGCGCCGCTGGCGCGATAGGTATCGACCCGCACTTCATTCATATCAATTTCGATCTCTATATCGTCATCGAGTTCTGGTGAGATAAAGATCGACGCAAAAGATGTGTGGCGGCGACTGCTGGAATCAAAGGGGGACTTTCGCACCAGACGATGCACACCGGTTTCAGTCCGCAACCAACCATAGGCATAGTCACCTTCAAAATGAAGCGTAGCGCCTTTAATGCCAGCCACATCACCGTCGGTAATTTCTACTACCTCGGTTTTAAAGCCCTTGGCCTCACCCCAGCGCAAATACATGCGCATCAGCATTTCTGCCCAGTCCTGAGCCTCAGTACCACCGGAACCGGCTTGAATATCCAGATAAGCGCTATTGGGATCCATCTCGCCGGAGAACATACGCCGAAATTCTAGCTTCGCGAGTTGCTCGTCTAGACCCTTGAGCTCAGTCTCAACGTCAACCAGCACACTTTCGTCGTCCTCTTCTTCTGCCATTTCGATCAACGTCGCCGCGTCTTCAAGGCCACTATCCAGAGCATCAATGGTGGCCACGACCTGCTCAAGCGATGATCGCTCGCGGCCCAGTTTTTGTGCGGTCTCTGGATCATCCCAGACTCTGGAGTCGGCGAGCTCTAGCTCAACTTCAGTGAGGCGTTCTTTGCGAGTGTCGTAGTCAAAGGTACCCCCTCAGAACGTCAGTGCGCTCCGCGAGGTCTTTGATTGTGTTGTTAAGGGCGTTCGTTTCCACGAGATCAGCCGGAGACAAAAATGAAGCGCGAATTGTAGCGGAAGCAATGGCGCTGGGCCACAGGGATTCTTGGCTGACAAGGACTAAACCGCAGTAGCGCAAGCTCTCACTGACTTCTGCCAGAATCGCTGATGGGCCCCACCCCTTGAACTGCCGCTGCACCTCCCTTACTCTGCTTGGCATACGCCAACTAGAGGAAGCATCGATGTTGCTCAACAGCTTAAATATCTCAAAAGAAGAATTTGAGTCTGGTACTGGCTGGACGCTAAAACCAGAAGGCGCCTGCAAAGGTGATATTTGTATACCTATTGCTAATGCCGATGGCGACAAGGTAGATGTCAAAGCCGCAGCAGAAGCGATGAATTTGCCACTGGTAAACGAGCCGGAAGCGCTGCTCTGGGCCCTCGGGCCAGAATCAATCGGCGGCCGAGCGCTAGTCACCGCCGATGCGCCAGAACTCTCATTGCCCGATGTGGACGGCAAGGTGTTTAACCTATCAAGTTTAAGGGGTAAGAAGGTGCTCGTTTATGCTTGGGCACCCTACTGAGGATGCTCTGCTGATCTGCCCGTGTGGCAGACACTGCGAGAAGAGTTAAAAGATCAGGGTTTTGAGCTAGTCACCGTTGGCTTAGACACCCTCGGCGTTGCAGGTTGCAAAACCTTTATCGATGCCGCGAACCCACAACATCCTTCATTGATCGATCAGCATCATGTGATGGCAGACCTATTTGGCGTTGTGAATATTCCGAGCAGTATTTGGATCGATGAAAACGGCATGATTGTTCGTCCTGCAGAAGCCGCCCCGTCGCCGCCCAAACCTGGCGCTGAAGGCATTGGCGGCACCAATATGGAAGTGCCAAGCGGGATTCCAGAACGGCTTATGCAAATGATGACCGAGGCCGCCAAGATTCCTAACAGTCAGGCTGAGTATCATGCGGCGTTAAGAGACTGGGTTGAGAAAGGATCGATGAGCGAATTTGTCATGTCACCAGAAAAAGCCATCGAGAGATCCCGCCCCAGAGACAAAAACTCGGCGTTGGGCCATGCCCATTTTGAGTTGGCAGCCGAACTTGAGATACGCGGCAATCATGACCTTGCCATCAAACACTTTAAAAAGGCCCACGAGCTAGTACCCGATAGCTGGACTTTCCGCAGACAAGCCTGGTCGTTAGAGAAGATGGGTGACGGACCCTTCGCTAGATTCTGGCAGGGCCCGAATCCTGAGAATCCTGATGCATGGCCTTACGCGGGTGGCTGGCTCGAGGATATCAAACGTGAGGGGGCTGAGAATTATAATGAGGGATTTGTGCCGTGAGGAAGGTGATCAACAGATCATCTCACTCACACTAACCATGAGATCAGCATAAGAATTATGAATCCAAAAAAGAACTCGATTCCATGGTTTAGAAAAGGGGGTTCAAAAAGCTGAGAAAACTCACTTTTCACGTGCAGAACATTAATGTATGCAAAAATAAGGATCAGAATGCCGGCGATATCCGATAGACGAGATCCTAGATCTTCACCACCTAATGCTAAAGAGTAAAACTCAAACGCCATGAAGAGCCCTAGCACTATTTTGGCGACGAAAATTTTCACCTTTTCTGCTTTAGTTACTTGAGCAAATTCATACTCAGCCATTGAACCTCCCTCAGCTAAACTTCTTCATCAATCCTTGTTGAACCGGAATTTGGAATGTTCGAACCACCACCGAATGTTCTGTACAAAGCTACGCCCAGCGACATCCCGCTTACATTCCTGTTAAACGAATTGATAGCCTCGCCAAAACGATAACCAAGATCATACGAAACAACCAGCGCTGGTAAAGCACCGACAGGACCACCTGGAAAGTTGGCGACTTTCCAAAATCCATTAGCAAATGGAATTTTCGTGCCGTCACCGAAGCTTCCACTTACCTGAGATAATTCGACATCCAATAGTTCTCTCATATCTACATCCCTATATTGTGATTTGTGCGAAGTCGCCAAACCACTCTAATCATCGAGACTAAAAGTTGAAGTGAAACATATCAGGCTATTTTTGTAAGTGATTCTCCATATTCAGCACTAGAGAATTCTGATTGTAGGCACGTCGAGGGGCGATCATCGACACTTAGCTGGTGCTCTTAACCCACTCTACCTCCAACGCCCCCCGCATCTCCTCCAACGTGCCATTATTCTCAATCACCACAGTCGCCTGGGCGGTTCGCTCTTCATTGCTGATCTGGGCAGCTAAGCGTTTTTCAACGGCTTCTCGATCCAGGCCATCCCGCGCCATCGCGCGTGCAATGGCAGCTTCAGGGTTAACCACTACAACCCAGATTTCATCACCCATATCCTGCCAGCCGGCTTCAAAGAGCACAGCGGCTTCCAGCACGACGACTCCGTCTGGTTCTTGAGCTTCATAACCTGATATCTCAAGTTCTGCGAGGCGGCGAATCTCTGGCCATACGATATCGGTGAGTTGTTTTAATCTACCTGGATTACCAAAAACTTTTCCGCCGAGAATTTTGCGATCGATCTGGGAGTTTTCATCTACGATATCCTCGCCAAAAACTTGAATGACCGCAAGGTACCCTTGCGTGCCGGTGTCATAGACCCGGTGGCCGAGCTTGTCGGCGTCGATGATGGCGGCACCCTTTTCTTCGAGAAATCGGGACGCGGTGGTTTTACCGGAGGCGATGCCGCCGGTGAGGCAGATAACTTTCAAATTGAGCTCCTTTCGAATAAAAACAATCTGCCACAGTGCCTGACAAAAAGCACCCTGATGAATCACCGCCTATCAGAGCTCTGGCGCCGGCTATACAAGCAAAGCGCCGTTTCGGTAGACTCAGGCCCACAGATTAATCGAACAGGAACTGCCAGATGAGCCAAAAGAGGGAAGCCGCTATTGTCGGCATACACGAATATCCCAGCCGGGATGTCGAGGGCGAGATCAGCCCGCTCCAAATGAAAGCCGAAAGCGCGGCCAGGGCCCTAGAAGACGCCGGTCTGACCTGGGCAGACGTCGATGGCATTTATGATGCAGGTGACGGCGGCGGCATGATGAATGGCCTCACGATTGCGGAATACTTTGGTTTAAAACCCACAGTTATCAATACCACTGGCGTTGGCGGCAGCTCTTATGAGTTTCATGCAGCACACGCGAGGCGAGACATAGCTGCCGGCAAATGTAAGGTCGCCCTACTGACTTATGGTTCTACCGCACATAGTAACGCTCGCGCCATCGGCGTCGGCGGTCGAGGTGCTGGTAGCATGCACCCCGCAGAAAATATGGATTCGTTTGCTGGACAAACTCTGATCGCTAATTACGCGATGGTGGCGAAGCGGCATATGTTTGAGTACGGCACCACGAGTAGGCAGCTGGCAGAGATTTCTACTGCAACGCGCTACCACGCTATGCGCAACCCTGAAGCTGTGCAAGCTATGGAAGATCTGGAATTTTTGGACATCCGTGAAACCACCGTTGATGACGTGGTCAATTCCCGCTTGATCGCCGACCCACTGCACTTGTTAGAGTGCTGCATGATTTCTGATGGTGGCGGCGCGGTTGTGATCGCCGCGCCCGAGGTAGCACGCAACTGCAAGAAACCTCCGGTTTGGATAATTGGCAGCGGTGAAGCGACTAAATACCCAGAAAACGGCGGCGATATCACCACCAGTGCGGCGGCACAGTCTGGACCAATCGCATTTGCAGACGCTGGCGTTAGCGCCGCTGAAATGGATATCGCAATGATCTATGACTCCTTCAGCATTACCGTACTCGCATTGCTCGAGGACCTGGGCTTTTGCAAAAAAGGCGAAGGTGGCGCATGGGTAGAAGGTGGCAGATTGCGCTTTGATCAATCCGGTGGACCAGCCCTCAACACCGATGGCGGTGGCTTATCTTCAAACCATCCCGGTATGCGCGGCATCTTCTTGCTGATTGAAGCCGCCAGGCAGCTGCGGGGTGAATCCACGTCTCAGGTGCCTGGCGCCAAGCTCGCCGTTGCCCACGGGAACGGCGGTATGCTCGGCAGTCGTCACGCGGCCGGCACAATTATTTTGGGAGCAGACTAATGAGTGAAGCAAAGAAAGTACCAACCCGGCCACTACCCAAAGCGGAAGAATTTGATACCAAAGAGTTTTGGGCTGGCACCAAAGATAAAGAATTTCGTTATCAGCAGTGTGCAGATTGTAATACGGTTGTGTTTTACCCGCGCCGACATTGCACAGGATGCACCAGCGGCAATCTAGAATGGAAGGTCGCGGCTGGCAATGCGACGGTTTACAGCTATAGCGTGGTTCGACAGAGCTATCATCCTTTTTTCCGTAATCTGGTGCCTTACGTCGTCGCCTGGATTGATCTGGATGAAGGTCCTCGTATCTTGTCGAATGTCACGGGCGTCACGCCTGAGGAAGTCGAGATCGGCATGAAGCTCAAGCTGGACTGGGAAGAACACGAAGAACTTAATATTCCTTTGTTTACTCCCGTTTAGAGCACGCCAGCATAGAATTTTCTAAGCCCGCGTAACGTTTAACCAACCTTAATTTGCTAGTCACACTCGCAGGTTAAGGTTGTCTTATCTCCTCACTGATTTCTTTTTATGAAAGGCTCCAACATGACCCGCGACCCACGCTTTGTACCGATCCCCGGCTCTCTAAACTTTCGAGATTTCGGCGGCTACACTACCGCAGATGGCAGTACCGTCAAAAAAGGTAAGTTGTTTCGCTGCGGGATGTTAACGGGCATCACAAAAAAAGGTCGTGACGACTTTGCTGCACTGGATATCGGCGTGATTTGTGATTTGCGCCGAGAGGATGAAGTAGCTGGCGCGCCCACGCCGACCGATGCACCCTTTGATGTAAGAGTTCACATCCCTATCGCGCCGGGTAGTTCAGCGGACTTGCGGGAAAGCTTTTCAAACCCCGATATGAACACCCAGCACCGCATCGACTATATGCGGCAGATTACCTGCGAGATCGCCAGGGACCACGTCGCCGAATACAAACTGCTCGTTGAGCACCTTCTAAACACCGACAACGGTTTCTTGTTGCACTGCACCGCTGGTAAAGATCGCACGGGCTTTGGTGCCGCGGTGATTCTCTCAGCACTGGGGGTGCCTTACGAACATGTGTTTGATGATTACCTGTTAACCAATGCGGCAACCGAGTTATTCGCCGCCATGAAACCCCGCTTTGAAGAAAACTACGGCGGCACCGTGACAGATGGCGATTTACAAGCCGTGGCCGGAGTGCAACGAGATTATTTGGAAGCCGCAATCCAAACTATCCACCAAAACTTTGGCAGCATGCAGGGCTATTTAGAGGAAATTGGTCTGGGCGAGGCTTCTGCTATTGAACTCAGGCGACGACTTTTAGAACGGCCCTAAGAGAAAATCTGTCAACCATCCTGCTTACTTTTCTGAGAAGCCTCAATACCACTGACAAAAGCTGAGAGAGCTTGGGTGATTTCTGCTCCATGCTCTTTCTTTATCTCAACCAGCGTGAATGTTTTTCCCAACAGATTGATCGTGGCGCTAGCGCGCAGCATCTAATCTTTTAATTTCAATCATGGGAACGTCAAAATTTGATTTTCCGCTTCTATGAGCGAGCTAATGCTCGCGCCAAAGCCAAGAAGCTTAGACGCAGCAGCACTAGACTTAGATCTTAACGGTAGCCGTGCCAAAGACCCGGGTCTCGCCCTTGGCATTGGTCACCGTAATATCGATTTCAACCAGGTGGTCGTCTTCGTTGATGTCGGTCACAACACCGGTGATCTTATGCTCATCGTCAGCAATGACCGGCGCGCGGAAGACGGTATCAATGGCTCGGATTTCAGCATCTGGGGCCCAGTTGTGGATCATCGCAACAAGATAGCCTTGACTCAAAATTCCGGGCACCATCGCGCCAGGCAGCCCTTCTTTTTTTGCAGCATCGTGATCAGAAAAACGCGCGCCACCCCAACCGACAAGACTAGCAAAGGTTTTGACCGTTTCAAGAGAGGTGTCGGGTATGAAGGCAGGCAGGTCTTCGCCGAACTCTACTTCTGATAAGTTTGAAATGGCCATTAGCTTTTCTCCCGCATGACAACACGACTGTCAGAGTTAGCAAGGTGCTTACCCTGCTCGTCGTAAAATTCGATTCTGGACACGGCAAAAACCATACGGCCCGATCGACCTGTCTTGGTATAGATATCGTGAAGATGGGTACGACCCGTGATGGTCGAACCCGGCCTGATAGGGAGAAAACACTCCACCCCTTTACCGGCATCCATACCGATGCCAAACTTGGGAAAGTCCGATGGCAGTGCCCGGCGACCGCTCAAACTCGCGATAAAGGTCGGAGGCGCTTGAAAGTCGGGGTCGTTTGGATCCAGAAATCGCGGCGCTGTTTCACCGCAAAGACGTGCGTATTCTGTTGTGACTTCGGCTTTGACCTCATGGGTTTTTTCGTCAAAGTCTTGATTGAGAAATTTCTCTCGTATCGCTTCTATATCTTGATCCACGTGTACTCTCGATTGATTGCTAAAATGGGTTAGGCGACGGTGTTGGCTGTCTTAAGACTTACGGCTTCAAATTCGCCGGCTTTCAGCGCCGTGACAAGATCATCCATGTGTGTAATAGGCTTCTCGAAGCGCGTCGCACAGCGGCCAATATGGCTCACTATGTGGGAGTCACTACCGCCAATCCCGCGGTAACCTAGCGTCGCTGCATTATCGATCGCTATCTGGTCTTCTTGATCCCGGCTTCCGCCGTTGTAGATCTCGACAATTGTCACGCCATTGGGAATACCTAAGGCATCTGTGTGGGCGAACATGCCGACTCTAGGTCGACCGGGATGGCAAGGTACCGCGATAGCACCATGGGTTTCGCTTTCTTGGATCACATCTTCGAGCTTTAGATGGGTGTTCGAAAAATCAAACCGTGTTTGTAGCTCTGGGGTCACGCCATAGACCAAAACATGACCGTATTCTGTTTCAACTTCGCTGGCTTTCAGAATGGTTAAACCAAACTTTTCCGCCAACTCGGAGTAATCAGATTGATCGTCAAACTGTCGGTGCTCAGTTAACACGAAGCCCTCAATCGGTAGAGATTTAGCTTTAATCCATTGACAGTAGTTCTCGACTTTTGCCCGGCCATCGTCGGACTTAATAGAGTGAGTATGAAGGTCTAGTAGCACAAGAATTCCCATCGGTTCGCAAGCCAGTCAAAGTGCCACAGGGCTTGTGAATGTGCAAGATTGACAAGCTTTATGGAGCATCCTCAAACAAATAGCGAGCCGCGGCCACAGCCATACCTCGATTGTCGTGAGCCACACCCGGCACGGTTTGTAGCCGCCAGCGATAGGGCGTCTCGAGGGAATCAGCCTTTGCCTGGCCAGACTCAAAAAAATGGTACCCTCGAGCAAATCTGTGGGGACCTTGGAGCATGGCTTCAGGCGCTCGGCGCAGGGAACTGTGTTGAGGGTCAGTATCCTGATCTCCTAGCAGAATCAGCAGCGGTCGATTGAAAGCGACCTTTAAGCCTTCCACGGCAACGACAGAGCCCTTAAGGCCATAGGGCCAGTTCTCGGCAAGGTCAGGCATGGTGTACCAACCAGCGTTGGCAGCAACCAATCTGTTCGCCCTTGATTCCGGCAGATGGAAGAGAAATCGGTGAACGAATTGCGCTCCGGCGGAATGACCATAAATCTGATATTCATTGGTCTGGATATTCTGCTGCTGGCGATAAAAATCAAAGGCCTGTTCTACCCTCGAAAAACTCCAGCTGCTTTCCTCTCGAACTTGACCAGATGCATCGATGATATTACCCAAGTTATAATGCCGCGACTTTTGATAGGCCGGACGGCCAAACTCTGGCACCAGCAGGAAGAACCCGTACTGATCAGCAAGATCCCGCCACTGATGCAAATATCGATCAGCATCCCGGGTGTTACCGTGCATCACGATCATGACCGGGGCGGTATCGACAATCCCCTCTGGGCGGTGGGTATACAAAGGCAAAGCTGCCTCACCTTGCAGAGGCATCTCATAGAGCGTATCCCCAGCTTGAAGAGGATACTCGGCGGCGCTTGCTAAAACAGGCAACCAACATAGAAAGAAAAAAATAGCTCGCATTAGATCGCCTCTCACTTCTTACCTCTTACCTCTTGCCTTTTAATGAGGGGCAATTGTAATCCGACCGCCCCAGCCCCAGGTCTCCTTGAATCGGCCGCACCGAAATAAAGACCCCCTTCCACCACAATGGACTGAGTGCTACCCATGGTTTGTTGGGCTTTGATCTCATGACCGCGGGATAAAAGGATCTCCTCAGTATCGAGAGAAAAACCTGGCTCCAGATACAGCGGGGCGCCGCGCCAACTCTGATATAACCTGGGCGCAGCAGTGGCTTCGGCAATATTCAGCTCATAGTCGAGCACATTGACCACAAGCTGCAAGACCACATTGATGATTCGGCTGCCACCGGGGCTGCCGGTGACCAATTTCACATTCCCTTCTGGGTCCAGCACGATGGTCGGCGTCATACTCGAGGCCATGCGCTTACCCGGGGCAATGGCGTTGGCGTGGTCAGGGTCATTGAGTTTGAAGTTGCGAATCTGGTTATCCAGCAAAATACCCGTGCCGGGCGGAACAAACCCAGAGCCAAAAGAGTAGCCCAGGGTATAGGTCGTAGAAACTGCGTTACCAAATTGATCGACCACTGAAAAGTGAGTGGTGTCGCGGCTTTCATATTGTTCTGCTTCAAAGGACGCAATCTCTTTGGTAGGCCGCGCATGCGTCATACTGATCTCTGAGGAAGTCTCCTTTGCCAATCGAGCACTCAAAAAACCCTCAATGGGTACTCGGACAAAATCCGGATCACCAATACTCACCTGACGATTCGCTGCGCCACGTTTCATGACTTCCGCCAACAAGTGCACACTGTCGGCACCACCTCTTGGGTACGCGCTGACATCAAACTCATCAAGTACGTTCAACATTTGCAGCAGCGCTAAACCGCCACCACTCACCGGCGGCATGCTGAGGACTTGATAACCTCTATAGTCAGTCTCAATCACTTTTCGTTCTTTTGCCTGGTAACTTTCGAGATCTTCAAGTGACCAGTAGCCACCTGCCGCCCTCACCCCTTCAACAATCCGTTTGGCTAGTTCACCCTTATAGAAGCCATCAGCACCGTGAGTGGAAACTTGTGTCAGAGACCAGGCAAGATCTGGTTGTTTTAGAATGTCTCCCTGTAAAAAGGTGCTGCTGTCCGATTTAAGAAATGCTGTTGCACTGGCTGGGTAACGTCGAAAGGTCGGACTGGAGTTTTCGAGGACAAAAGCCAGGTCATCGCTCACCACAATGCCATCACTCGCTAAGGCTATTGCTGGACCCAGAAGATTCGCCCAGGGCAAAGTACCGTAACGCTGCCAGACCTGATAAAAACCTGCAACCGTCCCGGGTATACCCGACACATGGGGACCATAAACCAATTGATCCGTATCGATCTTGCCGTCTAATGTTCGATATTGCTCGAGATCAAAATTAGCTGGCGCTGCACTCCGAAAATCAAAGGCGAGGGTTTTACCGCTGTCGGCAATATGCACCAGCATAAATCCACTGCCGCCAATGTTACCGGCTCGTGGCAGAGTCACGGCAAGGGCAAAACCTGTTGCTACTGCTGCATCAACGGCGTTGCCGCCCTTTGCCAAGACGTCTCGTCCGATCGATGATGCTTGAGTATTTTGAGACACAACCATTCCGCCGTTGGCAACCACCGGATGGTGAATCGTGTCGTAACGGATCACGAATTCGGAGGATGACGGTTGCCTCGAAGTACATGAAATCAAAGTCAGCGTCACAACTAATGACAAGATAGGTTTCATAAGGCCTTCTACCAACAAAAAGGGAGCCGAGGCTCCCTGTCTTGCTACGCTTCCGCGCATGACTGGTAGCGTACTATTGAGTAAATCCAGAAAGATCGAACTGGAAGTCCACATAGAAGTAGCGCCCAAGGTCACTATGCTGGTCAGCAAAGTAACCAAATGAATCGTCGGCTAATGGCGCGCGTTCATCCGTCACATTGTTGATACCTAATCTCGCACGGCTCGCAATGTCATTGAACATGGTGAACTTGTAAGCGAAATTGAGGTTGTAGGTTGTCATCGAGCCAATTTTAAAAGCCCGCCCATCGCTTAGGTTCTGAGTGAAGTCGTCATAGTGCAAACTCGTAGCCGCCACTTTCCAATCGCCGTAAGTCCAGTCGAGGCGAACGGTGTCCTTGCGTGTGGGGTTACCATCAACACCTTTCAAACTAGCAAACCCAACAACGGGCACAGAAGCAGGCAGAGTCCCATTAGTTTTAGCTGCAACCAGTGTCGCCGCTGCGCCACCAGCTTCCTGCTCGTACTCATCAAGGAACGCGCCGACATACTTAAGATCGAAGTCGCCCCACTTAGTGTCCAGACTGTAGTAGATCCCAATGTCGTGGCCCTTAATCGTTCTTGTATCAAGGTTAGCGTATTGATCATCAACGCGGGCAACATCACCCTGGTAACAAATACCGGCAGCATCAAATAACGCCTGATTAGAGGGGTTTATTGAGGTTGGATCTCGAACAACCGCTGTATTGCCGACCAGGCCTGCACAGCTACCATTACCTGCCTGAATTAAGCCAAGCAGTTCAAGAGCAATGTGATTTTCCTCACCGAATAGGCCAATGGTGTCATCCTTTTCAATTTTCCAAACATCCACCGTAATCGTCAAGTTTTCGATTGGATCAATCACAATACCGAATGAGGTGTTATCTGACTGTTCAGGCTCAAGGTTACGACTGCCTGAGGCAGTTCTCTGGATACCGTAGGAGCAATCTAATGTTGCTTCGCTTGGATCAACAAACAAGCAGACAAAGTCATCGCTAGTATTCGAACGGGCCACCTGGGCCTCATTGATCGTCACAAGGTTCGGTACTCGATAAGCTTCAGAGAAAGATCCGCGGAACAGAATCTGCTCAACAAAGCGGTAACCAAAAGCAATCTTGCCAACGGTTGTACTACCGACATCTGAAAAATCTTCGTACCGAAGAGCAAGCTGTAGATCTAGATTATCAAGAACCGGAACCGCCAGTTCACCGAACAATGAAGTGACTTGACGATCGCCGCTGCTGTCAGAAGTTGGGCTGGAGTTCACGACATCAGAAATAAATGGGAACGTATTGCCACTGTTGTCTGTGAACTGAATGGTGCCATCCAATCTCGGATCGCGATCATCGACAAAGGATTCATCGCGGTATTCAATACCGCCGACGAAACCAACAGCGCCGGCTGGCAGCTCGAAGATGTTAGCTTTCGACATCTTGAAATCAATCATCTGCAGTTCTTGCTCGTTTTCACGTTTCACATCGATCAGGGCTTGCGAAATGTTGCTACCGGCAACCGTATGAGAAAACGGATTAAAACCAGCCGCTGTTGTGTCATTTAATGCAGCTTGGATCAAACTATTGGAAACTCGGTTATGAGTAACGTCGGTACGTTCTGCCCGTGACCAGGTTACAGCACCTTCCCAGTCCCATTCACCCCAATTACCACGCAGACCACCGACAACACGGAAGGTATCACCATCCACGTCAACGCTTCTTGGCACCTGGTCAAAGCGGTAGTTATCCAGTTCTAATTGCAGACCGGTACAAGGCACTGTTGCACCCTCGGCTGTAAACAATGCGTCCAGCCGATTAGGTGATCCACAAGGTCCAAAAGGGTTGTAGAACGCATCAGGCGCAACCCTCAACTTAGCCAAAGCGCTTAAAGGGGTCGATGCGTGACGAATGGTGTTGGTGTCCGAGTAGTACCAGGAAAATTCACCAAAGGCTTCCATCGAATCGCTGATCTCGTGAGTCACATAGGAGAAAAAGTTGACGCGTTCGAGTTCTGAATAAAGGTCTCGATTTTCGTTCAGATTGTAACGAAAGGTGCCGTTACCATCTACTGCACCACAGGTTTCCGAATTGATCGTAAACCCACAGTTAGGATGGCCTGTCGGGAAGGTTTCAAATTCACCCGCACTGTCAGTAACGGAACCGCTAAGACCCGTGCCAGAGACACTTGAACGAAGGTCAAACTGTCCAAAGGAGGAGTTGGCAGAGTCGTTACGGAAGGTCGTATTGTCGTTAAAAGGTGCAGGTGTTCTCGATCTGAAATCGCTATCTGCCCACCTTGGGTCGTCTTGGGAGTTGACCCGGTCACGACTGAAGTAGTTAAGGAATGCACCGACATTGGTGCGACCTTCATTAAAATCTGAGCCCCACTCGATCGTAAAACGCTCATCATTACGCGGGATATTGTCGTAGTCATCAAACCGAAGGGAAATTCGCAGGCCGTCAAAGTCATCTTTTAAGACATAGTTCACGACGCCAGCAACTGCATCAGCACCATAAATGGCGGATGCGCCATCCTTCAGAACTTCAGCACGGCGCAAGCCAGTGACTGGCAATGACTGGACATTGACGGTGTTAACTGGCACAAAACTACCGCCAACCGCTTCTGTTTGATAAGCCGCTGAATTAACCATGCGACGACCATTTAACAAAACCAGAGTGTTACCGGTACCAAGGTTACGCAGGTTAAATGCGCCGATATCACCACGCGCTGAGTTAACGCCGCCGCTGATGTTTTCTGATTCACTAAAGAAGTTCTGGCCTTGTTCAGCCATATACTCGAGCAGTTCATCACCAGAATTGACGCCTAGAGCTTCAATATCGGCTTCGGTAATGACTGTGACAGGTAGCGCATCGGAAATCTGAGCGCCTTTGATTTGCGTGCCCACCACAACGACTTCTTCAAGTTTCTCGGCGGCAAACACGGTACTCGCTTGCAATAGCAATGCAGCACCAAGACCTACTAGGTGTAATTTAGACATATAATATTCCCCCCAAAGGAACCGCTATTGCCATTGAAATTATAATTTTGCGAGCAGATAGTAACGGTTAGCTTCGCAGCACACAATATCTTATAAGCTTATATAATGAGGGGGGTATGCCCATTATTATGGGTCAATCCAGAGGGCAGCTTGTCAGCATTGGCGCTAGCGCAGAACCTTCCCAGTCTAGATCAGCAGCCCCTCGCCATATACCTGCTTCACGACCTAGAGCAT
>Ga0222633_1000294_pt1 | contig 52787 bp, 42 predicted proteins | sample AntAcemetageno48_FD_179816 | JGI IMG/M metagenome (GOLD analysis project Ga0222633, IMG submission 179816) | Saline water microbial communities from Ace Lake, Antarctica - #48 | ecosystem: Environmental > Aquatic > Non-marine Saline and Alkaline > Saline | place: Antarctica: Ace Lake | collected...
AAGATGCAGAGGAGAAAATTCTGCCCATTCTCTATGAATTTCTGGATGGTGATATTACAAAAGAGGAGTTTTCAAGAAATCTAAAAAATCGTTTTGAAGTGATTGCTGCCTTTAAAAATACGAATGTAATGATCGATAATTTTGATGGCGAACAGAAAGCAAAATTAAAAAACCTTCTGAATTTAAGCCAGTTTAACAACTATTTTAAAAAAGGGCTCCGATCCGGATCTACCATAAAAATTGCACAAGCATGCATGTATTATGAGAAAAAAGATCAAACGGAAGATTCTGTTATCCATCGCTTAAAATCACTTCAATTTCACCATTACCCGGTTATTAAATATGGTGCCACACTGGCTTTGATTAATACCGATGATCAAAATATTCGGGATGAGGCACTTAAAAAATTTGTAATGACAGGGGATATTGCTTCCATGGCTGTCAATGATGTGATTTATAAATATTGCAATCTTCATAATAATCGTACCAAAGCTGCAAACACGCTTTTTCGTTATATATCCGATAAATCCACGCCGATCACCAATGCCGAATTTATCGTAAGAATGATACCGGTGTTGGGCTTTTATCAACTTGCTGATGATCTGGCAACTTTTTTCAAGTTCCCTTATCCAAATGATAATAATGGATTATTAACTTCTGCACTTATTGATGCTCTTTCAGAAATTTCAGATGTGCGACTCCTGGACTTGGTGCATGAAACAAAGACATGGAGGTCTAAACATACGGTGGTCCGGCTTTCAACCGCCAAATGGATTCAAAAATTTTATTCTCCCGATCTGGACCCTATTTTGCTAATGCTTGCAAATGATCCCGATCTGGATGTGAGAATTAATGCACAAATGGCGCTGTTACAGTCACATGATGTAGCATCAATGCACAAAAAACTTGATGAAAAATATCAGCATGAGTGGATAGAGATCAAAGTTACCGGAGGTAGTTTTGTCGATACTGACTAATGTTCTCTTTTTCTTAAATGTGCTAGTGATCGGCTATTTTATTTTTGTCAACACAGCCTATCTTTTTTTGAGTATCGCCTCCTATTTTCATATCAGAAAATATAAGGATATAGACCGTGTGTTTAAGATGACCGGTGTGTTTAGTACGAACCTCTACAAACCGGTGAGCATCATCGCACCGGCTTATAATGAGGAGGGATCGATTATCAACTCTGTAAACTCACTGCTGAATATCAAATATTCCAATTTTGAAGTGGTTGTGGTGAATGACGGAAGCAAGGACAAGACCCTTCAACTCATGATCGACTATTTCAAACTAGAGAAGGATGAGCGTCACCGTCCCAAATATGTGGATCACAAACCGATTAAAGCGATCTATCGGTCAGACCGCTATCCCAAACTGATTGTAGTTGATAAAGAGAATGGCCGAAAAGCGGATGCACTGAATGCGGGTATCAATATCGCATCGAAAGACCTGATCTGTGCGGTTGATTCGGACTCGATCCTGGAAGCGGATGTGATTATTAAAATGCTCCGGGTTTTTATGGAGGATGAATCAACGATTGCCGTAGGCGGTGTCATCCGGGTTGCCAACGGATGTACATTTCGAAACCGGGAGATTGTGGCTGTCTCACTCTGGTTTGGTATTATCAATGTATTGTTTGCCACACTTTTTGTGATAGCTTCGATCGTTTTTGGAATGATTCTCTCGGTGTTTGCGGTACTGCTGGAGGAGCTGACTACCCGTCGTTATCAGAGAATTGGTGATATATTGATGTTAATTCTGTTTGCCCTTCTTGAGAATATCGGATTTCGGCAAATGCACTCCTGGTGGCGTCTCAAAGGCCTCGTCGACTATCTCAAAGGCAGCAAAGAGTGGGGCGAAATGGTAAGGAAAGGGATAGGGTAGGATTATTTAAAAATCTTCTTAAGTAAATCAATAGCAACCCTCTCTTTGGTACCTTCGAAATGTTCTTCACTGGTTTTGCTTAGGAGAGTGATCTTGTTAGAGTCTGATGCAAAACCGTAGTCTTTGTCTTGAATGGAATTGGCACAGATCCAATCCAGATTCTTTTTCTCCAGTTTAGCGGTTGCATTGTTGATCAAATCCTCTGTTTCCATCGCAAAACCGATTAAAACTTGCCCTGATCTTTTCTTATCACCTAACCACTGCAGGATATCAGGATTTTTTTTCAACTTCAGTGAGAGCGACGCGTTATTTTTTTTGACTTTTTGATCCGACATCTCCTCCGATCGGAAATCAGAAACAGCAGCGGCCATGATCACAACATCCGCATCGGCATGAGTTTTCATCAAACCGAATAGATCTTCAGTCGATACAAAAGGAATCGCCTGCACCCGATCAGGAATCTGAACAGAAACCGGACCATGCAACAGCACCACATCGCCTCCTAAACGCCGGGCTGCCTCCGCCATCGCAAATCCCATTTTACCACTGCTGGGATTGGACAAAAAGCGAACCGGATCGATAAATTCGCGGGTGGGTCCGGCCGTAACCACTACTTTTTTCCCTGTCAGAGTACCTTGTATTCGATGATCTCTAATGATTTCCTGAGCTCTTTTTAGAATGGTTTCTGCTTCGGGAAGTCTTCCTTTGGCTTCGAGACCACTCGCCAGATAACCTGATTCCGGTTCCAGGATATAGTAACCCATCTCTTTGATCTTGGTCAGATTTTCTGAGACGGCCGGACTCTCATACATCTCTCCATCCATCGTTGGGCAGATCAGGATGGGGCAACGGGCTGCCAGTACGGTGGTGGTAAGCATGTTGTCGGACTGACCCTGAACAACCTTAGCCAATGTATTTGCAGTACAGGGTGCGATCACAAACAGATCGGCCCAATCTCCCCAGTGAACATGTTTGGTCCAGTTTTGCCCGGGTTGATCACCCGAAAAAACATCTACGGCAACATCATGCCGGGTTAAAGAAGTGAACGTTTCAACGCCAACGAAGCGGGTAGCGGTCGAGGTCATGGCGACTCGTACTTCTGCTCCGGCTTTTTGGAATTCACGTAGCAGAAAAACTGCTTTATAAGCAGCAATACCACCGGTAACGCCTAATATGATGCGCTTACCGGAGAGCATGATTATAACTCTTTAGTGGGGTATCGGTAGGTAATTTTGTCATCGAGCAGTTCACTAATAGAACGCTGCGTTGCATGCGGAAGCTCTTCAAACGCTTTGGAGATGCGCTCTTGCTCTTCGTTGAAGGTGAATTCATCTTCATCTTCAAATCCTTCGAAATATTTCAGTTTTTCGTCCAGTTCAAGTTTTTCCTGGGCAGCAATCTGTCTGGCACGCTTCGATAGCACAACAATTTTTTCATATTTGTTGGATTCACCACCAAGCTTTTCAACATCGAGAGTATTAATTGCCATAATTTTTTATCTGTTTATAAAATTAGTAACCACATCTTTGACCTTGCGGTATGTTTCGTCGATTTGATCATTGATAACCACTTCATCAAACCGATCTGCATAATCGATCTCTTTTTGAGCGCGCTCGATTCTGGTGTTCAGGGTTTTTTCTGTTTCCGTTCCACGCAGTGCCAATCGCTCTCTCAACACATCTAAAGAGGGTGGGGAGAGGAAAATGGTTAGTGATCTATCCCCATACATCTTCTTGACATTTAACGCTCCAAGAACTTCAATGTCAAGCAAGATAAAATACCCTTTTTTAAGTTCACTTTCAACGTTTTGCCGAAGTGTACCGTAGTATGTTCCATTATAGAACTCTTCCCACTCCAAAAACATGCCCTGATCGATATAATCCTTGAATTCTTGTTCTGAAATAAACTGGTAGTGGACACCATTTTTCTCCCCTTCGCGCGGTTTTCGGGTAGTGGCACTGACGGAAAACTTTATATTGTCGAACTCTTTCAGCAGCCGGTTTGCGATGGTTGTTTTCCCGCCTCCGCTGGGCGAGACCAGTACGATAATTTTCCCCTCTTTATTCAATATTCTGAACCTGTTCTCTGATCTGTTCCAGTTTTTCTTTCCCGAGTACGATGTGGTGTGCAATGACGGAGTCGTTTGCTTTGGACCCAATGGTATTGAGCTCCCGGTTGATCTCCTGACAGAGGAAATTCAGTCTTCTGCCCACAGAATCATCGCTTTCAAGTGCTTCTAAAAAGAATTTTAAATGGGATTGAAGCCGGATCACCTCTTCATTTATATCCAACTTGTCTGCAATCAGCGCAATCTCCATCTCCAAACGGTCGGGATCAATTTTATCATCACTGATCAGACTTTTGATTCTCAGTTGCAACTTTTCACGCACTTCAGGAATGCGCCCATCAGAAAGTGAAATCACTTCATCCAGCATGTCAGAAATACCGGTAATCTGTTTTATCAGATCTTTTTTAAGTTCGGTTCCCTCTTGCAAACGCATTTGGTTCAGCATAATCAGAGCGTCATCGAGGGCCAGTTTTGTACATTTCCAGATCTCCTTACTCATCTCTTCTTCGATCTGGTCATGTTCAAAAATATCATCAAACCGAAGGATGTCATGGATCGTGATCGGTTCCTTTATCTTTGCAATGGATCGGATCTCTTCCAGTAAATTTCCGTACGCTTTTACAAGCTCACTGTTAAACGTGATGGTAGGATTTTCATCATTTTTTTCAATGTTGATACTGATGTGGACTTTTCCTCTGGAGAGCTGTTTCTGAACGATCTCTTTGATATCAATCTCATTGTGCTGAATGCTTTTTGGCGTTCGCAAGGAGAGATCCAGATATCTACTGTTCAGAGTTTTGAGCTCTACGGTAATCTGGAAACCGTTTGAGGAGTGTTCGCCCCGGCCAAAACCGGTCATCGATTTAATCATGGTAATGGATCTGTTTAATTATTAAATATTGTTGATGAGGGTTCATCGGATCATTGAGATTACTTTTTCTGCGAGCTCTTCTGCTTTTGTTTTGCTGCCGGCTTCGCTGTATACCCTGACGATCGGTTCTGTATTTGACTTTCTAAAATGCACCCACCCATTATCAAAGTCAATTTTCACACCATCCACGCGATTGGGTTTCTGATCTTTAAATGCCTCAGCCACTTTATCAAGCAGTTCATCGGCATCCACACCGAGTGAGGCCAGTTGAAGTTTCTGTTTACTCATTTCATAATGAGGGAGGGAGTCTCTGTAAGCGGATGCTTTGATTTTTTTCTCGGCGAGCAGCTGAAGGGTCATGGCTGTTCCTACCAGCGCGTCCCTGCCCGGATGCAGATCGGGATTAATCACGCCACCGTTCCCCTCACCACCAATAATGGCACCTTTTTCTTGCATCACTTTCACAACGTTGATCTCACCGACGGCTGAACGGTGACAAACCTGTCCATATCTTTTCGCAATATCATCGGATGCCCGGGATGAGGACAAATTGGTCGCAATATCCCCTTTTCTTTTGGACAGCAACAGGTCAAATGCCATGACTTGTGTGTACTCTTCGCCAAAAAGCCGGCCGTTTTCATCGACCAGGGCGAGCCGGTCGCCATCAGGGTCAGTCACAATTCCCAAATCACATCCGGTTTTTTTGACAAACTCACAGATCTCTGTCAGATGTTCAGGTAGCGGTTCGGGGTTGTGCGGGAAGATTCCATTGGGTGTGCAGTGAATTTTATGAACCGTAACCCCCAATTTTTCCAGCAGGGCAGGAAGAGAGTGGGATGCGGCTCCATTGACAGCATCTACAGCAACAGTGAATCCGTGCTCTCTGATCTGGTTCGCATCGATATAGGGAAGTTTTAAAATTTCATCAATATGATAGTCGTTGATCGACTCGTCTGATGTCAGTGTTCCGATTGCGTCATACATCTGATAGGAAAAGGTGCCTTTCTCGGCGATATCCAGCACTTCTTTGCCTTGTTCGGCGTCCAAAAATTCACTTTTATCATTTAGCAGTTTGAGTGCATTCCACTGTGCCGGGTTGTGACTGGCAGTAAGAATGATACCACCTGAGGCTTGGTGCCGAAGCACTCCCATTGCTACGGTTGGGGTTGTGGCAATTCCCACTTTGATCACATCACAACCGGTACTTTGCAAGGTAGCGCAGACAATATCCTCACAAATTTGTCCGGTCACTCTCGAATCTCGACCCACTACCACCTTGCCGCCGCCGAGCCATGTGCCGTAAGCCGCAGTAAAAGTGACTAAATTTTCCGGTGTTAGATGGGTTCCGAAGATTCCCCGAATCCCTGATACGGATATCATCAATGCCATAATGAGTGTTTTATTTTGTTAAGAATCAGTTTGTGTGTAAAGTAAGGGAGTTTAGCAGATTTATCAGGGTTTTTTTGGCAGCCATTTGATCTCTTCAGCGCCGGCTTTCATATTTTCAAACCGAGCCATTACAAAGAGAAGGTCGGATAGGCGGTTCAGGTAGATGATCACTTCATTTGATACACTATCGCTCTGTTTCAGCTCAACAGAATACCGCTCAGCTCGCCTGCAGACAGTACGCGCTAAATGTAAAAAAGCACCTGATTGTACTCCGCCGGGCAGAATGAAAGAGGTGAGGGGCGGAAGCTTGGTTTGCAATTCATCAATCCACCCTTCGAGAGTTTCAATATCTGCGGTGCCAATCCGGTTGATTTTTGTTTTTTTAGTTTGAGGTGTAGCCAGATCGGCACCCAGCACAAACATCTGTTTTTGAATATCTGTCAAAATTTCGCGACCCTTGTCGCTCATCGGATTGGAGAGGCTCATTCCCAAGACAGAGTTCAATTCATCAACTGTGCCGTATGCATGGAGCCGGATGTGATTCTTTTCAATATTTGTGCCGCCAAACAGGGATGTAGTACCCTGATCGCCTCTTTTTGTATAGATTTTCATAGTGAAACGCTGATTTTCAATTTGTATCGATGTGGGTACAACTCAGTTTTGTCGTATAATGAGATAATTCCCAATGCAACAAAGGGGTTCTCCCCAATAATTCCCCTAACAAGGGGGAGTAGGAGGGTGTTCATTCATGATTTTATAAATAGGCATTGCAAATTATATCAAACACCCCTCCCGGCTATCGTCGTACTCCCCTTTTTAGGGGGAAGTCACCATTTAAAGTAATAACCTTATTCGATTCATTCAGGTTTTTATTTCGTGAGTCACCAGAGTCATCGGATGAGTTTTTCACTGGGCAAGGGCATTTTCAAAGTTAGTAAGAGTTTCACTGAACTCATCGGATGAATACAAAGGGCACGAAACTCATCTAATGACTGATGGAACTCATCCGATTAAGGAATGTGTTATTAATTACAATTTAGACCCTTTCTGAATAAGTGTCTAAATGTAATAAAAGCTCATTTACCTTGCCTTTTAAGGCGAAAGAAGCGAATTTAGAGCGATACCTATAAATCTGATTTTAAAGAAAGCAACGGCTCTTTCACAAACTTGATTTAACTACCATAAAATAAAAAAATATGCCATCTATCATTGAAGCGTTTCAGTCCCAGGTTGGCCGAAAAATATTGACCGGGCTTACCGGTTTTCTTTTACTCTTTTTTGTCATATTTCATCTCGCCGGTAACCTCGCCATGTTTGGTGATCCCGACGCAATGAACAGTTATTCCCATTTTTTACACCAGTTAGGCCCACTTTTGTGGCTTGCTAGGATCGGTTTGGTGATCATCTTTGTCGTTCATGCCTGGATAGGAATTTCCATTTGGTTAGGCAAGCGTAAAGCCCGGCCAACAAAATACAATGTATATAGCAGTAAGGGCGGACCCAGTAAGCAGAGCTTGAGCTCAAGAAGCATGGCATTTACTGGATTCGTTCTTCTGATTTTTATTGTCGTGCACATCAACACCTTTGCTTTGGGTGATGCGGGCATGACAACAGTAAATGGTGTGCAAATGACTGATATCAAGTCACTGGTGATCGAAACATTTCAAAACCCGATCTATGCATTTGGATATACATTTGTGATGGTCTTATTGGGAGCTCACCTGGGCCATGGAATCTGGAGTGCGTTTACATCACTGACTCTCAGAAGCCCGAAAGCATCCGCAACAATCTACACCATCGGAGCTTTTGTGGCGATTTTGTTGGCTACAGGCTTTCTGTTTATTCCGCTCTATATCTATTTCGGTGGTGGATGTGAAGCTGCACTGATCAATTGTAATTAAACGGTTGTTAAAGAAAAGTTGATATGAATTTAGATCCAAAAATACCATCAGGACCCTTAGAAGAAAAGTGGAAAACCCATCTGAAGGATGTGAAATTGGTCTCCCCGAATAATAAGAGAAAGTACTCCGTAATTGTTGTGGGTACCGGCTTGGCCGGTGCCTCAGCAGCGGCGAGTCTGGCCGAACTGGGATACAATGTGAAAACATTCTGTATTCAGGATTCTGCCAGAAGAGCTCACAGTATAGCGGCTCAGGGCGGTATCAATGCTGCAAAAAATTATCAAAATGATGGTGATAGTGTCTGGAGGCTCTTTTATGACACCATTAAAGGGGGGGATTACAGAAGCCGGGAAGCGAATGTCTATAGATTGGCAGAAAATTCTAATCATATTATTGATCAGGCTGTCGCGCAGGGTGTACCATTTGGACGCGAGTATGGCGGACTACTGGATAACCGATCTTTTGGAGGTGCACAGGTTTCGCGAACTTTTTATTCGCGCGGACAAACGGGCCAACAGCTTCTTTTAGGAGCGTATCAGGCGATGATGAAGGAGGTACACTCCGGAAAAATTCAGAATTACCCGCGCCAGGAGATGATGGATCTGGTGGTTGTGGATGGCAAAGCTCGCGGTATCATTACGCGTGATTTGGTGAGCGGAGAGATTCAAAAATGGTATGCGGATGCGGTTGTTCTCTGTACGGGCGGATATGGAAATGTTTTTTATTTGTCGACCAACGCAAAAAATTCAAACGTAACAGCCGCCTGGAGATGTCACAAACGTGGCGCAGCTTTTGCAAACCCTTGTTTTGTTCAGATTCACCCAACCTGTATTCCGGTATCGGGAGATTATCAATCCAAACTGACTCTGATGAGTGAAAGTTTAAGAAATGATGGCCGGGTTTGGGTTCCCAAGAAAAAAGGGGACAAACGGAAGCCCAATGAAATCCCGGAGGAGGAGCGGTACTACTTCCTGGAGGAGCGTTACCCAAGTTTTGGTAACCTGGTACCCCGGGATGTGGCCTCACGGAATGCAAAATTGGTGACTGACGATGGACTGGGTGTCGGGGAGACAGGCTTGGCGGTCTATCTGGATTTTAGAGATGCCATCAAACGCGAAGGAAAGGATGTGATTCAGGCAAAATATGGAAATCTGTTTGATATGTATGAAAATATCGCAGATGAAAATCCGTATGAAACACCAATGAAAATTTTCCCGGCTGTTCACTACACCATGGGCGGACTCTGGGTGGATTACAATCTGATGAGTAATATCCCCGGCCTTTTTGTAGCGGGTGAAGCCAACTTCTCAGATCACGGTGCGAATCGACTCGGAGCGAGTGCACTGATGCAGGGATTGTCGGATGGATATTTTATCATCCCGTATACAGTCGGAAATTATCTCGCAGATAATGACTTTTCAAAAGTGACAACCGATCATGAAGCATTTACAGAAGCTGCGGAGACGTCTGCCAAACAGCTGGATAAACTGCTCTCCATTCAGGGCAATAAGACCATCATTGAATTCCACAGGGAGCTGGGTAAGATCATGTGGGATAAAGTTGGAATATCGAGAAGTAAAGAGGGATTGGAGTCTGCAATATCACAAATCCGAAAACTCAGAGAGGAGTTCTGGCAGAATGTACGTGTACCGGGCGAAGCGGGATATTATAACAAATACCTGGAGTATGCCCACCGTCTGGTCGACTATTTCGAACTGGCTGAGTTGATGGCACTGGATGCGATCGACAGAAATGAATCTTGTGGATGTCACCTCAGAGATGAGTATCAGTCGGAAGAGGGTGAAGCGATCCGAAACGATGATGATTTTGCCTATGTTGCAGCTTGGGAGTATTTGGGAGTAAATGGTAAACTTGAAACCAAACTTCACAAAGAACCGCTGCAGTTCGAATTTGTTGAAATGAAACAAAGAAGCTATAAATAACAGGATTATTCTATGAGTGAAATGACAATTAACCTGAAAATATGGAGGCAGAAGAACACAACCGACGCCGGTCGGTTTGAGGACTATCTTCTTCCGGGTGTCAACGAACATATGTCTTTTCTGGAAATGCTGGACGTGTTGAACGAAAAGCTGATGAAGGAGGGGGGAGATCCTGTTGAATTTGATCACGACTGCCGTGAAGGGATTTGCGGGTCGTGTAATATGGTGATAAACGGGCGTGCACATGGGCCGAAACACCAGACTGCGGCGTGTCAGCTGCACATGAGAAATTATAATGATGGGGATACAATCGTCATTGAACCTCCAAGAGCGGCTTCTTTTCCGGTTATCAAGGATTTGGTTGTTGACAGAAGTGCACTGGATCGTATTATTGAAGCGGGTGGTTATATATCCGTTAAAACAGGAGCTGCACCTGAAGCTAACCTGATTCCGGTTCCACAGGAGGTTTCTAATCAAGCTTTTGATTATGCTACTTGTATCGGCTGCGGTGCTTGTGTGGCGGCATGTCCAAATTCATCGGCTTCACTCTTTACCGGTGCAAAACTTTCTCATCTGAACTCACTGCCTCAGGGTCAGCCGGAAAAAGATAAACGCTCCATTGCGATGGTTCATCAGATGGAGAAAGAGGGATTTGGTGACTGCTCCAATTATGCGGAGTGTGAAGCGGTTTGTCCGGTCGGAATCAGTATTTCGGCGATTGCGCAGATGCGTAGAGATTATGTGAAGGCGGTTTTTTGAAGTGAGAGGTGAAAGGTGAGAAGGCAGAGGGCAAAAGGTGTTGATGCCTGAATAAGGTTGACGTTTTTAGTTAACATGTAACATTTTGGTTGATGTTAATTTTGACCAAATGTTGACACAATAATCAGTGTGTTCACCCTGATTAAGTTCTTTTACAAATTGATCCGGAGACAACCTGCCCGGAAGTCCTCGGTGTGGTTTTGAGCGGTTGTACAATCGAACGGCTTTGCTAACTCCACGGCTTAGTGATTCATAACTGTTTGTGGTGTAGTACTTCAGGTATCCATGCTTGATGGTGCGATTGACCCGCTCGCAATAAGCATTTTGCCAGGCGTAGTGAGCCATACTGTGAGTTAACTCCCAACGGATCATGTACTGCTTATACTCACCACTGGTATATTGAGTGCCACGATCGGTATGAATGATCAGTCCGCTTAGGTTCTGGCCTTTCTGACTGGCTAGAGCCTTGCCCAGGCACCAAATCTGACTTTTCGTACTCAGGTCCCGGCTGCAGTGTCGGGCCAGGATCTGGCGGGTATAGACATCAATCACAAAGCTGACAAAGTACCAGCGACCACCGGCCCATGCATAGGTGATATCGGTTTGCCACACCTGATTCGGACCGGTAATGCTCATACCTTCGATCAGATTGGCGCAGATATCGACGCCTGCTACGGTAAACGAACGAGAGGGTATTTTGACCCGATAACCGCACCCAAGCAGTAATTGTTCGGTCCAGTCGCGCCCGCGAGGCATCTGCTCGCGCATAGCGTAGTAGATGTCACGACATCCCATCCGGGGATGATCAGAGCGAACCTGACTGGCCAACTCAACGGTATCGATCAGATCCCGGTGAGCCTTGCCTAGTCGGGAAATACCCTGATGGGCGCCCTGACGCGATATTCCTTGCCAATGTAGCATCTGATTCATTTTCCAGGGGACTGTTTCTTTGTTTTGGAAGAACCACTCGAAGCAGCAGAGCCGTACTTTTTTTTTAAATCATGCCCCACTTCATCGCTGGCTATTTCGATAAACTTCTCGTAATAGTCGATCTGCATCTGTTTATGACCCACAGCCTGTTCAAGTTCGGCAATACGCTGTTGCATCTGTTTTAGTTTTTCGGACTGGGAATCTTTGTCTACCACAAGCACAGCTCCTTTTTTATTATAGGTTGAGTATCGGTAAATCCATCGGTAAATCGTGGTCAATGCGACCATATATTCACGCGAGGCTGCTGATGCGCTAAGTTTTCCAGACTCTACGAGACCCACAACCTCTTTGCGTAAGGTAGGTGAAAATGTTCGGGGTTGCCGAAGATATTTTTTAGACATAATATTCAAGTTATAAGTGAAAAATTATGTCAACCTATTTTAGGCACCTACAAGGCAGAAGTGTGAGACGTGAGATGTGAAACGGGTGCTTCCCACCCGAGTTTCTGAAAACTGACAGCTGAGAGCTAAAAGCTGAAGACTGAAAGATGCTTAGAGTAAAAGCTTTTCTCATGGGATTGTATCTTTTTCGATGAGGAACTATTTTGCGGGTATGAAAGAAATTCAATTGAGTGATGCCCGGGATGTTTTAAAAAAGGTTTGGGGTTATGATGCATTCCGAAAAGGGCAGGAGAGAGCCATTCAGTCCGTAATTGACGGGAATGACACGCTTGTTTTGTTCCCGACAGGTGGGGGAAAATCACTCTGTTATCAGGTACCGGCGCTTCTATTTGATGGACTCACCCTGGTGATCTCACCTCTTGTCGCTCTTATGCAGGATCAGGTAGATCAGCTCAACCGCTTAGGTATCCGTGCAACCTTTCTGAATAGTACGATTTCATATAGGGAAGTGGAACAGCGTTTGGTCAATGCCCGAAACGGCATGTACAAACTCCTCTATATCGCACCCGAGAGACTCAATACCGATCTTTGGAAGGCAGAACAACAGAATTTAAAAATCGACCTTATTGCCATCGATGAGGCGCACTGTGTTTCGGAATGGGGTCACGATTTCAGGCCGGCATATAGAACCATCAGGGAGGGTTTAAAAGATGTTAAAGAGGATGTACGATGGCTGGCACTCACCGCAACGGCAACCCCAGAGGTAAAAAAGGACCTGCTCACCGTTTTAGAATTTAAGGAACCGACTATCATCACCGGTGGATTCAAGAGAGAGAACTTGATCTGGTGGGTCATCAAAAGTGAACAGAAGCAGTTAAAACTAAAAAAATCGGTTCATAAAGCTTCCAAGATGGGTAGCGGTATCATCTACTCCTCAACCCGAAAAGATTGCGAACGATGGGCTCAACACTTTACAAAGGAGGGTGTGCCGGCAAAAGCCTATCACGCGGGTTTATTAAGTGAGGAGCGTGAAAAGGTACAAAATGAATGGATAGAGGGCACGATTCCGTTGGTGACCGCAACGAATGCATTTGGTATGGGGATTGATAAGCCGGATTGCAGGTATGTTGTGCATTACACTCTTCCATTTTCGTTGGAAGCCTATTATCAGGAGGCCGGCAGGGCAGGACGGGATGGTGAAAAAAGTTATCCTATCCTCATTTACAGAGAAGCCGACTATGAAACGCTGAAGGAGAGGATTGAACGATCCTATCCCGATTATGAAATATTAAAGAAGGTTTATGATACTCTCTGTGATACTCTGAATCTGGCCGTGGGAAGTGAACATCAGGAACCGGAAGTGCTGGAACTCGATGAGATGAAGAAGCGGACAGGAATGTCAAAACAGAAGATAAATGCTGCTTTTACTGTGCTCGAACGGCTGGGTGTTATCAATCAATACGATCTCTATAAACCGGAACTGGGAGTACAATTTATAGTCAGCAGAGACTATTTGATCGATCAAATGGATCAAATGGATCCGAAAAAAGGAGATTTTTTGGATCGGTTGGTTCGGTTGTTTGGCCCCTCGTCTTTTCACGAAATGCAATTTATAAATGAGGAGTGGGCAGTGGATAAGTTACAAGTGGAGCCGAGGCAATTGCGTAAGGGATTAACTGTATTATCGAACTACGATCAGCTTCTCAGATTCAATATGCGTGGAAAAGCATCTATGATCAAAGTCTGCGAACATCGAATGCCCAAATTATATATTGATCAAAAGAGAGCGTATCACTACAAAGAGGTGTTGTTAAAAAAGCTACACTATATGAATCGTTACGCCTTAACCTCTCACTGCAGGGAGAAGTTTCTGCGCACTTATTTTGGTGAAACCGATTGTGAGCCTTGTGGCCAATGTGACAACTGTCTGGCAGCAGATGACAGATCAGAAGAGATTCAAAGTGAAGACCTCAAGAAGATTGTGCAACATATGAAAGGTCAAAACAGATCGATTACAGAACTTTCGAAGTTAACCGGATGGAAACCGGTCAAATTAAAGAGGGTATTGATTCATTTAGAGAAAGAAGAACAAATTATGAAAGTAGAGGAATCAACAGATGAAAATGTCTACCGGTTACGTATTCTCTGAGGCAAGTTATCCGGATCTATTTGCAATTCTTGTTGATTTTTTTTAGCAATGGAATCAATTCTATTGCTCTCTGTACGTAACCTGATCAATATTTTTTCCATTCGAAGAAGCTGCTCGGGGATGTCAGACTCGAAATAATCATGAGTATATCTGAACTGCTCCTGCGTGACCCCATAATGCTCATAAATGCTATCCACCAGCTCCTCTTTTGGTCTATTTCTAAGAAGTTTTTTGTCCATGTGATTGATGATTGCAAATTCAATGAACATCTTCTGATACGTTTCATCTTCGATCAATAACGTTTTATCATTGTCTGAACACGAGGAGGCCAGAAATAGAACTGGTATCAGGAAAATCAAAAAAAATCTCACAGATCGTCAGGATTTTTTGGATTGAGGGGTCTCATGGTGATTTCATTTATCAAGAAATTATCCGGTGTTTCAGCAATATAAACCAATGTATCAGCAACGTCATCAGCTTTTAACATATTATCATGCACATCCATCCCTGTTGTACTTTCAAAAAAGCTGGTTGAAATAGATCCGGGAAATAAAGCAGTGACTTTGATCTTGTCATACCGCAGCTCTTTAAACAGGGCTTCGCTAAATCCTCTTAAACCAAATTTTGTGGCATTGTAACCGGAAATCTGCGGATTGCCCAGTAATCCGGCTATGGATGCAATATTGAAGATGTGGGAGTGATTATCATCAGCTTTCATCAGTGGTACGATTTTTCGGGTGATGTAAAACACTCCATTCAAATTGGTCTGTATCATGGTGTCCCAATCTTCAATCGATAGCTCATCTACATTTCCGAACAGACCCAGTCCGGCATTATTGATTAAAATGTGGGGGGTATGATCATCTGAAAAGGTATCGTCCACCCACTTATCAATAAGATCCGATTTTGAGATATCAATCTGAATCGGTATAAATAAGTCGCCCAGGTTTTTTTTAATCTCTTCGAGTTTGTTCAGCCGTCTGGCCAATCCGTACACTTGAACTCCTTTTGAAATCAGTTTTTTACTGAAAGCGAAACCAAGCCCGCTACTTGCTCCTGTAATGATGGCTATTTTGTTCTGAAGTTTCATTCTATTCCGTATTCTATTCGTTTACTATAAAGTCTGTATTATATTACAACTGACATCCTGATTGCTGACTACATGGAAGTCGAGAATGCAATGTAAGAATGTTTATTGGGATTATTTAACTTTTGTAAAATGGAACTATAGAGAAGTATGGAAAAATTTTATCTGGATATCGGTAATACACATTTTAAAATGGCTCTATTCCGCGGTGATAAAGTGTCTATAGTGGCGGAGGGCCGGATTGACCGGCAGGAGGATTTTGCGAATGGGATGGGATTGATCACTGCTGAAGACCAGCTGATCATCTCATCTGTCCGGAAAGATATTTTGCAGTTGTTGAAAAAAAATGTGCTCACAAAAAGTGTACATGTTATTGGTAATCAGGATATTCCACCCGAAAGGCTGGATTATAGCACACCTGAAACGCTGGGAGTGGATCGATTTTTAGTTGCCAATGCTGCATTTCGGGAGTCGGGGAAACGTGTGATTGTGATCGACGCGGGCAGTGCAATTACCATCGATCTGATGGATGAGAAGGGGATTTATAAGGGAGGTGTGATACTGCCCGGACTACATATTCAACAACAATCAATCCGTGATTCTCTCCCGGAACTTCCGGCCGTTGAGAGTGTGATCCCGGAGCAATGGCCCGGTAAGTCATCGAAAGAGTGTCTGCAGTGGGGGGTGATGGGGACACTTCAATTTGCCTTAAACGGTTTTTTAAACCGTTATTTGTCAGAGTTTAGAGATGCAGATGTTTATCTGACCGGAGGTGATGCTGATGTCATTGAAAGCGTCATAAAAAACGACGTCCATTTTCGAAGGAGAAAACTGCTTCTTTTTGATGGGATGAGACTATTTCCGGATCCGCTGCCACCTCCTACCCCAATAATCAGTGGATTATAATCACTCATTACTTGCTGTTGATGGGGCTCTGCTTTTTTCCAGGTCCATTTTAAAATCCCGAATTGCCCTGTAAATAGCAGATGCCAGGATAGATTGGCCATATTCACTAGTCATATACCGAGCTTCGGTGGGGTTTGTAATGAATCCCAGTTCAATAAGTACGGATGGCATCGGCAGATCCCATAACACCTGAAAACCGGCTTGCTTGACACCGCGTGATCGACGTTGGGCACGTGAGCTGAATTGATCTTCAATCAAGCTGGCCAGTCGTTCACTGATCGCCATATTTCCCGCATTTGCCAGCTCATAAATCAACAGCTGATTTTCAGTCAATTCCATTGAACGTCCGCCATCTCCCAGATTTGCGGCACTGTTCTCTCGCTTCATCGATGCCAGTGCGGATTCCGATCGGGCCAAACCCAAGATGTAAACTTCCGCGCCATGAGCTGTTGTATTGTTTGAAACCGAGTTTGCATGGATAGAGATAAACAGATCCCCGTTTGCCCGGGATGCAATGGGCCCTCTTTCGCCCAGATCGATAAATCGATCATCATCACGGGTAAAAACAACTTCCACATCCGGCATATTCGTTTTGATATATTCACCCACCTTTAATGCGATGGGTAGCGTAATATCTTTTTCCCTAATTCCAAGTCTTCTGTTGATAGCTCCGGGGTCTTTCCCTCCATGACCCGCATCTAACACAATCACATTCACCCCATTGCCATTTTTCAACTGCAATAGCGACTCATCAACATCGGAAATGGACATGTCGACATTGGTTTCATTCATCGGGTAGTCAAACCAATAGATGAAATCCTGATTTGTTGTCAGAGATTCAACGATCTCTTCAGAAGAGTTTTCAAGAGCAATCAGGAAGTGGCTGTTATTTCGGTCGGGATAGGACTGAATCTTAAAATATTGACTCTCCTTTAAAATGATATCTACCCCAAAACCGGATTGATTATTATGGTATTCAATAGATTTAACGGCAGCATTCTCTTTAGGTTCTATAAAATCGATGGGATTCAATGAATTCGAGTAGATCATCAATTGAATAAGATCAGGCTCAGGGTGCCTCACTTTAAACGAGTCAGCGACTTCGGTCAGGTGAAACCGGATCACATATCCATTGCCATCACTTCGCGGGGTTACAGACACCCTTTCTAAGTCAGACTGTGCAAAAGACTGAGCAGGGGTTAGAAAAGCAGCCAGGCAAAAAAGCATGGCAATGGGTAGAAATAGATTTCTTTCCATGCTAAGGGTTTATAATGTCAATTTTTCTGTAGTCCGGATGATATTGCAATAAAGGTACACAATTTTTCATGAAAACGATAAATAGAGGAATGGATATTTATACCAATATTTTTTTCACGGAACCGATACAGTGAGAACATCTAACGTACAAAAACCTGTTTTATGAGACAGGAAATAGAGGTATCAATCAAGCTCTTCCAGTTGTATCGTCAGTTTATTCAGATTGGACTCTGCAGCTGCCAATTTTTGCCTCTCATTCTCGACTACTTCAGACGGGGCATTCTCTACAAATTTTTTATTAGAGAGTTTGTTTCTCAGCCCTTTCAGATATCCTTGAATGTTATCGATCTCCTTCCGGATTCGCTCTCTCTCTTTTTCAGGATCGATGAGACCTTTCAATGGAATATAAATTTCCATCTCTCCAACTACGGACGCGGCGGATGCTTTTGGTTTCAAAGCATCACTGTCTATGGAAATTGATTCAACAGGCAGCAGCCTTTCATATACCCACTTAACAGAGTTTAGGCTTAAGGTAAGTTCTGCATGTTCCGGTTTGATGATGATCTGAAGCGGTGTTCGAGGGGGCAGATTCATCTCAGCCTGGATATTTCGGATGGATGTGATCTGTTCCTGTACCACTCTGAATAGGTGAACAGAATCGTTATGAGTATTGCCGTCAGACTGAGGCCATGAGCTGATAGTGATCGCTTCATCTTTGGATCGATCGCTGATGCGATGCCAGATCTCTTCTGTAATAAAGGGCATAAATGGATGAAGCATTTTCATCAGTGTTTCAAAGAAAGCCAGTGCCCGCTCCAGATTCTCTTTAGGGATTTTTTCACCCGGGGTTTCTGACTTTGATACTTCGATATACCAGTCACAGAAATCGTCCCAAATCAAAGAGTAGATTTTTTTGAGGGCTTCATTCAGACGGTATTTTTCAAAATCGTCCTCCATCTCGATCAGTGTGGATTGAATCCGGCCACTCATCCAACGATCGGCGACATTGTCCGGATTGATATCATGATTTGGCCTGTAGGATTGCCCCTCTTCCATATTGAGAGTGAGAAAACGATAGGCGTTCCAGATCTTTGTAGAGAAATTTCTACCTTGTTCGCAGAGGTTCTCATCAAAGAGCAGATCATTGCCTGCCGGGGATGAAAAGAGCATGCCGGCGCGTGTTCCATCCGCTCCGTACTGTTCAATCAATTTTAACGGATCGGGCGAGTTGCCCAGCGATTTAGACATTTTGCGTCTTTTTTCATCCCGTACGATCCCGTGGTAATAAACATTTTTAAATGGTTTTTCACCTTTGAATGCATAACCGGCCATAATCATGCGTGCAACCCAGAAAAACATAATTTCCGGTGCAGTCACCAGATCCTGAGTGGGGTAGTAGTAGTTTATCTCCTTGTTGTCCGGTTCCTTAAATCCGTCAAAAACGGTAATGGGCCATAACCATGATGAGAACCAGGTGTCCAGAACATCTTCATCCTGTTTTAAATCGGAATGAGAAAGGGAGCTATTCCCCGATTTTTTTTGAGCTTTCAGCAGGGCTTCCTCTGCAGTTTTTGCGATCACATAATCATCATCTCCACTGCCATAATACCAAGCGGGGATTCGCTGTCCCCACCAAAGCTGCCTGGAGATACACCAATCTCTGATATTCTCCATCCAGTGTTGATAACTGTTTCTAAATTTAGCCGGATAGAAGCGTATGTCACCATTCATTACGTGCTCCAGAGCCGGTTTGCCCAATTCATCCATTTTACAAAACCACTGCAGCGACAGTCGGGGTTCAATCACTGCATCCGTCCGTTCGGAGGTTCCCACTTTATTTTGCATCGTTTCTACTTTTACAAGTAGGCCCATTTTGTCCAGCTCTTCCGCAATCAGTTTACGTGCTTTAAATCGATCCAATCCTCCAAAAAAGCCGATCTCTTCCGAAACCGTGCCATCCGGATTGAGCATATCGATGATTTCCAGATTGTGTTTAACGCCCAATTCATAGTCATTAGGGTCGTGAGCCGGGGTGATTTTTAAACAACCCGTTCCGAACTCCGGATCTACATACTCATCCGCAATAATGTCAACTTCTCTGTTTACAAATGGTATGATCACTTTTTTCCCGATCAATGAAGTAAATCGTTTGTCTTTTGGATTCACACAAACAGCGGTATCAGCCAGGATGGTTTCGGGCCGGGTTGTTGCGATCGTGACAAACTGATCTGAATCCACAATAGGATATTTTACAAAGTAGAATTTGGATTGTATCTCCTTATGGATCACCTCTTCATCGCTCAATGCCGTTTCTGCAACCGGGTCCCAGTTCACCATACGCAGTCCGCGATAGATATAACCGCGGTCATAAAGATCTATAAAACAGTTGATGACGGCATCGTAAAGGTCATCTTCCAATGTAAACCGGGTTCTCTCCCAATCGCAGGATGCCCCTAGTTTTTTAAGCTGTTGGAGGATGATCCCCCCATGTTCATTTGTCCAGTTCCAGGCGTGTTCCAAAAATTCATCTCTGGTGAGATCACTCTTTTTGATCCCTTCCTTTCGAAGTTTTTGGACCACTTTTGCTTCCGTTGCGATGGAGGCGTGATCGGTACCCGGCACCCAACAGGCATTTTTCCCTTTCATTCTGGCCCGACGTACGAGAACATCTTGAATGGTGTTATTGAGCATATGCCCCATATGCAGCACACCTGTGACGTTGGGTGGGGGGATCAGTACAGTGAAAGGCTCTTTTTCATTGGGTTCGGAGTGAAAATATCCCTGTTTTTCCCAGTAATCATACCATTTCTCCTCTGTGGCGGAATGGTCATACTTCTTTGGAATGTCGCTGTCAATTTCTTTGGAACTCATAAAATCAGGATAGCAGATTATCGATCATTGGTTGTTGAGAGCCGGAGGTAAATCATATCCATCGGTAGTCGTGAGTAAAACGAGTAGTGTACTTATTTTACTCGTTTAAGTCTGACTCCAAAATGTCCGTCACAATTGTGAACATGAGGGAGTGTTTGATATGCAAATCCATCTTCAACCAGTACTTCTTCGGGAAGAAATTCCTCCAGTGATTCCAGTTCATAGTTATCAAACTTATCGAGGAATTTTTGAATCTGTTCCCAATTCTCTTCCGGCTCAATTGAGCAGGTGCTGTATACCAGTCGTCCGCCTCGTTTAACGTGGTTTGACGCTTCCTCAAGCAGTTCTTCTTGAAGTTTGATTGCGTTGACCAGATCTTCTTCTGTTCGTTTCCAGCGAAGGTCCGCTCTTTTACTCAATACACCGGTTCCTGTACAAGGTGCATCCAGGAGTACTCCATCGGCCAGTTTCAGGTTAAGATCACGGACATCATCTTGCCGGATTTTGATATTTTCAGCTGCATAATCCATTGCACTTCTGGCCAGTAGCTCCAATCTTTTCGAGCTGATATCAACCGCCATGATCGTGCCTTCGCCTTCCATCATGTCGGACATCACAATGCTTTTTGTGCCGGGGGCAGCGCATAGATCGTAGATGGTTTCACCGGGCAGGGGTTCCAAAATTGTGGGGGCAAACCCGGCCGCAATATCCTGAACCAAACAGACACCTTTTCTCAGCAGATCTCTTGAAATGAACGGTGCGACCGATTCAACGCTGAAGTATCCGGGCAGCCAGTCACTCTCTTCAAATGCGATATCCAGCTTCTCCATGCGGAGCTTAAAATTTTCGGTTTTGGTGCGCAGGTTATTCACCCTCACGTAAAATGCGGGTCTTTGGTTATTGGACTGCATCAATTGAAAAGCTTCACGCTCCCCAAACCGGCTTACCCATCGTTTTACCATCCATTCCGGGTGTGAAAAGGTAGTAGCAACCAGTTTTGTACGATCTTCAAATGCCGGTTTTGGAAGGTTGTCAATGTCACGCTGGATATTTCTTAAGATCGCATTGACCAGATCACCGGATTTAGAGCCCATTTTCAGTTTAGTGATCTCTACAGCTTCATTAATACTTGCATAATCCGGAGTACCACCCATAAAAAGAAGCTCGTAAAGACCCAGTCGAAGGATATTTTTGAGGAGTGGTTTCATCTCCTCGACTTCAATACTGGAAAAATGATTGATAATAAAATCGAGATAACTTCGTCGTCTTAAAATATTCTGGACATACTCTCTTACCTGAGCCCGGTCTCTCGAATCCAATTCATTTGCGACTGAGAAGTCGATGTTAGAGGTCTCATCAAAAGAAATTAATATATCTATACTTACCGATCGTGCCGTAGCTTCCGTTTCCAATGCAATGAATGATTTAAGTTGTTATAAATTCAGCCTGTATCGCTCTGAAATGCTGATTGATTTCAAAATTTACAGTAGTCTTAAATATAGAGCTTTGATCTACTTTTTGCTAATAGTGCGTCACATAAATTCGGTTGTGGTGGGAAAGGCAGGACGCAGAACGCAGAAGGGTGAATGGCATGACTTCATCGCTTGTCTGTAATACAAATTAAAAACATGCTAAAAGTACACGATTTGTGTGGCTGAAATTTTTGATTTTTGAGCGAGAAGTGGCTACCTTTTAAAGCTGAATAAAAAGAGAATGAAATCAGACCTAACCTGATTCACCTATTCTTACTAAAAGAGTTACTATTTAAAAACAGATTTAATGAATAAAGGAACTGTAGCACAAGTCATTGGCCCGGTTGTTGACGTTGATTTTGAACAAGGGCATCTCCCCAAAATTTTAACTGCGCTTTACATCGCCAGAGAAGATGGATCAAAACTCTATCTGGAAGTAGCACAACATCTCGGTGAAAATCGTGTGCGAACCATTGCGATGGACTCCACGGACGGACTCGTTAGAAAAACAGAGGTAATCGATACGGGTAAACCGATCGCTATGCCTATCGGTGAAGATATTCGAGGCAGATTGTTTAATGTGGTGGGCGAAGCCATTGATGGAATTCCAAAACCGGAAGGAAAAGAGAGCTATCCAATTCACAGAGAAGCACCTGCATTTGAAGATTTAGCTACAAGTACAGAGATGCTAGAGACCGGAATTAAGGTGATTGATCTGCTCTGTCCATACGCCAAAGGGGGTAAAATTGGACTTTTTGGGGGTGCCGGTGTAGGGAAAACGGTATTGATTCAGGAGCTCATCAATAATATTGCGAAGCAGCATGGTGGACTGTCTGTTTTTGCCGGAGTTGGAGAACGTACACGGGAGGGAAATGACCTTCTTCGGGAATTTATTGAATCCGGTGTTATAAATTATGGAGACGCGTTTAAAGAGTCGATGGAAAAAGGGGAGTGGGATCTCTCATTGGTTGATCCCGAAGTACTCAAGACCTCTCAGGCGACACTTGTTTTTGGCCAGATGAACGAACCGCCGGGTGCACGGGCACGAGTGGCTCTCTCCGGATTAACAGTTGCAGAGTATTTCCGTGATCAGGTGTCCAAAGATATCCTTCTTTTTATTGATAATATTTTCCGATTCACACAAGCCGGTTCTGAAGTATCCGCACTGTTAGGCCGTATGCCATCAGCAGTAGGGTATCAGCCAACTCTGGCTACTGAAATGGGTGATCTTCAGGAGCGGATTACATCTACAAAAGATGGATCGATTACATCTGTACAGGCGATTTATGTGCCTGCCGATGACTTGACAGATCCGGCACCGGCTACAACATTTTCCCACTTGGATGCAACGACGGTATTGAGTCGGGCCCTCACACAGATCGGGATCTATCCGGCTGTAGATCCATTGGATTCTACATCCAGAATTCTGGATCCCAAGGTTGTAGGCGATGCGCACTACGATTGTGCTCAACGGGTGAAAGAGATTCTGCAAAAGTATAAAGATCTGCAGGATATTATTGCGATTTTGGGTATGGACGAACTGTCTGATGAAGATAAACTGGTTGTTTCACGAGCACGTCGTGTACAGCGTTTCTTAAGTCAGCCATTCTTTGTAGCTGAGCAATTCACCGGCCAAAGTGGTGAATACGTCAGAATTGACGACACAATCAAAGGATTTAATATGATTCTGGATGGTGAGCTGGATCATCTTCCTGAGAACGCTTTCCACCTTGTGGGAACCATAGAGAAAGCTCAGGAGAAAGGAGAGAAAATTATGGCAGAAGCCTAAACGTATAATCATAAAGTTGTGTCAAAAACATTTAAAGCTCAATTACTTACTCCGGATGGATCAAAATTTGATGGAGAGGTAAAAAGCGTAACAATGCCGGGCGTAAACGGATCTTTTCAGATCCTTTTTAATCACGCACCCATTGTATCTGCATTGGACATTGGTCGTATCAAGCTGGTTGATGCAGATGATCATGAGTTTTTATATGCCGTTACAGGTGGTTTTGTTGAGATGAATGATAATCTCTTAACTATTCTTGCTGAAAAAGCAGAAGAGAAAACAGAAATCGATAAAGAAGAAGCACGACTCTATCGAAATGAGATTAAATCAAAACTGAAGTCGATCAAAGAGGGCCGGGAAGAGTTTGAAGTTGCTCTCAAGATTGCTGAAAACCGGCTAAAAATTACCGAACTTTAATATAAATTTCCCGTAAGCCTGTGTATTAAGTTATACAGGCTTATTTTTTATCTGTTTATCAAGAATGAGAGCTGAGTCGTCCCACTGTTCCGGAATATTTAAATCTGATTCAAATTTACCACTAACATAAACCGAGTACTTCATGACATCTATATACCGCTCACCAAAATTGAATTTTCTAGCGACCTTGCTGTTTTTGTTTACATTATCAGCTTGCGCAACAACAAACAGCACATCAGATAGCTCAACTGATGAACCGTCTGAAGAGACTACCTCTGATTTTGAAAAGGCAATTGATGGTCTTAACGAATTCGAGGGCTTTTTTACAATTTATCAGGATAGCACAGACGGCAGTACAAAATTAGCAATTCGTTACGACCAATTGGATCAGGAATTTGTCTACTTTGGTTTATCTCAGGACGGAGTGCTTGAAGGGGGGCATTTCAGAGGCCAGTTCAGAGATAACAAAATTGTTAAGATTCAACGATATTATGACAGAGTTGAATTTGTGCATGTAAATACCCGCTATCATTTTGATGAAGAGAGTCCCTTGAGTCGGGCTGCCTCTGCCAACATTTCCAATGCCATTCTTTTTTCAGCAAAAATTGCGGTGGATGATAAAGAAGGTGAAATGCTTCTTATCGATGGTAACCCACTTTTTCTATCTGAGAGCTTGACTCAGATCAAACCGAGCCCAAACAGAATGGCACCGCCCAATCAATACAGTTTGGGGAATTTGAATAGTGAACGAAATAAATACTCTCAAATTCGCAATTACCCTAAGAATACAGATGTAATTGTCGAGTATGTGTATGAAACCCCCTATCCAACCGGAAGTACATCGGCTGCAGTAACGGATAACAGATCGGTAACGATCAAATTTCAGCACAGTTTTATTGAAATTCCGGAGAATGATTTTCAGCCCAGATATGACGATCCGAGAGTTGGATATTTTCATACGCAACAGGATGATCAGGTTTCCACCAGTGTAACCCCATATCTGGATTTAATCCATCGATGGAATTTGGTGAAACAAGATCCGGATGCTGAGATCTCAGAACCGGTAGAGCCCATTGTTTGGTGGATAGAAAATACGACTCCTCATGAGTTTCGTGAGACGATTAAAGAGGCTACTTTAGCTTGGAATGAGGCTTTTGAAGCTGCAGGTTTTAGAAATGCCGTTCAGGTAAAAGTTCAACCTGATGATGCGGATTGGGATGCGGGGGATATCCGATATAATGTTCTACGCTGGACATCTTCGCCGATCCCTCCTTTTGGAGGTTATGGTCCCAGTTTTGTGAACCCGAGAAGCGGTCAGATCCTGGGTGCAGATGTTATGTTGGAGTGGGTCTTCTTTAGTGGACGGGTGCTTCTGGAAGATCTTTTTGTGGATGCAGCCGGGTTTGACGCATCACCGGAGAGAGCGATGGATCCGCATTTTTGCAGTTATGGAAATCATATGCGTCAGAATAATCTGTTTGGAATGAATGCTTTAAGTTTGATGGGTGCAGCAGATAATGAATTAGGGGATTTTCAGCACGAAGCGTTGACGATGTTAATCTTGCATGAGCTGGGCCATACGTTTGGTTTAAACCATAACATGCAGGCGAGTACAATGCTTTCACTTTCTGATATACACGATATGGAGCTTGCCAACACCATTGGTCTCACAGGTTCTGTGATGGACTATTCATCAGTTAACGTGAATCCGGATCGTGAAAATCAGGGAAGATATTATGATATCAAAACAGGTCCCTACGATATTTGGGCGATTCAGTTTGGTTATACTCCCTCTCTCGCCGATGAAGAAGCTGAGAAAGAGAGAGTTGAAAACCTGCTGTCTCGATCTACTGATCCCGAATTAGCTTTTGGTAATGATGCAGATGATATGCGATCTTCATCCGGTGGGATTGATCCACGGGTGATGATTGGGGATATGTCTGCGGATCCTGTAGCCTACGGCATTGAACGAATAGAGCTGGTTAAAGGCCTTTTGGATGATATCAATGATAAGTTTGGAACCCGAGAGGGACAGTCTTATCAGGAACTTCGAAATGCATTCATGACATTGATGGCGCAGTATAGAGTTCACACCGGTGTCATGACACGTCAGATTGGTGGTGTTTACAAAGACCGGGCATTTATCGGCCAGGAGGGAGGTACACAACCGTTCACTCCCGTACCGGTAGAAAAACAGAAGGAAGCGATGAATTCACTTTCTGCCTACCTTTTTGCACCGGATGCGTTTGACAATTCCCATGACGTGTACAATTATCTGCAAATCCAGCGAAGAGGATTTAACTTTTTTGGAAATACAGAAGATCCGAAAATCCATGATTTGGTTTTGACGATGCATAGTAATGCATTAAGTCATCTATTGCATCAAAACACCATGAAGAGAGTGACCGATTCCAGAACCTATGGCAACACCTATGCGGTGGCGGATGTTGTATCAGATCTGACAGATGCCGTGTTTGCTGCAGATGCCAGAGGGGATGTTAATACATTCAGACAGAATCTTCAGATCGACTATGTAAACAGATTGATTGCCATTTTAGGAAGCGATAATCACGATCATATTGCAAAGTCAGCAGCTCTTTATAATCTTCAGAACATCAATACCATGATGGACAATAAGGGCAGAGTGAATAATGAAACACGTGCTCACACAGCACATATAAAATTACTGATTGAGAAAGCCCTGGAAAGCTGATTATAGAATTCTCATTCTGAAGTAGATTTTAAAAAAAGCGCGTTCTCATTTGAGTTCGCGCTTTTTTTATGGCATCAATCTGTCGCTTTAAGTGCATCTCGACTACCACCTCGACCATGTATGTTTTGACCTTGATTAATGGGCTCGGTGTTCGCTCGATGTGACGTTGTTGATTAACGTCACCTTGAGCGCAACGGAGGAGCCGAATGGCGACGTAATGAAGTCGAAAGGTTCCTGTTATTAACCTCGACTTTCTAATTACTGAATCTCTACGTAGGCACAAATTCAAAATTCTCGCCATCAAACAAGCCTTTATCGCTCATTTTCAGGGCAGGTATCACCAGAAGTGCCATAAATGAAATCAACATAAAAGGGGCTTTTAAGGTACTGCCCATTTCACGAGATATTTTACTCAGCCTCTCATAACCTGCGGCAACCACTTCACCCGAATCGTCACTCATGATACCGCCTATGGGCAGTGCAAGTACATCTTCCCGGTCGCCATGAACAGCAGAAATACCGCCCCTGTTTTCCATGATCAGATTTACTGCACGGGAGATATATTCATCGGTAGTGCCTATGACAATGATATTGTGGGAGTCGTGTCCGACCGATGAGGCAATCGCTCCATTTTTAAGGCCGAAGTTTTTGATAAAACCGACAGCCGGGTTGGCTTTTTGATAGCGATTTACGACGGCTATTTTTAAGATGTCCCGATCCGGGTCTGACAATATTTGATCCTCTTTAGAAGGCAGAGTGTACGTTTTGCGTCCGGTAATCAACTCGCCATCGTTTGCGATGATCACTTCCTGGTCTTTTTTTGATGACCGGAGAATGAAGTCATCCGGTGTGACATCATACGGAGTGAAGTTGTTGATTCGCACAGATTCTACTTCAGGAAATTGTACTTCAGAATCTTTAAAAACAGCAACTCCGTCGATCCAGGTCTCCAGGATATTCATCGTTTTTGGATCGTCCACAATGATGAAATCGGCCGGATCGCCGGTTTGAAGGAGTCCGACTTGAAGTCCGTAGTGTTTCACCGGCAGAACGGAACAAGCGTGAAGTGTATCGTAGAGATTATATCCAAGGGTGAGGGTTCGGCAGACAATTTCATTGATATGACCCCGAATCAGGTCATCGGGATGTTTATCATCAGAACAGAACATGATTTTATCCGGATACTCACCAAAGAGGTCAATAAGTGCATTATAGTTTTTTGCAGCACTCCCTTCCCGGATTGCGATCAACATACCTGCATTTAACTTGTCGAGAGCTTCCTCTTTTGTGAAGCACTCGTGATCTGTTGAGATTCCGGCGGAAGCATATTTTATTGCTCTCTCTCCTTTTAGGCCGGGGGCGTGTCCATCCACCGGTTTACCGCGATCGAGGGCTGCTTTAATTTTGGCATGTACATCCGGATCGTCAAAAAGAACGCCCGGCCAATTCATCATTTCGGCCAGATAGAGAATTTCATCCCTGTCCAGTAATTCTTCGATGTCATGGACATCCAGCACGGCGCCGGCAGTTTCAAACGTGGTTGCCGGAACGCAGGATGGAGCACCGAAATAGAATTTGAGGGGGACTTTTTTCCCATTTTCGATCATGTATTCCACGCCTTCTTTCCCGCAAACATTTGCGATTTCATGGGGATCGGAAACCGTGGCAACCGTACCGTGTTTGACGGCTAATCTGGCGAATTCAGATGGAATTAACATCGAACTCTCAATGTGGATATGAGCATCAACCAATCCCGGAAGGATGTATCTATCCGGAACATCCGGGATCTCTTGAATTTGTTGAATCTTTCCGTCGATAATCGTTATTTCGCCTTTAAACTCTCTGCGATGTATGGGGTCGATGATGATGCCTTTTACTGTTTGCATAGTTAATAATTTTTTATTGATTCACTCATCAAGGTTTGGTGTGATTGGAATGTTGTGAAGCTGATATGTTTGATATCGTTTTTAGGTTCGCTGAATCCTGTTGCAGATATTCGTTCTATATATTCAATAACAGAAGTTCGATTATTGATCATTCAGATTCACTGTCTACTTCATCAAAATCCTCATAAAGGGCTGCCAGGAAAAGGGCTCCACTGGACAGAGAGAGATCTTTAAGGAGATTTGGCAGTCCATTTTGGGTTCCTGCAATTACTTCGGGAAGGTGTATTGTCAAGGCAAAAATCAACAGCATCAAAGCTAGCAGAAGAGAAACCAGTCTTACCCTTATTTGTGCTACAATACAGATACAAGCTCCTAGTAGTGCCGTACCGGTAAGGTAAACCCAGACCACGTCACCCGGAATAAAATCGGGAACCAATCCTGCGGTGTCGGTGCCGGTCAAAAAGTGTATAATACCAAAAATGCCAAAGGGCAGTGCAAAAAGCAGTCTGCCAACTCTGTAAGTGAGAAATGAGCTCATGGGGAGATGTTGGTTTTAATTAGATGGATTTATGAAAAATGGGTGTCTATTTTGTTTTGTGCATTAGAATGACCCTATCGCTGATGATGTCCAATATAGCGCCATATTTATTTGATAGCCATTCAAAGGTTTTAATCTGATAAAAGGCAACGTGTGTATCGTCATTTCGATAGTGCCAGGATTCAAAAGTTGAAGGGTCACGAAGTTGTTTGGTCATAATGCCCAGGATTCCACCGGGATTCAGAAGCTTCCATAAGCGGTCAAATTCATCAGCAGGGTGATAAAAATGTTCAACCGTTTCAGTTGTTACGATAAAATCATACGGTTGATCTAAAACTGAGGTGTCGGGATGATAAAAAGGGTCAAATATATTCATGTTGAAACCGGCCTCTTCAAACATTAGATGGAGTGTAGGTCCGGGTCCGCAGCCATAGTCGAGCCCGGATGCACCGGGGGGAATCCGATCTGTCATTGGGAGAAAAATTTGCTTGAGGAAATCTCTGTATCTGGGGTCAGACGGATCATTTTCATGCAAGTCATACCGGTTTTTCTCTTCTTTTTTTGGTAGACGATAAAGCGGATCCGTAAAAAAGAGTCCGCAGTTTGTGCATCCATAGTACTTTGATGAATGGGTATTTAAAACAAGTGGGGTGTCCGGATATGAGCAGAGAATGCAGTTCAAGCTATTTATTGCGTTATTTATTTTTGTTAAGATAGTAAAAGCTTCTATTTATAGTGAGTCAAAACAGCATCTCATGCCGGGGGCAGATAGGGTTTGCAGCATTTCATATCCATTAATTTCGAGAATATTTTTAAGTGATTAAAAAATATTAGCTAAATATTAAATTTTTTTAATATTTTGTTTATTATGTAAGTATTCTGTGTATCGTTCACAAGAAGTTTACGCACAATCACATTGACGACCACTATTATGGGTAAATATGCACTTATTATCGTATCTGCACTTGTATTTTCAATCTTAACCTATTCGAGCGGATTACGGAATGCGATGTTTTCATCGACACTTCGAATGGTGGATACTTTTACAGAAAATCAGGCCAACAGTATTGCACAAAGTACGATGATGATTGTGATGAACGACATCAGTGAAAAGGGTGAAAACAGTGAATTTGTTCCGAGTGATGGGGGAACCTACCGATCATCAGTGGACTCATTTACAGAATGGAGTGATGTAATGGGATCGTATCATATAGAGTCTGTTAGTTCCGGTGATACATTGAGGATCGTAACCACGGGATTGTATGAAGAGAATGAATCTCGATCCAGGGCAGGCCTGGTATCAACGATTCCTATCTGGAATCCACAATTTCCAAGTGCTGTTCATACAGAAGGAGATTTAATATTAAATGGGAGTGCTCATATCAAGGGAAACGCTTCGACCAACAGTACTGCTGCCGGTGCCGTTTATTTGAGTTCATCCGTTAAGATTGATAGTACTCTATATGTGGGTCCGGGTGGGGATCCTAATACAGTTGTATCTTTGCAAGATGAATTTGCTGAAAATGTGGGTTTGGAGACCGAAGCCATGTCAGAAGAACAGGATTATCAAATGCCTGAGTTTCCTGCTTATCCATCAAAAGATTTGGTAGGTGTATCGGTAAATTTGTCCGGCAACACCCCAAGAACCCTTAGTTTTAGTGAATATCATGGATACTACCTGCCGGAGGTTACTGTACAAAGTGGCAACACATTAACCATTGAATTAGATGGAGAGAGTGTTTTGTATACTAGTAAATTTACAATTCAGGGGAATGTCAAGGTAATCGGTACCGGTTCTTTAAAGTTAATTGTTGAAGATACTTTTTCGATTGCAGGGGGCAGTACAATAAATGATGGGGCAGATACAAATCTGTTTTTCACCTATTATGGAGGGACTACCTCATTGAGTTTTGGCGGAACGACGATTTACAATGCAGGACTTTTTCTTAAAACTGCAGATATTACAGTTACAGGGACCAATACATTTCAGGGTTCGTTGATATCCGGTGGCACTAATGTTAGTCTGAGTGGTAACGCATCCGTAAACTCGAGAATCATTTATGCACCTTTTGCTGACGTAATTATGAGCGGTTCAAGTGTTATCTACGGCTCTGTGGTAAGTAATTCATTTACAGCGTCTAATAGTTCTATCGTTGAATTAACACCCATTTCTGAAGAGGACCTTCCGGACTTGCCTTTGAGCGGGGGGCCTGTGTACACTCTGTTATACTGGGATTAATTCCCATCCGATTCTATTCTCACTTCGTATAGTCTTGTGACATCAGTAAATAGTGTCATTTGATTGATCCACATAGTTAAGAAAAATGCTGATTTTTTATAGACCTATCAGTAACATTAAGATTTTCTTAATATTTTTTTGTAACAATCATGGATATCAATCATCATAATAGTACGGGCAGGAGTTAAAAGAGTTAGAAAAAGGGTCAAAATAGTCTTTAAACTCAGTTTAAAGTAGTAATAGTCAGGTTAACAGATTTAAAAAAGGAACATTAAAATATTTTAATACATATGTTTTATTAGAATATTTTAATGTTTATATTGAATAAAGAAATTAGGAAAACTCAATGGCAACCGGACAAACCATATTAACCATCGGCGCATTAGTCATCTTCGGAATGATTGCAATCAATGTGCAACAGCTCTATGTACAGTCAATCGTCAACAGGGTTGATGATCAGACAACATCAAGTGCGATGAGTATCGGGTGGACCATTGCAGAAGAGATTCAATCATATGCGTTTCAGTACGACAACCTGGATTCAGATTTTGGAGGGTTTGATAATGTAAACGACCCGACCAGACGCATGGAGATTCAATCACAAATCGATGAACTTTTTTATGTAACGGTTGATCTCTCAGCTGAGAAGATATTGATTCACGAACAAATTGGAAGAACAGCCACAGTCAGAGTGTATAGAAGTAATGATTTGGCTTTAAAAACAGAATATAGAACTGCAGTAGTATCATTGCAGTAAGTAACAGGCAAAAGAGGTAATTATGGCAATACTATTAGATAAACTCGTCCCACCGATCATTGTAGGTCTTCTGATTATCATGATCTTTAGATTGAATGCTTTTATGATGGAATCACAAGTAGATAACCGTCTAAGTAATGAAATGCAGACATTTTCAGAATTGGCTGCAACCATTATTCAGGAAGAGCTGAGATCTGCAAATTCGATTGTTTCATTAACAACAAACTCTGTTGAATATGACAATAATGAAGGTGTCAGAGTTACTATGGAGAGAATTGGAGATCAGTTGGTTATTACAAAAACAAACCAGGTGACATCAGAAGAAATAATCATAGAACATCCAACATACCTGTCATCATTGGAATTTGTTGCTGAACCGTCCGGTGTTCCTTTAGATCAAATCCGCTTTCTGAATGTAAGATTATCTGCTGAGAGTAATCCTTTAGCACATGTGAATTTTAACGGAGAAGTTCAGACGTCGAAGTCTTTCTCTGAAAGACAAGTCTACCTGAGAAACGTTGTCGCATCTAGTTTGAAGCTATAAAGTTTATCGGTTCCGAATTATTGTTTTGATGAAGTAAAAAGAGAAATGTATTAGTTTGAGAGACGCTAATACATTTTCTCTTTTTTTTTTGCCTTCTGCCTTCTGCCTTCTGCCTTCTGCCTTTTGTGTTTTGTGTTTTGCCTTTCGTTAAACCTGCCTCGATTAACATATGAATGAAGAATAATCGAGTTCTCTACTGCGCTTCATTTCACTCCGCTTTGCTACGTGGGAATCGCTGCGCTCGGAGCGCTATCGCTGCGTGGGATAACCTAGGATCATGGTGATAATAGAGAGGAGCGACTACCCCTGTCTTGAGCCTGACGAAAGGCTCGAACTGTCGGAGGTGGTTATAAAAGGACTAACACTTTATTCGAACTAACAGGTTAGTTCATAAATCCATTATTTGTTCTCTAGATTTTCCAGAAATTGGGTTCGTCTCTCTTGAAGCAGTTCCTGATCACTGATCAGCGGAGCCGCCAGCCTCTCTTCTAATGTGGGTAAAATCGTAGCTTTAATCAGAATGACCAACTCCTGTACACTTGAACTGGTAGACTCATAACCAAAGAGATAACGTAATCCTAAGAACCAACCGGGAAGATCCTTAAGAATGGGGATTCCTCTTCTGGTTTTTTGAACATCTGTTTCATATAAGCCTGCGATAACAGTACTTTCACCACTCAGAAGCAAAATTTCAGTATTTGCCTCCTGTTTATTTACAATAGTGCTAACCGGATCCGGTTGTGCAGTACTGCGCTCAGCAGCTACAGACATATATACGTAAGGATTTCCTTCATGAACTAATACACGCGGATTCACTCGCAGAATGGTTCCAGTTTCAAAAAATACATCGGTCACATTACCTGCAAAATCTCTTTGTTTGATAGAAAAATCCTGTCCAACCTGTATAAATCCTTCTTCGCCGTCGATCACTTTAATGGAAGGAGAGGCAATAATTTCACCATTATCTGTTGTTTCAAAAGCATTAAACAGTGCCGTGATATCCCATCCGGAACTCAATATATCCGTTAGATTCAGATTAACTTCAAAAAACTCCTGAGATACATAGGATGCACCGGCACTTGAAATACGCACTTTATCATTTTGAAGAGTGGTCCAGTCAATCCCCAATTCCCGGATTACTTGCCTGCTACCCTGAAAAAACGTCGCCGATATCTCAATTTCTCTTGTTTGAAAATTTATTTTTTCAATATCATCATCAACACCGGATGAAGCTAATGCACCCGTTGTAACCGGAGTGTCAAGTATCTCTATATAGCGGTCATACTCTCTGAAGAATAGATTATTTTGTGCGGTTATATAATTTAGCGCATCCATCCAGTGCATTTGAGGGATGTTAATACCAATCGGCCCTCGAAATGAAGTCTGATTGATAAATATTTTATCCCGAACTTCGATAGAAATTTCTTCAAGGATAGCCAGTGCATCCTGAAAAGGTACATCTGCAGATATGGCAATGAGTTCATCCGGATTTGTGTATTCCCAGGTGGGTAATCGATCCTGAGCATAACCGGGATGCACAACAAAAAACAGAAGGAGTGGGAAGATCAAATATCGTAGTTTCATAATCATTTTATTAAGGGATTTACTGGTCTAGAGTTAAAATAACACGGTCAACAATACCACCTCTGTTAAGCTGGAATATTGCCTCTCCTTGCTCAATATTGATAGAAGATAATCGTCCCAGATAGACTCTGTCACCTACGTTTAGCCGTTTTCTGTCTCCATTCTGATCAATAATATAAGCGGATGTTCCGGTGAGTATAATTAAACGGCTATTTTCGACGTCTGGAAGATTATTTTCATTTGCAGGAATTGAGTGAATGAGAGGATAGTAAGGATTATAAACTTGGCCAGAGGGTGAGGTTACAGTCTCAGGATGCGCTGTAAATTCACTCCAATTTCCTCTTTGATAATAGGCACTCATTTGAACACTGTAATTGACACGACGCAGTCGTTCAGCATCAGAAATACCTTGTAATAGGACAGAGTTGATTTTTATAAATGGCCGGCTATGTTCAATTCGATAGAGAAAATTTACCAGATTTTGATAATTACCCTCACCCTTTAACTCAAAATTTAGAATACCGTGATCATCAAACTGAACGGAGTCTTGAAAACTGAAATTGAGTTCGGTAAACGATTCGGCATGATTTAACTCTTGCAGATAGTTATAAACCTGGCTGGTATTACTATTCAATAAAAGTTCTTTTGGATGATTTTCTCGCACAAAAACAGCATCATGGTAAGTAGCTTGTGCATTTGCATACATTTCCGAAAAATCTGTAATGACAGAGAGTTCGTTTTCTGTACTTTCTAATTCTACAATCGCATCTTCGATTTGTGGATTGTATCTGAATTCAAGATAGTACCATCCTCCTCCGACAATAAGAAGCAGGGTAAAGATCAGAATAAGTGTATTTCGCAGTCCTTGTTTCATCGTTTTTTAGTTACAAATTTCTGATAATGAACAGGTCATTTCTTAACTCAGACGGGAGTTGTGTCGTTGCTGTTACGGCATCTTCTAATGAGAGAAAACGTCCAAAGGAAATTCTCCAAGATGCTTCTGCATCGGTTATTTGTGAGTACCAAAGCGCAGTTGAATAACCCTGCTCCTCCAAGTAGGAAATTCTTTGAGCAGCAAGAGTGCTGCTATTCACGGATTGAAGGACAATACTGTAGGACCCTGCAAGTTGTTCACTCTGTTGAGGTATTTCGGATGTGGAATCTTCACTGTAATTACTCTCAGAGGGAATCTCTACATCAATAATCTCTACTTCACTTGACGTCGTGACATCCGAATCATTCACGCCGGATGGATTGGACCTGTTTTGTATCGCAATTGTAGGATCCTCTCTGTTTGAATTAGGATTCGATTCTGACGTGAAGGCAGTTTCTTCTTGTGCTTCAATGACTCTGGCAGGTTCAGGAACCGGCATTTCAGGTGAATAGGTGTCAATGTCTTGTCTGAAATTATTAACCGTAATTGCAAAGTTGTAAGCCGTTTCTCCACGAAGATCAGTTTCATTAACATTCAAAATATTCACATCTGTGAATAATTGTGCCAATTGCGGGATGCTATTTCTCGAGAGTGAAATACCGGTTATAGATAAATTATTTCCACTATTTCTTACAGAAGTGATCCACAATCCGGTGATATCTGATATTCCGCTATTAACAATATTCATCACATCGGACCATTCAGTACTATACTCTGCCATGCTAATAATATTATTACTTTCACTTTGAAGCAGATTCGATTGTGTGATGAAGGATTCTGTAGCCTCAGCTGTCGGACGCAGACTTTCAATTTGAATTTCCATCCGCTCTTTTTCTTGTGTGAGTTGATCTAACTCAGACATTTTTGAATTATATATTTGATTCAAAAATAGCGGTGAGAGGCCAATCAAGATTAAAAAGATTAATCCATGCCACTCAATTTTATAGAGCTGCTGTTTATCAATTAAATATTGGGGTAGAAGTGATAATGAAGAGAAATTTTTCGCATCCGTTTTGGTTGCTGCCCACGCAGCACCAATGGCACTCAGGTAAGGTTGGAAATCCTTGGGAGATTCAAATGTTTTTTCTGAATAGCTGAGAGCATTCCGGTCCGGAATCAGATAATCGACTTCAATATTATCAAATTGTCTCTGGAAGTAGACTTTAGCCATCTCACTTGTACTCGATGACTGTACAAGTAACAGACGGTCAATTTTTGGCAGTTCTCCTTTATCTAATTCAAATAAAATCTTACTGAAAACAGTGTTTAACACATTGTTTGAATCCTCACCTTCCGTAATGATCGGAAGAATGGATACAAGTTCATTCCCTTTCATAAATAGCACCCGGCTGGACGATTTACCCAGTGCTATGAGTCCGGTGATTTCATCTTCACCCAATTTGTAGTTTGCAGAAGTGAGTCCAACCCAAAGTGCTTCATCCGGTAGTTTTTCATGAATGGCAATTTTTTTATCGGATCGAGTTTGAACGATTTCAACCAGATTGACCAGTTCATTACTATCCGGGGAATAGGCGATCAGACAATTTCCATTACCCAGCATTTTCCATGTGTAATGATCCTCCTCTACATCTGTCTGATGAATAGGTTGGAGTTTATCATTAAAAAACTCAAGTCTTTCCTTCTTCTTCATTTTGGAGGGATTGATTCCTCTCAACAATTGAAAAGTGGTTTTACCAAAAGGAATTTGGAGTCCGATAATCAGTTTAGATGCCTTCGAATTGTTGAATTGGTTGGAGAGTAAAAGATCATTAGGATACGATTTAGGCTCATCTTCGGCCTTCTTTGTCTCTTTTTCCAGTCCAAAATCATCACTTTGGGGGTCTTCTAATTCTACTTCCTCATCATTATCAAGCAGATCGAATTCATCCAGTTTATCAAACTCATCCAACTCATCCAGCTCATCCAAAGTATCCGGGGATGAAGGGATATCTAAATCAAAAATTTCATCACTATCACCGGATTGGAAGGCGTCCAAACCTTTTGCTTCGGCAGTTTGTAGTGGTGAGCTTAACGGAATGGACGATACAGAAAGAAGGGTCAGTTTTTTCCGGACAATCTGCATCCTTGCCAACCGAAGCTGAGTATTGTCATAAGATATTCCAATGTATTCTTTTTTAGCCATCAGACAGTTTTGTTAAGTAATTGCAGAATTCGGCTTTTGTTGTTTGCCTGACTTATTGCTTCATCCCGGCTGATCGTCTCCAGTTCTACAAGCCTGTAAAGATCCTGTTCAAGTGTATGCATTCCATATTGAGCCCCCTCATGCATCATCTGGTATATTTCTGAGACATTATTATTTCTGATAGCAGCCATAATTGGGGGAGTGGTGATCATTACCTCTTTTGCCAGAGCCCTTTTCCCGGTTGTAGTCTTGACCAATTTTTGGCTGATAACACAAGTAAGTACATCTGCGAGCCTCATTCGAACGCGATCCTGTTCTTCTTGCGCTGTTTCACCGACAATTCTGTCAATACTCTCCATCGCAGATGCTGTATGAAGTGTTGAGAATACTTTATGGCCGGAATCTGTAACCTCCAATGCATTACGAATGGAGGCACTGTCTCTTAACTCTCCGATTACAATAATATCCGGATCCTGACGCATAGCCTGAACGATCCCATCTCTAAACGATGCTACATCACGGCCCACTTCCCTGTGCCTGATGATGCATTTTTTTGTTTGATGGATTAATTCAAGAGGTGAGGATATGATGACAATATGTGCATTTACGGTTTGATTATTGGCATCAATGATCGTGTCTAATGTGGATGATTTACCTGATCCCGTAATCCCGGTAACCAGTGTAAGTCCAAATTTGAGGTGATTCAGACTGAGCTGCCTGGCTATATTAGCATGCAAGTTTAATCCACTAAAGGGCCTGATTTCTGCCTCAATCTTTCTCATGTTCAGTGCCAGGTGATCGAGATCGAAATAGGATGAAGCTCGATAACGTTCGTTTTCATTCTGTAGGGATGTGTAAGAGAAATCGAGACTTTTTTCCCTGACTAACATATCGATTTGTCTGTCACTTAACATGTTTAATATTAAGAGAGTATACTGGTCAAAAGTGAAATCGGGGCCACGTTCCCACGGTTTTTTCACGCCATGAATTCGGTACCATATTTTACCGTCGCAACCATGTCCGCCAAAATCAATATCAGATGCAGAGAGCGTAGACATTTGATTCAGGAATGACTCAACATATTTTCTAAGTTCTAATCGCGTTTCCGGTTTCATGGATGGAAGTTTGCCGGCCATAAATTCGGAACGGTCGGGTCCGGCAAGCTGTGCCGGTATCTCCTGAAGATATCGGTCCAGAATCGATTTAATATGATCTATAGAGGTTTCCATTAATAATCTTCTAGCGTGATTGCAATGACCTCATCAAAAGAGGTGAGTCCGTTTATCATTCTGAGTCTGCCCGAAGCTCTGAGTGTAAGCATACCATTTTTGATCGCGTAATCTCTAAGCATGGCTTCATCAATCACCCCGCCGGCGTCAAAAATCATTTTTCGAATATCATTATCAAAATAGAGTGCTTCAAAAATCCCTACTCTCCCGCGATACCCATTATTGCAGGCATCACAACCGACAGGTTCATAGAATGTGTGATTGTCAATTTCAGTTTCTGTAAAACCAAGATTTATGAAAGCGTCCCGGCTTAAGTTTTGAACAGGCCGTTTACACTTATCACATAATTTTCGAATTAAACGCTGAGCCATCACCAGATTAATGGCATTGGCAATCAAAAAAGGTTCCACACCCATTTTAAAAAGCCGGGAAACGGCACTGGGGGCATCATTGGTATGGAGTGTTGAGAAGGTGAGGTGACCGGTATTCGCCATTTTAATGGCAATTTCGGCTGTTTTGAGGTCCCTGATCTCACCGACAAGCACAATATCCGGATCATGCCGAAGGATTCCCCTCATCGCCTGATCAAACGTCATATTTTCGGAAATTTTTAGCTGTCTGGCCCCCCGGATCAGATACTCTACCGGTTCTTCAATGGTCAATACATTTACTTCAGGACTCATCACACTGTGAAGTGCAGCAACCAATGTGGTTGATTTACCGGATCCGGTAGGGCCGGTTATAATGACAATTCCGGAAGGTTTATTGATCGCTTTTGTGAAATCTTCCCGAGCTTTCTCCTGTAAACCCAGTTTTCCGAGGTCAGTGATCACTTTCCGATCATCCAATACCCGAATAACAATGGATTCTAATTTTCTTTCAAATTCTTCACCTACCATCGGCATGATCGATACACGATAACGGATATTGGTACCATCAATTTGTCGTTGAATAAAGCCATCCTGTGAGGAGTCTCTTTCAAATCGATCCACATTAAGGGTTTTATCTTTCACAACAGCCGCCAGAGCTTCGGGTTTTACATTGGGTTGTGAGTGCCACACTTTGAGTCTGCCATCCAGTCTGAAGAGAATATCGGTAACATTATTTTTCCCCGGAATAATGTGAACATCACTGGCCCCTTTCCGAACGGCTTCCATTAACATTCCCTCTATTAGGGAATTGAGCATACTTTTGTTGATCTCTGAATCGAGCTCTTCTTCATCTAACTCATTTGGATCTTCGATTTCAGGTTCCTCAAAATCGATTTCATCCAGTACCTTCAGATATTCATTTTTCTGCTTGTAGACACTTTGAATAATTTTCTCTACGGTTTCAAGCTTGCAGTACGCCAGTTCATACATCTTATAAGGAAGATCAGCGGCCAGCTTAGAAATCTTCGGATCTGTAGGATCTGAACATGCGAGGATGATTAACTCTTTATCTGCTTTAAATGGTACAGCACTTCTGTAGATCATATCCTCAACAATACTCTCATCCAGACTTTCGAGAATTTCACGAATGGATTCAATTAATTTGAGTGAGGGTGAACCACTGATTGCGAGTTCTCTGAAAGCATAGATACCGGTGATTATCTGCATCACCTTATGGCGATCGGCACCCAGCTCTTTTATAAGGATATTACTGAAACTTCGTTTATCGTGATCCGGCTCATTTTCATGAATAGAAATCGCGGTCTGAAGTTCATTTGAAGAGATCACACCTTTGCGCACCAATTTTTCACCCAAACGATTGAGCCTGTCGCTTTGGTAGATATTATTCTTGTCTGCAGATTTGATCGCTGAATTCATGTTTTGATCATTCTTGTAACAGTTTAATAACGTTCAAAATCGGTAGATTCAGAATATTAATAATTTGGTTGAATCATTGCACCTTCAGATGAAACTATAGTAATAAATATAAGGGCTAAAAATATGAATAGATTTACTACAAGGTTTATGGTGCCAATAGCGGATTCCAGTTTGTAGGTTGTCTGTTTTTCGTAATAATCAGCAAGTTGACCCGCATTCTCTTTTAGTGATCCTGACTCTGCCCCTAATCGAAACCGGCTCAAGGCACTTTTTGGGAAAACTTTAGAAGCTTCCAAGGCCTGAATCAGGCCTTGTCCGTCATCTAACATTAATTTGATAGATACGTTTTTTATTTGATATTCTATATAGCTGTTTCTACACGCTTCTGCGGCAATTCGAATGACCTCAACATTCCTTCCCGATCCGCTATAAAGGGTGTTAAAAACACGAGCAAAGATCTCGATACTGATCTTATGCATCAGATCGCCCATTATGGGCATATTGATTAAAAATTTATCCAGTATACGCCGTCCTTTAGTATTTTTCCACATCGTGATCAAAACGGTTAATGGAATAGCAAAAAAGAGTAGAATCAATACCCAATTGGCTTGCAGCCAGTAACTGACTTCAAGTGTCTGAGCGGTCATAGGTGGCAGCATAATATCATACTCCAGAAACATCTCTGCCATTTTTGGGAAGATATACCCCACAAAAAAGAGTAATACACCGACCACGGCTATGACGGTTACCATGGGCATCATCAGAGAGCGTCTCAGATTTTTCTTAAAATCTGCATCCCTTTCAATAAATTTTGCCGTGCTTTCAAAAACACTTGCCATATTTCCGCTGGTAGAAGCTACTCCCAGCATGTAGGATGCAAATTGACCAAATATATGCTCATGTTTGCCATACACATCTGTACTCTCCTTACCATCCCGAAGATCTTTCTGAATGGTTCTGATGACCGACTTCATCGTTTTGTGAGAGGTGTCTTCGTAAAGAAGGGTCAAGATTTGATCAAAAGGCAGTTTTTGGCGCAATAGATCTGCAGATAAACGGATAAATGTAACGATTTCATCACCGGGAACGGAGCCCTTTAGGTCGAACCATTTGCGCCTCACGTAGTCGACCTTATAGCCCATTTTTTTTAAGGCTCTTTCAACTTCCTCCGGTTTGTAAGCCAGTTGTTCACCATCAACTGCGGATTGCCCCTCTTTTCTGACTCTGTAGAGATAGGTTTTTTTCTCATCTATAGCTTGTACCTTTAGCGAGCGGGCCAAAGCGGCACGTTGAACTCTTTTCTTGGCATCTGATTTGGAGGGAGCTTCAAACTCTCTTTGAATGAGTTTTCCCTGCGTTGTCTTTGCCTGAAATCTGAAAAGTGGCATAGAGAGACCTGGTTAATTAGTCACGAGTAGAAACAGTATAGTAAAATTTTAAAGTAGGTGGTGATTAAACTCCGTTCAAAGATAATAATTCATTGCGCAGCAAAGTACTAATATGAAAAAAACAGGGCCGAAGCCCTGTTTTTTACTTATTTAGTAATGAGTAGTGAGTATGATCACTGATTATTAAACAGCAGCAGGTGCAGTCCATGCGATTTCCCATACACCATCAACTCTTGAAACCGTGCCGATAATATTCTCAGTATCACTGGCTGGATCTCCGATAATTGCAATCGATGCAGCACCTACTGCTCCGAGTGAGTAGACTCCATTTTCATTTGTCACTGTACTTCCATCGGCTGCTACCTCTCCCGGAATATTAAGTCGGGGAAGAATTGGTGTTGTAATAGTTGTGAAATCTTGCCCTGCACCATCCATCATAGCCGGCCTGGTCCAGATAGCCTGTGCTTGAGCAGCAGCTGCCAAGATATCCTGACGTACAGCATCACGGTTTGCTTCTTCGGCAGCTGTGCCGAATACGTTAAATGCAACGAGCGTTGCAATACCCACCAATATGGTTACCAGTATTACGAGTAGTAGTTGTTGTTGACCCATTTTATATCACCTTATTTATGTTGATTAATTGTATTGGATAGAAGTCCATTCATTTATTGTTCAAAAAGTTTTCATTGTGAGTGCCTCTTCGATAGATAACAACTCTACAAATCAAATTCTACAAAACACATACTATTAAAATAAATTAATACTTACAATATAAACATTAAAAATAATTAATAATAGATCAAAATTTCTTTTGCCAGCTTCGCAGAACATTCAGAACAGTGATGTTTACTGATTCATCAATTGCATGCGTAATCAATAACAAATAAAAGAACGATACTGCGTTGTTTGACTATAGGATGCAAATATTTTGAAATTGTTACAAACTAATTAGCCAATTCATTTATGTTTCAGTCAATTCATCTATTCAAATAGTTATACGATAAATGGTTGCGAATGGATTGTACAAGGTAGATTAATCTGTATAATTAGGTTAAAGATCAATAAAAAGCGATAAACATTTGAATCAGATAGTCGTATTTTCAAGGGAATCTTTGAATAAAAATTTATATGACTGAACGGAATAAAGAAATACAGAGTAACATCAGAAAAACGACGCTTGATAGTGGATTAAACGTTGTAAGTGAAAAAATTGAGAGTGTTAAAAGTGTTTCCGTTGGCATCTGGGTAAAAACAGGAAGCCGAAATGAAACGGAAAAACAAGCCGGTATTACACACTTTTTGGAGCATATGCTCTTTAAAGGGACAAAAAAAAGGACCGCTTTTGATATCGCACAGAGTATGGAATCGGTTGGCGGTTATCTAAACGCATTCACATCCACGGAGTATACCTGTTATTATGCCCGGTGCCTGGACAGCCAGGTTGACAATGCAATTGAGGTTCTGAGTGATATGATCAAAAACTCTCAATTTCCGGAGGAGGAACTGGAAAAGGAAAAAAAAGTGGTCCTTGAAGAGATGAAGATGTATAAGGATAGTCCGGATGATGTCGTTTTTGAAGAGTTTAGCAGCCAGGTTTTTAAAGATCACCCGATCGGAAGGCCCATCATCGGATATGAAGAGACCGTCAAATCATTTAGCAGGCAGGATCTATTTGATTATGTGAAGGAGCGATATCAACCGGATAATTTACTGGTTGCCGTTGCGGGTCATGCCGACCACGATGAAATTCTCGAACGAGTTCAAAAACTTCTGAATTTCAAACAGAATGGGAATACTATCCATACAGACCAACCCCTGAGCCCCTATAATGTTACAAACCAAACGGTCTCAAAACCGATCGAGCAAACTCATATGATCATGGGCCGTCGTGCACTCAATTTTGAGCACCCGGATAAATATCTGCTTCTATTAGCAAATACAGTATTAGGCGGAGGTATGAGTTCAAGGCTTCATCAAAATGTGAGAGAGAAGTATGGCTACTGTTATAGCATCAGCCCTTTTAATCAATCTTATATCGACACGGGTCTGTTCGGAATCTATACAGGAACGGATATTGGATATGTGGATCATGTTAGAGAACTGATCAATGTTGAGTTACTGCGCATGAAAAATGAAAAAGTAGGGGATAAAGAGCTCAGTGAAGCGAAAGCTCAACTGAAAGGGAAACTGTTACTTTCACAGGAGAATACCAGTAATCGGATGACCCGTTTGGCTAAAAGTGAACTCTATTTTAATCGGTTTGTCACACTGGATGAACTGGTGGAAAATATTGATGCCGTTACATCAGAGGATCTATTGAGATTTTCTGATGAATTTTTTGACCCAACTCAATTTTCGGAAACACTTCTGATTCCGGATACGAAATAACGTTTCATTCCCGGATTAAAAGAGAAAGAAAAAAACAGAACACATTTTTATGATTTATATCAACCAATTATCTGATCATCAAGACAACATCGTGACCCTTAAGGGGTGGATTTATAACATTCGTAACAGCAAAGCGATCCATTTTCTGGAATTGAGAGACGGTTCAGGCCTCTGTCAATGTATTGTCTCGGCTGATGAAGTGTCTGAAGATATATTTGAAGCCGCCGGTACACTGAAACAGGAGAGCTCACTGGAAATAAGCGGTAAAGTAGTGAAAGATGATCGAAGTATTGGGGGATATGAGCTGCATGTAACCGATCTTCGGATAATCCAGATTGCAGAGAACTATCCGATTACGCCCAAAGATCATGGTGTAGAATTTTTAATGGAGAACAGGCATTTATGGCTGCGAAGTCAGCGACAGTGGGCCGCTATGCAGGTGCGTAATACAATTCAATATGCTATTCATACTTTTTTCCAGAATGAGGGTTTTGTTCAAATGGATGCCCCTATTTTTACAGGCAACGCAGCAGAGGGAACAACAAATCTTTTTGAGACCGACTATTTTGATGAGAAAGCATACCTGACGCAAAGTGGTCAGCTCTACGGTGAAGCAATGGCCATGGCGCATGGCAAAATCTACACATTCGGCCCCACATTCAGGGCTGAAAAAAGTAAAACTCGTAGACATCTGACCGAATTCTGGATGATTGAGCCTGAGATGGCATTTTATGATCTGGATATGAATATGGCACTGGCGGAAAAGATGCTCAAATATATCGTGAAAACCGTTCTTCAAGAGAAAAAAAGCGAATTGGAGATTTTGGAAAGGGATACAACATTTTTAGAAAAGGCGGTAACTGAACCCTTTGTTCGTATCTCATATACAGAAGCTGTGGAACAGTTGAAGAGTGATAAAACAGCGGCAATGCTTCAAAAAATGGAGGAAGAACGCCGGGATGAGCTCAAAAATATTCAAAATGAGCTGGAAGAGATTAAAAAAGAGCACGGTTCTGCCAAAAAATGGCGTAAAAATCAGATCGATCAGAGAACTAAAGAGATCCATGGCAGGGTGGATCAAATTGAAGAGGATCTGAGAAATATACCGGTTTGGATGAAATCAGCGAAGAATTTTGAGTGGGGCAATGACTTTGGCGGAAGTGATGAGACAATCCTTACGATGCAGTTTGATACCCCGGTGATGATTCACCGATACCCGGCTGAAGTGAAGGCGTTCTATATGAAACGAGATCCAGAAAATAGGTCGCTCGCCCTGGCAGTGGATGTACTGGCTCCGGAAGGATATGGCGAAATTATCGGGGGCAGCCAGAGGGAAGATGACCTGAATGAACTGAATCAAAGAATAGCTGAACATGATCTACCGGAAGATCTGTTTAGCTGGTTTCTGGACTTAAGGAGATTTGGTTCGGTTCCTCACTCCGGATATGGATTGGGATTGGAGCGTACGGTTGCGTGGATATGCGGACTCTCTCATGTGCGTGAGACAATTCCATTTCCAAGAATGCTTGGAAGGCTTCGTCCTTAGTTAAATAGAATTTCGAATTTTAACACACCCGTCAGTTCGAGCGCACATTGAGACTATCATCAGGTTAAAGACTAGTGTTAGTCGAAATGGTAGTCGAGAACTCGCTTTTCCAACGGAGTTCTCGACTACCGCCTCGGGCTGTACTTTTCTTAAACAGGGGAAGAGGCTCGGCGTGCGCTCGAACTGACGGGTGTTCTTTTACCTTCGTCTTGCGCCTTGGAATGGAATAGTGGTATCTTTAATAAATTAATTGAAAATCAAAAACTCGTAAATAAATAAAGAATTAACATGGCAGTAGAAAGAACATTAACCATTTTAAAGCCCGATTGTGTCAAGAAGAACCTCATTGGCGAGGTCACAAAACGAATTCAAGAGGCCGGGTTTAAAGTTTTAGCAATGAAAATGACACGTCTTACAAAAGAGACCGCAGGCGGTTTTTATGACGTTCACCGTGAGAGGCCCTTTTTTGGAGAGCTGACAGATTTTATGAGCAGCGGTGCTTGTGTTCCTATGATCCTGGAAAAGGAGAATGCCATTGCTGATTTTCGGTTACTGATTGGTGCAACCAACCCTGCTGAAGCAGATAAAGGAACTATCAGAGCAGATTTTGCAGATAGTTTGGGCGAAAATATCGTGCATGGATCAGATTCTGTCGAAAATGGAAAAATTGAAGCAGCCTACTTTTTTGCTGAATCAGAAGTGGTAGCTAACCGCTCTTAAACTCTTCGATTCTGAAATAATTACAGAAAAAAAGGGTCGATAGTACGGGGTGTTCAGTGTGTCAGATAAATCAATTATAAATTGAATATGATTAAACTTATTATCCATTTGCCGATCCTACTCTCCATTTTTATCTTCAGCTCCTGCGATCAAAATAGTGATCCGGAACCTGAAAAAACCGAAGTCACCATCGGTGCGGAACTCTTTATTGAAGAGCACTTGGACGACTTTGAAGGGATGCGGATCGGTTTAGTCATGAATCCCACGGCACGTATAGGTGAAGTGCATATGCTGGATACACTGCTTGCATTGGATGTGAATGTGCGTGCACTTTTTGCGCCGGAGCATGGATTCCGTGGAGAGGCCGGCGCAGGAGAGCGTATTGAGGATGGAGTGGATCAGTCATCAGGTCTGCCCGTATTTTCGCTCTATGGAAACACAAGAAAACCAACTCCTGAAATGCTGGAGAGTGTGGATGTCCTGATTTTTGATATGCAGGATGTAGGGGCCCGTTTTTATACCTACATCGCAACATTGGGACTTGTGATTGAAGCCGCAGCCGAAGCCGGAGTGCCGGTTTGGATATTGGATCGTCCCAACCCCGCGGGGGGAAATTATGTAAACGGTTGGATACTTGAAGAGGAGTTCAAATCCTTTGTTGGGCCATACCCCATACCCAATGCTCATGGATTAACCATGGGAGAACTTGCCCTCATGATGGTTGGAGAAAAGTGGATTCCGATGGAGAATGAACCGGAACTCCATGTGGTAAAAATGGAAGGATGGGAGAGAGAGATGATCTGGCCCGATACTGGTCTGAACTGGGTGCCGCCATCGCCTAATCTGCCCACTTTTGAACACGCATTTCTCTATTTGGGGACGGTCTATTTTGAAGGAACTACGCTATCTGAAGGACGTGGAACTCCGGATCCGTTTTTAGCACTGGGCGACCCAACCACACAACTTAGCCCTGATGAGATGTTAAAATTACAGAATCTCACTCCAGGATTGAGTGTGGATAGCACGTCATTTACCCCTGAATCGCTTCCGGGTGTCGCTCCAAATCCGAAACATTTGGGAGTTGAATCCTATGGTGTTAAACTGGATGCAGTGAACTATGATTTTGATCCGATAAGGGTTGGTTTAGAGATATTCACGACGATCCTGAATTCCACTTCAGATTATCAACTTCGCTCTTTTTTATATCGTCTCGCCGGGACAAGAGATATAAACAGGCTCATCGAGGGGGAAGTTTCTGCATCAGAAATTGATTTTCAGAACGAGGAATTTTTAGAACAGCGTAAGCCCTATCTGCTTTATTGAGTGTTTAGTGTTTAGTGTTTAGTGTTTAGTGTTTAGTGTTTAGTTTTGAGTTTTGAGTTTTGAGTTTTGAGTTTTGAGTGTTTAGTTTTGAGTTTTGAGTGTTTAGTTTTGAGTTTTGAGTGTTTAGTTTTGAGTGTTTAGTTTTGAGTGTTTAGTTTTGAGTTTTGAGTGTTTAGTGTTTAGTGTTTAGTGTTTAGTTTTGAGTTTTGAGTGGTGAATTTTAGCCTGCTCCAATACTTTGGAGAGTTTAGGAAATTGTTGGAAAGGCAGAAGGCAGAAGGCAGAAGGCAGAAGGGAGAAGGGAGAAGGGAGTTTGGATCGGAAGTGGGGCGTCAGGTCTCGGGAGTCAGCTTACTTTCTGTTTTTGCCACTCATAACAAACCAATGCAGCTGTAACGGATGCGTTGAGTGATTCAACACTGTTTTGCATCGGAATGGTTAAAAGAAAGTCACAGTGTTCACCTGTTTTTTTTCTCATTCCTCGACCTTCATTCCCAATCACAAATGCCATAGGCACATCAAATTTCTGTTCCCAAAGGAGAGATTCACCATTCAGATCGAGTCCGGCCACCCAAAATTTATGCTCTTTCAGTGATAAAATGGCTTGATTCAGATTCACCGCTCTGATAATCGGAATTTTACCGACAGTTCCTGCACTGGTTTTAAATACAGCCGCATTGACGGGTGCCTGACGATGTTTGGAAACGATCACCGCTGTGATGCCGGTGGCAGCTGCTGTTCTTAAAATCGCACCAAAGTTGTGGGGATCCTCAATTTCATCCAGAAGCAGGACTGCCATGTCATTTGTTGGTTGTAGCTGTTCCAGCCAATCCTCAAACTCAATGTACGCTGCCATGCTAACAGCGGCCACAATCCCTTGGTCGTTCACTCCACCGACTAAATCGTACAGTTTAGATCCGGGCACGTCTGTAACAGGGATCCGGTTCTGAGAAGCAAGATTAAGAAGATCTGAGATGTTATGCATCTGAATTCCCTTGCGAAGGTAGATCTTTTCAACCTGTTCCGGTGTCGATTTTAAGAATTCTTCGACCGGTTTTCGTCCGTATATAAACTGATTTTCTGTTTCCAAGTATCTGATTTTCTAATTCAAGAACTGATTCACTAAATTTATGGAAACAAGAGGTCAGTTTCCTTAATCTGTTTAAAAAGTAAAAATAGGTCATTAGGCATCAAAAAGAGAGAGAATCCGGTTAGTAATCTGAGTTTGATTGATAATAAAAAAGGTGTAAACTGCTCAATGGGTGTATGGAACCTCATTAAAGACGGCCATACATCAGATCCTCTGTTCAATGAGAAAAAAGATTTACTAAAAAAAGCAGAAACAAGTCGATTTTCAAGACTCTATCCTGCGATTTTATAATCTTTTTTTAAGAGTTTTGATATTAGGTTTGAATGGCAAGCATTTGCCTGCTATTTTCCACTTTCCGAAACGAACTTCTTTTCATACATGGCAACCAAATATATTTTTGTCACAGGTGGTGTGGCGTCTTCTTTAGGTAAAGGTATTATTTGCGCATCTTTAGGGCGTCTCTTGATATCCAGGGGTTTAAGGGTAACCGTTCAAAAATTGGACCCCTATATCAATGTTGACCCCGGCACAATGAACCCTTATGAACATGGGGAGGTCTATGTTACAGATGATGGTGCTGAAACAGATCTTGATTTAGGGCACTATGAAAGGTTCCTGGGAATCAAAACTTCACAGCAGAATAATGTCACGACCGGCAGAATTTATTATGATGTGATTAAAAAAGAGCGTCAAGGTGTATATCTCGGGAAAACGGTCCAGGTGATTCCGCACATTACAGATGAAATTAAATCACATGTTCTCTCTTTAGGCTCATCTGAAAACTACGATGTTGTGATTACAGAGATTGGGGGCACTGTAGGTGATATTGAAAGTTTGCCTTACATCGAAGCGATGAGGCAGCTGAGGTATGACGTTGGAAGAAAAAATACACTTTCCATCCACCTGACATTGGTTCCCTATTTAGCTGCCGCCGGCGAGTTAAAAACCAAACCGACACAACACTCCGTTAAAACGCTCTCAGAGAGTGGGTTAAGTCCGGATATATTGGTTTGCCGATCTGAATATCCGATTGATACAAGTCTGCGCAGAAAAATTGCTCAGTTCTGTAACGTGGAAATAGAAGATGTGATCGCATCACTGGATGCTGAAAGTATTTATGAAGTCCCCTTGCTGATGCTTGAAGAGGGGCTCGATAAAAGGGTAATTGAGAAGTTGAATCTACCCGCAAAAAATGCAGATCTCACCAAGTGGAAAAATTTTGTCGACAAAATAAAATTCCCGACTCATGTTACCGAAATCGCACTTGTAGGGAAATATGTTGAACATCATGATGCGTATAAATCGATTGTTGAAGCACTGATTCATGGGGGTACCATGAATGATACCAAAGTAAATATATCCTGGATTCAGTCGGAAGATTTGACAGAAGAGAATGTAGGTGAGATGTTGGGATCGGTCACCGGTATTTTGGTTGCACCAGGGTTTGGGGATAGGGGTATTGACGGAAAATTGGAAGCAGTAAAATATGCCCGCGAAAATGAGATCCCATTTTTCGGGATCTGTCTGGGTATGCAGTGTGCAGTCATTGAATTTGCCAGAAATTGTGCATCGATGAAAAATGCACATAGTACAGAGTTTGACGATTCTACGGACTTTCCGGTGATCGATTTTATGCCGGATCAGAGAGAGATCACTGAAAAAGGGGGTACCATGAGGTTGGGTACCTATCATTGTGAATTGGTAGAGGATACCAACTCGATGAGAGCCTATGGGAAGAAGAAAATTGAAGAGAGACATCGTCATCGTTTTGAAGTCAACAATGCCCTACGAGACAATTTGGTAAAATGCGGACTCAAGATTGCCGGAATCAACCCGGAACGAGATCTGGTTGAAATTATTGAAATTGAGTCTCATCCATGGTTCGTTGGTGTGCAGTTTCATCCGGAGCTAAAGAGTACAGTAGGAGAACCTCATCCTCTGTTCACTGCTTTTGTAAAGGCTTCACTAAATCTCAAGAGAAATATGAAGGGAAATGAAAATGTTGTTGAACATAAACAACCGGTCTAGGTAGAATTGAAATCGTCACAATTTTCAGATAGAGTCAGAGTCAGAGCTTGTGCAGTTATCGCTGTCAACTCAAGCCTGTTGCTCATCAAGCAGACGGTTCCCACCAGGGATTTACCGATTTGGATTCCGCCCGGCGGTGGTGTACTGGTGGGGGAAACACTGGAAACAGCACTTACCCGTGAAGTATTGGAGGAAACTGGATTGAAGGTTCTGCCAGAACAGTTACTTTGGATACATGAATTTCTTGAAACACCTTACCACGCCATTGAATTTTATTTTGAGTGTTCCATAGTTGGTGGTATGCTGAAATTAGGCAAAGACCCAGAGCTCCCTAAAGATGAACAAGTTTTGCATGAGGTACGATTTGTTTCATCAGATGAAATCTTAACTCTTCCGGTTTTTCCTGAATTTTTAAAGAAAATATTTGATAAGAAGGATCCTCTGTCCGGCAAAATAGAGAGAATTATTAGTTATTAGGGATGATTTTATCTTATTTTTTGTATTGAAATCAAATTAGACTTTATTCGCAATTTTTTTACTTCACACCACATCCATTCAGATATGAAAAAAAACGTACTGCTTGTTTTTATCGGTATTCTTTTAGCATTTTCCTCTTGTCAAAGTGAAGAGAATACAGGCCTTATTTACACCAATATTAATGGATATACACTTCAGGCAAATGGTGAATTGCTGCAATTTGAAGCGCTTGCCATTGAAGATGGAAAAGTGATTGAAGCCGGTTCAGAAATGGACCTACTGAATCAATACTCCAATTTTGAAATCATTGATGGTGGCGGGAAAACTGTGCTTCCGGGGTTGATAGATGCACATGCGCATGTGATGGGATTAGGGGTTCGTGAACTGGATCTGGATATAACCGGTGTAAGATCGTTAGAAGACGCTCTGGCTATGTTAGAACAATATGCAGAAGAGAATCCGGATCGCGAGTGGATCATGGGCCGTGGTTGGAATCAAGTATTATGGGAGTCGAATGAATTTCCAACTGCCAGTGATATCGATGCGATTGTATCTGACAGACCCGTTTTTTTAACTCGTGTTGATGGTCATGCAGCATGGGTAAACAGCCGTGCACTCGAATTGGCGGGTGTTGACAGGGATACACCCAACGTGCAAGGGGGTTCCATTTTAAAAGATGATGAGGGGGAACCTACCGGAATTTTGATAGATCGCTCCATGGGATCCGTTGGGCAACTCATTCCTGAAAAAACGGATGACGATTACGATCTGGCTCTGGAACTGGCTTTGAATGAAATGGCAAAACTTGGAATTACATCAGTTCATGATGCCAGAACGGACAATTATGAGTGGGAGTTGTATAAGCGATTTGCTGATGAGGGACGATTAAAGACCCGGATTTATGCGATGATCTCAGGGACGGGAGATATTTTTGATCAAATGGCGGCAGAAGGTCCGATTAACAGTTATGCTGATGATCTTTTGGCACTTCGGAGTGTGAAAATTTCAGCTGATGGGGCGCTGGGCAGCCGGGGTGCAGCCCTTTTAGAAGATTATCACGATGATCCCGGAAACCGGGGATTGCTGTTTTTTGATCAGGATCAGATCAACACAATGTTACTAAAAGGGGCGTCGGCGGGATTCCAAATGAACATTCACGCCATTGGTGATGCAGCCAACAGGCAACTTCTGGACGGGTTCCAATATATCAATAATGAACTTGGTGAGCAGGAAGCGTTGCGGCATCGCATTGAACATGCTCAAATTGTAGCTGTAGAGGATATTCCCAGATTTGTTGACCTGAATTTAATCGCATCCATGCAGCAGACACACGCAACCAGTGATATGAATATGGC
>Ga0222633_1000295_pt1 | contig 52601 bp, 50 predicted proteins | sample AntAcemetageno48_FD_179816 | JGI IMG/M metagenome (GOLD analysis project Ga0222633, IMG submission 179816) | Saline water microbial communities from Ace Lake, Antarctica - #48 | ecosystem: Environmental > Aquatic > Non-marine Saline and Alkaline > Saline | place: Antarctica: Ace Lake | collected...
GACCCTAAACCCTAAACCCTAAACCCTAAACCCTAAACCCTAAACCCTAAACCCTAAACCCTAAACCCTAAACCCTAAACCCTAAACCCTAAACCCTAAACCCTAAACCCTAAACCCTAAACCGGCATCCCCACACTTGATGTGTTTTACGTACAACGCCATGAGTCCCCCGCGTCGCATCTCGGGATCTCTCACAAACTGCTCGGCGAACTCCGACATGTTCACGACGGGTTCGTTTCCCCTCTTCGACGACGCTGAATGCAACGCGGTGACCTCCAACTGAAGCGTTTCGTTTTGCAGCTGCAAGCCTTGGTTTTGCGATTTCAACTTTTCGTTCTCGTCGCGTAAAGCGTCGTAATCAACCAAAACGTTCATTAAATACGCGTCGTCGTCAACCGCGAAGGTTTGCTTCACCTGCAACGCGTCAACCGCGGATTCAAAAACCTTGGGGTCAGGCTTCGTCGCCGCGCCGCCGGTCTGCGATTCCACCACGGCGCCCCCCGTGCCTGTCAATCGCGCGCTCTTTATCAGCTCCACCGCCGCGAGCGTAGAGGCGGAAACAGGCGGGGGCTCCTCGCCTCGGTACGCCGCGTTGCGACTCTCCGAAGATCGGCGGTCCACCACCTCCTTCAAACTAGCGTTCACCTGGCGCTTGCGCCGGGCATTCGAGGCGTGGCAAGCGCAAGCGCCGCCGACGCAGAGACAAATGCCGTTACACTTTATTTGTGCGAGAGAGGAGTGCGACGCAAGAAAAAGGGACAGGAAAGGGTCAGTCATCGGTGCGAGTGGTTACGCAACACCCACTTCTATCGGTTTAGGGTACCGCCAAAACCTCGGAGGCTCCGCGAGCACGAGAGCACGCACCTTGGGGCATTTATCGTGCATGTCAGTATACCCCGCGTCCGCGAGTTTTCCACCGCAGTCGGACCCGTGAAATCGCGTCCCGCAACGCACGCACTGCATCGCCAGCGCCAAGTTACCTCGCAACAGTTTGCCACCGCATTTGTGGCAAGCGCCTTTCGCACAAACCTTGCCAACCAAGAGCGGGGCGCATGGTTGGCAGGGGAGCGAGAGTGCCGTGGAGTTACTACTGTTGAGTCCAGTGGCGTTCCCGCTGTTGGACCCCATCTGAAAGTGCGTCGCGAGGGCTAGCAGCCGGGGTTGTCACCGGCGGGGGAGTCTCGCCGCCGACCTTTCGATGTGACAAATATCCGGTTAGGGGCTCTCTGTGGTCGCCTGGCTCGGGACAAAGGCATCTCGAGGGCTAGCGCCTGGGGGTGTCACTGGCTGTGTCTAATCATCGCGGCCGATCCGAGCGGTTTATTCCTTTTTTGTCGAACAAGCGCGGCCACGGCACACGCAAATAGTCTGCTAATTAAGACCCGAATTTCTATTGAGATTGTCGGCAATCCCTGGGGTTTCGTCGCTTCGGGAACACGAGCTGATACGACACGTGGAAATACAGAAATACGACACGTGGAAAAGCGAGATGATTTGTGAGAAGAAATTAGAATTTCGAATTTTTTGATGAAATTATGGATGAAAATGAATCACAACAATGAGGTGCCTTTTTCGGTCGATTTTTCTTCCGCCGAGAGTTGGAAACCGCCACCGCGACGGGAACGGGTTTCGGAACCGGAGTCGGTTTTGTAAACTTCTTTTCCTTTAGCTCAGGGAACCCCAGAAGCGAGGACGGAACCGGAGTCGGTTTTGTAAACTTCTTTTCCTCTAATTCAGGGAACCCCAGAAGCGAGGACGGCACCGGCTCCCCGCGACCGCGTTCCACACCCGTTTCTTCCTCAGGGTGGTGCGACTCCGTGTAATATGACATACGGGCTGATTCCATAATTTTGGATTGTGATGTGTTTATGATTTGATTATTAGTAACTAGCACTGCGTTTCGCACGACCCTCTGTCGGAAATCCGTAGTTTCACAAGCCGGGCTGGGTCGCGGAGGCTGGGGATCGGCGTCAAATCACGTAAAGCGTCGTTATCAACCAAAACGCGACCTCCAACTGAAGCGTTTCGTTTTGCAGCTGCAAGCCTTGGTTTTGCGATTTCAACTTTTCGTTCTCGTCGCGTAAAGCGTCGTAATCAACCAAAACGTTCATTAAATACGCGTCGTCGTCAACCGCGAAGGTTTGCTTCACCTGCAACGCGTCAACCGCGGATTCAAAAACCTTGGGGTCAGGCTTCGTCGCCGCGCCGCTGGTCTGCGATTCCACCACGGCGCCCCCCGCGCCGGTCAATCGCGCGCTCTTTATCAGCTCCACCGCCGCGAGCGTAGAGGCGGAAACAGCTTTTCCTGGCTTCAGGTCCTTTCCGGCAAGTTTATTTTGAAATATTGGAGCTGTCAAAGGATCTCAGATCGACGCGCGCGGCTCAGCTCCTCCCAACCATTATGGCGTCTGAACCCGACGCGGCGACCGCTGCGCTCATCGCGCAGATGATGGCGGAAGAGAACCCGTACGATGATGCGGATGTCTACGGAATCGGAGACGACGATTCGGACGACGCAGATTTCGGTTCGAGCCGGAAAAAAAAGAAACGAAAGAAAGTTGTAGTGCCCAAGGAACCGAAGCCCCCGAAGGAACCGAAGCCTCCTAAGCAACCGAAAGCCCCAAAACCTGCTACGCCCAAGCCCGAACCATCCGAGCTCACTGAATCCGGCCGTCGGCGACGAAAAGATGTGGGTGTGGTACGTGCAAAGGCCAGGCCTTGGACTGCTGAGGAGGAAGTTTTATTCAGAGAGGCGCTCGTTTTGCACGGTCGGGATTGGAAGAAATGCGCCGAGCACGTCGGAACTCGAGACCACCGCGCGTTCACTTCGCACGCGCAGAAACACTTCATTAAGATGTGTTTACAGGGAAAGCCGTTACCCCGGAAAGTCGCGGAAACAGGGGAGGGGTATACGTTATCGGGGAAGCCCCTGGACCCGGGATCAGCGGCGGCGAAACAGTACGGATTCAAAGAATCGACGCTAGCGGTGGTCGGGGAACAAGGTACGCAGGGTGGTGACACGGGCGGTGACGCACCTGCTCCGTCGGCCGGGGTTCTTTCCGAATCTGAGATTGCAGATGTTGCGCAACAGAAACAGAAAAAAACGGACGCCGCCGCCGCAAACGCCGCCGCTCGCGATGACAAGGCTCGTGAAAAGTTTGAAAAGGCCAAACAGGCGGAAAAGGAAAGAATCGCGAAAGCAGAAAAGGAAGCAGCGCGTGTTGGCGTCGCCGTCGCCACTGATGGGACAGACACCACCGAAACTACGGAATACGCCCGACAACGGCCGCGACGTGAAAACGCGGGTAAGACGAGTTTAACCGTCGCCGGTTTCAGGGACGCGGACGGCGGAACACTACAGCTTCACCCGTTGCGTTCGTTTGCGAAAAACACGAAACCCGGATCCGACGTTCCCGGATGCCAGCCGTTTCGTTTAGTAGTCACCCCATCCGCGCAACTCGTGATGGACACCCACGCACACTTGTGTACGAACGAGGTTATCGGGTACCTCGGCGGAACCTGGGATTTGGCGACGAGGACGGTGACCTGCGTCGAGGCTTTCCCGGGACGAGGCGTAGCGTCGGGATCGGACGTCGAGATGGACCCCGTGGCGGAGGTGGAGTTGAAAGCGCAGGTGGAACAGGAAGGGTTACGCGTTGTCGGGTGGTACCACTCACACCCTGTTTTCGAGCCCACGCCGTCTGGGGTGGATGTGGATAACCAGCTCAACTATCAAAACCTATTCGTGGATAACAGTAAGGACGCGAACGCGAAACCGGAAAAACCGATATCTCCTTTTGTCGGGTTCATCGTGGGTCCGTACGATTTACGACTTCCCACCCGGGTTTCGAAGATGACCGCGTTCGTGGCGGAACGGTTAGTGGATCGAACCGGGTCGTTTGAAGACGTGCCGTACGAGGCGCGGTACGAAGTTTCCACCGAAGCGCCCGATGAAAAAACTTTGGACGCGATTAAAAACGTCGTCGTCGCGCACAAGGATGTACCGGGCAGGGTTTTGATCAACGAGCTGTGGCGTCATTTTACGAACATTAAGGATAACACCCCGGATGGCGGCCCGGTGACGAAACTGGCTAAATTGAGAGCATCCTTAACCGCGAGGTTGCCGGATACCATTGACGAACTAGCGGCGGAAACCATGTTGGACGAAGTCGCGAAGCACTTACAAACCGTGTGGGAAGTTGATTTGGGGTATTGAATGTTTTTTTGACGATACACGCAAGGCACGGTATCGCACTACTACACGCATACACTGGCTGGCTGTACTACCTCTACATCTCGTCTTAAGTTTCAGTCATTATCAGCTTCGCCAACGCCGCCGTCCATCTCGGAAAACGCGAACTCGAATTTCCGGATTTTCCGCCTCGCAAAGAAGAAATCGTCCAGTGGTTTCGGTTACGACTTGCGGAACGCCCCAATCCGAGCCGCGCGGGGGGCGCCGACTCTGGACTCGAGACGACCGGCGTGTTATCAACCGCCGCGCGTTCTCGTCTCTGGCAAACACGAGAAGCGCACTTCCCGGCCGTCCACGTCGCACGCCTACTTCGTCGACGTCTCCGACGCACAACCGTGTGCGTCGGGCCTACGTCTCAATCTGGGCGTATCGTATCTCGGGGCGCACCACAAGGCTCGTCGTCATGCCGACCGCGTTGCTCATGCAACAGTCAGGCCCCCAAGTGGGGCCGCAGGGGCAGTCCAAGACGGTCACGGTCACAATCACAGGTGCGTGCGGTGCGCATCGCACACGTCGCGTCCTCCGCCGTCGCCGTGTCTCGCGCTCGCCCGCCTCCCGCCGCGTGTTTTTTGACCTAAACTCGCGGCACCCCGAATCTGAAAGAACCCGGGGCCCACCCCGTGTCACCCTCACACCGTTACCCACGCCTCCCCCCCCCCAGGCGAGCACGAGCACGTGATTAGCGGGTACTCGTTACTGAAAGGCATCGGGGACGGCGAGCCTATTGCGAGTGACCGGTTCACGGTCGGCGGGCACGAGTGGGTTTTGCTTTTTTACCCCGACGGCAAACGAAGCACGTCGGATCCAAACGCGCCGGCGACGGCGGATGACCCGTACGCGGCGTTGTTCGTGGCGCTGATCGGAGAGGGCCCTCGGCCACAAGGCGTGGTGACTTCGGTGAACGGCCGAGTAGTCCGCGCGTTTCACCGGTTCACGTTGGTGGACCAATCCGAAAACGGAAACCGACACGTGACGAAAGGACGGCAGCGCGACCAAGGCGCGGTGAAGATCTCGTGCGCCCGGCAAGACCCGAACGCGCGGAATTGCCACGGGTACCGAAAGTTCGTCCGGCGTTCCGTGCTGGAGTCCCCGAACAACGGGTACCTGAAACACGACACCATCGTGATTCGGTACGAAATAGAGCTCGTGGTGACGTCGGGCGGCGCGCTGAACCGCCCGAAACAGCTCGCGCCCGCCGTCGACGTCAGCGCGTTTCCCACTTTGGGCGACCAAATCAAAGCACTCCTGACCTCCGATGCCGAGAAAACGGACGTGGTTTTCGAAGTGGAACGCCAGCGGTTCCCCGCGCACTCGCTGGTGGTCGCCGCCCGGTCCTCCGCGTTTCGAGCCATGCTGCGCACCGGGGCGGAGATGAGGGAAGGGAGCGAAGGCGTGATTCGCATCGGCGACGTCCGAGCGCCCGTGTTTCGCGTGTTACTGGCGTTCCTGTACTCGGATGAGCTACCGGACGGCACGGGGCGGAACACGTCGCACGAGTTCGCGGTGCGGCGCGGTGACGGCGAGGATGACGCGAGTTTGGCGCGAACGGCTGCCGACGGAGTCGGCAGAAGCGCGCCCGGCGCGGCGTGGAGACATCCCGGTGCCTCCGGCGTCCCTGCTGAAGGAACCGACCGCGACCGCGTGTTTGGTAACCGCGGCGGGCACGGCCGGGGGTTCAACGACACCCCGGAAATGGACGTCGCGATGACGCAGCACCTGCTAGTCGCCGCGGACCGGTTCGACTTGACTCGCCTGCGAGCGATGTGCGAAGCCAAGCTGTGCGACACCGTGGAGGTTGAAACCGCCGCGACGACGTTGGCGCTTGCGGAGCAGAACAACGCGCTGGCGCTGAAACAGGCCTGTCTGCAGTTCGTGGCGTCCCACCTAGGGGAAGTCATGCTCACGGAGGGGTACAAGCACATGGAGCGAAGTTGCCCGAACCTGGCGGGGGAGCTTTTGAAAACCGTGGCGCAGCAGAACCAGGTACGCGTCGGGGCTTTACCAAATCCCGCCTCACTGTTTACGGACCCTCTTTGGGTGCACTACGGGCAACTGTCACAACTACATACAGCATAAACGCACTGTTCGGCCCGATTACAACGACTGTTTACTCGTACACATTACGAAGTACACCCACACTCGCCGACTCGAGACTAACACTTTCTTTTATTCATCTCAGGCCAAAGCCGCGGCGGAGGCGGCGAACGCGGGGGCGCTCGCCGCGCCGGCACCGCACGCGAACGCGACTTTGAACTTGAGCGCGATGCACACGGCGAACCAACACAACTTAGTGGCGATGCAGACGGCGAGGGCGGCGGCGGTGGCTGCGGCGGCAGCGGCGGCGACTGCGGCGCCTAGGACGGCGCCGACGACGACGATGACGCTGGCGGGAATCGGGAATATTCCCGCGCCCGCGGCGACGCAGGACGCGGCTCGCCGGTCGCCGCCCGTTCCCTCCGGTCGCGTCGCGGGCTCGAGGTATACCCTAAACCCAATGCTTCCGCGGGGCGAACGGTTACGCGGGCCGTCCCCCGATCCGCCCGGGTTCGTGGGCTTCGGGACCCGCGTGGTCGGGATTCCCAACCGGACGCCCGCGGACCATGGGCAAGACTCCGCCTCGGACGACGTGGACGACGACGATGCGGACGAGGACGACGACATGGATGACCCGGAGGACCTGCCCCCGCTGCCGTCGTCCTCGCCGCCGCAAAGCGCGTTGGACGCGAGACACCCGTCGCGCCCGTCGCGAGCGTGGGTCGCCCCAAACGCGGCGGTTGCTGGTGCGACAGATGAGGTGGAGGTGAGTAGGGGACGCGGGCGAGCCGCAGGGACGAGGGGCGTCGGCGCGGCGGGTCAAAGCGGTGCCGGTGTGCCCGCCCAACGCGGAGGGACGAACGCGTCGCCGTCCGCGGAAGACGGCGCGGCGGCTGGGTCGGGACGACGCGTGCGACGGCGCGTCGGGAACTGACGCTGACTTCGCAAACGCTTGTAAGAAAAAGACACAGACGATACGAATCGAAAACACACACGTGTCTTTAACTACCGCTCTACTCGTCCGGAGCTCGTGACATGAAGTGCATTTTGCATTTTTTGAAGACTCTGATGCATGGCCGATGGACGCGCCGGAGTACACGCGGTCGGAAAAAAAAACCATCTTCGAAATGAAACTTGCCGCAAAATGAAGCCGGAAATTTTGCCCAGATTCGATTTACCACGATGGCAAAGCACTACGCGCGTCGTCGTTACCTACGCGACTCCACGCGCGATGTCGCGCCCGCGCGACTGTTGACCAAGCGTATCGCGACGAATTGCGCTCCGTAATACAGACGATACTAAGCGTACCGAACAGCCTCAGGAACAGGCACCCTTTGAAGCGGCTTTTTGCGTGTCGTAGTGCGATGGCGACCGAGGCTTCACCTTCACCCGGGGACCCACCCCCGCGGCCGGACCGCGAGGTTTTCGAAATCCGCCTCAACACCATCGACTACTACATGTCCAAACCGATTCCTGGTTTGGACGACACGGAATCCGCGTTCCGAGGCACCACCGTGGACCAGGCGAGTCTTTGCATTGTTGGCACCCCAATCTGAGTCCTCAAAAATCCCACAAAGCACCGCGGACGCGAAATGCGCGCGACGAAACTGACCGTCCCGCCGTTCCCAACACGCAGGTCCCGATCGTCCGCGTTTTCGGCGAAACCCCCGGAGGTCAAAAAGCCTGTCTCCACATCCACGACGTGTTCCCGTACCTGTACGTGCCTTACGACGACGACTTACCAAAGGATGCGGTAAGTATTTCCCAATCACCACATTCCGCCGACTGGTTGCCCATAAGAGAATGACATTTATTTTTTTACAATCAGGAGGGGGCGACGACTTTTTTGCGAAAACTCGCCGACGCGCTGGACGGTACGTGTTTGGTCTTTTCCAAATCCTTCCGACTGTTTTATCTCTCAGCTGGTGACTGTTCAGACAGATTACCCTGGCTGTTGTCCATACATCGTCCAATACATCGCGATATACATGCCTGACAATTTTCATGTAACAATCGCAGCGGCGCTCGATTACGCAACCGTCGCCGCCGGTGAGGCGGACGCGACGCACCCCCCACCCGGTGCGGGGGTCGGGGGCGCGTTGTTTGCGAGCGATACACGCAATCGCAACACCCAGATGAACCCAAATGCAAAAAAAAATAACCCACCGAACCACCCCGGCAGCAACACCAGGCGTCCGTTCGCGCAGGCTGGTCCCGGCCCAGCGGGAGCTTCAACTTCTTTTCACCAAAAGTATCGCCAAAAACGCCGCCGCGTGGTGCACGCCATATCCCTGGTCACCGCGAGGTCCATGTACGGCTTCCACGCAAGCGACACGTTGTTCGTCAAGATCTCGGTGTACGACCCGTCCCACATCTCACGTTTGCGCGCGTGTTTGCTTTCAGGCGGTATTCACGGCCGGATTTGGCAGCCGCACGAAGCGCACGTGCCGTACATTTTACAAACCATGATGGACCACAACCTGCACGGCGGCGGGTTGGTGTCGTGCGCTTCCGTCGTGTTCAGGGACCCGCTTCCGCGGTGGGGGTTGGTACACACGCACCGGGTCGCGGTGCGCAGGCAGTTCCGACGCGTTACGCGGCTGGACATTGGGGGGGAGGTCGGCTTGACGGGCGGTGACGGGGAAACGGGCACCGAATTTCGAGGAAACAAGGCCAAACGCGAGCCCGTGCAGCTTGAGTACGAAGACGTCGATCCGGTACGCCGAGGAGGCGGGTTGTTTGTATTTGACCATGGCGGATGCGCACCGAACGGGTCGGGTGGGAACAACGCGTCTGGTGCGTCGCACGAGGGGCTTGTGTTACAGACGCCTGATAAATCGAACAATGGTGTCCACCAAAAAGTGTGGACCGCGCACACCGTGCCAAACGACTGGACGTTTGTGTCGCTTGCGTTTGGCGAGACGCGCGGCGCGCCCCCGGCGCGAACCGCGAACTGCGAGCTGGAACTCGACGTCGTTTCCTCGGACATCAAGAACTGGACGAGTTTGAGTTTGGACTTGGACGTGGGTAATGACGGTAATGACGGTAATGACGGTACTGATAACGACGCAACCGCAGCTGCTGCGGTGCGGCTAGTGCCTTCCCTGCGATCCGTGTGGCAGGACGAGGCGCGGCGGGCGTTCGCGGAGGGCCAGCCAGTGGTGCCGGCGCCGGTTCCGGTGGCGCGGGACGCGTTTTCGGAAACGTCAATCGCGAAAGACGCCAACCTTCAAAAGCTACAAAGAAGAGTGGAACTCGCCGCGTGTGCGGAACTGAACGCCCTGGGCGTGCCTCTGTTCGATCTGCGGAGTGTGTTCGGTTACGAAAGCCAAACCAAACACGGCGGTGACAACACAGGAAGAGGTTTGGCCTGTTTGGTGGACGGTTGGCGCGAACGTAACGGAAACGACGCCGAGGCGGGCGCCGCGCGCGACGCGGACGTGACCAACGCGCGGACCGATTTAGATTTGTTCGCCACCGCGGTTCCCGCGAATCGCGCATCACTGGCGACGGCATCGCAGCGTGATGAACACGACGGCACACAACCATTATCACAGCCTAGCCAGCCCTCGCGGCGGGTATCGAATCGCTTGGCGCCTGATTCCTCGGCGTTGTTGCGCCAGACTTTGCGCTCTCAAAATACGTTCGCCGACGGAAATCAAAGCGACGACGACTTTGAACAACTTTCGGTGGACCGCGATACGGTTGTTTTATCGCAAGCCGCGGTCGCGGCGTCTCCTCAGTGCACCCATGATAGTGATTTGTTTGGCCTGCTCATGAACCTCGCACACGGGGTTGACGGAAACGGGGAGACGATAGGGGAAGATATGCGCGCCGCCTCCATCTCCGCCGTCGCGTACGCGGCGCGTGCGAGAAACGAGGTTGAGCGCAATCTCTTTCTCCGGGATTTCGAGGACGACGACTACGTGGACGAGGCTCCTGTTGTGAAAGGTGCACACGACGACGCCATGGACGACGGCGATTTCGACGCGTTCGCCGTCGCGACGCAACGGGAATGGGGGGACATCGAGGACGTCATGGGAACCGCGGATGAGGACGACGACGACGACGCCTCGGAAAACCCGGTCGGTTGCCAACAAGAAACGATTCCCGCGGAGAGTTCTGAGGAGCACCCCGCGGAGATTTCGGACGAGCAACTAGGTACGCCCCCCCCGGATTCAAAGATCTGCTGGATATGTCAAACAGACTGTTCACTCGAACCTCGCCAGCGCAGTCTTGTCACCGGGTACGCGCACAAGCGGTGCTTGGCGCTGGAAGCGGCGGTTCACGCCGAAGCGGCGATTGCGCGGCGCAAACGGCGGGCGAGCGCTTCGCGCGGCGTTTCGCAATCGCTGACCCCGAGCGATTTCGTCCCAGATGGGAAACGTCTCAAACGAACTCCCGATACGCAAAGTGGTGATGACGTACCGCCAACCCAACCGCCCGTTGACTCGCGCGGGCGAACTTGCGTTGAATGCAACAAGCAGTTTCACGCCGAGGAGGTGAAGTATTTGGTGAACAAAAGGTTGCTGTGTAAAGACTGCCACAAGGCTCTCGGGAAAACGAGGAAAGAGATGAAGCTCAACGCCGAGTTTGGCAGACGAAACTCACAAGTTTCACGCTTCGGCAAGGAAGCTGGCGTCGGTGTGCAACCCGAGGAGCGGACATGGGAACAAAAGAGTTACTTTGCGCAAACGGAACCTGAAACGGAACTCGAGACGGAACTTGGCGACATGGAGAGTTTGGACGTCGCGGCGCTTCCTCCATCGAATTCGGTTGACGAAACCGAATCTTTCGCGCGATACGCGCTTCGGCGTACCCAAACCCCGCCTACACGCGCGCGGTTAGTCTCCACACTTCGTGACCACGACCTGCCTGACGTCATACACCAGCCTGTGTTTTACGGAAACCCACACGACGTCCCTTCCAGGCCGGTACTCGTCGCGGGAGTCCCGATGCCGGTCCCGACGACGACGTCGGCGGGTTGTGCGGGTTTTTTCTATGCCGGAAATTCACGCGACGGCGGAAACCTGCGAAACGCGTTTCGGGTAACGAATGGCACGTTACCCGACCGCACCGCCGATCGCGTGAGGTACGCGCTACGCCCGCTGCGACCGCCCCCGTCTAACAACACGTTAGAGCGGTGGCGTGTGCGGCGATTGGGGGTTGTCGGCGACGAGTTGGAAATCACTCACGGCGCGCCGGGGTTTTTGACCCCCTCTGGGAGTTTACACACGCCAAAAACGATTGCAAAAGAGGGTGTAACTGTCCCTCCCCCATCGCCGTACCATCCCCCGTCGCACGTCTCCCTCATGCCTTCGTTTGGTGGCGTCCCAGGCACACAACACGAAAGCGCCGCTGCGCAGTTTATGGACGCGTGGCTTGATAGTCTTGAGTTGATCGACCTCGAAACCGGCGGCGGCGGCGTGAGCTCTGGCAGAGGCCAATCCGGTCCCGCGCAAATCGGGTTGGGGGATACCATCGATGATGACGACCCTTTACCGAGGCCTTGCTCTCCGAAGTACGAAGAAATCGGTGGGGATTATTCGGAGCTTTTGCGTTATAACGGGTGCGCGGCGGGAAACGACGAAATCGCAGCAACTCGCGAAACTCGCGAAACTCCAAATTCGCCCAGCGTTTCGGACAAGAGTTTTGGCCCCGGAGCTTCAAAGTCGTACGCCCGGCGCGTTCACAGGCACCGCAGGTCAGGTGCGTTGCAGATGACCGCGCCTACGAATTTGGACGCCTCGACGCCCGGTTCCAGCGACGTGGGGTTTGTTTCTGAAAAAAAAGAAAAATCCGGGGTTGACAAGAACAAAGGCGACCCTGTGGCGGGCGCGCCCGTCCCGCCCATGGGCATTTTGTGCGTCGAGATCATCGGCGACACCAGGAATGAGTTGAGCCCTGACCCACTACACGACCGAGTGTTAGCGATAGGCGTGTCGTACAGCTCGGATAACGGCGCGACGCGACGCGAAATCGCGTTGGCGTTGCGAGCGAGTGACCGTTGCGATGTTGCCGGTACCGAAAAAGGTCCTCCCGTCACATCCGTGGTATCCCCCTCCCAGACGCAGACGCAGAGTTCGAACTCGACTCCCGTTTTCCAGGAAATCGACCCTTCCCCGTGGGTTTTCGGCACCGAAATCGGCGTCCCCAACGCGAATGTGGAGACGCACGTCTTCGCGGACGAACCGTCTTTGCTTATTGGGTTCGCAAACACGGTGAAAGCCCTGGATCCCGACGTGTTGCTTGGATTCGAAATCCAAGCCGAATCCCTGGGGTTCTTGATCACACGGGGGACGGTTTTGGGGGTCGATTTAGTCCGCGACATGTCGCGCGCGGAAAACCTCCCCGGCGCGAACGAACGCCAGGACGACGAGTACGGCCGACTCCACGCGTCGGGGATTTACGTGACGGGCCGCATAGTGTTGAACCTGTGGCGCGTGCTACGCGGCGAACTGAAGTTGCAGAGCTACACGTGCGTGTTGGGGTTTTCCCAAATCCGTCAACACAGCGTTTTACCGAAGCTGGTGACTGTTTGTACATACATCTCGATATACATGACTGACACTTTTCGTTCACACGCACAGGTTCGAAGCGTGCGCGTCGCACGTTTTGAAAAAACGCGTCGCCAAATTCACACCCGGAACCGTCTCGCGCTGGGGACGGGGCGGACGCTGCGATTCCCTGAGTTGTGAATCGTCAGGTCTTGGCGAGACACTCCTAAGCACGCACCAACAGTGGCGAGCGGTTACCCACGTCACGCAGAAAGCAACCTTCGTGATGCGCATGTGCGAACACCTGGACGTGGTGGCTCGTACGAACGAACAGGCTAAGATTTTCGGCATTGATTTTCAATCCGTGCTTTTTCGCGGATCGCAGTACCGGGTGGAGTCCATGATGCTGCGGCTGGCGCACCGGGACAATTTCTTGGCGCCGTCGCCGTCGAACGAACAAGCCGAGGCGCAACCCGGGATGGAGTGCATACCCCTGGTGATGGTACGTCTTTACCAATCACCACGTTCCGCCTCTGCGATTGCCCGTACGAGACTGACACGTTACTTCTTTTTAATCGGGCCAGGAACCCGAAACCAAGATGTACACGAACCCGGTCGCGGTGTTGGACTTCGCGTCGCTTTACCCGAGTGTGGTGTGCGCGTACAACCTTTGCTACAGCACGTGTCTTGGGAAGGTTCCGGATGAACGGGACTTGAGGAATTTGGAGGTGCGCGATGGTAACACGTCTCACAAAACCCCGAACCAAATCGCCGGGCTCGGCGGGGGACCGCCGCGGAAACTGGGGTGTTTTGATTTAGCTCTCCCCGCGGGGTTACTACCGGCGCTGGTAGGGATGGACGGAGGTAAGCCTACTGATACCACTACCCCTACCTCCGTGACTGTCACCCCCAACGGCGTGATGTTTGCCAAGCCAAAAATCAGGCAAGGTATTTTGCCCCGGCTTTTGACTGAAATTTTGGACACGCGGGTGATGGTGAAATCCGTGTTGAAGCGGTGCGCCCTTTCGGGGGACCCTGGCAGCAAACCGCGACGACGCGCGTTGACTGCGAAACAAACGGGTTTGAAGTTGATCGCGAACGTTACGTACGGGTACACCGCGGCTGGTTTCTCGGGGCGGATGCCCATGGCGGAGCTCGCCGACGCGATCGTGCAGTGCGGTCGGGAAACGCTGGAACGGGCGATTCGCACGGTGCACGCCGGCGACAAACGGTGGGACGGCGCGAGGGTTGTTTACGGAGACACCGATAGCCTTTTCGTGGAGTTTCCCGGGTACACACGCGCGCAGGCTTTCGAAGCAGCCGCGTGTATAGCACGCGTGGTCACCGCGGATAACCCCGACCCCGTGACCCTGAAACTTGAGAAGATTTACCACCCGTGCATTTTGGTTGCGAAAAAGCGGTACGTCGGGCACGCCTACGAAACCCCTTCCCAGACCAAACCGCACTTCGACGCGAAAGGCATCGAACACGTGCGCAGGGATTCGTGTCCCCTGCTTGTGAAGATGCAGAAAACAGCCCTCCAGTTGTTGTTCCACACCAAAGATTTAAGCCTGGTGAAGCGGTACGTCCAGCGCAACGTCGCGAAGCTAAGGTCAGGGCGCTTGCCGCTTCAAGATTTGGTGTTCGCCAAGGAAACGCGTTTGGGCACGTACTCCACGAAACCCGGATCCACGAAACCGCCCGCCGTGATCGTGGCGGAGTCGTTGATGAGTAAAGATCCGGGTTTGGAACCCAAGTTCGGGGAGAGAGTTCCGTATTTAGTCGTGTCAGGTGCGCCCGGCTCGCGGGTGGTGGATGCGGTGATTCACCCGTCAATCGTTGTGAACTCACAAGGCACCTACAGGGTGAACGCAAAGTACTACTGCGACAAAATCTTGGCGCCGGCGATGCAGCGCGTGTTCGGTTTAGTCGGGGGAGACGTTTTTGCGTGGCTCAGGGAACCGAACGCGTCGTCGCTGGGTGGGAACCGAGTTGATGTCTGCAAACGACTTGGGATGGGGAACAACACGAACCTCCGCGCTTTGCGAAAAAATAACACCAGCGGTCCCAACACCATCGACAACATTTTTCACAGCGCGCACTGCGCCGTATGTTTTGGTTTGACCAGCGTCGGACGAATCGTGTGCCTTTCCTGTGGTGCGGATGCCGCGTACGCAGCCGCGACCTTGGCCTGGCGCGCCGTGGCGCTTGAGACGCAAAAACAGAAGCTCCACAAGGTGTGTCTGGGGTGCGGGGGGGGGGGGGGGGGGGACGCGAGTTTGAGCGTCGGCTTCTCGGGGTGCGGGACGGCGTTGGGTACCTCCGGATGCGACGCGAGTACCCCGACGCGGCAAGCACAACGTTCCATACCCGCGATCGAGTGCGTTTCTCTCGATTGTTCCGTGTTTTTCACGCGCCGGAAAACGGAAACCGAACTCGAAACAGCGGTGGCGCACGTGGAACGCGCGTTTACGCCGGGGGGGGGGCTGGGGTGAACGAGGTAGAAATAGAACTAGACTGACTGTAGAATTTGGGCGAGTGGCAAAAACACGATTTGTAATACCACTGCGAAAGAACGGAGATCCCTTCCGGCGGGTTAGAAGCTATATATACACGCCGGCGTTTCTGACGTCACACCGCGCCGGCACCGCTGAGAATTTGAACGATCGCCGCGTGGCCACTATGCGTGGCCACGGACAGCGGCGTCCCGCCGTTATCCATCACCTTGCTGACGTCCGCGCCCGCCTCGATCAGCACCATCACCACGGTCTTGTGGCCGAAACAAGCGGCGATGGACAGCGGCGTCACGCCGTTATCCATCGCCTTGCTGACGTCCGCGCCAAAACGATCAGCACCCGCACAATCGTCTCGTTGTCAAATTGAGCGGCAATGCACAGGGGCGTCGCGCCGTCATCCATTGCCTTGTTGACGTCTGCGCCCGCCTCGATCAGCGCCCGCACAATCGCCTCGTGACCGTTATGAGCGGTGAAAAACATCGACTTCTCGTTCCTCGGGCAGCCGTTCGCACGCAACCACTGCAGCACCTCGAGACGCCCACCCCTCGCCGCCCCCAAGCATGTATTTGCGGACCACGGGCAGCTGTTCGCGCGCGGCCACTGCAGCATCTCGAGGTGACCACCCTTCGCTGCGAACATGCACGTCTGCTAATTCCACGGGCAGCCGTTCGCGCGCGCCAACTGTAGAACCTTGAGATTTCCTTGGTATGTCGCATACGAGCAAGTCAACTCGTCCCATGGGCAGCCGTTCTCGCACAACACCTTCAGTTCCTCGAGATGTCCGCTCCTCGCCGCTGCCTGACAAAGTTATTCTTGACGCGACAGGCGACCTCCCCGCTGCAGGCGCTGCACCGCGCTTAAACATCCGAGGTCCACGGCACGCTTCTCATCAAGCTCCTCAAACCGCAGCCCCGTCGCCGTCACCGCGTCGCGCATCCCACGGCTCACCGCTGGGAGCCGTGCGAGGTCGGCGGGATCGTCGAAATACTCAGATTTGAGGATGTGCTCGACGACGAGGTGGTTGGGAAGGTCGGTGATGGCCTCGCCCGCGTTAGCATCGCGTTCGCGCTTTTCGCGCTTTCTTTCACGTGCGAGTTTCAACAACGAGCGTCGCGTTGGAAGACATCGCGGAGAAGTTGGCGTGTGCGCGTCGTTGTCCTTTGTTTTACCATGGTACTTTTGGATCCAATTTAGTTTTTCGTCGTCTCCAACAAAGTCGGTAAACAAGCAGTCTTTCGGCTTGGCATTGAACGACGTCGCACACCGCGTCGCGCGACCACCGGAGAAAGGGTGTCCGCTCGAATTTGTTTCATCGTACACGGCGCGGTCGCGAAACCGCGGTAAGGGTGTTTCGAGTCCTTCGGAGCACTACGGTAAACAGCAGGTCAGCGTTCGTCACCGCTTTGTGATCCCGATTCGGGCACGCTCCGCATTCGAGACGCCCCGATTATTCTGACCCCGAAAGGTGCCTGATAGTGGTGACGTCTTGATGGTGGTCGCCTCCACCCCAACTCCCGGGTCTGTACACGGCAACAAATCTCAACTCGCCACTGTGACGTCCGGTATCGGCGCGTTGGGCGTTCAAAAAAACGACGACCCGCTCGCCAAAACACCACCTCCAAGGTCGCGCGGGTACGACAACCAGCCCGGTGCGGTTGGTAATGTTTTGTCCGCGAAAGTAGCCCTGGCTTTGTCCCCCTCGGAACACCCACCAGAGAGGTCAGGGTTCCCGTACGTCACCCCCCTGCTAGAGCTGTGCCTCGAAAGCGTGGCCAGGGGTTTCGCAAAAGACCAGCGGTGCTTGCTTAAAGGGAGGTTGCCCGATTCCCTGCGAAGACGAATTGTCAATCTGCTGGACACCCGGCTGAGTTTGGAAATCGCGGGGACCTGGATCGAGGACGAGGCATATTGGTGGCGCCGCGCGTCGTGTCGGTGGCCGACTTTTGTGACCAAGCCAGGGTCCACCGCGGTCGCGCACGGCAGGAGCTGGAAACAGATGTACTTCGAAAAAGATTTCGAAGAAGCCGTGGTCGCCGCGAGCGGGAGTTGCGACGCGACCGATCACGAAAAACAGACACGGCTCGACCAGAAAGCCCTTTTCGGCAGACGTTGGATTCGCAACGTGCGGTTCGCGAACCTCGCGAGTGACGAAAAAAACCCCGCGTTGCGGTTCGAACCCACGCTGTTCAGACCGTTGGCAGGAAGGCTGACCAGCCTCACCATCACCTACGGTGCCCCGAACGGGTTAGGCGCGGACGGGTACCACCGGTCCAAGTTCGGCATGTCGCAAAACGATTGCGAGTCGTTGTCAAACTGTTTGGGAAGCGCCGATTCGCTGTTAACCCTGGCGTTGCCAAACAATTTCCTGGACTGCAAAAAGGTTCGAATCGTAGCAAGAGGCCTCGGCGAAAACGTCTCTGTCACGAAACTGGACCTTTCGCACAACCACATCGGGTGCCGCGGTGTTCGGGCCGTTGCCAAGCTGTTGGACGGCAAGAGCATTTTGCGGGTTCTTGATTTGGGCGATAACCGCGTCGCGAGTGGCGGCGCGTTCGCGCTGGCGTTTGCGTTGAAGAAAAACACGAGCCTGCAACAAGTGTGCCTTCGCTTGAACGCGGAAATCGGCGACGAAGGCGGTGAGTCCATCTGTACCGCTCTTCGCCACGCCTCCGTGAACCGCACGTCTCGAGTTGAGTCCCTGAATCTTTCCGGGTGCGGGCTCGGTCCGAGAAGCGCGCGCGCCGCCGCGCGGATGATCAAGTGCGAGAACTCCGTTTTGGTTTCGCTGCATTTCGCGGGCAACGACGATTTCGGGCCCGAAGCGGGCGGGGCGTTTCGGGCTGCTTTTTTGGCAGCACCGGAGGAGGAGGAGGAGTCACTGAACGGAGGCCACGTGGACGAGCCCTCCTCGAAACACAACAAACAAAGACCCATGCTTGTGAAAATAAACTCGCAAGAGAGCTCCAAGAAAAAGAAACCGGCGGTGTTACCTAGTGTTCGTTTTCTGGAAACAAGAGGTACGTATTTCCCATTTACCACTTTCCGCCGACTGATTTCCCATACGAGACTGACACTATCTTTTTTATCTCTGAAGGGTGTTCGTTCGGCGCCGAAACGGACGACGCGCTTCACGACGCGGTTTCGAAAAACGCAGAGTTGGTGGATAGGAAAGGTCATGACGTGCAGTTTCCCGACCGAATCGGCGGGGTCATCACGAACAAAACGTTCTTTGAGAACCTACGCGAAACGAGCATGCACGAGGGATGACTTTGATCTTTGATTGATTCTAAACGTAATCAGCTTTATCTAATGAATCTTGTCCAGAGTTGTGAAAGACTCACTATTCCTAAAAACTACGCGTACGTCATCTATCCATCCCGCTCCCTAGTCACCCCGTGACCGCCTCGCCGACGCCCATGTCGTTCGGGTCGTCGTACCCAGTTGGCAGGGGCTGCCCCTGGTTCGTAAGCAGCCGCTTGCCGAACAAGTCGTGCGTCAGACCGATCTGCGGAACGACCCGGGGGAAGCACGCGTCGAAGTTCGCGAAGTCGGGGTCGGCGTTTCCGCTCGCGTCAAACGCGCCGGCGCAAAACGCGTTTTCGTTCCACCTCGCGAACTTTGACGGGTGGGCACGGTACGCCTCGCCGTAAAGAGCCTTCCCCGTTTCTGTAGCATCAAGCACTTGGTTGAAAAGGAGCGGGTACTGTTCCGTCGGGCCTGCTTTCGCGAGTAGCGTTCCCGCTCGCGCGTTCAAAGCGGCGTCTCGCGGTACGCCCCCCGCCGCGTACGGGGTGTGGCTGTTTTTGTAAAAGAAAAAGGTCAGTCTTGAGTATGGGTGAACTGTATGGGCAAACAGTGCACTTGTGATGTATGTAGTGCACTTCCTTTTAACGACTAGTGGACGTCGTCCAGGGTCCGTAAACAGTGTTTGGATTTGGGAAAAACCCAAGGCCGTACCCGTCCAAGTCGGGTTCCACTTTCCACGTCGCGACGGCGGGTTCGCGCACGCCCGTCGAAGCGGGCGCCAGGTCCTCGTAAAAACCAGGGTGCAGTTCATACAGATTGTCAGTCGGCAAGGTGTCACTCCTCTGCGCTTTGCGGTCGTTTTCAACCACGGTGGCTTTGATATCCACCCTGTTCAGGGTGGACTGCGCTAGGAACAAAACCGTGGCTTCCCTGACCACCGCGACGAGATCCCCGACCCACCGCGTGTCGCACGCCGCAAGAAGAAACTCAAACTGTTCCTGCACCGACAGGTGCATCACCGCCCGTGGTGGTGTTGCCCAAATAACGGCATCAAGGCCTCCACACACGTACTCGTTCGCGAACGTCATCCACAGCCGTTCGCGCGCGTTCTCGAACTCCAAACACGCGTACGCCCGTCCGCCGACGCGAGAGGCGTCGCAAAACGCGCTGTTCAACTCCCGCAACAGCTCCTCCACCATCCCGACCGCGACGACGCCTTGCTGGTCCTTGAACTGCGTGATAACCGCGGGAATCGCGGTGTTGGGGTCCGGGCCTATGGTTCTTGTTTCGCCCAGCTCAGGTTCGTCCCCCAGGTCGCCCCCGAACCCGCCCGCGTTACCGGCGCCCGCATCGACGTGCGCGGCATGGGCTACGAAAGAAAGGGACGCCGAGGGCTGAAACCGTGTCGTTGATTCACTGGCCTGACGGATGCCTCGGTCGCCAACCCCGACGCGCCGTCGCTCAGCCGGCGCGAGGAGAACCGCGACCAGGAGCGCGAGGTCCACGAGGCGGGGAACGCGGCGAGACATCGCGAGACGGGAAGGACCTACCCGCGACGTCCGCGGGCGTGTGCTCTCGCCCGCGGGTGTGCGAAGCGATGTGCGCGCCCTTTTTCCAAGAATTTTCGCTCCACTGCTCCACCCCGTTTTTTACCATGCAGTTTCAACACCCTTCGAAGCGAAACAACCCTTTGTCGATCGCCTTCCCGCCATTGTGACACGCGCGTACGCCGCGCGCTTCGCGACCGTCGCCGTCGCCGTGTCCCGTGAGACGCCGACGATGTGGACACGCGTTCCCACCCGGAACGCGGTGCAAACGGGACCGCACGCTGTGGAAACCATCTCGCTTCTCGGCGGAACCCACGAAAATGTTAATGTCGGTCCCTCTCGACGCTCGCGCGTCACGGGTACCGACGATGTCGCCCCCCTCACGTCCGTCTCCCATACGTCGCGAAGTCGGTTGATAGGCTTCACCGCCGGTGTGGTGTTCGCGCTTTTCGCAATCGCCGGCGTCGCGGCGACCCACGACGGGGTCAGGGACGTCGCGTTTACGAAAATGGCCGCGCTCGGCCGAGGAAGATCTCCGGCGGTGAGTTCCCGCGCGGAGTCACACGAAGACTGGCTGCTGGGCGATTTTTTCGAACAACCGCGCGGCGAACCCAAATTAGGCGCGTTTCCAAGGAAAGCGGGAGGTACGGGAAGTGGCAGTACGCTGTCTGGTGCTCGGGAAGGATTCGCGCAACGGGATGGATCTTCTCGGGATGGATCTTCCGTTGCGTCGAGATCGAACTCGTCGCCGAACTCGTCGCGCGGTTTGCGCAACGCGGAGGGCGGGGTTCCCGGGTTGGTGCGACACGTGGACGGGGTCACCACGACCACCCGGTTCCGGATGATCTCCTTCTGCAACCAGGCGTACTGGCCGTTCGCGCACGGGATGTTACAGAGCATGCAGGTCAACGCCCCGACGCTTGTGCCGTTTTGGACGATAATGGTCGCGGACGAGGACACGAAAAAGTTTATCCACAAAAACGCACCGAACATTGACGTGTTCGTGGATGTCGATTTGCAAACCCTGGTGTCCGACGCGGAAGACGCGGATTTAGGCGAGTTGAAGAAACTGCTAAGCTGGAGACGCATGCACGCGCTTTACGGTTTGGTAAACGCCGACTACACTACTGTTTTTCTGGAACCCGACGTGGTGTTCACGAAAAACCCGCTGCAGCTTTTCCACGACATGCTCCTGGACGCCGACATCGTCGCGTCGTCCGATTTCGGGTTCGGCCACGCCGCGGTGTCCAGGGTGAACACCAAGGTTCTGTTCGCCAAGCCGTCGGACGAGGCGAAGAAGCTGCTTGACGTGTGGCAAAGAGCGGAGGTACGTGCAGGGGCTTTCCCAATACTGACACTGTTTGCTGCCCCTCTTTGAGTACACGGCCGTCATTAAAGGAAGTATACTACATACATCACACGTGTACTGTTTGCCCATACAGTACACCCATACTCGCGACTGACCCTTTTCTTTCCCACCGTCAGGCGGCGTACCGCGGCGAGGATTCCGAAAAGGGTTTTTTGGTCACCCAGATTTTGCCAAACGCCGGCCGCATGGAAGCCGCGATTCACGTGCTCGACCAAAACACAGTTGGCAACTACCTGTCGCACTCTTCTGAGTCAACCCCCACCATAATCACCGGCACCGGTTGCGATGACGTGAACTTCAAACTGAACTGGATGAACCAGATCGTGCTCACGGTGTTACCCGCGGGGCCGGAAGGGAAACCGCCCATTGACTACGACGCGGTGCGGGACGGGTGCGATTTCCAAACCCGGCTGGAGGCTACTAAATCGTTAAGAAATTTGGAGGGGAACGGGGGCGCCGATGGACGGGGAGGTTTGCGCGCGCTGGGAGGGGATGAAGAGGGGGAGGAAACCGGGGCGCCGAGACGACGGCAAAAACAAACGAAACGCGCGAGAAGGGTGGTTTCGTTTGGGGAATAACCTTTAAATCATTTTTATTTGCGACTGCCGTTTGCGTCTTGTCCCGCGTCTCACGATTTCCGTTATGTATACAACGTGGACCCAACAGGTCCGTCACGCATCTCGTCCCTCCGCACCCCCAACCCCCCAACCCCAAACCCTAAACAAGCCACGTGCGGTATCAATTGTCCGGTGCCTTTTTCGGTCGATTCTTCCGCCGCGAGTTGGAAACCGCCACCGCGACAGGAACGGGTTTCGGAACCGGAGTCGCTTTTGTAAACTTCTTTTCCTTTTTCGTCTTGACGTGCGGGTCGTAGGTTGCATCGCCATCCTCTAACTCAGGGAACCCCAGAGGCGAGGACGGCACCGGCTCCCCGCGACCGCGTTTCACACCCGTCCCTCCCGCAGGGTGGTACGACTCCGTGTCCGCGTCCGTGTCATGCCAATCACCAGTTTCCTCGCCACCGTCCAAAGGCGACACCGTCCCAAACACTTTCCGCCACCCCAACGCGGCGACTTGCGCCGACTTCGCCGCGCCGACTGATCCGCTTTGCAACCGCGAAAACGCCCTCCCGTCGCCCCCCCCCCCGTTCGCGGGCGTAACCGGCGTCCCGCCCCCGTTCGGTGAGTATTTTGAAACACTGGGGGGGGGTTCTTTTTGTTTCTTTCCGCCCGCCGTTTTACCCCCCGCCGACGAACCGCCGCGCGTCTCCTCGCGTTCAAGCGCAACCGCCGCCGTTTCGTTGGGCGCCAAATCCGTGCCAGCCGCCCGGCCTTTGCAGTAAATCGAACAGAACAACGAAGTGTCGCTTTGCAGTGTGCGGTGACAAAACGTACACTGCGAACGCGGGGAGGTTGACCGTTCGCCGTTCTGTTTCAAGTTGGAAGGAACCTCGGCGAAACCGTTGGCGGCGTGCGTTTTTTTATTACCGCTGCCTCGCGGGTGCGGCCTCTCGTTTAAAAAAACCACGCGCGCGCCGTTGATGACGTAGGTTTGAATGAACCTCGCGTCGAACAAGCGGCAAATGTCCCGAACTCGGACCACGTTGTGGTAGGACGAGCGGCGGATCTGGGGGGGGGTGTGATGTGAGGAGATAGGGATGGGGCGGGAGGTTGGTGGTCAGCGCGAGGTACTGCTAATGGCCAAAAAAAATTGACACCCGTCCAACGAATCGACCGAAATCCGGTGGTCGCCAATCTTTACACAACGACGCCCACGGGGCCACAATGCGGTTTGGGAGTCGCCGAGGGTCCGCGTGTCCCGCGCGTGTTTGCGTCGTTGTTTCGGGTTTGTGACGCGGCGACGGGCCACGTTACATTCGGGGGTAGTGTTGGGCATCTCTCGAAACCGTCCCACCAGACAACTCGTCTCGAACGGGACGCATTGCGTGGATACCGGCGCGGCCCCGAAAGCCCTTCCGATGGCACCACCGAAAAGAAAGTGCTTCACGAAACAACGCCTCGGCAAACACTTGCGAAAAACGGAAAACGAAGCGCTTGGTGGAAAAAAAAAGAAAACACGTCCATCGGGACGCGGCGCTCCCGCGACAGCGGCGAAGTCGAGGGTTTGCGTGCGTATTTGCGTTCCGGGAAACCTCCGGAAGTCGTGTGGCTACACACTTGGTGGTCCACACACAACGGATTCGTGTCGTACCTGCACCACATCGCGTCCGCCGACGCACGTCGGACACAGGGTTTCCCCGGTTTCCCGAGAAAAGAAGTTCGTGAGCTCGCCTTTTTCCGGCTCCTTCCCCAGGACGTGTTCGTGCCTACCGCACGGCGTGAAGTACGTCGCGTTGCAAAGCGTGGCGATCCACCGCAGGTCGTGGGGGAGCGAGGCTTCGAGCTGGCAGGTGAGGAGAGAGGGGGGGGGTCAGGGACAGGGCGAACGGACGCCGGCGCCAGGTGTACCGAGATTCAATCTCGAGACGCGGCGACGCGAGAGCTTTTCGCGATGGCGTACATTGGAAACGCGAGACGCGGAAAGGGCAGTGCGGCGGGTACGCGAGGAGAATTTCGGGTATCGCGTTCGCGGGGTGTTTCCTCAACACGTACCGTAGCCATATCGTTCGAAATCCGCGGTTATTCGGTGCGGTGCTCTGCCGCGACCAGGGCGCCGCGTGCGCCGGTCTGGAGGTGAATGATGCCAGAACGCACCTTTTACACGCGGGTGCACAAGTGGTATCGAGAATTTCTCGCGCGTTTCGTGGTTTGGAAAAAAAAAACGACAGCTCCAGTTCAAATTTAAGACGTCTCAGGTCAAAATTTTGGGGAATCTTCACACTTTTCCCCAAAACAGAAGTATACAAGTTGACATCGCCGTTGCTCACCTTGGGCGTCCCCACGGAGTCGCCTGATCACCGATTGACCTGAAAATGGGCTCGTTGCATAGCGGACGTCGCCTTGTACACAGCCATGCAAAAAAAAAGCCAAGCAAATCAGTGTTGAATTCGCTTTTTCATCGCCAAGTTGACTAGTTGAGATTCCCATGATTCTGAAACATCATTTTTTTGCCTTTTCGGATTTCGGCGATTTTTCAATAAATATGTACTCGAGCATTGTCAAAACGCGCACCCTTGTCAGTGTTCTTTAAACATTGACAACCTCGGCTCTTCATACATTGACAAGCTCGGCTCTTCAAACTCCAACGCGGCGGCTTGATGTGGCCACGGATTCGCAAACGTTGTACGCGGCGCAGCCTACTCCGGGCAGCCGTTCGCGCGCAACCACTTCACGACCTCGAGGTGCCCGCCTCTCACCGCCTCTTTGCACATATTTTCGTACCAAGGGCAGCCGTTCGCGCGCGCCCACTGCAGCACATCGAGGTGTCCCTTCCGTGCCGCGTACCAGCACGTGAACGAGTTCATCGGGCAACCGTTCGCATGCGCCCATCGCAGCACCTCGAGGTGTCCGCCATTCGCCGCAGCCACGCTCGTCCCCCCGATCCACGGACAGCCGTTCGCGCGCGCCCACCGCAGAATCTCGAGGTGCCCGCCCTTCGCCGCCCAGGAGCACGTGTTCGCGCCCCACGGACAGCCATTCGCGCGCGCCCACTGCAGCATCTCGAAGTGCCCGCTCTTCGCCGCAGCCAGGCACGTGTCCGCCTTCTACTTGCAGCCCTTCTCGTGCGCCCACTGCAGCATTTCGAGGTCTCCACGCGCTGCCGCCTCCACGCACGTCTCTGTATTCCACTTGCAGCCGTTCTCGTGCGCCCACTTCAGCACCTTGAGGTGCCCGCCCTTTGCCGCTGACACGCACGTATCTTTACTCCACGGACATTCGTTCTGGCGTGCCCACTGCAGCACCTCGAGTCGCCCATAACGAGCCGCCGCCTCGCACGTGCGCCAGTTCCACGGCGTGTCGTTCTGGCGCAACGCCTTCAACTCATCCAGCGCTCCGAGCCCCGCCGCTACCTCGCATCGGTATTTGTCACGTCCCAGCTTTCCTCGCCGTTTCATGCGCCGCAACGCGCTTAAACACAAGAGTTTCCTTGCTTCCCAATCCCGTAACTCCTTTTGCCGGAGTCCCGACGCAGTCACCGCCTCGCGAAACGCGGGGCTCACCGTGTTGAGCCGAGCTACGGTTGCGGGATCCGCAAAATCCGCGTTGTCAGATCTGAGCAAATGCTCCACGATGACGTGGTTGGGAAGACCCGGGATCGCCTCGCTGAGCGCCTCGCCTGACATCTCGCATATCATCCGTGTCTTCAGCGCGTCGCGCGCTTGTTCCGAACACAGCCGGACCCACGCCTTGGCATACCCTCGCCATTTCGCACTCTCCGCCTCTGCAGTCGCGACGCGAGCTTCCGCACACGCGACTCTCGCCCCTGCCGCCGCCGCGACGGAGACGTGTGTATCGGTGACGGCACCACCGCTCGCGCGGGTATCACCGATTTGCGCCGCGTCGGGAGACATCGCAAAGGTGACCCCTGATGTGCGTGCGACCGGTTGTGGATCTCAATGGAGCACTCTCGCGCCAAAAAGAAAGTACTTTTTTTTTGATGAGCCAGCACACATGCGTTATTCTTCATTTCGCCCCGCCCCACGAAACATGCGCCTGAAACACACCCTGCTTCCCCTCCTCTTTCTCCTCCTCGCCCCCACACGCGTGGTGGGCGATGCGACGTGCCCCGCGAACCCGCGCGACTGTAACGGCCCCGCGCCGTACACCACGGTGAACGCCACGACCGAATCACCCACGGTGTACAAAAGCACGGGTGTCAGTGATTCCTTGGTAGACGCGGTGCACGCGGGCCACACGCTCGTTGTGAACTTCATGGGAGGCGTGAGCGGGTGCAACGCGTACGTGTTCCAGCCCAACGGCGATGATTCTTCGTACGAAGCAATGCGGTCCACGATGTGCGCGCAACAGAAACCGCACTGTTCGTTCGAGAAAGACCGAGCACAAGCCCAGACCGGGGGCGGGCAGTTTTACCGCGGCGCGGGGGGTACGACGTGTCAATGCGGACAGGTAGTCACGACAAGTCACGCGTTGTTCTACCTGCCGAGTAGCACTGACAGTGACGCAGACGTTTCCGAACGCGCGGTGCATGAGATGGTGCACGCGGTGCAGGGCAAGAGCGGAGACGCGACGCCGAAGTGGCTGATGGAGGGCGGGGCTGTACAAGCAGAGTGTCTTTTGGCGAGCCTACTGTCAGTGAACCCGTCAACCTACAGTGTGTGTTTCCTGACAAAAGGCGGCCGCGGCGGTGTCATTCCCAACTTTCTGAGCTACTACGCGAGCAGTTACGGCAAAACGAACGGGTTACGCAAAGCTGAGGACCGGTGTTGCGGCGACTTTTGCGGAACGGGCGATTCCGACGCCGTGTTACAAGCGGAAGGCACCGCAGCCGGGCATTTGTACTACGACGTCGGCGCGGTTGCGATTGCATGGGCTATTAACAAGTCTGGCAAAACGAGTGCGCAGTTCTGGCAAAGTGCCACGTTGGGGGTTGGGTTCTGGAACGCGGTCGTGCCTTACGGCGGGTACGACTACTCCGACGCCGCGACCGGTTCGGCGTCGACCACCCCCGACGGCCGCGGCTGGCGCGCCGCGTTCGCGAACTTCACCGGCCACGGCTCGGTTGGTGCTTTTTACACGGAGTTCGATGCATGGGCAGCGAGCGCCACGGAAACATCGGTGCTTGCGATTTTGGAAAGTAATGCGGATGTGGCGACGCAAATCGCGACACCGATTGACGTCACGAGGGACGACTTTCTGAAAACCGGCGTAAGCGTCGACGAGTGTTCTCCGTCTTCCGGCGCCGCGTCGTCCGCGACGGCGCACGCAAGTTGGCTCGCCGTTGTACTCGCCATGACCGTCTCGGTCGTATGAATGAAGCGTGACGGAGGTGATGATTGCTGTATTGTATGTTTATGTTCTTTTCGCGACTACGTCACCTTTCCCTGATCCTCGGTGTGCTTCGCCGACGCCGAAAGAGCCGCGGTTGGCGAAGGGCCCCCGGGGCTCTTTTTTAGTAACGTCGAGTAAAATCGCAAAAGTCGCGAAAGCTACCCCCCCTCCGCGAGCGCCAGTCCGTCCGAGACTCGTGACTCATCGTTCCCTTTCCCAAACCTAGCGTCGTCACCGGGGGGCATCGACCGAAACACCCCCGCGTCCCCGAGGGCTATGCCCGCGACGGTATCCACGCGGATGGGGTGCAAGTCCTTCCCGACCGCCGGGTCGTCCGCGTCCAGGCCCACGGATTTCAACAGGGTCTCCAGCTGCAGATTTCGCGCGTACGTGCTTTTCAGGAGCGTGGACAACGCCTCCGCCATCTCTTCGTGCACCTCGGCTTTGAACCCCATGTCCTGCATCTCGAGTTTCAGGGCGTGCATCTCCCTCGCGTGCGCCTTGGCGAGGGTTTTGTCCGTTTCAGTCGAGTCAAAGGACGCACCGCCCGACCCGCTTTTGCGCGACGCGGAGGAAAACATGCCGAAAATCGAAGCACCGCGCCCGCGTTTGGTCTGGGCGGCGTCCCTTCTCTTGGCTTGTATTCGGCTCGCTTCCGATGCGAGTGACCCTCTGGACCGCTTGGAAAGCGGCCCTCGGGACGGGGAGGAGCATTCGGAGTTGCCCCTGGACTGAAAGTCGGGTCTTAGGCTTTTCTTCCCGGGGATCGAACCGCCGACGCCAAAATCCTCCGCCGCGCTCACCCCCGACAAACCGCTGTACGCGCTGTAGTTTGAGTGCCCTGATTTGTTACTCATCAGGGACGTGCTCCTGGTGAACTCGGGGCGCAGGCTGACCAGCACGGAGGGGTCACGGAGGGGTCCGGTAGGGGGGTCACGTTGAGAACCGGCCGTGTTTGCGTCAGAAGACCCAGGTTCGTTTGGAGGTGCCGAGTTCCCCCCCAGGGACGAGAAAGTCCCGGTAAACCCACCCTGCGACGCTCGCGGCGTTTCTTGCTTCCCAGCCTCGGCGAATTTTTGCAAAGACCCAACCTCACGTTTCAAATCCGAAACAAGTTCATCGAGCGCGGCGGTTTCGTTGCGCGACGTTTGCAAATCAAGCGCCAGTCGCGCGATTTCGGTTTCCTTTTCGCGGAGCCGCCGTCGGTGGCCGGAATCCGCGGAGACCCCGTCGTTTCCATTCGGAGACGAACTTCCAGATCCATCAACAATCATCACACGGCCATCCTTCGGAAGCTCGCTCGCCAGCCCATCCTTCTCGTCGCTCGCCAGCCGCGTAACCGCGTCCCGCGCGTCCTCGTGCCCCCCCGCCGCCGCCCGCGCGTACAACCGTTTCGCTTCCTTCAAATCAACCTCAACCCCCACCCCGGTTTCGTGAAAATTGCCCAGGTTGAACATGGCGTCGACGTCCCCGTCCAGGGCGGCTGTGATTGTTACACGAAACGTGGTTAACGTCTTGTATGGGCACACGGTGTGCCTGGATTTGGGAAAGGCCCAATACGTACCTTTCTTGAAACAAACCGCCGCCTCTTCAGCATCCCCAGCGGCGGCACACGCGAAGCCCAGGTTGTTCATCGCGCGTTCGTGTCCCAGCTTCGCCGCTCTGGCGTACAAACGGCGCGCCGTGCCCAGAGAGGTTGGAGGTTCCGGTTTTGGGTGCAGGGCATGTTGTGTCGGAGTTGTGTCGGAATCGCCCCACGACGACACATCAACACCGTTTGTGTCGTCTTCGTCAAACACCAGCCCGTCTTCGTAAAGCATGCCGAGCTGGTTCATGGCTTCCGCGTCGCCTTGCGCGACGGCGAGTTTCAGGTAACCGGTCGCGAGGTTCAGACTGTTTGCCTGTGACACCGGACCCGACACCGGGGCGGCGTCGTTTTTGGCGCCCGAGTCGCCATCGCCATTCTCAGACTCGCCGCCCTTCAACAGTAGCATCGCGAAACTTCGCTGCGCCAACGCGCAGCCTTGGTTGGCGCATTTTTCGTACGTATCCCGCGCTTGTACCAAATCAACCGCCACGCCTGCCCACCCGAACTCCGCGAACCGCGCCAAGCGAACCTGCGCGTCGCGTTTGGAGGTACCGTTGTTACTATTTTCGTATTCTTTTTTGTTTTCCTCAGCGCTCAGCGCTTTGGAAAACCAAGCGTACGCATCATGCATATCCCCTCTTTTCTCGTACAGCTCGCCTAGACGTACGTAGCACTGTGTATCACCAAATTCAGCGCCTTTGGCGAACCACTCCATCGCGGTCGCGACGCTCGGGGAACCCGCCCCCGATCCCTCGTCCAAGTAACAACTCCCGATTCGCGCAAACGCGGGGACGTAGAGGTACTCTTCCGCAGCACGTAAATACGCCTCGAACGCGAGTTGCTTCGATTTCGGAACCTCAAAACCAAGGCACGCTTTGTCGCCTTGCGCGCACAGCAGCGCACCCGCGGACAGGTCACTACCGTCCGCAGCGGCGCTGGTCGTCGCGTCACCGTTCCCCCGCGCGCGAACCCGATTTCCGTTTCCATCAACTCCCACATCCCTTTGAGCTTGACTTCCTGTAAGGCCCGCATCCCTTCCCGTGCGTCCATTTTGTCGTGCCACTCGCGCGCTGCTGCCTGGCGGTACGTGTCGGGCCACCGGCGTCTCGACATCGCTTTCGTCGTCGTAGTAGAAATCGCGCCCACACGCGTACGTCCGCGGCGCCGGGGTCAACGCGTCGTCGCTGCTCCAGCTCATCTCACGCCGTAACAAGTCAGCCTTCGCCACGCGCCGGTCATTGGTGGAGGGAGTGGCGTTTGTCTGGGGGTCGTAAAGGGGTGGGGGGTTAGCCACGGAAACGAGCATCGCGGCACATCTCCGGATGGGTTGGTTTTTGCCCTCGCGGCACGAAACACAATTGAACTTTCAGGATTCCGGGGGGTCGCGGTGTGTGGATCGTACCGTCGGTGTGTTCCTACCCCGTCCCTTCCCAGCCGCCGTCTGTGTCAGGGACGGCATGAAGACCTCTCTGACCGTCGTGCCGCACCGGCTTGCCCGCCGTAGTACCGTCCCACCGGGTTTCGGCGGGCGAGTCGTTGCCTTTTTGTAGAACACGAGTGCTGCAGGCGTCGGCAACAGCTTTTCCAAAAATATCCGTCTCGTCCACTTTGGATAATGCTGCACCAACCCGATCGTCAATCGCGCGCGCACCTCGCCGAAAACTCGCCCTCACGATGGCCGCCATGTCCGCTGTTTCCCACCGCCTTCCTGTTTCCGCCGGCACGTCGTTCCGAAGAGTCGCGTCCAAGAACACGACGCGTCGTTCCCCAAGCTGCCGCGCGCAAAGGGCCGTCCAGGTGTCGGCGGCGGCGAAAAACTACAAAATCACCCTGCTTCCCGGCGACGGCATCGGCCCCGAGATCATGAAGGTGGCGCAGACGGTTCTTACTGAAGTCGGGGGCCAGTTCGACATCTGCTTCGAGTTTACGGAAGCGCTGGTGGGCGGGGCCGCGATCGACGCGGTTGGTGTGCCTCTTCCCGCGGAGACCCTGGCGATGTGCAAAGCCTCGGATGCGGTGCTCCTCGCCGCGATCGGCGGGTACAAGTGGGACAACCTCCCCGCGGACCAGCGACCGGAACAGGGCTTACTGGGCTTAAGAGCCGGCCTCGGGGTTTTCGCCAACCTCCGGCCTGCCAACATCCTGCCCCAACTCATCGACGCGTCTTCGTTGAAACGCGAAATCGTGGAAGGCACGGATATCATGGTCGTCCGCGAGCTGATCGGCGGCATCTATTTCGGCAAACCCAAAGGCTTCGGCGTGGACGAACACGGCCACAAAACCGGGTTCAACACCATGATCTACTCGGTGCCTGAAATCGAAAGGATCGCGCGCGTGGGTTTCGAAACCGCGCGGAAACGGAAAAACCGGCTGTGCTCGGTGGAAAAGAGCAACGTGTTAGAGGTGAGCCAGCTTTGGAAAGAAGTCGTGTGCCGCGTTCACCAGGAAGAGTTCCCGGACGTGGAGCTGTCGCACATGTACGTGGATAACTGCGCGATGCAGATAATACGGGCGCCCACGCAGTTCGACACGATCGTTACGGGTAACATCTTCGGCGATATCATTTCAGACGCGGCGTCCATGTTGACCGGGTCTATTGGGATGTTACCGAGCGCTGCGGTCGGCACGAGCGGCCCGGGGTTGTACGAACCCGTGCACGGCAGGTAAGTATTTCCCATTTCCACATTCCGCCGACTGATTGCCCATACAACACTGACATTTATTTTTTACAATCAGCGCGCCCGACATCGCGGGCACGGACAAAGCCAACCCGCTGGCGCAAGTTTTGAGCGCGGCGATGATGTTGCGGTACCAGTTCGGCGAGGAGGAAGCCGCGACGAAAATAGAGAAAGCGGTGAGCGACCTTTTGGACGACGGGTACCGAACGGGGGACATCATGTCCGAAGGGTGCACACAGATCGGGTGCGTCAAGATGGGGGAGATTTTGATGCAGAAGATCAAGGCGTGATGTTAACGTGGAGCGAGCGAGGCGTGAGGTTTGAGGATAGACACGTTCTTTCAGTTTTATAAGCACGACGCGTTGCAACAAATAATTGCCCGCTATCCGCATTGTGATGAGTCATTGCCCGCTATCTAGTCGCGTTTTTGCCCGCGCTCCAGTCCCGCGACCGCGGACTACCTCCTCGCGCCCGCCGCGGCGCGCTCCTCCGCGACTCTGATGCGCTCGTGCAGGTTGAACTTCGCGGCGAGCACCGGCCTCACGTCGGCCGCGCTCGCGAGTTTTCCCAAAAGCGGAATCAGCTTCAAAAGCTGCCGGTCGTTGTCGTCGTCGAACCACGATTCAATCGGCACGCCGTTGTCGCACTGGAACCCAAACGCCTGCGGGGAGTTATCCACGATGACCGTGTTTTTCAAATCCCGCCCGATCACGCTGAGGTCCTTCATGTAGTTCCCATCCACCAGCACGCACGCTTCGCGGTACAAGCGGTGTTTGATTAACACGTTATCCGGGTCCAACGTGTCCAGTAGCCTCTCCGCGTATACCCGTTGGCTCGCCGTGAAAACCACAACTTCGAAGTGCCTCGCCGCGAACTCCATGAACTCCCTGAGGTAGGGTCTTCGGCGGACGTTCACGATGTGTTTCTGGTTGTTGAAGTGCACGGGGAAGGAAAAGTCACAGCTCGCGCCCGTGGTTTGCTCCAAATCCGAATGCACCAGGGTTTCGTCCAAATCCAGCACCAGGGTGTTCTTTTTTAGATGCACCGCGGTTTGCGGGGGTAACAGCTTGGGGCGGTTTTTGGGCACGCACGTTTTCAGGGGCGGCAAACCGCCGATGAAAATCCACGGGTCGTACTCCTCGTCGTAGCTCTCTTCGTCCATCTCGTCGTAGTACTCGTACTCGTCGTCCAAAGTCAGGTCGGCTTTGCCGAACCCGTTCTGGATGACGGTGCCGTCTGGCGCGAGGTTGGGGTTGGTCGAGTTTTTGTGGCTCGTTTTTTGCACAGCAACCGGGTGGGTTTTACTCAAGCTGTTGACTTTTGTGTTCACAGAACGCTCAAGCTTCGACGACGCCGCTAACACCGCGTCGTCGGATTCAGTCTCCTCGGCTTCGTCGCTCTCCAAGCTCTCCGCCGCGGCGATTGGCACGAGCGCCGGACGCGCCGAAGCGGCAGCGCCCGCGCCAGATCCCCTCCTTGCCGGCGACACCAGCCTCGCCACCGGGACGTCGTCGTCGTCGGACGAGGACTCGTTTTCCTCCTCTCCGCCGGTTGTCGCCGGAGGGACCCTAGAAGAAGCCCTTTCTGTTTTCGGAACGCTCGAGCGTCCGCGCGCGCGCGGGGGCGGTGCTGATGGCCTCGACGGCTCGGGTCGGGTTCGCGTAGTTTGCGTCGTCGGTTTCGGTTTCGGTCGCGCAGCGGGTCGCGCCGGTTGTTTTCCTTTCGGCTGCGACCGCGCGGCGCTTGTGATCTTGTCGTTGGCTTCGGACGAAACCGTCGGTCCCCCGCGGAAAAACGAAAACACGGGCGAAAAAATGCTTTTGCTCTTCACGCCATCGCGTGCGGCGATGTTTTTGTCTTTCTTTTTCCCTCCCTGAAGCTTATCACCGCCTCGAGTCTCCTCCTCATCCACGCTTGCAAACCTGCTTTGCAGGTTCTTGGCCGCGTCGCCGGAGTCGGCTGCTTTATTTTTGTCGCCGCCGCCGCCGGGTGTCTTCCCTTTTGTTTTCCGTACCGACGACGTGATGAAAGACGCGTTGCCGCCCGCGTTGTTCGGCGCTTGTTTCGTGCCACTGCCTTTCTGTCGAGCTCTTTTCGACGCGGAATCGGTGTCCGGGTCCCCGGGCGAATCAGCAGCGAGGGGTCGCTTGCGCTTGGATTCCGGGGCGGCGGCCTTTCCGAAACTCTTGAGCAGGGAAAACCCCGCGGTGAGAATCGTCTGTAATCCCCTTGCGGACTTGCCGTCGCTGCGGTGTTGTCGGTGGGGGGTGGTTGGATTTTGAAGGTCAGCGGTTTTTCATCAAGTGGTGTGTGTGCGCGCTGGTGCGTGCGCATGCACCAGGTCTGCACAAACGCGGCTCCCCTCGTTTCCACCAAGAAACGCGCGACCGCGCCGCGGGGGGGACGAACGCGGAAGATCTCATCGCATTTCACGATTACTCAAGGATGAGGGTTCCCACGCGGGCGGTATCGCGGACGCACCTCGGCGCCGGGCTTTCGTACGTCTCAACGCGCGACTTGGGGGTCGTGGGCATCGTCCTCAACCTCCGCGGAGGTGCGACAACGCGCGACCTGGAGTGCCCCATCGCACGACGCGAGGCTTCATTTTTCACGAATGTCAATTCACGTGACGAATCGGAGGTCTCTTCCGAGAAAAACAGAAAATCGTCGTTTGCTTTTACAACATCCCCTTGTGCTTGTTTACCCTTGCGAACAAGCCTCGCCAATAAAGAAAACAGCTAAAAAGCGGCGGAGTCGGCCGACAAAATTCAGTTCACCCGTCGTCGTTGTCACTCGCTACGTGCCACCGCTTGGGTGCGCGCGCTTGTGACGACCCGACACCTCGCGTTCCAGCCGGCGCGCTCGTTGTTACCCGTTTCCGGAGACGCAGCGCGTTGAGAGCCGAGCCTGCAGCGCCCGACGCACTCGGAATTCGTCTCCTAAAAGCCTCTTCCCGTATCGCATCGCGTCCCACTCGGCCACGCCAGGCGCCATGGTGGACGAGGGATGGACCACGGTGGAGAAGAAAAAGGACGGCAAGGAGACTTTGGGTTCCGGACGAGGGCTCGGCGCTGGTGGTAAGGAACGGGGCAGAAACGCAGGTACGTCAACACCCGGCGCGCGCGCGTCAGAAAAGTTTACCACCGCCGCCACTGAGCCGCAAAATCGCTGAAACGCGTTTGATCGATCGGGGCCGTCCTGCCGATGTCGCGTGCCGTACACGCCACGCGTTTTTACGGAACTTCACCACTGGCAAACCCACCGCGACAAGTTCCGGGCCACCAAACTGTGCCCCGCGTCCACGACACAAAGGCTGACACGCAAACGCTGACCACTCCACCTCCACGTGTCCCACTCGATTCCTCGTCTTTTTGATGTTGTTCCTTTTCTTTCCTCCCAAACATTTGTTCCGCGCTTCCCTCCAGGTCCCTCCGCAGCCGGCGCGACTCACAACGCGTCTCGGCGCAAGCCTGCTGCTGGGCTCTACGCGGGCGACGACACCGGCTCCTCGGGTGCTAACTCGAGGGGTGCTCGCGATGACAAAAGCACAAGGTTTGAACCCGATTCAGAGCACCGAGGCGACGCGTCGCGCCGCGGCGGGGTTGGGTCCCTCCACCGAGTCGGCGCCGAGAACGACGACTTTCCGAAAAACAAACAAGCCTTACCCGGTGTTGGCGGTCCGGGTCCGAGACGGGATTCGAACCGGGGCGGTGGCGGACGCGAGGGCCAGGACCGAACCACCCGGGGGGGGGGGGGGGACAGGCAAAGAGACTCGGGAAAACACGCGACGTACCAGCCGGGCGAACCCACGAAGGATTTGGATTCCCTTTCGCAAGGTACGTATTGGACCTTTCCCAAATCCCGACACTGTTTGCCCATACAAGACTGACACTTTCTTTAATTATCGCAAGCGGTGCAAAACGCCAAGCCGGGTGTGGGCGACGTCGCGCTAATTCTGAAGCACAGCGTTTTCCGGCCAGGCGCGCCCGCTTTTACAACTTTAATAAAGTCGTGCGGCCGAGCGGGGGCGTGGGAAAAGGCGTGCGAGCTTTACGACGCGATGAAACAAAGGGGGGTTCCCGCGAACACGATCACGTGCAGCGCGCTTATCAACGCGCTTGGTAAATCCCGGCAGTGGGAAAGGGCGATTGACGTTTTCACCGAGATGAAACAAAACGGCGTAGAGGCCAACATCTTCACGTACTCGGCGCTGATATCCGCGTGCGCCAAAGGCAAGCGGCTGGACAAAGCCCTGGAGATGTTCGAGGAGTGCGTCGACGCGGGCGTGGCACCGGACGCCATCACATACGGCGCCGTGATCAGCGCGTGCGAAAAAGGAAAGCGCGTGGACAAGGCGCTGGAGATTTTCGACCAGATGAAAAACCCCAAAAGCGAACACACCGAGTGTAACGTGATTACGTACAACTCGCTGTTGGGTGCGTGTGAACGCGCGGGGCGGCACGGAGACACGATGCGGGTGTTCGCTGCGATGCGCAACGAGGGCGTGCGGCCGGACAAGGTGACCTTCGCCGCGGTGATCGGTGCGACGGCTGGTCTTGGTGAGTTCAAAAAAGCCCTGGATGTGTTTCGAAACATGACCCGGGACCGGGTGGAACCGGACATCACAACCGCAGCGGCGGTGCTTGTGGCGTGCGCTGGTGGCGGGTTCGCCGAGGACGCGAACGCGATTTACAAGGAGTTCGTTGGGAAGAAAACCACCGCCGACCGGAGCGAGGACGGGGGGCGGCGGGAAAAGGAAACGGGGGCCAACGGCAGACAAGGCGGACGCGCGGGTGGTGGTGATGTGAAGGACCAGTCCTCCTCATGTGGGTCCTCCTCCCACGTCGCGCTCGTCACGAACGCGCTGGCGGCGTTTGAAAAGGCAAACGCGTGGAGACACGCGGTTGACGTGATCGGCGCTACTTGCGATTTGAAACAAACCGCGAAAGCGCGAGCGGTCGCGGTCGCGGCGGATGCGGCGGCGGTTACACTAGCGGCCGCCGCGCTACACGTGAAAAACGCACCGCCCCCGGTCATGACCATGGCCGCGCGCATCGCCGCCGCGGCGGGCGCGACGAGTCATACCAAGGACGCGGCTGGGATTGCGGAAGCAGCGGCGACGAGCGCAACGCACGCGGCTTTGATAGCCAACCTCACCGCGAGCGCGGGCGGGATTCGGTGCGACTTGCCGCCGCGCGCGTACGTCACGTTGTTATCCGCGTGCGAGCGAAGCGGGCTGTTCCAACGGGGGATGGAGGTTTTCGCCGCGGCGCGGTGCGCGGGCGTGCTACACGCGGAGCGGGGACGCAACGGGGGACGGAACGGTGGGAACACTACTTTTGAGGATGATGATGCGGATGATGTGAGCGTCGCGGTACCTGGTGTTGCGGTACCTGAGCCGCCGACGACCACAGGATCTTCGGTGCCTTTCCACGAAGACCCGAGTTCGTTCGAGCGCGCATTGCGGTGCGCATCTGCTGGCGGTTGCGCGCGAGAGGCGCGGGAGGTGCTGGACGCGATGCGAGTGACATGTCCGGGCGGGGAAACCGCGGCGGCGCGGGCGAGCGCGCTGGCGGCGTGCGCCGCCGCCGCGCCCGGCTCCGCGCCGGGCGCGGCGCTCGCGGTGTGGCGCCGAATCGTGCTCGCCGTCGCCGCGCACGCGGAGACGCACGGACTTCCTGCTGGTACCGCCCCGGCGTTGCAAGCGTGCGTCCTGGCGTCGATGTGCGCGGCGCGGGACGGGGACGCCGCGCTTGCGGTGTCGGTGTTGGGCGCGGTCGACGATGTTTTCGTGCGCGTCGCCGCTGCGGTGACGTTCGCCACGGACGACGCGGATTCGTCGAGCGAAACCACTTTAGACGGCGTGGACGACGCGACAATCGCGAGCGCGATTTGCTCGCCCTCCTTCCGAGGCGCGTCCACCTCGGCGTTTCCGTTTCTGGTTTCCTTTTTGCGAGGCGCGGACACGACGCGACGGGAAAAGTTCGTCGCTTGTTTCGTCGCGATGGCGTCGGCGCAGAAAAGTTTGCAAGAAAAGTGCGCGGTTGTTTTGCGAGACTGGGCCACGGAAGGCGTGGTCGGCGCGGGTGAGGGTGTTGTGGCAATCACCGAGACCGCCACGAAAACTTCGGCGGAGCGGAGCGCAGGGTCCTTGAGTACTAACTCACAGACGGTTGCCACCCCGAAAGTTTCAGTCCCGAGCGATTCACCCGCCGCCGGTACGGTCGCGAAACCCACCCCTTCAACGCCGTTTTCCTTCGCCTCGGCGGCGGGGGGCGGGCGAGGCGGAGGCGGAATCGGGATTGGTGATTCGGCGGGGATCAACAACGCGGCGAGCGGTGTCACAAAACAGAGTTCAGGGGAAAGCAAGGGTGGCAAGGGTAAAGCCAAGAAGCTTTTGGACCCGCCTTTGCCGATTACGAACGGGACGAAGACACATGGCGTTGGCGTGGTCAACGCCTCAACGGCTACTGCGCAAAGCAAGCCGACCGCGACCGCGACCGCGACCGCGAAAGGGTGGGGTAAACAGCTTGACGATTCCGCGAATGGCACGGACAAGGAAAAGAAACCGCTCGTCGCGGCTTCGCCCGCGTTCACGCCGGCGACCGCAGCGAGGGCGGCGCCTTTCGTTCCGGCCGGGATGAAAAAGGAGATCGACCGCGAATTGACCGCGAAGTCCTTCGAAGTGTTTCGAGCTCTTTCAATCGCCGCGCCCGCGTTCACCCCGAAGGTTCCCAAAGCGGACGCCCCCGCGTTCGTGCCGAAAGCGAAAAGCGAAGAGCGGTAACGCGAGGAGGTTTGTCTTGTTTTAAAAGACGAACAGAATTGATTGAACACGTTTGGAAAAATTGTATGCGTTACAATGTTGGTACACGAACGGCGCCCGGCCGGGAATCTGCCGGGACGTGGGCGTCTAACCCTATCGCCGTCGAAAAGTGGTCTGTAAGCCGTCTCTCTCAATCACCTTGGTGTCTTTCAATCGTTACTCGAACTCGGTCTGTCGTGGCGTCGTCTTTTTCGCTAACGTCTTTGTCGCCTGCGTCGAAAATCACGTCAATCGGCCTTGCAGCAAATCTTTTGACCTCCGACAAGTGTCGATATGCACTCGTGGCCGGCTTCCACGCACTCGGACAACAGACCGCCGTCGCACGAAAGCACCGCCGCTTCCAAGTCGCTTGGCGGGCACCCCTTTTTCTTGTGCACCGCGCCGTAACCGCAAATGTCAACGATGGCCGTGCATGAGCAACCAAACGTGTCGCTGATGGTGAAGTCATCGGGGTATCCTCCTCCGTTGCCTTTCGGCGGGAGCTTGTAGAACTCGGGCGTGGAGTCGACGCGGTAGGCAAAATGGTTGGGCTTCATGTCCTCAGGGGCAATGCCGTCGAAACCCGGAGGGAAACCATTACCGTCGCAGCAGGCGCTTGTCACGAAAGCCCCGGAGCTGCCGCCTCACGGGTTCAACTCGAGCACGGCATCGCTTTCAGGTGTGCCGTAGTTGCAGCAGTCGTTGGAGAGAGGCTCAGCCGGCGCGGAGCCAGTGAAAGTGCAGCAGTTCACGTTGTCTTCGATGATGCTGCCCGAGCCGCCGCAGCAACCGCCGGTGCCGACGGCGACGGCGCCGTTGTCGCAGCAGTCGTCGGTGAGGGGCCCATCGGCGTCGCAGCACGAACCTTGGAGAACCGACCCATCAGCAGCGCAGCACGGGCTTACTTTGACTGACCCGTCGCAAGCGCAACATCCAGGAAACCCTTGCTGGCAAGGTATCTGTGGAATGCATTTGAAGCTGGCACCTTTGATGAAGACGTTGGAGTCGAGAATAGTATCAATGGCATCAGCAATCGCGATCTTAGCGTGATACGACGCACCAAGTAAACCATTCAAGGACGCCGAGGCAGTCAACGGAACAGTGAATCCGTCCATTTCGAAGCCAATGGAGCATTTGCACTTTAATTACCGGGGTCGTTGTCGATGAAAGAATCAGCGTTGCTGAACTTGTTGACGTTGTTAACTGAAACCCGGGTTGCCGGGAAGGAGTGCGAGGTTGGTGCCGTCCACAAAGAAACCAAAGACGACGTCGATGAAGCCAACATACTCGTTGAATTCCTCCGATGCGAAGACGTACTCGACGCTGATTTCGGTGTCAGTCGAGGAGTCGCTAGAAAAGTCAAACTCGAGGACCGCGGCGTCGTAAGTGAAATCAGAAATCAAAGCACTCAGGTCACCGTCACCAGGTCTGCCCCAAGAAGTTGAGATGCCACCCAATAAGTAAATGGACTCCAAGTCGGCGATATTTCCAGAGCTGACAACGATTCCATCCTCCAACCCGATATTGGCGTCCATTCCACCATCGAAGGTCCCCGCCGCTCCAGACGCACCGACGTACGTTGCGCTGCTGATGGCAGGGGCGTCGCATCCCGTTCCGACAAGCTTGGCGACCAATCCACCAGCGTCCAGGCCGATCGTGTTGATTATGATGGCTGGATCTTGAACACAAAGAAGTGGGGTGTCATGAAACTTGGCAGAGATGATTGGAACATCCATAGGCGAATTGGCTTTGGCGGCGCGCTGCAACAACTGCTCTTCTGTCGTGATGGTTTGAGGAGGAGACGTGATGGTGTTGGTGGTGCGCGGTCCTTCGACGGTTCCGCTTTTGGAGCGCGGAACACCGCCAGGTCCTGAACGAAACGCGACGAGGGACGAGGGGGTAGTGGGTCAGCGCGAGTTGGGTCGCGGATGTGTGGGTTCATGCACAAAAACTTCCTCGGGGTGCCAGGTGCGAACACGCGGTCGCGTCTCTGCGCGCGCGGCAGGTTTTACCAAAAAACTCGGAGATTTTCCAAAAAGCCTCCGGATTTCTTTCTCGGACGCGTCCACGGCGGCAGCTTCCCAGGAACGCGGTGGAGGAGAACGACGTACCTTCAGAGGCTTGGCGCGGGGCTACCGTCGGAGTGGTGCGCTTAGCGCTCACAACGTTTGTGGCGGTGAGAGTCCACTCCTCCTACGCGTCTGCAGCGTGGCCCGCGCACAAGGCGAGGGCGACGACCGCGAGCGCCGCGGTTTGGAAACCGGAACGCATATCGTTGCTTGGGAAGAGGGAAGAAGTTACTCGGTTCCTTTCGAAAAGGAAGATGCGCGCGCATTGGAAAGGCGCACACGAGGGTGTAGTAGGGTGTAGGAGCCTCGAAAAGCGCTCGGAGGCTGGTGATGTGCTCGAGCGCAGGTCGAAGTGACGGTGGCGGCGGAAGAACGAGAGCTACGAGACTTTGCCGAAACCCTGATTTTCTCGCGAAGAGAAGAGTCGAGAAGAGTCGCGAAGAGTCAAGAAGAGTCGCGAAGAGTCGTGGTCCGATGTATTGTATTCCAAGAGAAATAAACCTCCCAGCCCGTGCTGCTGACTCACCAATGAAGACGGGCTCGAACCACGACCGTGGTTGGAGTTCCACAGTTTTCAGAGCTACGAGGGGCCACCTAAAAAGTCTTTGTTGTTATGTCGCCGAGAAAACGGGTCGGGAGGAGGCAAAGCCGTTCGAGCGGTCGGTGAAACGCGGGAGTGTGGGTGAAAGTTGGTGTGTTTGATACCGGGATTTTTATAGGATGTCGCAGTGCTGACGTGGGTGAGCGGACAGACGAACAGATTTGACTCGCAACCGGGTGACAAAGCGGTTTTGCCGAATACGGGTCGCCAACACAGTTGGTACCTGTTAGGGCCCGTGTTGTTTTTTTCTTCTTAAAAGTCAATCAAGTTCGAAGACTTCTGCGTCGTTTGTTGCGTTTCCTCAGGCCTCGGTTGTTCACTCTCCGCGAGACTCGCGGCGATCGCGGCGGCGACCATCGCTTCTTCCTCCGCCTGCGTGGCCGGGCGCTCTTTGACGACGTGCGAGACGGGCGGAACCGGCGTGGGAGGTGCGACTTGCCCTCCCACGTCAAGCCCCCCCAGCAAATCCACCACCGCGTTGCGGTCATGACCGTTTTGCGTTTCAGTAGAGAGATCCTGGTATCCATAGTTCACCGTTTCTTGTATGGGCAAACAGTCTCGCGCGGGCGGCGCGTACCCCCCCATCTCGGCGCTCGAGATGTTCGGCTCTTCGTCATCCCCAATCGCGGCGACCAAGCTCTCCGCGACTTCAATGGCGCGCACCAACAGCGCGTCGTCGTGGACGCCCCCCCCCTCCACTACTCGGGCCAGGGTGTTTAAGTGGTCCTCGCACGTCGCGCGTAGTTCGTGCAGCGTTTCGGTCTCTTCCGCGGTGACGGTGGCGGCGCCGCCGTTTGCACTCGAGTGCGCTCGCATGTCAAACAAGATTTCAGCAGCCGCCGCGCCCGCGTCCAGGCGCTCGGCGAGACGCATCGCGATGCGCGCGGGCGAGTTTTGATCAGGTGGCTGCTGCGAAGCAGCAATGGTGTGTCCGTTACGTTGTCTTTGCGCAACGCCGTCGTCGGTGAAAGCGCCGTACCTGCCGGCCACGGGGGACGCGCTGCGATTGGAAACGAAAAGGGTCAGTCTTGAGTACGGGTGTATATCGCGATGTATTGGACGATGTATGGACAACAGTCACCGTAATCGGTCGGAACAGTCACCAGCTGAGAGGTAAAACAGTGCACTTGCAATGTACGTAGTTGAACATGTGCCCGTAAATGTTTCTAATAGTGCCCTCAAAGAGGGGCTGTAAACAGTGCCTGGATTTGGGAAAGCCCGAAAACGTACGCGCTGGCCGACGCGCTCGCCGCGCGCTCGACGCTCGACTTCATCTCCGCCGCGGCTTTGTTCGCAACCGCGGTCGCAGCGGTGACACCTCTTGTCGCCATGGCACGAAGCGAAGCCATGTGGGCCTGTGCGCGCTGGTACACACTGGAGTTTCTGCCGCCGTGGCGGGCTGCGCGGGGGTCGAGGTGTAAAAACGCGTCAGTTAATCAGTCTTGTCATCAATACATATTTCGTGAAGTGACGTTTCCGAGCAGGATGGGCGCGCCATCCTACGTAAGGAAACCTTACCTGCTTCGGTTGAGAAGTCGAAGCCTTGCGCGTCCCGGTCCAGGGGTACGTCGTCCAGGGCGTCGTCCTGGGCAGGGGCGACACGTGGAAAGGGGTGATGAGGTGGGAGGGGTTTGGAGGGTCAGGTGCCGAAAGCGGTGCACAGATCTGTTGTTGCCTTTACGCTTTGATTGCAGATTTACGCCAAGTCGCGCGGCCCAGACGTGGAGCCAACCCCAAATCCGCGTACCTGTTCGTCCCGTGTTAGCAACGACGCGTCGTCCCCGTCCGTGGACAACGGGGTGTAGTGCCCCGCGCGGCCGCCGAACGCACTCATCGCGCGGTCGGGAGTGTTGGGAGTGATTGGTACAAAACAAGATGAGCTGGCGCATTTAACAATTTTCCCACTTTTTGCCAAAAAATCTAAAATACCTTCGCGCATCACAACTTCCCCATCGCGTCCTTGATGATGGCCACCGCCTTTGTGACCTCGCTTTCCGACACGACAAGGGGCGGCAGTAACCTCAACACATCCCCCGCGCCCGCGGTGATCACGAGCAGCCCTGCTTCTCGGCAGATTGCCACTAACGGCCCGGCAGGAACGGTGAGCTGCACGCCGACTAACAAACCGCTGCCCCTGACTTCCACGAACCGCGCGTCGCCCTTCAGCGCGTCCCTCAAGCCTTCCCTTAGCTGTTCGCCCCGCTCCGTGACATTCTCCATGAATTTGGGACCGGTGACTTTGTCATAAACCGCGTTCGCGGCGTGGCACACCAAAGGGCCGCCCGCGAACGTGCTGCCGTGGTCGCCCGGCGCCATCGCCGCCGCGATCTTGTCCACGCAAAGCACCGCGCCGATGGGTAACCCCCCCGCCAGCGGTTTCGCGATGGTCTATACGATAAAAAAAAATGTGTCAGCCTCGTATGGGCATTCAGGGAGGCGGAATGTGGTGATTGGAAAAGGCCCTTACCATGATGTCGGGAAACACCCCCACGCTTTGGTGGCCCCAGAGGTACCCGGTCCGTCCGAGGCCGCACTGCACTTCGTCGAACACCAACACCGCGCCGGTTTCGTCGCAGATCTTTCGCAGTCCTTCCAGGAACGCCCTATCCGCGGGGAAAATCCCGCCTTCGCCTTGCACGGGCTCCACGAACACCGCGGCGGTTTTCCCGGCCACGATTGCGTTCCTCGCCGATTCCAAATCGCCGTACGTGGCGAACGTGTGCCCCGGCGACAGCGGCACGAAGGGTTCCCGGTACGCCTTTTTCCAGGTCAAGTTCAGCGCACCAAGCGTCCGGCCGTGGAAACAGTTGGAAAAGGAAACCGTTTCCGTGGCCCACTTCAGCTTTTTCACTTTCCTGAACCACTTCGGGGTGTTCGCGTCCGCCTTTTCCGCCTTCGTTTTCTGAAACTTCCGCGCGAACTTAATAGCGCCTTCGATCGCTTCCGTGCCGCTGTTGCAGTAGAAAACCTTGTCCGCGAACGAGTCGTTCACCAGTTTCCGCGCCAGCGTCGCCCCTGGTTCGGTGTGGTACAGGTTCGACACGTGGCAAATCTTCCCGGCTTGTTCGCTCACCGCTGCGACCCAGTCGGGATCCGAATGCCCCAGCACGTTCACCGCGATGCCCGCGGTGAAATCCAGGTACTCCTTCCCGGTGGTGTCCCACATCAAACAACCCAACCCGTGCGTGAATACGGGGGTATTACCGCGGCCGTACGTACCCACGATGCACTCCGATTCGTCCTTCCATACCGTCGTGGCGTCGATCGTGGAGGTAGGGTCTTTGATGGCGGACGGAACGAGGGATGAAAAGCGCGTGGATCGTGAAACCGACCGGCTCGCCACGCGGCGGCGAAGCGGTTGGGGGGGGGGGGCGCCCGAAAGCGAGAGTTGCGTAACGCAAGCCATGGCGCGTGGCGAGACGAGCCGGGGGAGGTGAACCGGTAAACGGCCCGGGTATCGTCCACGCGGGACGATGTGGGAAGGGTGCACCGCGTCAGGGTTTGGGGGAGAAAAACTCGGTGGAAAAGACGAAAAGTTTCGTCAATCAAAATTCTCCGAAACGTCATAAAAGCAACGACTGCCTGGTTCGCTTGCGCACGTCGTGGCACAACCTCGCGCGGAGCGCAGATACGGTGTGCACGTTAGGGCAAGTGCCGTGGCTATCGTTCGTGATGGTCGGACATAAGCGGTGCCCGCACGGGAAGCGGAAAAGCGACTGCGCGGAGTGCAAGCCCTGCCCTCACGGCAAGCGGAAACACGGTTGCGCTGTGTGCAGCCCCTGTCCCCACGGCAAGGTGAAACACAGTCGCGCAGTGTGCAGCAACAAGTGCCCTCACGGCAAGTGGAAATACAGCTGCGTAAAGTGCACCCCCTGCCCCCACGGCAAGCGGAAAGACAGCTGCGTGAAGTGCACCCCCTGCCCCCACGGGAAGCTGAAAAGCCACTGCGCGAAGTGTAACCCTTGCCCTCACGGCAAGCTGAAAACGTACTGCGCGGCGTGCAAAACGGCACGCGCGGCGCCGTCGCGTTCCAAGCGGATCAAGCGCGAGCCGGAGAGTTCGCCCGAGATCAAGCAGGAGAGTTCGCCCGAGGTCAAGCAGGAGCCCAAAATCAAGCAAGAGCCGTTCACCATCCGCGGCTACTGCGGCTTGGACGGGTAAGAACAGCTAGCGTCGGAACCATTCTACCGAGGTGTGTGTAAAGACGCACCAGTAAGTGAAATACAGTACACCGACTACAGTCAAGTGACCTAAAAATCAACCGGTCTGCTTCTCTTCCGCTTTCTTTTGTTTCTTCGCGAACATCTTACCGATGGCGCTTTCTTTCGGCGCGGCATTCTTCTTCTTCCCGTTTTCTTTCGTGAGCAGCCCGAACACCTTCATCGGTCCCGAGGTGAGCCCCGCGTCGTGGATTGCGTCACCCCGGACCCAGCGCCATGGCGTTTGGTTGGTACCCTCACCTGTTTGCGCGAAGAAAGCCTCCGCCGAGTCGTCACCTGCAACGAGCGTAACTTCCACCGCTAAGCGCGTGACGATCGTTTGCTGCTTGACGTGCGAAAAAACGTGCGTGACCTCGCCCATTTGTTCCACGGAACGGAAGCTGACTAGTGTCCCGGCACTCTTAACAAGGTGGTCCACACCAAATGGACTTCCATGCGAAACCGGGTCACAAAACGAAACCAGATTTTCCGCCATTTTTGCTCGGTCCAAATCGTTTTTCGTTTCCGCGGGCGCGACAACCGACGGGAACTCCCACAGCCCGCCCAACAAACCGCCCTCGGGTCGTTTCGTGACTAAATACCCTATGAGTATTTCTGTATCAGTACTACTGTGGTTAGTACCTCCTGACTGTTTGCCTATACCCGCACCCGCCGCGAAAACAACCCGTGCCTCCACGACGCGCGTTAAAACCGTTTCCAACCGCTTTTCCGCTTTCTTGTCCTTCTCGGGCAAATCCGTTACCCTGAAGGGACTGCTTTTAGGTTCGCCCGTTAGCTCCTTGCTCGTCACGTCCGCCTTACCCTTAGGTTCCGTTGACTCCCTCTTTAACGTTTCTTTTAACTCGAGTTCCTCGGATGTTTCCATTTTGAATCCCTGGCAGTACGCGCGCAGCGGACAGGTCAAACACTTTGGGTTCCGCGGCGTACACACCGTGGCGCCAAGTTCCATCATCGCTTGGTTAAAGTCCCCAGGCCGAGTTTCGTCCAATAAAGCGTTTGCAATTTCCCGCACCGCCCTGCTCGCGCTGGTGTTGTTTTTCACCGCGTCCCCCCCGCCAACCACCGAGCCCAACCGCGTGGCGACCCTTATAACATTACCGTCCACCGCCGCGATTGGTTCGTGAAACGCGATGGACGCGACCGCCGCGGCGGTGTACGGCCCGACGCCCGGCACGCTGGACAGCGCTTTCGCGGTGTTTGGGAACGGGGAAAGAGTCTTCTCGGGGTGTTGTTTTCCATCCGAAAGTTTTGAATCTTTTCCCTCCGAATCTTTTCCCGCATCGCCGCCTTTCCCAACCACAAACTTCGCCCCCTCCAACAGGAACCGCGCCCGCCGGTAATACCCCAGCCCGGCCCACAGCTCGTTGACCTGTTCCTGCGTCGCGTCAGATAACGCGTCAGCAGTGGGCCATTTGCTCATCCACCGGCGCCAATACACCGCGACCCGCTCGATCTGCGTCTGCTGGCTCATTATCTCCGACACCCACACCCCGTACGCGTACTGGTCGGTTGGCACGTCGCAAGGCGAGCCGGCGGTTTCCACGTCCGCCCAGTAAAGCGCCGCGGTTGCTAGGGTTTGGGGGTTCGCCAGGGTTTGCGGTTCAGGGCCTAGGATTTCTTCACCTTTGACTGCGCTCAAGTCCGTCTTTTCCCTCGGCAAGCAGTGCTTCGAGAACTTGTTCCGTCGCCACGGCAGGATGCGGTGGTGTTGGTCGTACCATTTCAAAAGATCTCTCCTCGCGGATGGGGCGTCGTGTTGCACAAAAGCCACGCCGGGGTGCTTCAGTAAAAGGTCCTCGATGTCCGTCACAACGGGGGGGGGGTGCGGTGTCTTTTTCGTGGCCGTCATCGCGATGCGTGTGTTTCGCAGTCGTCCCAGAACCCCGCCTGATCGCGATCCCCAAACAGTCGGCACGTAGTGGTCCACTCGCAAATCGGAACTCGCAGATCCCGTACCCGCGAAAACCGATCGCGGCCCACGCTGCGAGTCGCGCGGTTTCCGGAACCCGGATTTGCCGGAAACGAAACGTGCCTTGGCAACACTGGAAAACGAGTCGACGCGGAAAGCCCAAGCCAAGCACGCGCGGGGCATCGACGAGTGGGCGGGGCAAAACTTGAAAGTCTGATGAGAGGAGCGCTGAGCGGGAAAGATTTTTGGAATCGGGATTTTCACCGGCCGTTTCTGGGGGGAACCAAAACAACTTTTTGGCCACGCGCTGGACCCGAGAGCCACACTGTCGTGCCACATCCCTCACGCACGCGCGAGCGCGTCCTTTGTCCGGGGCCCCGACGCGGAGTGCTTAGGTTTCGCTACCAGGCAGTAGCACCGGTGTTTGGAAAGGTCAACCCCCGGACGTGGAGGTGGCGCGACGGAAATCCATCGCGCGTTTCCGCGACTCGTCCATCGGAATAACGTCGACACGCAGAGATCGTAGCGTCCCGGGACCGCAACACCGGGTCACGACTCGCGTGCTCTCGTGACCGGTCGGGTCGCTTGTGACGCTTTGTTTAACAAAGCGTTCCAGACACACCATGGGCGCCCAGCCCAGTCCCTCGAACACGCGACGACACACAGGCGGGCATCACCTGAGTCGCCATCACGGCTTGAGCGTGAAAGATTCCAGCGCTGGCGGGATTTTTCGCGGCGGCACCTACCTCCGGGGTGACAAGAAACCGGCAGTAACACAGAACCCCACCAGCGCTGGTTCGAACCCCGCCAACGCCAAAATATACTCGCGGTTCACCCTGCGCGACCTGATGCTCCACGGAAACGCACCCCTGGCGCAGCTGCGGTCGCCGCTGCGGCGAGCGAACTCGATGGAAAACGGCGCGACGAAATTTTCGTCGCCGACGTTCCAAACCTCCCAAAAGAAACAAACCCCGCGCACGCTCAAGAAGCTGATGCGTACCGTGGACCGGGAAAATCGCGCGCCCGAGGAATCGACCCTGGGGCCACCTGAAACGTCCTACCGTGTTACCACCCGCGTTCCGAAAACGCGCACTGCTTGGCTTGTGAGTGATGGGAATCTCGTGTGTTCTGGCGGCGCGCGAGCGTCGAGTCTGACGTTCGTACCCGGTACGACGACGAAATCCGGAAAGCGAAAAGCGACTCCCGAGACGCCCGAGGACTTTTCCTTCTTCGTGAGTGAAATAAATTCAATCGGAGGTACTTCTCTGCGCGAGCGCGAGCTGGTGGACGCGCTCGCGGACGTGAAAGCCGCGGCGCTCGCGTCGCGGGCGAGCGCGTCGCTGGGGCGGTGGCGCCTCGCTGTGGCGATTCAAAAGGCGAACGCAAAAGTTTTCGAAAAGACGCAGACGCTGCAGGAAATGCTTAGGGACCAGGCACACGAATTCGACACCGAAAAAAGTAGCCGAAGGGCTGAACTGCGCGCGGTGCTTGACGCGGACTGTGCGTTGCAAAAAACACACCGTGAAACGCAACTAAAACTCGCCGAGGCGGATGAAAACGTGGAGGTTTTGACCGAAGCGCTGGGCGCGGCGAGTCGTGAAAAATGGGAAACTACTTGGCGCCTCGCCGCCAAGGCGGCTTTGGGAAACAAACGCGCAAGTGACTCGCGGCGGAAGCTGCGACGCGTGATGCTGGGTGGGTTCGGAGGTAAAGATGAAGGCGCGGAAATGACTATTGAGAATGCGGAAATGTTGCTGACGCGCGACGAAAATGATGACGCGAATGCGCACCTTCGCGACGAGCGGAAGGATGCGTTGACTAAGGAGCTACGTGCGGAGTTAACGGTGTCCATCCAAATCGAGCTAAGAAAAGCGTTACGGCCGATCGTGGAGGCCCAGGTTCGGGCCGAGGCGCGGGACGACTTGGCGAGGGAAACGAAACAAGTCGCCGGGTACAAACGGATGGCGGCATTTGGGCGCGGGTTCGATCCAGCAAAAATGGCGAAAAGCGCCGAAGCGAACGAACCCAACGAAAAAATATGTGTCGCTGTCGCGAACTACCCTGCATCCCTGCGCGCAGCGCACCACACTCACGACGACCTGGCATCCACGAACTGGAAGAAGGAGGGTGTTCCCCTCGACTCAAGCATCGCGGCTGCGGCTGCGCTTGCTTTTTCACGAAAGAAACGGCTTTCCGAGCCTCGGAAAAGCGAGACTAAAAACACTAAAAGCGACATTTTGTCGCAGCTCGCGGCGCGAACCGTGGAAGCGGTGGCGCACCATCGCTCGCGGCTGAACCCACTGAAAGGCGCGAACGTGATGGAGCTCGTGGCGCTGCACGAGTTGGCGGCGTCGAGGCTAATTGCGCATACGGAGGGGCTGGTGCACGAAGCGGAGCACATGTTCTTTGACCCGTTCCTGGGTGAAAACGGTTGTGCCGGGGCAATCGACTCGGCATCGACCACGCAAGCTTTCAACCGCGGTCCTCCTCATCTCGCGCCGACCGCGCTGACGCCTGGCCAGACATGCGCGAGGGTGGTGGTTCCGTGTGTTGACATCACTGCTGGACACGCCATGCCCGGTACGGCCCCGCGAGTCACGCGCGACGCGAGGACGGGAACGAAGGATGTGTCGATGTGGGACGCGTGGTACCGGTGAGTAGGTGAGGTGATACATGGACTATGTCGTAAAGTTAAATGATTGAAAGGCAACCGTTGTTGCCGAAGTCGGTTTTGGGCGAAAAACTTACTGAAAAACGTTCGCTGACTATGACATCTACCTAGCACACCTGTGTCACCTCTTCAACGCGTGCCACGTTTCCAGTCGTCGTGTTGTTTCACTTGCAGTCGTCAAACCCGAAGTAGCCGCGGATGGTGAACGGCTCTTGCTTGATCTCGGGCTCCTGTTTGACCTCGGGCTCCTGCTTGACCTCGGGCTCCTGCTGGATCTGCGAAGAACTCGGCTCACCCTTGCGTGCCTTCTTACACGACGCGCAGCGGTGTTTCAGCTTGCCGTGGGGGCAGGGGTTGCACGCCGCGCAGTTGTTTTCCCGCTTGCCGTGGGGGCAGGGGTTGCACGCCGCGCAGTTCTGTTTCCGCTTGCCGTGGGGGCAGGGGTTGCAGTCTGCGCAGTTCCCTTTCAGCTTCCGTGGGGGCAACGGTTGCACTGCGCGCAGCTGCCTTTCTGCTTGCCGTGCGGGCAGGGGTTGCAGTCCGCGCAGAAGTATTTCACCTTGCCGTGCGGACACGAGTTGCAGTCCACACAGAAACGTTTCAGCTTGCCGTGCGGGCAGGGGTCGCACTCCACGCAGCTGTCTTTCTGCTTCCCGTGCGAACACCGCTTCCGTGCCATGACTTACGATCGGTAGCCTCTCGCCCACCCCTCCGTGTGCGCTGTTCTGCGCTTCGAGAGGGCCGTCGTTGCTTTTTTGAGGCGACGTTTTCGTTTCCGATATTTTTTTACTTCATGTCGAGCAAACCCTTTGGGTTCTTCGTCGGAATCGGATCTGGGTCGTCGTGCACCTGTGCACGCGCACGGCACGGCACGGCACCCGGAAGCCTCACTTTTGTCCGCAAACCGCACCGTTAACGTCCACGCGTCGACGCGCCCAGGGTGTCGGGGCTCTCGCCTTGTGACGCACCTGCGACCCTGCTGGCATCGCGAAGGATTTCGGGCACCCCGTTTCAGCGGTGCTAACGTGTTTGGTCTCGTCACCGCGGTTCCCGACGCACCGCACCGGCAGGACACGCACGTGACCCCGGCCAGGGCTCGTACCGCTCGTACGTGTGACCGATAGGGTTTTCGTTTGTGACCCGGAGTACTCGTCCGTACCAACAACTTCCCGACCCACCCCGGACATCGCTGGCTGTTTACGCACACAAACCACAATGAGCACCCCCGCGCGAAAGCGCCTGATGCGCGATTTCAAGCGCCTGCAGAAGGTGCGTGTTTCCGACTGAACACTAGTTTCATTCAACGGACGTACTTCACACTAGTAACGTTTACCAGTACTTGCGGCTCTTACAAATACATCACAAACGCACTGTTTGCCCATACAGTACACCCTATACTCGTCGACTCGCGACTGACCCAAAATCTTTTCCATCCAAAGGATCCGCCCGCCGGGATTTCGGGAACCCCGACGGAGGCGAACATCATGTTTTGGCACGCGGTAATTTTCGGGCCAGAAGACACGCCGTGGGAGGGCGGGACGTTCAAACTGTCGCTGACCTTTTCCGAGGACTACCCGAACAAAGCCCCGGTTGTGAAGTTCGAATCTAAAATGTTCCACCCCAACATCTACGCGGACGGCGGCATTTGGTACGTACACGTTTTTTTTTGAGAAGAGCCGGATGGATGACTGTTTGCCTGTGACCAGAGCTCCGACGACCGTGTGTCCTCTTTTTTGAGAAGAGCCGGATGGGTGACTGTTTGCCTGTGACCAGAGCTCCGACGACCGTGTGTCCTCTCCTGGCTTCGAACCGAGGACTACCTCTAGTATGAAACCACGTCTAACCACGTCTGACCACCTACACCGGACATTACTGACTGTTTGCCCCGTCTTACTTTTACCAATTCCGGAACGCCCCGTACACCAAAAAACAGTTTGGACATTCTTCAAAACCAGTGGTCCCCAATCTACGACGTCAGCGCGGTGCTAACGAGCATCCAGGTGCGGGGCTTTCCCAAACACCACCCACCGCGTCTGCGCATGACCATACCCGTCCTGAAGAAGGGACGGTTATTACAGGGACTGTTCCGCTGGATTACGTACTCGTACCGATCCCTCATACCCATCACGACCGACTGACCCTTTCGGCGTTAATCGCACAAGTCTTTGCTTTGCGACCCTAACCCGAACTCGCCCGCGAACAGCGAAGCCGCGCGGTTGTTCAGCGAATCGAAACGCGAGTATAACAAAAAAGTGCAGGAGGTCGTGGAACGCAGCTGGACCGAAGCGCCGTGAGGAGAGCGGGGTGGTTGCTTTTGTGATTCGAGTCGTTGAACGAATTTGGCTTTCTGGAGTAGTACCTCTCTGGGGGGGTAAAATACAGTCATATACCCCAACCTCTTCGTCAACCCTCTCTCAAGGGTACGTTGCCTTTGCCTCTTTTGTTAACAGACTCGATTCAATGAACCAGATGCACCACAGGTCACTTTTCTGGCTCAGTACCTCTCTATCCCAACCCTAAAACCCCGAACAGCCTTCACTCCCCTACGCAGTCGCGTCCTCACCTGCGCGGCGGCGGCGGCGGCGCTCCCATGGGCGGCGCGCCCGCGGGCAGCCTTCCCGGCGGCGGCGGCGGCGGCGGCGGCGCCGCGTACCCCCCCGTGCCATACCCTGGTTGCGCGTACCCCCCCG
>Ga0222633_1000297_pt1 | contig 52415 bp, 38 predicted proteins | sample AntAcemetageno48_FD_179816 | JGI IMG/M metagenome (GOLD analysis project Ga0222633, IMG submission 179816) | Saline water microbial communities from Ace Lake, Antarctica - #48 | ecosystem: Environmental > Aquatic > Non-marine Saline and Alkaline > Saline | place: Antarctica: Ace Lake | collected...
CAGCGTTCGTCCTGAGCCAGGATCAAACTCTCCATTGTATATAACTAATTATATCCTTGGAAAAGCTCATCCATTCACTCACTCAAACAATCTGTCTATATCTTCTCAGTAACTTCAAAGAACATTTTTCTGCCGAAATTTCTACTCGCTAAATTCCTAAGGCAGAACAATAAATATAGGGGTACTACCCCTCAAATGTCAACCTAAAATTGTGTTTATTTTTTGAAAGTTTTCCACAAGACATTCACATTTTATCCAAATTTTTCACCCCCTTATAGCATCAGGTCTCATCAAAAAGCTTATACCCCTCCGGATCTTCATCATACTCCTTAAAATACCATACCGCCAAGTAAATTATTGGCGTATCAAAGAGAGCAAAAAAGAACTTGAACAAATACGAATTGAGAATCAATATTCCCAACATTCCTAACGTCGTTATATTCTCCCCCAAATTTCCGGAAAAATAGAGAATACTTAATATCAACGTACTGTCAACAAGCTGACTCACCATCGTCGATCCATTATTCCGTATCCATAAATACTTTCCTTTTGTTAATCGCTTCCAAAAATGAAATAGACGAACATCAACGGATTGTGCAATCAGATAGGCTACCATACTGGAAACCGTATTCGCAATCACAAATTCATAAACTCCCTCAAAAAGATTCAACCCACCACTGACTCCATATGTATTGGGAAACCAATGCCCTACACTCATCAAGAGGAGTAGATACATGTTTAGAAAAAAACCTATCCAGACAACCATCTGCGCTTTTTTCCTGCCATACAACTCGGATATTAAATCAGTAACCAAAAAAGTGAACGGATAGGCCAATAATCCAACCGGAATACTCATAATATAGAGGCTTCCATCCCGGACTAAGGATGGCGTCATTGATTGCAACCATTCGGGCATGACAAATGAAAAAATGGTCACAAATTTAGTGGTACCAATGATATTACCTAACACCAAAGAGGTTATAAAAACCCCTGCCAGACTCAAAAAAAGAATATCTCTTTTGTGCGGACTCGGCATTCGAATGGACTTTAATGTCATTGAAGTGGATCCCCCTATATCTAATTGAATTGCATTTATTTTTTACAACCTGAGAATCAGAGATGAAGTTCGATTATTGAATAACTTCTGAGGCAAAAAGGTAACAATAAAATCATTTCATCTGAACCTCTTTCATATACTTCATTGTTACATGGTAACAGAGATCAATAAGACAACAATTTCAACTACCCAACATGGCCAAAGAATTAATTTTAAAAATCAGGATCTCAGAAGTCGGGGCCGAATGGTATCTTGAGAATCCACGATTTATGATTCAATCCTTGGCAAAAACTACGCTTTTCACTATCTGAGATCAGGATTTCCGCCATCACCAAAAAGAGAAGAAATTTATCAGTCAAATTTCGTTCATCTATGTATTAATTGTCCTGCTCAAAACCTATATCAAAACTAATTTCCCCTGAGTTGTAAGCCCCAAAAAAACCAATTCCTCTTTCAATGTCACCTGCTTCGATATCAAGTGGACCACTACTGTTAAACCATGGCCGAACTGTTCCCCATTCTGGGCCAAAGTGCCTGTACCGTATCCGAAAAGTATTTGAATCCAACTCATGGCAACGTACTGTAGGCATTAACCTGTAAAAATCAAAAAATGGATTATCTGGAAGTGGTGGCGTGAAAACTTCAACCAACAAATTTCTTGGGCTCATAAATACAAACATCTCGTTAGACCCCTCTGCGTGTTCAAGTTTTCCCACAATCTCCATAATTGCCCAGTGTATTTTCCCCTTATATTCAACTCCGATCTCCATATCCACAAATTCTGGCTTTCTTACATTATTAAAAATGAATTTAAGCCTTGTTTCGCAAAAAATAGTATCGACAGTTGGGGTAAAAAATAACTCCGTTTCCAGTGGAGTCGTTGCAATGCTTCGGGATGATCGACCATCTAATCCTTCAACATTGATCTCATATTGATTATCAAGCACCAATTCTTCGTCAACAATAAAATTTTGTGTATAATTGCCGCTAAAATTTACTACAGTATCTCTTAATTCGGTTTGTTGACCTGTGCTCAGATCTGTAAAAGTAACTACAGCATCAACCCCGATTGATGAATCTGCTAATAAAGGAGTATCAAGTTTTCGAACTCGCACATAGTTAGTACTTTCATTTACTGACATTGCAGAATAAATAGAGTAAACACCATTTTCTTCTTCAAATGGGTTTATCGTTCTATCCTCACAGGATATTCCAATCAATGCGATGATAATAAAAAGGGTGAAAATTATTCTGTAACTCATCTTTCTAAAAACTTATTTACTTACCTGATTATTGTAGTCAATGAAATATATGGCATCAGGCTTAATTGATTTACCTGTTGAAGCGTATTTACATCGAAGTAGAAAACATTTGTTGTATTGAATGTATTGATGGCACCAATTTCAGTTTCAATATGAAAAACTCTTGAGAGCTCAAATGTTCTGTTTACCGATACATCAATTCGTTGAAAACTTGGAAGTTTACCGTCATAAGGTTCAGAAAAAAGTGTCAACGCTGTGCCTTGATTATCCAAAGGATTTTGTCTCGGCATACCCACCAATGCTAAATCAATGGCAAATAGTCTTGTAAATGGACTTCCACTGCTAAACTGCCAGTTTATATTGGCATCATATTTACCAAGAGTTATAGATGAAATAACATTTAACTGGTGGCGACGGTCATGAGAAGGGTTATACCGGAATATTTCTCGATCTATCCAGGCCACAAGCTCTGCACTTGGCGCTTCGTAGGTTACTTCAGACAAGCCATAACCGGCGGAGAGAAATATATTTCTAAAATTGACCTCAATCTGTGCATCAAGTCCTATAGTATTCGCCTTTACAAGACCTGTTTCGAGTGTATTTCCCGGTTCACGTGTCCATCTTGCAACTGGAATATTCTTTTGATCTTTAATGTACCCCTCAAGATTTATCCCCAGCCAGTCGTTTATCTGGTGTCTGTAACCAAGAATACCATGCAGTGATTCCGTTAAAGGATCATCCACTTTTGATGGTTTATAAACATAAAAAACCGTTCCTGCATCTCTTTCATCATTTATTGCTTCGTACATTTGAACATAACGCCCTGCTGCAAGTGTAAACTCAATATCGTCATTACCATTTGGATTCCAGAACATTCGAACCCGCGGTTCAATAGTCGGCACTATATCTCTCAGGTTGCCCTGTGTAGCCACTCCTGGTTTTATCAATAGATTTTGAGAGATTTGCCAATCGAATGCTGTATACATACTAAATGTTACAAATATTTCATCAAGTGATGCACTTAACCCTTGGAAACGAACTTCATCTCCACGGTTCTCGGCAAAAGGTTCATCAAGTAGAGCTGAGTATTGAATAAATTCGAGTTTAAAGCCATAGCTTGAGGGTAGCCCAAAAAACTGGGCTCTATTATCCATTCTCATATAACCCATATTAATATTCGATTCCCTTCCAAAATCATCTAACCCTTTTTCTGTACTGCTGTAACCAGTATATCCGATTGTAAAATCAATAGCGTGGTTCAATTCCTCAGAAAATCCAAGACAACGAGTTCCAATTACAGTATTTCTCCAACTTAAAACAAGATTTCGAACCGGATTGATTCGTCCAGAGTCATTGGTGAGCATACCGGTAAAATTACATACAACGTTATCCATATTAATTGAATAACGGGCAATTAGGTCATAAAAATTTAATGGTACATCATCCGTAGTTAGCTTTGGAGCTGTTTCTTCAATTACCGAATAACGCCCCATTAACAGAAACGACTGCTTATCTGTTTTTACAGGACCTTCCGCCTGAAAAGATAAAATATATGGGCTAATAGCGGCTTTTGATTGGAACCGCCGCATATTTCCTTGTCTTAAATTTACATCTAATACTGCCGATGTAGCTCCGCTATACTCTGCACCATAACCACCGGCATATACATCTACACTGCTAAGCACATCTTGAGGAAATGCCGAAAATAAATTCGAAATATGAAAAGGCTTTATAATTGGCATATTTTCTATGAGAACCAGGTTTTGTGATGGCGTACCCCCGCGAATATAAAGTTCACCCCCCCTGTCACCTGTAGTAACTACGCTTGGCAGCGATTGTAAATATGCTGTTAAATCACCTCCGGGACCTGGTGAGGGAACACGGCTCAAATCCTCCGGTGTTATTGTTTGCATACCCGCTTCTCGCTGCACACTCCCACGCCTTACACTAACAACAAGCTCATCAAGCATTGCCGTATCCCGCCTTAACTCGGGCCTGTGTAAAGTTACTTGACCGGGGTTTAAGTCAACGATACTTGTATTTCTCTCAAAGCCAATATAGCTCACACTAACCTGAAATGACCCCGGCTCCAGATTTGATAATTCAACAAATCCATGAACATCAGTTACACCCACTTTTAGTGTATCACCTTCGGGTATGGATAGCACAACTGTAGCTGAAATTACAGGAGTACCTTCATCTTCCGAAATTGCAATAATTCTTAAAGTAGAGGACTGCGCTTGTGCTAATGAACTAAAACAGATGGAAAGTAATAATCCTAAATAGAATACTCGTGAATATTTTCGGGTCACCTTGATTGCAGTCAATATTTTTTCAAACAAAATTACAGGAAGTTTATCGATTAAAGTTCAGAATAGTCTTGGAATATTTTACAAGGCAAATGATACAAATTTTATTATATACTTACTACATGAACGCTAAGCAATATAAAAATCTATGTATTATTTTAAATTATTTTACGTTTGTTTGAATTCATTACTAAGGATTTAAATACACCATTTATCCTGATCAATACCTGACCGTTCACACTACCACAGATTGGAGTATATATTGTTTAAAACATTTAAAAAGCAACTCGGATATAATTGAGTTTTAATAAATGGGCTAAGCCAAAGTTATTATGTCGGTTAAAACTTGTCAACTCTCTTTCTCTCAACATTTTGATCTGCATATAACAATATATTCAATTCTTTTTTATTGAGTAGTGTAACTTATTCTCTTCAAAAGGCACCATTTGTACATCTCCATCGCTCCAAATTACTTCAATTCTAACGGGTGTTTCTTTCATGCCTAAAATCTGAGTTTTTGAATTTTGGGACAAATATCCGGATCCCGCCTGTATCTCTCTTCTTGGCCCTTTGGTTCCATCCTGATATACAAGGCGTATACTGGATCCAATGGCATCACTGTTTAAATCAGTTCCAATTAGTTGAATAAATACTCCCTTTCTTTCAGTTGTATTTTGATATAATTTTGTTTGGCCATTATTTTGTGTAACTGCGATATCTGCTCTTCCATCGTTATTAAAATCATTTACAGCAGCTCCTCTTTGTTCTCCATAAATTTTAATTCCACTTTTTGAGCCATTTACAGGAGTAAAATTTCCGTCTCCAATTCCTAATAGTATCAGTCCTCTTCCGGCATCTAATCTGGGCACAAAATCAGGAAATGAAAAATCGTTCATACTCATAAAAATGTCTTCGAACCCATCATTGTTAAAGTCAGCTACACTCACATCAAAACCGGCGGAAAACTGAGCATCAATGGGTAATGGCATAGCTTCAAACCTGCTGCCATTATTAATAAATATCATATGTTCAAGAGTATTTATTGATTTATAGGGGACTTGGTTAAAATCGGTGTCAAATATATTATCAATAGACGACTGCGCGAATTCAGTATGATTTTTTACCCGTTGAAGAATTGTGGGAATAGAGCCAAAATCGTGCAATCTTCTACGGGGAACATATGCATTAAAATCTTCATTAAAGTATGAATCAATTATATTTGAACGTCCATTCCAATTAATATCATCGTAATACATTCTTAACTCTCTATCGTTGTCAATTTGATAGGCACTGTTTAACCCTATATTTGCAACAATAATATCAGGATAACCATTATTTGTAAAATCACCTGTAACCACACCTCGCCACCAACCCTTGTACTCATCCAAACCAAAATGTGATGTAACATCTTCAAATAAACCATGATTATTTTTTAGCAGCTTTATTTCGCCCCATTCAGTGCTAATTATTAAATCCTGTGTCCCATCCTGATCAAAATCAGAGAATACTGCACCGGTTATAAGACCGATTTCATCCAATATACCTGCATTTTGTTGATCGAGACTGTAGGCATCTTCTTCATTTAAATAAATTCTAGATGATGCATTTTCAGGATAATTTCCGGGGACAAACCTCCCTCCCGTAAACAGATCTACACGTCCATCACCACTAATATCTGCTGCTGCCATAGCACCGGTTGCAGATAAACTCCATGGAATATTTATTTTTTGAATGGAGCCTGTTGGTGATATTGAGTATAAATATGCAGAGGGGACATCGAAGAGACCTTGTTCATAGTTAACACTGCCTGTAACTAACATCAAATAATCATCTTCCGTCCAGGACAAAATAGTCGATTGATCGCCGGGTACAGGCTCCAATAGTATATCTGATTCAAATTTAGTAAAGCTGCCATCTCCATGATTATTATACATCCCCATAATCCCACCTTTTGAAGCCCCTATAATTAGATCGTCATAGCCATTTCGGTTAAAATCAACCCATGCAATACCCGGACCCAATTGGCTAAGTTTTAATGGCAATAGCTCCTGTACTTGTATATCATCAAATTTATTTTCTTCATGAGTGTGTGAAATACGTTCAGATATGTCCCTGAACATTTCCAATTCCAAATGTTCAGAATCTGATTTTTCTTCACCCGGTTCTTCTGAAAAGGCTTCATTTAACTCATAGATTCTATTCGCTTCTACATTTTCGATCACACTTCTTTTACCATTTCGCCAGGTAACTGTAATTTTATGATTTTTGTTGCTTTTATCTGCGGCAAACATCACTTGGTATTGTGATCCAGATACATAGTTACCACCGGCAACCATCTCTTTTTGTTGAACCACAGGCCCGCCGGTCAGCTCTATTTTTGCTCCAATTCCATCTGTATTTGGAGCCAAGCCCTTTAAGCGAACAGCGATTCTTGGTGAATTAGATTTGTTACGATAAATTAAAGCTGAATCGTTAAAACGATTGATAATCAAATCGTGCACCCCGCTATTATTGAGATCTGCCAATGCCACTCCCATAGAAATATCTTTCTCATCGAAACCCCATTTTTTACTGACATCTGTAAACGATAAATCTCCGTTATTTTTAAATATTCTGTTTTCCAATTTAAGAGAGGGGTATTGTAAAATATCATCTTTACCAACGAGCAAACCACTGGATAGTTGATCATTAATCATAAATTGGGTATCCATATCTATGTAATCAAATGCATAACCATTGGCTATGATCAGATCTTCGTATCCATCAAGGTCAATATCTAAAAAATGGGTTGCCCACGACCATTCACTTGCCTCAAGGCCGCTTAAATGTGCAATTTGGGCAAATGTTTGATCGCCCCTGTTTAAATATACTGAATTTCGGTTATTCAATGGCCTGCCATATTCGTCTATTAGATTTTGCGAAGTTTGTTTTAACCTTCTTGAATGTATCTGGCTTAACATTTCTGAAACCATAAAGTCAATATTGCCATCCCTGTTTATATCCGAAAAGTCAACTCCCATGGAAGAATAACTTAGATTCGTTATCATATCATTTTCAGCCAGCTTAAACGTACCATCACCCTGATTTATCCACATCCTGTCGGGTGTCCAAAAATCATTTGCTACATAAATGTCTGGTAAACGATTGCCGGTTATATCACGAAATGTTGCGGTTAACCCCCAGTCCTGCTGAAGCCCAATTGGATTGCCATTGGGGTCAAGAAATGTCTCAAGGTGATTAACTATCTCAAATGTTCCGTCACCATTGTTAATGAAAAGTTCGTCCCTGCTTCCAAGCTCAACTCGTATCGGTTGTCCATCATTATCAAATAATTGATAATGTTGATCGAATGGCGGAATTACCTGTAATTTACCATCTATCATTTGGACCGTATTTTCCAATTCAAGCTCTTCACTGCTATATAAATTTTTTACGGATAATGGTTTATAATTTGAAATGTACACATCTAAAAAACCATCCCCATTAATATCTGCAAGCGCAATTGTATTAGAACCCTTGCTCTCCCCAAACCCACTATCTTGTTTTAAAGTAAATTTTCCGTATCCATCATTTATGTAAAGAGAATTTTTCTCTGTAAGCGATGTAACAATTAAATCGGGGAAACCATTGCCTGTTACATCTGCAAATGTAGCCCCTGTTGAATGATGTCCAGCAAGAGTTAAACCTGCATCTTCAGTTATGTCCTGAAAATGATAATTTCCAAGATTTTTATAGAGTTTATTAGATCCGTCCAGTTTTGCAAAATAGATATCTATAAGACCATCGTTGTCAATATCTGCCACAGCAACACCCGACCCATTTAAATAGTGTCTGTTTTCTGCAATTTTTGATTCAGACAGATCGTTGCTAAAATCAATGTTTGCCTTTTCATTATCTATTTTTTCAAATCCATGTTCACCAAAATAGCCCGTTTTCAATTCTGCCCACCTATAACTTTCACTTTCATTCCATGTTAAAGACGGATCGTTAGAACAGTTGCTAAAAAATAATAAAACAGAAAGAACTATAAATATTCGCTTTGCCATCAAAGTCATAATTATTCTCAGGGGTTAAGGATAATTTTCTTTGTAAATGATATGAATTACTTATAAAACGTTCATATTATTTATTTCTCTTCAATTTTTTTATATAAAAAAAGCCACCCCTGAACTCAGGGGTGGCTTGAAAACTATAGAGTTGATGATTTTTAGTTTTTAGTCACCTCGAAGAAAATATCTATAGGAGGAGCACCACAGCCACCTCTTACATTATCTGCAAGAACGAGTGTGAACTGACTGTCATCTGTTCTGTCAAGATCGGTGAAGTTTGCTTCATCCGTGCGTCCGCCAATAGCAAGTCCCGGTCCGCCACAACCTAAACCTACACCAACACCAGTGCCACTTCCTGCAAACTCTGCAGAGAAACCAAGTTCAATCGGGATTTCAATTGGTACAAGCCCTCCCCAATCATCAGCGTACGGCTCATGAGTAAAGACCCTTCCATTTAATGTATTATTCGGGTCTACAGATAGATCTGCCTCAAATACCTGCGAGAAAGCCCACCAGCCAAATACGCCAGGGTTTTGCTGCTCAAATGTGTAAGTGCCCACGAAGAGGTCTTCCGGAACAAGGAATGCAACACTTGCGCGTGCAAAGAATGGTGAACGATAAAACCCACCTGTTAAGGATGCATTCACATCCGTATTGGTGTACTCACTCCCATCTTTCATATTGAGCTTCCATCGAATATCAAAACGATCACCTACCTCTATATCTTCGGCGTTTAATTCACTACCATAAACGCTAAGAATTTGAGAAAGATTAATTTCAACCAACCCTCTGGGCAGATTTGAAACCTCATTTTTTGAAAGATTGCTTACCTGAATTGTTGCATCCTGTAACGGAACTTCTCCGAAAGGATTTTCCGCAGGATTGGTAACCCCATTTGGAAAATATCGAACGTAAAATTCGATAGACTCCGATAGATCACCATTTTGGTTATCTCCTACTTCTGCAATAAAGCTGTAAACAGCACTTTCCAGGTTCCCCCTGTCAAATCCGGCAGATTCAACAGAAATCACTCTTACGAATCCTCCTGTACTTTCCAAGGTTCCGTCCAGATCGAACGGAAGTTCAGGGTCACCACAGGATGCCAATATAGCTGATGCTATAACTATTAGTGTATATTTTATATATCTCATTTTTATATCCTTTATGGTTTAAAAGTTGAAATCTCCAAGACCCTGGTCCCAGAATGGGCCTTCACCCACTGATGATTTTTGGCTTACGTTAGAATTTCTCTCAACCATATTCGCTGGATATAGCAGAGTTCTATACCAAGTACCCGGGCTGGGTGTTCGTGTTGGTTGTATATTATCCTGCCTGTCGGGTAAACCGGTTCTTCGCATTGCATTGTATGCTTCGTAACCATTTGGCCATAGGGCAAAATAGTTCTCTTTCATTACATTTCGCAACACTTGGTTATTCGCTGCGCCGTCTACTCGGCTTTCAACAACCGCCCAATAAGAATCAACTTCGACATCTGTGATTTCAAAACCTGTGCCATCTGCAAGAGATGACCCAAAATTTGCAACAGTATTTAAGGATTGCTTAACAGCTTCTTCAAGTGCTTCTTTGGCAGCAACGGTATTGCTATTGAAACGTATTTCAGCTTCTGCAATCATAAACCAACTACCGAAAGACATAAGTATTGGCTCAATACCGGCACCTGCTAATCCGTCACCTTTTTCAACTGAAGCCCCCTGATCGGAATCAAAATTTCCTCCAACAGGATAAACACCAAACGTTGTACGAAGACCTCTGTCTGGCGGAATACCATCATTTATCAGATGGTCTCGACCCCACCAACCGTCGCCTTCTCCGTTTCCACCGGGGAAGCACCATGGATCATTACCATCAAAGTGCACGGGCGGGAACTCATTTATACAACGGTTTTCGTTAAAATCGTCGGTATCTGATGTTGATTGCCGGTAGAAATAGTACCGCATTCTTGGATCCAACTCATCTTTATCATTCAATAACATGTTCATATAACCAACCGACATGTAAGCACCTGCAAGGTCATCATAATTAGCACCATAAAGTGGATGTCTTGCATCGGGGTTTACATCACTCAATCCGTAATTAAACGTAAAGTTATGTTCAGGCTCCGAAATGATGTTCCCTGAATTAGCCAATGCAAAAAATTCAGATTGGCTATTGGTATTCAGGTATGCCTTCATTTTAATTGTATTAGCTGTCCGAACCCAAGCGGCTACTTTTTCTGCGCCTGTCAAATTTGAGAAATACAGATCGTCCGATGGAAATGCTCGTCGGTTCTCATTTTGAAGGTCTGCAATAGCCTCATCAAGCAAACTAATCGCAGCTTGATAGATACCTTGACCGTCATCCAGATTCGGATTAAAGTTTGAAGGATCTAGAGCCTCTGCAAAAGGCATATCGCCATACATGTCCACCATGGTAATCATTCCATATGCCTGTAATGTTTTAGCAATACCTGCATGGAAGAAAAGATCTCTCTCTTCAGCAGTTGGCAGCAGGTTTTGTACATCAATAAACAGGCTTGAATACGTATTTTGGTATAGGCCGTTAAAGCTTTGAGATGTATATGCGTTATTATAATTACTCCCAAACATATAGCGCATTCTGGTTAATTCTGCTCCTAAACTTGCAGATGCAGAATATACTCCTCGAGCACTTAACTGAATATTATTCAGTAAGAAGTCTGGATCAACATTTGCGGGTGATACCGCATTCGGATTATCTAATTTTCCTTCGTCTATTACATCACACTGAACTGTCAAAAACATCAACAGAACAGCACTCAATGCAAAAAGTGAATATTTAAGTATTTTCATAATATTTTCTATTTACAGTTTTGTGGATTATAAACTTACCCGAATACTTCCACCAAATCGGCGAGCAGCCGGACCGGTTAAGTAATCAAAGCCGCGAGAGTTGCCACCAATAGAGTTTACATTGGGGTCAAATCCACTATGTTCGGGAACATTAAAAGCATACATCCAAAGATTATCACCGGTAATCGATACAGATACACGGCTAAAAGGAGTAGCATCAATTAAGGCTGCCGGCAAATCGTAAGTCAGTGCTACGTTGGCCAACCTGATATGAGTCATATCATACACTCTCAGTTCATCAGGACCAAAGCCAAAGTTAGAGAAGAATACATCACTCGGGCTAATCATAACATTGTTAGCAGATCCATCCTCACTTACACCGGGAAGAATAAATGAATTATTTCTATCCACAGTATCTGTATCCTTTGTTAATCCACGAGCCATCAATGTACTGATCCATACACTAAACATATCACCACCTTCCTGGTAATCAAACTGGAATGAAAGTGATGCGTTTTTGTAACGCAAAGTGTTGATCAATGAAAGCTCGAATTCAGGATGAGGATTTCCAATTTCTCCAATTTCATCCGTAGGTATATAATCACCGTTCGAATTAATAATCGGTGTTCCTACTGCTACGTTTGAGAATCGTGAATCACCCTGTTTCAATTCGTCAGTTACACGAACAATTTTAGAGCCCAACATAGTCATAAATGGTCTGCCGGGAATGGCAAAGTTACCCCGTGTGGTAAATCCACCACCTACCTGTATTCTCTCTAGATCCTGACCAAGTTCATTTACAGTTGTCTTATAAGCAAAGAAGTTTGCTGCAACATCCCATTGAAAGTTACCTCTCAAGGGAGTTCCTCTAAGAGTCACTTCAAGACCGTCATTTTGGATCTCACCGATATTTACAAAAGTACTCGTAAAACCGGTTCCTGGATCAAGAGGTGCCTGTGTAATCAAATCTTCAGTTGTTTTTGTATAATAAGAAGCTTCTAATCCAACTCTATTATCAAAAAACCTTGCGTCGATACCAAATTCATATTCGGTATGCAACTCAGCTTTTAGGTTTGGATTACCAAGAAACGAACTGGTAGCATTTGTTGTCACTAAGTCTCCTCCAAGAGTTGAGAATGCTCTTGCATCACTTGCCAAAACATTTCTCGTACTGTAAGCACCTGGAGAACCGGCTGACGTACCTAAACCCGCAAAGAGTTTAAGGTAACTTAAGAAGTCGGAAGTGATATCCAAATGATCAGAAGCAATGTATGATAAGCTAACTGAAGGATAAAAAATACTTCTATTATCAGGCTCTAGAGTTGAGAACCAGTCATTACGTCCGGCAACATTAAGATAAATTACATCCTGATATCCAAGTGTAGCTTCAGCAAAGACACCGGCAGTTTCTCTTTCAACCAAACGCTGAAATGTATTACCATTAAAGAAGTTGGTTGATGAAGGGTTCTGAAAATTACTGTGATTAAAGAAATTAAAGATAATCATATCCCTACTTTCAATCCCTGAACGCTGCGTTTTTTCAGTTTTATATTGGGCACCAATAGTACCTGTAAGTGAGAGATCTTCCGTTAACTGATAATCATAAAGGAAATTAAAAATATTATCATAAGTAGTTCCACTAACTTCAATATTCTGTAGGAATCCAGTATTCAAATCGGTAGGATCTACACCACCGGGATTTTGGCGATATTCCTGTGTTTCATTACCTGAATCGTACCCAAGCCTGTAAATAAGGTTTAGATTTTCATTTATTTGAAAGCCGAGTTCGGTCTTACCAAAAATCCTCTTATTATTGTTCAATGTACGTACATTCTCTACAATCCATCTTGGATTTGGAATATCATTTCCACCCCTGTAATATGCAGATCCACCCGTCACAGGATTCTGAAAAGGTATATCAAGATCGATATTACGTGGTGTAAACATTACATAACCAAGAACACCGGCTGTACCACCATCTGCTGCCGGACCACTACCGCCACCAGCAGAACTAGGTGGTGACTGAACGTCTGTGAGAGACAGGTTAAATGTGGTTTGCCCAGTAAAACGCTCACTAATTTTGTACGTTGCACCTACTGAAAAAGCATCTCTCGTAAGTGTGTTATTGGGAGTAAATCCTGATTCATCAGATCTCGCATAGTTTACATTCAACCTTAAATCCTGCACACCACCACTAATGTTGAAACTAGTGTTTGATGCAAGACCGGTTTCAAAGAAAGCACCAATAGGGTCTGGTTTAGCTTCGTAACGGTACCCTACGTCTGCAAGCTCAGGGAAAGCAGCTGCAGTTGGGCCGTGATTTGTAAGCGGATGTCTAGTGAGCACTGTTCCGTCGGAATCGTATCCTCTAAAATTGCTTCCAAATATTGCGGGATCTCTTTCAGAAAATTTTGGCCCCCAGTTACTAAAGAACCATCCAAAGTTCTGGTCAAAACCACCACCGTATGTGTTTTGGTAATTTGGTCGTGATGAAATTTGAGTTGCATATACTGACTGGTCAAATGTCACCTGGAACCCGGGAGTTGTCTGTTCTCCTGTTTGAAGACCACCACCTTTTGTTGTAATAATGATTACACCATTACGTCCTTCTTCACCATAAAGTACAGCAGCACTCAATCCTTTCAGTACTGTTATATCCGCTATGTTGTTTGGATCAATATCTAGTGTTCTGTTTGGTGTTGTCTGTATACCACCACCTGTAAAAGCACCGTTTGTTCGGTTAGAGCCTCCAAAGAAAGTAACACCATCAACAATAAACAGAGGGTCGTTACTGCCTGTTAATGTACTAAAACCACGAATTGTTATATCCGTACCTGAACCGGTAAGACCACCTGAACTTTGAATACTTACACCGGGTAACTGGCCTTTTAATGCCCGTGTTATATCGGCTTCGCTTCTATTGAGAACGCTTTCAGGGTCCACACTTGAAACACCATATCCTAAAGCCCTTCGTTCACGTTGTATACCGAATGCGGTAACAACTACGTCATCAAACATGGCTACAGCCTGAGAAAGTTCAATGGACAAGTTTATATCCGAACTACCAACGCTTATTGGCGATTGATAACTGTCGTAGCCAATAAATGTTGCAACTAATGTATAATCACCGGACTGAACATTTTCTATTTCGAAAATTCCATCCAGATCAGTTGCATCACCCCGTTGTAACTCTTGTATAAAGACATTAACTCCGGGTAGTAATTCGCCTGTTTCTGCATCTGTTACTGTACCTGTTATGTTCACCTGTGCAAAAGCACTAGATGTATATAACAAGCTACCGAATAGCATAAGTAGTAACTTACATTTCATACGTACCTCGTTTATTGTTGTTTTGATTAAAAATTTCACCACAGAAACATAATTATCGATAATACTCTCATAATTATAAATTTTCGCAGTAAAGTATTTTTTTGATTAAAGAAATCTATGAAACAATTGTCAATAAAATATGATATAAATAATTCTTTATTCAATAGTTTACTCACATATCTCACAGTCATTGTGAATTTAGTACATGAATTAATAGAATTCAAACAAATTGTTAAATTAGTTTTAACAAACATTAACTAAAAGAATCTCAGTTAATTGCAATCATTTATCAATCAAAAAAAGCGGTTTTTAGTGCCTCAGTTTGAAAATTATGATTTTTAACCATTAGACAAGTTGATGGTTAAAACCTTATTTTAATGGATAATTACTCTCGGAATGGTAGTGGGTAATCGAGTCAACACCTCATAATTGAGATTATTTGTCATCTCTCCGAAAGAAGCCAGTGTAATTTCATCCTCTTTTTGTCGGCCGATAATAACCACTTCATCACCTTTTGATACTCCTTCAATATGTGAAACATTGATGGTGATCATATTCATATTCACCAACCCGACTACGCCGCAACGTACCCCATCAACTAATACAAATCCCGTATTGGTTAAATTTCTGCCGAAACCATGGGTATATCCAATCGGAACAGTAGCAATCGTCATATCCTTCCCTGCCAGATATACATTGCCATAACCGATAAAATCTCCCGCTTTAATCTGTTTCACACTCATGATTTCACTTTTCCAGGTGAGCACTCTCTTTAGTGGATCATCTGCACCCTCAGCATTCACTGATTTAATGTGATGCATATACGTTTCACGACTCGGCCAGAATCCATATTGAGCTATCCCTATTCGTACCATATCATAGTGTTTATCTGGATGAGTCAGGAATGCCGCTGAACTGGATGCATGAATTTTCGGTTTAAAACCAAGTATTTTTGTAGCCAACTCTATCGCTTTTTTCAGTTGTTTATCCTGCTCCTGAATGCGATAGTAATTTGCTATCGACTCAGCGCCGGCATAGTGAGTACAAAGCCCCTCAATCGTAACAAATTCTGATTCATTTTTTAAAATTTGAAACAGCTCTGTCCATCGATTCTCTTCAAATCCTGTACGATTCATGCCGGTCTCTATTTGCAGATGTATCAATGCTTTTTTTTGATATTTTTTTGCTGCTGAGATTGTTGCTTGCAACCGGCTCTCATCAAACAGATAAAATTCCACATCATTTTCAATCGCCCAATCCAGTTCATCATTTCGGATCATTCCCATGATCATAATTTTAGTCTGAGGGTTTTTTCGATGTTGAATCGCTATCTCCGCTTCATTCGCACTGAAAACGGAAAAATGATCGATTCCCGCCTCTTCTGCCAGTGGTAAATAGGTGGAGATGCCATGCCCGTATGCATTGCCTTTAATTACGGATGATATTTTGAGCCCCTTTTTGCCTCTGCTTTTTAGAAACTGAATATTTTTTTGGAGTGCTTTTCGATCCAGTACAATATGAGATGGTTTCAGGAAAATAGATTTCATAACGTTTTTGTATTGATAAAGTCGTTGTTTTGTCAAAGCCCCCAACAAATATAAAAGCTATGGTTGAGAATAATATTCTACAATCGATTTGAATAGAACCACCCCTGTAGGAAGTAGCGAATCATTAAAATTATACTGCTCAGAATGCAGTGGCGCTGAATTTTTTCCTGCCCCCAAGCCAAACATTGTGATTGGAAATTTGGAACCAAAACGGCCAAAATCTTCACTCCAGGGAAACGGACTCTCCAATTCTTCAAATATAATATCCACTTGTTTGGCAACACTTTTTACAATTTCACACCCTTCCTTATTGTTGATAGTGGCTGTAAAGGGTTCTACCCTTTGAGTGGAAATTTTTCCGGCAAATGCATCCGCTTCTATTTTCACAATATCCTCAACCCAATTGAGACACTCATTTAATGCATCATCGGTTTCGGATCGAAATGTGATTCCAATAGTAGCCTCACCCGGACTCATTCCAAAAGCTCTCTCTCCCATCTTGATAAATGTAACCGCATATTTGCTGTTCGAGTGTTTTTTTGAAATATCTTTAAACTCTTCACTTATTTTCTCGATTAACCCGGCTATTATATTGGAAGGATTTATTCCCTGCTCCGGGTAAGCTGCATGACTACTTTTCCCCTTCATTGATATCTCAACGCCTACCGAAGCCAATGCAAATGACTGACTCCTTATATATATTCTGTTTTCTTCAAAACCAGGCAGATTGTGTAGTGCATATCCGTGATCAATCTTTAACTTTTCAAATCGTTGATCTTCCAGCACTCGTTGAGCCCCTTGTCCTGTCTCCTCAGCCGGCTGAAACAGAAGAATTACACGAATATGTTCCGGTCGTTTTTTATGCAGTTCTCCGGCAAGTCCGATCAAAATTGCCATATGGCCATCATGACCACAAGCGTGCATTTTGCCCTCGTTTTCCGATTGATGATCACTGTTTGTAGATTCTACGATTGGCAAACCGTCCAATTCTGCCCTGAAAAGAATCGTTTTAATCGGTTTTTCATCTGGCGGACCGAAGATTGCGATAACGCCATCTCCACCCACGTTCTTGATGATCCGGTCAGGCTTATATCTTTCCAGTTCCCTGATTATCATCAGTGCTGTATCAGACTCTTCACCCGAGAGCTCCGGCTTGCTGTGAAGCTTTCTTCGAAATGTGATGAGTGATTCCACCTTTTGATCTAAACCTATCATGTTTTCTATTCCCGGCCCTTATTAGTTCATAGCCCACGCTGTTTAACTGCAATTTTTTGAGGTTTAAGTTTCCTCTTTGCTTTTCCCCTTTTGCAACTGCGAAAGATCCAAAAGCTACTCATAGTTCAATAAATACTACCCAATATCATTCTTGGATCCGGATAAACTTTTGAAGCCTCTTCAACCTCATCTTCGGCAACCACTCCGGGCATGTCTGCTTCTCCCGGATCTTTCATACTGATTTGATAGTGTAAATGAGGAGGCCAATTACCATTTTCATCCGAATTTCCTAGCCAGCCAATAAGTTCACCTGCCTCCACTGTTGCTTCCAATTCATTCCGTTCCAAAGATTTTTTTGACAAATGTCCATACAATGCAAACATATCACCACCATTCAATGAATGTTTTATCACAATCGTGGCACCATAATTTCCATCTTCACCGTGATACGCTTTATAAGCAATTTTACCCGGTAGAGGTGAGAATACCGGTTCTCCCTGCTTCGCCCAGATATCGACCCCCATATGAACGTTACGGCGATTGCCATATTGAGGTGCCAGATACATACCGGCTCTTTTTTCAAGATAACCGCCTACACCCCAGCCACCGGCACGTATAAATTCAGTCATTTTTTCCGGGTTATAGTCTAGACTGAAATCAAATATCTTGTAATCTGCGGGCAGCTTCATGAGAGGGTGCAGAGATTTTGCATCGATTAATCCTGTAGAACCCTTCATCTTTTTCATTTTTATTCTTCTACTTTCTTCTCAATATAGTAGGAACTCATCAATCCTAACGCCCCCATATACTTCAGTTTAAACCGGACCATATCTCCTACTTTTAATCCATCCGGATTACTGCCAACATCCAGAATCAACATATCTGAACTGGCATCGGTGATGTGGATATGATCATCAACGGGTATCAGATAGTTTGGCTGAATATCCAATACACCAATATCCACAATCGCTCTGTAGGATGTTTTACCATAATCATCATCCGGAATCACAGATTTTTTTCCCTGCGGGTTGGTTCCCAATTCGCCCATAGGCACAACCGGTTTTTCAGAGAGTTCGATGATCTGTGTATAGAATTCCAATACCCGGTCACTCATCCCTTCAATCACTCCATCTGTAAAGAGATTTTTTCCGAAAAAGAGAGCTTCACCCACCCTAAAGTGGTTAACTCCGTGTGGAAGAAGGTTTCTGAGTAACAGTGGGATCGTCACCGTTGTGCCTCCTGAAACGAGTGGTATATCTCTTTTGAAACGCAGTTCAATAATCTGTTTATAGAGAACCAGCTGAATCAGCTTATCTGCATCGGGCATCACGCCATGAAGGCAATTTAGATTGGTACCTAAACCGACCACTCTGATGCCCGGCAGACGAAATACTTTTTCATAGAAATGAATCAAATCCTCTCTCATCACCCCTTCCCGAAGATCTCCCATCTCAATCATGATGATCACTTTGTGCAGTTTATTCTGCTTTTGTGCTTCATCAGAAAGAGCATTCATCGTTGACAGTTCTGTATTTAAACTGATGTCTGCATATTTTACAATTTCAGGCAGGATATTTAACGGAGGCGGTTTGATGTAGATGGTAACCGTTTCCGGTGACATCTCCTTGATTACCCTCAAGTTACTGATTCGAGAATCGTGCACTTCACCTATACCTAAATCAATTACCTCCTTCAGATAATCACGGTTTCCACAAACCAGTTTGGTTGTGATACCCCACTTTATACCTCTCTCCTTGAATAACCGGTCCAGAAATTCAAAATTATGTTGAAGCTCCTTTTTATATAGTTTTACGTATGCCATTTTTTTCGGGAAACAGGGAACAAGTTGTTTTGTGAAGTTTTTAGTTTTAAGTGTTGAGTTTTGAGTTTTGAGTTTTGAGTTTTGAGTGTTGAGTTTTGAGTTACAGGATACTTGTTTGGGTACACATTTATGCCATTCCACATCTCACATCTCACGTTTCACATCTCACGTTTCACGTTTCACGTCTCACATCTCACATCTCACTTCTTCAGCCTCATTTCCAGATATTTATTGGTAAATCCAAACTTCTCATATAAAAACTTTGCCGGATTATCCGGTTCAACATGCAGGGCAATATCCCCGTCTGTTTTTTGTATTACTCTTTTCATCAGTTCTTTGCCGACCCCTTGGCCTCTTGTTGAGGGGTCTACGGCGATATATACAAGTATGTGATCAGGTATATATCCACCCATATTCGTATCATTAATAATAACAACTCCAACAATCTGATTCTGTTTATGAGCTATTTCAACAAATCCATTTTGACCTTCTGAATCGCCATAGGCATAGGCTATACATTTCAAGATGTCATTTTTTTCGTCACCATACTGTTCAAGAGATTTTTTTAGAAAATCTGCTATCTCTTCTCTCGAAAAGGTCGGTTTTTTGTCTTGATGGTCCGTCTCTATCGTCGTGTAGGATATATTCATCCTTCGATTATTCTTTTGTTTGAGTTAACAAGCTTACAGTTATGAATGCAATTGCCGAAGCAGTAATTCCAAATAAATTTGCATCCAGTCCGTAAGGTAACTCTATTAATAGATAGCGTAAAGTTAATGTTGTACAACCTCCGACGATCATTGCGGTCATAGCGCCGGCTGCATTGCTTTTACTCCAAAAGAGGGCTCCGATAACCGGAACAAACAATCCCGACACCATAAATGCATAAGAATCAAGCATCAAGTCCAATACATTGGTCATATTGGCCGCCAAAATAATGGCCAATACACCGATGATGAGGGTCACAAACTGAGAAATTCGCACAAATCGTTTACTGTCGGGATCAAAAGGGGTAAATCTGCCGATGATGTCCGTCACTACATTTCCGGACGATGCCATCAAACAACTGTCTGCTGTAGAGAGAATAGCTGAAAAATAGGCAGCCATCATCACACCTAAAAACCCAACCGGTAGCACGGTTCTCAATAGCATTGGGAGTCCGGTTTCCGGATCCGTTTCGGCAATATCGGGTGCTCCCAAATAGGCAAACATTCCTTGCTCTGCGGCCACCCGGGCAAACAATCCTAATGCCACACCTAAAAAAGCCATAATGGGCCATTCAAAAATACCGGCCAGGTACCACGCTTTTTTGGCTGTTTTTTCGTCATGGCAAGCATAGATACGCTGATAGAGAGTCATGCCGACGAACCATATTGGGATGATGGTTACAGCCCAATAAACCAGCTCTTGCCAGCTCACATTGGTGAGTGACAGCATTTCAGGTGCAACGGTAGACCGGATGGCTTCCATTCCCCCAATTTCGATGTAGGCAATTGGGATGCCAACGAAAATGAGTCCGGACATTAGCAGAATCCATTGAACCGTATCTGTGTATATGACAGCCTTCAGGCCACCCAATACGGTGTAGATGATGGCAACGGCCCCCATTAGGTAGAGAGCAGAGTTGAGATCCAGGCCAACAAACGTACCACTTGCTAATTTGGCCCCGGCCAGCATCTGAGAGCTGGTAAATCCGGCATAACCAATCGCAGAAATCAATGCGGCTACAAATGCGACATTTGCGCTGTAGTAGTGCTCAAAAATTTGAGGGAATGTATAGGCTTTGTCAAATGCGCGGTTTCCCTTCACTTTTGGTATCAGTAGTACAGCTGCCAGCCATGCGCCTAAAAGTCCGGTGAAAAGCATCCAGGAACCGGAGAGTCCCATTACAAAACCGAGGCCTCCCAAACCGATTGAAAAGCCACCACCCACGTCGGTTGCAACGACTGAGAGTCCGACGTGATAGCTTTTCATTTTACGGCCACCTACATAGTAGTCATCCCCACTTTCATTTTTCCGAAAAAAGAAAATACCAAAAGCAAAAAGGGCCAAAATGTAGACGATAATAATGGAGAAATCAACAGGATGCATAAAAGGTTTTCTTTTAAAAAAAAGACAGGGTAGTAACTATGGATTAATTTACTTCAAATCAAGTTTCTTTCAGTAGTTAGATGGTTTATTTGGCTTTTAAATAATAGATTTAAAGAACTGAAAGATGGTTTTAATTTCTATTTTTTATGTTTTATGAAATTCGCTAATTATATTCATCTAGCATTTTGGAGTGCTAAAATGAATGTTATTCTTTATCAATAGCTTAAATTAAAATCCAAACACTATGGGGAGTGCAAATGCAAGGTCTGAATTATATTTAAGATGGAGGCCTCTTACCACTGATTATCTCCTAACTAAATTCAAACTAACAGATTCAAAAATCCTGATTTATTTGACAGGTTGGTTTATGATTGTATTGGGTGGATTTTATCTGTCTGCGTTGATTACTCAGAATAATTGGTTGGCCGTATCCATTGGAAGCATACAGTTAACAGAGCTATTTATTTTTAATCCGGTACTCATCCTGGGAATACTGCTCCTCTATTGGTTTGGGTTTGAGTGGGGTTTTTTGCCGGTCTATTTAAATGCATTTGTCGTCGCCTATTTATCTGGGATCCCGGTACTTTGGTCTACATTAATTGGTCTCTCCTTTGTATTGGGAATGGGGTTCTATGCGCTTGCTTACCACTGTATCCGAATAGATTACAATCTTCGCAATCTTAAAAGTATTGCATTTTTTATCGTGGTAACTTTTTTGGCATCCTTTGCGAGCTCCATGGGATCCTTTATTTGGGGATTTTTCCATGAACTGACTGCACAGCAGACCCTTGTCATATGGAAAAGTTGGTGGACCGGTATTTTCTTTCAGAAACTTTTGATAGGCGGTGCTTTTATTTATTTCCTCTCACCCGCTGTAGAGCGTTTTAAAGATTCAGTTTTCACTCTTCCACCGGAAAAAAAAGTCTCCATTAAATGGATTTATGGATCCGTTATTACGGTTGCAATTGTGTTGGGGATTTTTATTTTTTCCGGGTATACACTGGGACGGTTGAATATTCTTGATATCGTCAGAAATTATGAAATTATCCCTGCTGTTGAGTTATTAGGATCGATAGAAGCATTTGAAATTATAGTTTGGACGTCATTAGGACTTATCATCGTAACCGCTTCAACAGCCATTTATCTTCTAAATAACTGGAATAGTTCACTTCAGAAGAAAGTAGATGATCGTACTCGAGAATTGCAAAAGAGTCAGAAAAGTTTAAAACAATCCCTCTCTGAAAAAGATGTACTGTTCAAGGAGATACAGCATCGGGTAAAAAATAACTTGGCGCAAGTTCATGGGTTGCTCGAGCTACAAGAAATCATGAGTGATAACAAAGAGTTGGCTGAGTTATTGAAAATCTCTCAATCCAGGATCAGTACGATGTCGCTAGCCCATGATGCCCTATACAATACACCTGATTTTTCAAATATCAGTCTCAAAGATTACTTAGAAAACATTGCAACAGCTACTCATAAATCCTTTCTGGATGTTGAAAAAAATATTCAACTCCGATATAAGATGGAAGATATGAGAATTGATATGTCAAAGGCTATACCCTTTGGATTGATGGTCAGTGAAATCTTGATTAATGCTCATAAACATGCTTTTAATAAGCGAAGTGAAGGTGAGATTTCCATTATTACTGAAATTAGCAAGGATTCAATTACGCTCAATATACGTGATAACGGGGCAGGCATTTCTAAAGAGAAATATGTTAAAAAGAGCTCATCACTTGGGATGGTATTGGTCAGGAATTTTACGGATCAGCTGAATGCAACCATGAAAATTGATACCGGCAAATCCGGGACTTCTTTTCATTTTGAGATTCCTATGAAGTCGATAGAGTCTTAGGATAATTAGGCGTATTCCATAACAATCGCAGTCCATTCAATACTACAATCAGAGTACTGCCTTCATGACCGACTACGCCGAGAGTTAGCGGGAGATCTACGAGAAAAACGCTGATAAGTAGCAATACAATTACTGCCATGCTGATCGTAATGTTTTGCCAAACCACTTTTTTAGCTTTTCTGGTAAGTGAAATGAGATAGGGCAATTTGGTAAGGTCATCCCCCATTAATACAATATCTGCTGTTTCCAGGGCCACATCTGTGCCGGCAGCACCCATAGCGATTCCCAAATCACTAATTGCCAGTGCAGGAGCGTCATTCACGCCGTCACCAACCATCGCCACTGTACCATTTTGTTTAAGCTTCATGATGGCCTCCACTTTCTCTTCAGGTAATAACTCAGCAAAAATTTCATCCAGGCCTAGTGATTCTGCGATCGTATTTGCCACACCTTCATTATCTCCAGTGAGCATCACCATTTTTTTGATACCTAGTTTTCGGAGATCCCGGATCGTATCAACAGCTGCCGGACGAAGTTGATCTGCCAGCGCAATCAGGCCAATTGGTTGATGATCACGTACTACAAAAACCACCGTCTTCCCTTCCTTCCTGAGTAATTTTTCTTGCTCAAGAAACGCTGAATTCCACTCTGAGAACCCATCTTCATACATTTTCAGATTGCCAACTGAAACCATTGAACCATTCAGTTGTGCAGATACACCTTTACCGGGATCAGCGGTCATATTATCAGTTTTATCAGGAGTTACTTCAAGTTCGGTTGCTTTTTTCAAAATGGCTGCTGCCAAATGATGTTCTGAATGAAGTTCACAACCGGCTGCGATTCCGAGCATGGTTTTAATGTCATTTGATTGGTTTGATAAGGATTGGGTCTCTTCATTCCAGCCCCAAAGATCTGTTACTTCCGGTTGTCCATTCGTTAGCGTACCGGTCTTATCAAATGCAATGGTATCGATTTTAACGGTTTGTTCAACATAAACACCGCCTTTGAACAAAATCCCACTCTTTGCTCCATTTGCAATTGCTGAGATGATTGATGCCGGAGTGCTGATAATAAGAGCGCAAGGAGAGGCTACAACCAGAACAGTCATGGCACGGTAGAAAGTGGGATCAAAATCATGCCCAAGGAGTAGCCAGGGAATGAAAATCAGGCCGATCACCGCAATCACCACACTTATAGCGTACCGTGGTTCAAACGAATCCAGAAACCGTTGTGTTGTAGCCCTGTTCTTCTGTGCCTCTTCCACCATCTCAATGATTTTGGAAACGGTGGTATCCTTCGATTTTTTGGTAACTTCGATCTCAACTACGCCATTTTCATTTAGAGTGGCTGCAAAAACTATATCTCCCTGAGCTTTAAATACCGGTACACTTTCTCCGGTAATAGCAGCCTGATCTACCGTGGTTTCTCCTTTTTTGATCCGGCCATCGATGGGGATATGTTCACCCGGTTTTACTACTATTATATCACCAATGATTAGATCATCAATTGAGACCGTCTCTTCACTGCCGTCCTGATAAATCCTGTGAGCCTGTAATGGACGTAGCTTTAACAGAGAGTGAATCGCGTTTCGGCTTTTATCCAGTGCATAGTGTTCCAGTGCGCCACTGAGAGAAAACAGGAAGAGGAGGATGGCTCCCTCTATCCACTGCCCCAATGCGGCCGCACCTATGGCCGCACTGATCATCAAAAAATGAATATCGATCTTAAACTTTCTTAACTGCTTTAGGGTATCAATGAAACCGATATATCCGCCGCTGATGTAGGATAAAATATAGAAAAAGATCGAAATCGAAGCCGGTAGAAGTGGTGTATAGTCAGCAACAGCACCTAAGGCCAGGAAAATGGCGCATGCAATGGTCAGTTTAATTTCGGTAGGGTTGTTAGAGTGACTGTGCCCCATCTGCGTCGACTATTTTTGATGTAATGTTAAGTCATGATTAATATATCATATTACGAAAATTTGGGTAATATTTTAGATAATACCACTTCCTGCAACTTGAGTAGCAATGGCGATACAAACAAAAAAAAAGCCTTGCAAGTCAGTAACTTACAAGGCTTAAAGTGGCGGGGGTAGGATTCGAACCTACGACCTTCGGGTTATGAGCCCGACGAGCTACCAGCTGCTCCACCCCGCGATATGAATTTCCTTCAACGTTTTTTTAATCCCACATCCGGATCCATTGAAGACTTTAAATATAAGGTTTATCACATATCAAAATCAATCCAATAAATAGATATTATCTTTCCAACTAAATAAACCTCAACTTCAATACAGTAATTCGTATTTTCACACCCTACACATCAAATTACGAATATTTCATCAGTCAAAAGCATGATATCCAGCAAAGAAGCGATCCAACTTGAAGATAAATATGGAGCTCACAATTACCATCCTCTGCCGGTGGTTCTTGCTAAAGGGAAAGGTGTCCATGTTTGGGATCCGGAAGGTAACAGATACTACGATTTTCTCTCTGCTTATTCTGCCGTAAACCAGGGGCACTGCCACCCACATATTATCAACGCTTTGAATAAGCAGAGCGAGACACTCACTCTGACATCCCGCGCTTTTTATAACAATGTACTGGGTGAATTTGAGCAGAAACTAACCCAACTGTTCGGATATGACAAGGTACTTCCCATGAACACCGGGGCCGAAGCTGTAGAAACGGCTATCAAAATCTCCAGAAAATGGGGGTATCAGGTAAAAGGCATTCCTGAAAATCAAGCCAAGATTATTGTATGTGAAAATAATTTCCACGGCCGAACAACCACAATCATCTCTTTTTCAGACAGCCCGAATGCGAAAGATTTTTTTGGGCCGTATACCCCGGGATTTAAATCCATCAAATATGGCGATGCAGAGGAGCTCGAAGAAGCACTGAAGGATGAAAATGTTGCTGCTTTTTTAGTAGAACCCATTCAGGGAGAAGCCGGTGTTTTTCTGCCTGATGAAGGATATATAAAAGCGGCTTCAGCGCTCTGCAAAGAAAATAACGTTCTTTTTATTTGTGATGAAATTCAGACCGGCATTGCCAGAACAGGCAGCCTTTTGGCCGTCTGTGGTAACTGTACATGCAGCAATGAGTGTGAGCGTCAACCCGAACACTATGTGCGACCGGATATGATTATTCTTGGGAAAGCACTTTCCGGTGGGGTTTACCCGGTATCTGCAATACTTACAGATCACTCCGTGATGGACGTTATTCAGCCGGGACAACATGGTTCTACCTTCGGTGGCAACCCGTTGGGATGTAAAGTAGCATTGGCATCTCTGGAAGTGGTTGAAAATGAAAATCTGATTCAAAATGCGCGCAAACTGGGTAAGATATTTCGAAATGAGATGAACAAATTAAAGGAGGAGTGTTCTCTGATTGTAAGTGTTAGAGGTAAAGGACTTTTGAATGCTGTAGTCATCGATGATGACCCTTCCGGCGATACAGCCTGGAACCTCTGTATAAATCTAAAAAATAATGGATTGCTCGCTAAACCGACTCACGGAAATATCATCCGGTTTGCACCGCCTTTGGTCATGACAGAAGAGCAATTGCTGGAGTGTGTAGCCATTATAAGCAAAACCTTTAAAGAGTATCAGAAATGAGTGAATGATTTTCATTATTTCACTTACATATAGAGTAACAATATCTTGCCATTGGGTAAGTTAGTTTCTTATCCTTCATAAAGAAAGCAGATCAAAAACGGAATAATAATCTACCGCATGTCTAAACCTATTTCTCCAAATAACGTTCGTCAAACTCTTCAAAAACATCTCATTACGGACGGACTCGATATGGTCCTGGACTTAAAAAAAAGTAAAGGCCTCTACCTTCACGATTCGGCTCATAATATTAAATACCTCGATTTTTTCACCTTTTTTGCATCAAATCCTTTGGGGATGAACCATGATCGTCTGGCCGGAGATCCAGAATTTGTTGCAAAACTCGGACAGGTTGCCATCAATAAACCCTCCAATTCAGATGTGTATACTGAGGAGATGGCGGAATTTTTAGAGACATTTTCTCGTGTGGGTATTCCTGATTATCTGCCTCACACTTTTTTTGTTGCCGGAGGTGCCCTTGCAGTCTCGAATGCTCTGAAGGTCGCTTTTGACTGGAAGGTTCAAAAGAATTTCAAGAAGGGGTATCGAACCGAAAAGGGACACAAAGTATTGCATCTGGATAAAGCATTTCATGGACGTAGCGGGTATACACTGTCGCTGACCAATACGGTACCCAATAAAACTAAATATTTTCCAAAGTTTGATTGGCCCAGGATTCACAATCCGGCGATTCAGTTTCCTTTGAATGATGAGAATACTCAAAAAGTGGCCTTAGAAGAGGAGCAGGCTATTGCACAGGCACGTCAATATTTTGAGACCTACAGAGATGATATTGCCTGCATTATCCTGGAACCGATTCAGGGTGAGGGTGGGGATAATCACTTCAGAAAGGAGTTTCATCAGGCGCTAAAAGATCTGACGATGGAGTTTGATGCTCTTTTTATATACGATGAAGTTCAAACCGGCGTGGGTCTAACCGGGAAATTTTGGGCGCATGAGTATTATGTGGAACCGGATATCATCGCATTCGGGAAAAAAGCACAGGTTTGTGGAATACTTGCCGGAAAAAAAGTGGATGAAATAGAGACCAACTGCTTTAATGTCTCTTCACGGATTAACTCAACATGGGGCGGTAATCTGGTGGACATGGTTCGGTTTCAGCGAATACTTGAAGTCATTGAAGAGGATGATTTGATTGCAAACGTTAATCGGGTTGGTGATTATCTGCAGAGTCAGCTTAAAGTACTTGCCGATGAAGAGGAGTTTATATCAAACCCTCGGGGTTTGGGACTCTTTTGTGCAATCGACCTGCCCAACTCCCATGCACGTGATGAACTTCGAAAAGAGTGCGTAAAAAACCACTTGATGATCTTAGGTTGCGGAACCAAAAGCATTCGATTCAGGCCGCCACTCACCACCCAAATAGAACATATTGATGAAGGACTTGAGATCCTGAAACGTAGCTATAAAACAGCTGTCGAGAAGTGTCCGATGGTTTGAGACAACGACCGATCAATTTTTCTTTGATTTAATCTGTTTTGTGTATAAATTTTACTATTTATACACATTAAAGATACTTACTATGAGAACAAATATAGTTATTGATGACGAGTTAATGGATGAAGCTTTGAAAGTCAGCCGTTTAAAAACCAAGAAGGATGCAGTTGAGGAGGGCTTGCGTTTATTGGTACAACGTAAAAAACAAGAAAACATCAAAAAGTTGCGAGGTAAACTCCAATGGCAAGGTGATCTTGAACAACTTAGAACTGACGTTTAATGATCCTTGTTGACACCAGCGTTTGGATCGACTATTTCAATGGGACACAGTCCTGGCAAGTCGAATTTTTTGATTCAATACTTTCTGAAGAATCGGTTTTAGTAGGAGATATTATTCTTGCCGAAATATTACAGGGTTTTGACAGTGACTCTGACTATAAGAAAGCTAAAGAAGCCCTGGCCCCTTTAGAGTGCATTGATTTAGGAGGTAAGAAATTAGCGATAAAAACAGCCTCCAATTTCAGATTTTTAAGGTCAAAGGGAGTTACTATACGTAAAACGGTAGACATGCTTATTGGAACATGGTGTATAGAAACTGAAATAGAATTATTACATAATGACAAGGATTTTGATCGAATAGCTCTCCATTTACCATTGAAAGTCATCAAAAATTAATTAAGGGCGTGGGTGTCGCTACACTCCGGCTTTTCCCTTTTCCCTTTTCCCTTTTCCCTTTTCCCTTTTCCCTTTTCCCTTTTCCCTTTTCCCTAAAAGAGCTTGTTATTAAAAAAAATAATCCATTTCTTACTAAAAATAACAAGTCACAAACAAGTTACGAATAAACTATGTCTTACATCAACCTGAACAATCAACTACCCGGAATTGTTGGTCTCATGACCTACAGACCGGAAACAGCCAAACCTCTCAATGAACTTGCAGAAACTCTATTAAGAGGCCCTTCAACTTTAACATCAGCTGAGAGAGAGATGATTGCCTCATACGTCTCTTATCAAAATGAGTGTCATTTTTGTCATTCATCTCACGGTGCAGCCGCTGCACATCACATCGATGGCAATCTGGATCTGTTGGATGATATCAAAGCAGGATTCAAAAAAACGGACCTGTCCGATAAAATGAGATCACTTCTTAACATCGCCAAAAAAGTGCAAATTTTAGGGAATAGAGTTACTAAAGAAGACGTAGAAGCCGCAAAAAAAGAAGGGGCAACCGACCTTGAAATCCACGATACCGTTTTAATTACAGCCGCATTCTGCATGTATAACCGTTATGTGGATGGACTCGGAACATGGGCGCCGGAAAATAAGGAAGATTATGACGAAACCGGACGTAGACTTGCCCATGAAGGATATGGACACTCCATTCCAAATCCATAACCCTGATCGGCCTAAGAATTGGGATAGTCATTTCACAATTCAAATAAGGAGTGCTCCATCTTTCTGAAGAAGAGCACTCCGTACCAACTTGTAACCCAACTTTTATACCCCAGAGCTTCGAATAGTCATCTAGACCACCATATCATCACTCAACACTCAAAACTACACCATTTGATGTGACTCAGGCTGAATAACGATCTCGTTCAACACCGATTGTCCAGGTTGGGATGCCGCGTAATAGACCGCTTTTGCAACCTCGGCGGGTGTGAGCATTTTTTCTTTCTGTACTCGCATGTCCACTTTTGGATTCTCCCAAAAATCGGTATTTACACCCCCCAGATAGAGAAGCGAAAATGAAATCCCGGACCGTTTATTCTCTTCAACCAGTGCTTTTGTAAAACCAGTTACTGCAAATTTGGATGCTGAATAAACAGATGTATTCCTCATGACACTCTTCCCCAATATCCCCGGAAACATAACAATTCTGCCTTTTTTAGCCGTTGTCATATATCGGACAACCGTCTGAGTCACTAAAAATGTACCATACACATTTACATCAAACAGCTCTTTTGCATCATCGGGTTTAATATCCAACAAAGGCTGGATCAATCCGGTACCAAATGCATTCACTAATACATCAATCTCTCCTAAATTATCATGCACCTCTCGTACCATATCAGAGACGGAACCCAGATCCGTAACGTCAACCTTAATGACATACGCATCTCCCCCATTTTCATTGATACTTTTCGCTATTCCTTCAGCTTTGGATTTATCTCTGGCTGCTAACACGACTTTTGCACCGGCTTTCGAAAAAAGCTCAGCACAAGCCTGCCCTATTCCTCCTGATCCGCCGACGATCAATACTATCTGATTTTTCATCTTATTTCATTGGTTTGATATTCAGCTATTAAAATCAGATGGCTGACTAAAACGTTCATTTTTCTTTTTCAATTTGAAATTCAAATTGACCCGCCAAAACCAGTCTCTTGTTTTATTTAATTAAAAATTGTACTGTACCAAAACTTTTAAAAATTCACATAATCAACTCTAAGACAACGGGATAGACCAATGAAGATTCTAAAATGGATAGGAATGGCAGTTGGAGTATTACTTTTGATATTGGCTATAACAGCCACAGTACTTTTTTTAATTAGCAAACAGCACGAAAATAAAATTTACGAAATCGATGTTGATCCAATCAATTATCAATTTGATGATGAAGCTGAAATGTTATCGTGGGGACAACATGTAGCTACCGTACGAGGTTGTGTTGAGTGTCATGGCAGCAATTTGGGAGGGGATATTTTTTTAGAGGATCCAATTGTAGGGGTTCTTGTAGCAACAAACATGACAACTGGTACAGGAGGTATTGGCAGCGATTATAGTGATGAGGATCTGGTAAGATCTATTCGTCATGGCGTACGAAAAGATGGTAAATCGGTTATTTTTATGCCATCTCACGAATATAATGTTATCGACTCCAAAGATATGGCTGCTTTAATTGGCTACATTCGAAGCATGGGACCGATAGATAGCAGCCATCTTCCTGAAACGAATATAGGATTCCCATTTCGACTCATGTATACTCTTTCCGGCGGAGAAATTCACTTATTTCCTGCTAATATCATAGATCACTCACTCCCAATTCCCGAACCGGTAGAGAACCGATCTCCAATTGAATTGGGTTCCTATCTGGCTACCACATGCATCGGTTGTCATGGTGGTAATTACGGGGGCGGGAAAATTCCTGGAGTTCCCCCAAATTGGCCCGATGCTTCAAATATTACAATGGGAGGTAATCTTGCAAATTATTCATCTGATCAAGATTTTATAAAAACGATGAGAGAAGGTGTAACTCCGCTCGGAGTAGAGATGAATCCTGAATTTATGCCCTGGAAGGTATTCGGAAGCATGACAGATGAAGAGTTATCCGGATTGTTCGTTTATTTGCAATCACTGCCCCCAGTAGAAACGGGAAGCCGGTAATCTGTAATCAGATCTCCGGTATTAGAATAATGACAGATATAAAGATTCATACTCTTTTTGTCTGTCACCATTCTCTCTATCAATAACGTAGGTGAACAATGATAAAATCATAATCCTACAGTAGCTTTACCAAATAGATCTACTAAATTAAGGCTTCATTGCATCCGGAATAGCACGCTCATAGGGAGTCTTTAAATTTTCGATTTCCAAATGGATCTCTGAATCAATCAACAGCTCACTCCCGCCCACAACTCCTATTGTCTGAAACGGCATGTTTTTTTCTTTCAATACCTTTTCAAATTCCTTACTCTTTTCAAGGTTTACCGTGACTACCACACCCGATTGTGCTTCACTATAGAGCGTTTCATGATACGACTCTATCTCAAGACCTTTCACTGATAGTGCTGCACCAAACCCTGAAAATATCGCCATCTCAGCCAGAGTCACGGCCAATCCACCATCCGAAACATCATGAGCAGCAGATACCATCTGTGATTGAATTAATGAAAGCAAGAGATCCTGGAGTTTAACCTCAAAATCGAGATCGATATCCGGTGCATCACCGGTAGTAAGTCCATGGATTGTTTTCAGATATTCTGATCCACCCAATCCGATCCGATCCGCTCCCAGATAGTAGATCACATCTCCATCCTCTTTAAACCCGGGAGTCATCGTGTGTTTTTCTACATCTTCAACAATACCCAGCATTCCAATGACCGGTGTCGGAAAGATGGCTCCTTTTGGATTTTCATTGTACAAACTCACATTCCCCCCTGTTACCGGTGTATTCAAAGCCCGGCATGCATCTCCCATTCCGCCTAATGCTTCTTTGAATGTCCAGTAAACTTCCGGTTTGTAGGGGTTTCCAAAATTGAGGCAATTGGTGATGGCAACCGGCCTTCCCCCACTGCAAACCACATTTCGAGCCGATTCAGCGACAGCGATTTGCCCCCCTTTTCTCGGGTTGAGATAGACATATCGTCCATTACAATCGGTTTTTACCGCCAATCCTTTATTTGTCCCTTTGATACGAATCACACCTGAATTTGAGGCGCCCGGACCATTAACCGTATTGGTCCGAACCATCGTATCGTACTGCTCATATACCCATCGTTTGGATGCTATATTGGGCGCTTTCAATAGTTCTGTCAAAATTTCATTGTGGTTTTCCGGATGTTTTATAGTGGTTATATCAAAACCTTGTACCTCATCCAAATAGCCGGGTCTTACTGCATCTCTTACATACTGAGGAGCTCCCCCTCCCAACACAAGCGAATCAGCAGGAATTTCAGCTTTTATCTCCCCCTCTTTCCAGTAGGTTACTTTGTCACCTTCCACCACTTCACCAATCACAACAGCATTCAGATCCCACTTCTCATACAGATCAATAATCTCCTTTTCTCTCCCTTTTTCTGCTACAATCAGCATCCGCTCCTGACTCTCACTGAGCAATAGCTCATAAGCCGTCATTCCCTCTTCACGCATCGGCACCTTGTCCAGATCGATCCTCATTCCCTGGCCACCTTTGGCTGTCATCTCTGAAGAAGAACATGCAATACCGGCAGCGCCCATATCCTGCATCCCGACCACGGCGCCGGTTGTCAACGCTTCTAAACTCGCTTCAAGAAGCAGTTTTTCAGTAAATGGATCCCCGACCTGAACACTGGGCCGTTTTGCTTCACTCTCCGCACTGATATCCTCTGAGGCAAATGTAGCCCCATGAATCCCATCACGTCCGGTACTGGACCCTACAATGATGACCGGATTTCCTATTCCCACTGCGATCGCAGAAGCTGTTTCACCCACTTTCACAATTCCAACACTCATCGCATTTACAAGAGGATTCCCTTCATACGATTCATCAAAATAGATCTCACCACCAACCATCGGTATACCAAACGAATTCCCATAATCGGAGATCCCGCGTACCACCCCGTCCAGAAGATATCGTACCCTCGGGTGTTTCATACTGCCAAATCGAAGTGAATTGAGCGATGCCACCGGTCGTGCACCCATGGTAAAAATATCCCGATGGATTCCTCCTACCCCGGTTGCCGCACCCTGATAGGGCTCGATTGCAGATGGATGATTATGACTTTCAATTTTAAATGCGCAGGCCAATCCATCTCCTATATCCACCAAACCGGCATTCTCTTCACCGGCCTCCACCAAAAGCTGTTTCCCTTCTCTCGGCAGTTTTTTGATCTCAAGAATTGAATTTTTATAAGAACAGTGTTCACTCCACATTACCGAATAAACTCCCAGTTCCGTAAAGGTCGGGGTTCGACCAAGATAATTTTTAATCATCTCGAATTCCTCTTCATCGAGGCCATGATCCAATACAAGTTCAAGTGTTACTTCAGGTTCCTGCAGCTTATTTTCTGACATTAAAATGAGATGATTTTTAATAAATGATTGAGTACGTCCTTTTGAGCCATTCGACAAGTTCAAGATAAACACATTATCAAAGGTTAATTCCCTTGAAATTGCCTGCCCCAATCCATCGGGGGAAGTCGATATAGTTGATAAATGAACAGTTTTAAAAGTACGAAATGATCTGAAGCAATTCTTTGATAATTGCAGTTGAATAAAATTTTAATCTGTTTCATGCCAAATTTTACAATTCTAAAAAAGAGAGTAGCTCAGAAAAACGATCAAATTGAAAATCAGCATCTTGATCAGCTTCAATCCGCTCAACAAAAGCCGTATACCACGCTGTTTTCCAGCCTGCGTTGCGTCCGCCAATAATATCAGAAGAGTAAGAATCCCCCACATATACTATTCGCTCCCTTTCAGTTGATGATCGCTCGGTAGCAACATCAAAAACCTTTGGATGAGGTTTCATCACCCCCACTTCTTCACTGATGATGAACAGGTCACTAAATCTCTCCAGATTCAAATATTCAATCTTTTTCTGTTGTGTTTCCAAAAAACCATTTGTTATAAAACCGACCGGGAATGATTCTGCAACTTTAACAAGGGCATCCTCTGCCCCATCAATCCAACTCCAGCAAGTTCTGTACACCTGCATATATTCAGTCCCAATCTCTTCACTCCGATCAGAAGGGATTCCCAACTGCTCCATGCTCCCCTTGAATCGGGTCCTCTGTAGTTCATGCCTGTCAATATCACCTTTTTGATAGGATAGCCATAACCCATGATTAATCGATTTATAAGTGTTCAACCAATCTTCAAGAAGCACGTCATGTAATTCAGAAAATTGTTTATGAATAATTTGGTGTGCCTCTGCTTCTGCAGCCGAATGATCAATCAGTGTGTTATCCAGGTCGAAGTATATAAATTCCGGTTTCATTAACTTATTTATATTTGTAATTATTGATGCAAAATTATGGGTCTTTCGACTGCGCTTGTCTTGAGCCTGTCGAAAGGCTCAAGATGACGACGTTGGTGTTGGAGTAAAAAACTAAACATACCGTCAGTTCGAGCGCAGTACCGACTGCTTTTGTCGGGACGGAGTCGAGAATACTCACTAATTTGTGATAAAATCCAATACAACCACGTTTAAAAATTTAGTGCAAAATATACGACTAAAAACTGATCAAAAACTCTTTGAAAGGGTCGTACTCCTTCCCAATAGTATGCGTCTTTTTCTTTCGGTTTAACCACTTCTCAAGCCGTTCCGGAATAGAGATATCACTGTTGATTTCAGGTTCGATCACATCTTTAAATTTCACAGGATGGGCAGTGGCAAGGGTCACATACGGCCTGACACTTTTCACCTTTTCCCGATCTTCTTCAGCTGCCCGATATCCAATCGCTGTATGCGGACAGGCAACATAGCCATGTTTTTGATAGAGGCCACGAATGGTTTCACGTGTTTGATGATCATCGTAGGAGTACCCTTTCAAATGTGACCGGATTTCTGAATCGGACCCATTAAAAAGGGCTTTGATACGCACAAAATTACTGGGATCTCCAACATCCATCGCATTGGAGATCGTCTGTATGGATTCTTTGGGTTTATATTCAGATCCCCAAAGATAGTTTGGAACGATGTCGTTTACATTTGTAGCCGCTAAAAAAGTGTCCACATCCATTCCCATTTTCATGGCCAGAAGACCCCCTGTAAGATTCCCGAAATTCCCACTGGGCACTGAAAATATGGGGTTTTTTACCCCTTTTTGATGAAGCTTTGCATGAGCATAAACGTAATAAAACGACTGTGGCAGCAACCGTGCAATATTGATCGAATTTGCAGAACTCAACTGCATGGCTGAGTTCAGGTCGGGGTCCGTAAATGCCCGTTTTACCAATCTCTGACAATCATCAAAAACGCCATCTATCTCCAGCGTGGTAATGTTTTCGCCGAGAGTTGTCATCTGTTCTTCCTGCAGCTTGCTCACTTTTCCTTTTGGATAGAGCAGACAAACCCGGACTCCCGGTACGTTATAAAATCCATGTGCCACTGCACTTCCCGTGTCACCGGATGTGGCTACAAGTATGGTTACTTCACGTTGATCTCTTTGTGCTTTTTCGGAAAAGAGACGTGCCATGAATCGGGCTCCAAAATCCTTGAATGCTAGTGTGGGGCCATGAAACAGTTCCAGAATGAATTGATCTTCCTCCAGAGAATGAATCGGAATCGGAAAATTAAATGCATCATTGACAACGGAGAGGATCTCTTGATCACTCAACTCATCGTTGAGATAGGGTTTCGCCATCTCAAAAGCGATCTCGTGAAAATCCGCTGAATCTGAATATTGCCAAAAAGAATCCGGCAATTTTGAGATCTCATTTGGCATATAGAGTCCGCCATCCGGAGCCAAACCGATTCGCATCGCTTCCAAAAAAGATACGGGTGGTGAATTTCTATTTGTGCTGGTAAACTGCATGTATCAAATTTGTAGACATTGTTATGATTCAGAGAAATCTATTCGAATGCAACCTTCAGCATGATTAAACGAATCTGTTACCCCTATTCCGGTTCCTCACAGTAGGCTCCACGGGTATTCAGTTTGGAAACATGCATTTCAAATTTCAAATCGATCTTATCTAGAGCAAATCCCATTTGCCTACCTACATTTGTTGCAATATCATGAGATTTGCTGAGGGCAAAAAGTGACGGCCCCGACCCGGAGATACTGCATCCCAGCGCTCCGGCTTTCAAGGCTGCAGATTTCATCTCTGCAAAACCCGGAATCAACAGAGATCTCACCGGTTCAATGATTTCGTCATGAATAGACTTCCCAATCAGTTCATAATCATTTGTGTATAACCCCACGATCATCGACCCAACATTCCCCCACTGTTTCACTGCTTTTTCAAGTAAAACTTCCTTTTTTAGGATCTTCCGGCTGCTGCTGGTTTGAATTTCAATATCTGGATGAATGATCGTACAGTGCAATTTTTTAGGTGTTTTCAGAGAGATCACATCCGGTGGCTGATGTTCTTTAACCAGTATAAAACCCCCAAAGAGTGCGGCAGCTACATTATCAGCGTGTGCTGTGCCACTGGCTGCGATTTCGCCATCCACTGAAAAAGGGAGAAGCTCTTGTTTCGAAAATGGATTTCCCAACAGTCTGTTTACAGCTACCACAGCCGCTACAGAGCTTGCCGCGCTGGAACCCAACCCACTTCCAAGGGGCATTTTTTTTTCGATAGCCAATTCGATTCCGATTTTATCGGTCAGGCCCATTTTTATTAGTAAACTTAACACGGAGAGTCCAGCCGTATTCTTCTCCGGGTCCCGGGGAAGGCGCCCCATATCCCCTTCGATAGAGACAATCCGCACACCGATTTCATCCGTAAGAGTGGCTGTAACCCGATCCCCCATTCCATGAATGGCAAAACCAAGCACATCAAATCCACAACCCACATTGGCTACCGTTGCAGGGGCAAAAGCGGTCATTTTTTTCAGTTTTGATTCACTCATTTCGATATTGAACTACTCCGTTCAGCTTTGAATCACTCATTTCAGTTATTTTACCATCCGGCATTACTATACGCTTTGGTATTGGCTACTCTTAAAATATCCGCAATGATACCGGCTGCGGTTACATTGGCGCCGGCTCCCGGACCCTTTACTACCAGTGGATTTTGATCGTAATGGGATGAGTAGATTGCCAGGATATTATCGGTCCCCGAAAGGTTATAAAAAGGGTGAGTACTGGCTATTTTTTCAAGGCTCACCACAGCCTTTCCATCCGCAAAACGGGCAATATAGCACAATTTTTTACCCGACTTCTTTGCCTGCTCAAGAAGGGTTTTAAACTCTTCATCATGCTTCTCTAAAGAAACAAAAAACGCTTCAACGGTCTCTGCATTTCTCGCTTTTTCAGGCACCAGGTTTTCAATTTGAATATCTTCAAACTCCATGTTGTAACCGGCTACCCGACACAAAATCAGTAATTTTCTGCCCACATCAAATCCATTCAAATCTTCTCTTGGATCAGGTTCCGTATACCCGCTCTCCTTTGCTTTTTTAACCAGTGAACTAAACCCCTCTGATCCATCAAAATTATTAAAGAGGTAACTCAATGTTCCGGATAATACACCCTCTATTTTTTCAACTCTGTCACCGGTGGTTACCATCTCATTCATCGTTCCAATGATTGGCAACCCAGCACCCACATTGGTTTCATATCGAAAAGCCGCGTTATGCTTGCGAGCGGTTTTATGCAGTGAATTAAAAAAACTCTGTTTTGATGAGTTCGCTTTTTTGTTTGGCGTCACAACCGATATACTGGCAGCCAGTACCTCTTCATAAACGGTCTGAATATCCCCACTTGCCGTACAGTCAATAAAAACACTATTGGGCAGATTCATCTCCTTCATCTCAGCTACAAACTGATGCAAATCCATCTCTTTCCCCTCACTATCCAAAATCTCTTTCCAGCCCTGTAGATCCAGTGACTCTTCACGGATGACCATTTTACTGCTGTTCGCAATGCCGCGTAATTTCAGATCGAGTTGATAATCGTCATAGAGAATTTTTGCCTGCTCCCGTACAATGTCGAGTAGTTTACTACCAATGAGTCCAACACCAATCAAATAAAGGTTCATCGTTTTTACACCCGATAGAAAAAATGCATCATGAAGCGTATTCATTGCTTTTTTCTCATTTTTGCTATCCACCACAAACGATATATTTCGTTCAGATGAACCCTGTGCAATCGCAACGATGTTGATGCCATTCCTGCCCAGCGCATTAAAAACACGACCTGCAATTCCCGGTATCTGTCTCATGTTATCACCAACAACTGCTATAACGGAGAGATCATTTTCCACTTTGATTTCATCGATATTATCCGATTGAAGCTCCTGACTAAACTCCTTCTCTATTGTCTGTTTTGCAGCTTTAGCATCTCCGGGCATCACGGCAAGTGTAATTGTATGCTCCGATGATGACTGAGTGATCAGAATAATATTTATATTTTTACTTGAAAGTGAGCCGAAGAGTCGTGCTGAAACACCGGAAACGCCGATCATGCCACTCCCTCTTAAGGTGATCAGTGTCACATTATCAATGGAAGACATTCCACGGATGGCGCCATTTCCCTTTTTAATCTCTTTGCTGATCTCCGTGCCGGGATGTTCCGGTTTGAAGGTATTTTTAATCAGAATGGGTATTCCTGACTTCAACGCCGGTTGAATTGTAGGTGGATAGATTACTTTTGCACCAAAGTGAGAGAGCTCCATCGCCTCTTCATAAGAGGCATATTCAACAGAAAAGGCGCTTTTTACTTTGCGGGGATCTGCAGTCATCAATCCATCCACATCGGTCCATATCTCAATGGCATCAGCCTGAAGTGCGGAACCAAAAAGGGATGCCGTATAATCAGATCCACCTCTGCCCAATGTTGTAGACTCATTTTTTTCTGTGGATGAAATAAAACCGGTTACTACGATGACTTGATTATCATGTTGATCCAGATAATTTCGAATATTTTGAAATGTGGGTGCAGTATGAACACGAGCTGCGCCAAAGTTTTCATCGGTTTTGATCAGTTTTCTTGCGTCTGTAAAAAGGGAATCTATTTTGTGATGATTCAGCAGAGCAGCCAGAATCATTGCAGAAAAACGTTCACCAAAACCGAGAATAAAATCGAGTGTTTTTGCAGTCAACTCCTGGATCAGAAAAACCCCCTGCAGTACATCTTCCAGTTCGTTCAGTGTCAGTTTATAATCTGTAATGATGTCGCTGCGGCTATTTGCCGGGAAAAGATCGTTTATAAGCTCAAAATGTCTTTTTTCGATGGATATAAGCAGGTCACGGTAACTCTCATCACCCTCTGATGCGAGCGAAGACATCTCAATCAATTGATCCGTAACACTGCGAAGTGCTGAGACCACAACTACCAGTCGGCCAGCTACGGTTTTCGACTTAATGATCTCGATCACTTGCCTGAGTGCATCTGAACTCCCGACTGAGCTTCCACCAAACTTAATTACTTTCATTTCAACTCTTTACTTATTACAAATATGAGAAGTTATTTTACCCATTCATACTACTCAGTACAAGTTTAATTTAATCTAACAGCCCACAAACCATAAAAGCGCTTCCATACTTTTTGCACCTTTTTTGCGCCCTCTCTATTGGTTCTTCCAACTGATTTTCTTTAGTTGATAAAAGGCTATTTGATATAGTATTACCAAAATTAGGTAATAATGTTCATTCAATTGGTGATTTTTATGCTTTTACCTATTGCCAATTTATCGATTGAGTACTGGATATGAAACTTGCGAAAAAAAATATTGCTATTCTTGGAGCCGGAAATATTGGCTGTTCCATCGCGAATGGATTGGAAGCGTCCGGTATATTCCAAATGAAACGCATTACACTAACCCGCAGAATAATTGAGAAGCTGGACGATTATAAAAAGAAAGGATTCCAGGTTACTTCAGATAATAGGTTAGCCGTTAAAAACTCGGATATCTTAATTCTGTGTGTTGAACCCCATCAGCTCAATCAGTTATTACAAGAAATTTCTCAAGATCTGGATGCCAAAAAACATCTTCTGATCTCTGTTGTCTCCGGTGCCAAAATATCCGACATAGCAGAAAAAATGCCGGATAATCTGCCTATAACAAGGGCCATGCCCAATACAGCGATTGCGATTGGTGAATCGATGACCTGCATCTGTGGAGAACCCGCTTTCAAATCTGAAATTGAAGTTACCAAAGCGATATTTGATACAGTTGGCCAGACTCAAGTAATCCGGGAAGAGCAGATGAGTTCCGCAACGGCACTTTGCGCATGTGGAATTGCATTTTTCCTTCGTGCGATCCGGGCAGCATCACAGGGAGGGATTGAGATTGGATTTCATTCAAATGAATCGCTGGCTATGGCAACTCAGACTGCTAAAGGAGCGGCCTCATTATTGGGTGCTATGCATAATCATCCTGAGCATGAAATTGACAGGGTCACTACTCCGAAAGGCTGTACCATCTCCGGTTTAAACCAGATGGAACATGGCGGATTCAGCTCAGCCATGATTAAAGGAATAGTGACATCCGCTGAAAAAGCAGAAAAACTTTATTGATAGGTAAAAAAGATAAATCAAGAGATAAAGGAAGCCCGCAGTCGTAAAAACCTGCGGACCCATGATTGCTCTCTCCTTTATGAATAGAGACTTAGAGAAGGACAGTGTCCTTCTCAGTTTCTTTCAGCCCTTTGGATACCGGACCGGAACTTGCGGTTCGATCATACTCTTCCAAAGTAAACTCATCAACCGTAATGGCATCAAATCTGGCTTCTTCAGTATGTTGGACCAACGCAGCTTCCTCATCGGTTATCACTCCTTTTTCCAAAGCAGCTTTGAGCTGCTTCAGTGGATGTGATTTTGGTATAGTACCCTTTTTGGTTGCTTTATAAAGTTTTTTATAGATCGGATAACTCTTTTCGATCTGTTTCAGGGCGTGTTCATACTTACCCAGTGCTTCATCATGGCTTAAAGGTAAATAAATTCCATTAGTAATTCTATCTCTCTGTTCGCCGGTTACCTGCATCGCTTGAGCTACGTTTTGACCCAGTCGATCTGACGGTTTTTTCCCTATCCTGTTTATTCTGGACCACATCGCAATCGGCCCTTTAAATAACCATCGTAAACCGGTGAGCTCAATTTCAGCGTAAATCTCATCAAATGCAGTTTGAATTCGATAAAATGAGTGTTCCATTGCCCATGTGAAATAGTCCTCATCTTCCTTCTTGCTTCCTTCTGCTTCAAACCGCCGCATTGTCGCCGTTGCCAGAAACATCCAGCTCAATATATCTGCATACCTTCCGGCCAGTTTCTCTTTCATCTTTAATGCGCCTCCATAGGATCCGAGTGCAATATCAGACATAAACGCGAATGAAGCAGAAGCCCAAGCCAGTTTTTTATAATATTTAGCAGCTTTGCCTTTCACCGGAGACCCGACAATCGTTCCTCTTGTGACACTCAATAGCAGCGACCGAATGGCATTCTCAAACACATGTCCGATATGCTTCCAGAAATTGTCATCAAATTTCTTAACATCTTTTTCCATTAATGCCTGAATCTCCTTCAAAGCGTAGGGATGACTCCGGATGGCGCCCTGACCAAAGATCATCAGCGTACGTGTTAATATATTGGCACCCTCCACTGTGATTGCAATCGGCATGGCAATATAGGTGTGGGCAAAAATATTCCGTGGCCCTTGCGAGATTCCGGCACCCCCTACAATATCCATCGAATCGTTGACGATTTCACGTCCGAGCTCGGTGAAATTATATTTGGCTATAGCAGTGACGACCGCCGGTTTTTCTCCCTGATCAAGTGCACCGCAAATATATCCGCGTGCGGCGTCCATCAGATAGGTATAACCTCCTATTCTGGCCATCGGCTCCTCAATGCCTTCAAATTTCCCGATATTCAACCCAAACTGTTTTCTAATGGCTGCATAAGCCCCCACTGCCCGAACGGCTGTTTTGGCCCCGCCGGTTGCCTGAGCAGGAAGTGATATTCCCCGTCCAACTGCCAGTGATTCCATGAGCATTCTCCAACCATTTCCGGCTCCCTCTTTTCCGCCGATGATTGCATCAATCGATACAATCACATCTTTACCGCGTGTAGGACAATTATAAAAAGGAACACCCAAAGGATCGTGTCTCAACCCCAGTTCAACTCCTTTTGTGTTGCTGGGGATCAATGCTGCTGTGATACCCAAATCTTCACCTTTGCCCAGTAGGTTTTCAGGATCATACAATTTAAAGGCTAAACCGATAACTGTTGAAATCGCAGCAAGTGTAATGTATCTCTTGTCCCAGTTTAATTTTATAGATAGTTCACCTTTCTCATTCTTGAATACTTCTCCATGACTCTGCATGGCTCCGGCGTCTGATCCGGCATTTGGTTCGGTAAGTGCAAAACAGGGAATCTCCTCCCCTTTGGCTAGTCGTGGCAGATAATAATCTTTCTGTTTATCCGTACCGTAGTGCATTAGCAGTTCGGCCGGACCCAATGAATTGGGAACCATTACCGTTGTGGCCAAAGGTCCGCATCTGGATGCTAATTTTCCAATAATTACACTGTGTGCATTGGCAGAAAATCCATGTCCACCATACTTTTCAGGAATAATCAAACCGAAGAATCTTTTCTCCTTGATATAACTCCAGGTTTCATCCGTAAAATCCTTCGATTGGAATACGTCCCAATCAGAGACCATGGAGCATAGTTCTTCAACAGGTCCATCCATAAATGACTTCTCCTTTTCTGTCAGATTTGGGTAGGATTCACTACTCAACCTGTTAAGATTCGGTTTACCTGAAAAAAGCTCCCCTTCCACCCAGACGGAACCGGCATCGATTGCTGTCTGTTCCGTTTCTGAAATGGCAGGTAATATTTTTAAAGTGTCCAGCAATTTCATTAAAGGGGCAGACAAAATTGTTCGCCTTAACGTTTTGACATTAAAGAGAATAGATGCAGCCAGGAAGAGTACGATGACCCAAACCGGTGTGCCTAAGCCAACTAATGCTGCAATACCAAATAGCGACCAAAGCCAAAGAGGAGCTCCCCTGTAGCCAAATGCAAAAAGTACAAACAAGATAGATCCGATTACTGTCCATCCTGAAAGTTGATTAAAAAAAGCGAATTGTTGAATTAGTGATTCCATAGTTGCCTCGAGTTAAGCGGGTGTTTTTTGAATGATAAATCCTTTGATAATATGTTCGATTGACTGCTCTATAAATTTTGATTGAGGTATTCGTGTATCCAGTCGTTTGTTTATGATGACAGATACCACTCCATGAAGTTGAGCCCAAAATGTATAAGCACTGATTAAAGAGTCTTCCACTTCGATATACTCATTGTGTTCACTTTCACTGATAATATCCGCAATCAGTTCATAAGTACTCCTGACATCTCTAAATTTATCCTTTGGGTATTTCGGCATCTCTTCAGGTCTGACCATATAGATGATTTCATACTCTTGAGGATGATCCAGCGCATAGTTTACATACGTTCTGGCCATAATTTCCAACTGATCCATCAATCTGAACTCTTTATCAACGGCATCCAGCAGTGCTTGTTTCAACTTTTTGATACTCTCTTCGATCAATGTCAGTAATAGATCATCTTTGTTTTCAAAATGGAGATAAATACTCGTTGCTGTTACATTTGCACAGCCTGCGATACGTCTCATCGACATTTTACTAAATCCCTCTTTGATTAAAAGATCTTTACTTACTTGCAGGATTTCATTTCTCAGGGACATTTTCAGAATAGGTTAACACTGTTAAGTTGATAGTATAATTTACCAAAAAAGAGGAGAATGTCAAGATTAGATTGAGTTGGAAGTGTGATTCACCCCTGCCCTCCCTGTACTCCTCCGCGCTACCAGGTATAAAACTTCGTAGTGTATACGTCATCGAAGGGGGTGCCTGCTATCTAAACATCCGTGATATATATAAATCTTTAGATAAACTCTATAACAATCATGATGTTATAACCATCCATCTTACAGTAATGAATAATGCATCAAAGTAATCTCTTAGTAATCAGAAATGAAATATCAGCATTTGAATTGCTTCGTTCATTTTTTACACAATAACTACATTTAACTTTAATTGAATAACTTATGAAAACATCACGTTTTATTCTCAGCACCTTTTTAGCATCGGCCACTGGTTTTGCAATCGGAATGCTATTTGCCCCTCAAAAAGGATCTAAAACAAGAAATAAAATATCTAAAAAAAATACTCAATACTCAGATTATCTGTCAGGCAAGATTGATCAATTTGTTGACTCACTTTCTCATCCAATGGAGAGTATTGAGGATGAGACAAAACGTTTAGCAAAAAAAACAGCTTTACAAGCTAAAAAAGTTGCCATTGAAGTGAATTCAAGTTTAAAATAAGTACAGCTTCTTTATCCACCTAATTAGCAATTCTGAGGATATAGTTCATAAAATACATTTCAGTTAGAACACTAATCGTTCAAATCGTACACTGAAAAAATAATCAGGTTGTATACATTCTCAATATTAATTAGGTTAAAATAATGGAAAATAAAAAAGTTTATTTGCCTATTTCTCGCCATTTAAACATAGTTCTTGTTGAAGATGATTTTGATGATCGCCTCCTGTTTGAGGACGCAATTGACGAACTACCTGTAACTGTTCAGCTCACCAATTTCAGTAATGGAGACGAACTCATGGAATGGCTCATCTCCAAGAAAAAGAAACTTCCGGATGTCCTTTTTCTGGATCTGAATTTGCCTCGAAAAAACGGATTTGCTACTTTGTCAGAAATCAAGAAAAATCCAAAATTGGAGAGCTTACCTGTCTTTATTTTTTCTACTGCAACAAATAAGGATATGATTAAGCAAGTTTATAAAGACGCTGCACTATACTATATCCGGAAACCGGTTCATTTTGAGGAATTAAAAGGGCTGATTTATAAATCACTTACCTTAATTGTAAATAACGATTTAACACTTCCCCGAAAAGATAATTTCATGTTAACTATTGATTAATATAAAATGACAGCTAAGTCAGAGAAGCAATCAACGAACCGGCCGGATAGAGATCTTACGTCAAAAAACTTATTTCCGGTTGTGGGTATTGGTGCTTCAGCCGGTGGATTAGCTGCATATAAAAAATTTCTTAGTGCCATTCCTGAACACTCCGGTATAGCCTACTTACTGGTTCAACATTTAGATCCTAATCACGAAAGCTTATTACCTGAAATACTTCAAAAGAGTACAAAAATTCCGGTTAATGAAGTTTCGGATGAGTGTATCTTTGAACCTGACCATATCTATGTGATGCCCAGTAAAAAAATAATGGAGACATCTAAGGGTAAATTGCGTCTCGCTCCTCGACCTGATAAGATAAAATCAGATCGTATCCTTCCCATCGATCTACTGTTTTCATCTCTGGCTGAAGTATATGAATCACGTACTATTGGTGTGGTATTATCCGGGACAGCATCCGATGGCACCAAAGGATTAAAAGCAATTAAAGACAACGGTGGGTTCACCTTTGCACAAGATTTAGAATCAGCAGATTTTAGCGGCATGCCTGATAGCGCCATTCAAAAAGGAGTGGTTGATTTTGTGCTTCCACCGGATAAAATCCCGACTAAATTGTTGGAGTTAACAAATATCATTTCCGCAACGAATGGATTAGAAGATTCTCAAGTATTGGATGATGAAGGTTTGATTCGGCAAATCATTACACTCTTGCGAGTACGTAAAAGTGCTGATTTTTCTTACTACAAACAGACGACGATCCGTAGAAGAATATTTCGCAGAATGGCGATTACCAAAAAGAAAAAAGTAAAAGACTATCTTGAATATTTAAGAGAGAACAAAGAAGAGCAGGACACATTATATCACGACTTTCTCATTCCGGTTACATCTTTCTTTCGTGACCCTGTAATATTTGAACATTTATCCGAAACATTTTTAACCAGAATTTTAAAAAGTACTCCGGCCAAAAAAACGATACGGATTTGGGTGGCGGGTTGCAGCACCGGTGAAGAGGCCTTTTCTTTCGCTATACTCATTAAAGAAATATTAGAGGCTCGCTTAACTGTTGATCATGAGATTAACGTACAGATTTTTGCATCTGATTTAAATAAATCCTCAATTGAAAAAGCGCGTTTAGGCATATATGCAGAGAGTGAAGTGACCGGCTTATCCGAAAAACGACTGAAAAAATACTTTTCAAAAGTGAACGGACATTATCAGGTAATCAGGCCGATCCGGGATATGTGCATTTTTGCAGCCCATAATTTTTTAATAGACCCTCCATTTGGTAAAATGGATCTGGTCAGCTGCCGTAATGTGCTTATCTACTTTGAAGCTTATCTTCAGAAGAAAGCACTTACTACATTTCATTATGTACTTAATCCAAAGGGACTATTACTTCTTGGTAAATCAGAAACAACCAGCGGAGTCCCTGACCTGTTTGCTGATCATAGTAAAAGTGACAAGATATATTCACGTAAAAATGCTCCCAATAAATTCATTCAGGTAGTTAACCGGAGAACAGAGCTAGATTTTAATGAGATAGAAACGATCGAAAATCTGAAAAAGAATAGTCCCGACTTTCAAACAAAGGCAGACAAGATCTTGCTTAAAAAATACGCTCCTGCCGGGGTTGTGGTTGATGAAATGATGGATATTGTGCAGTACCGTGGTAAAACCGGACCCTATTTAGAGCAATCTACAGGTAAACCCAGTCACAATCTAATGGCATTGGCGGCACAGGGATTAGCTTTTGAATTGCGAAACTTACTGAACACGTCTAAGCAGGAAAATACTGAGATAATAAAAGAAAACATCCCGGTTAAAATAGATGGGAACTTACATACAATTTCCATCGAAGTCATACCACTCCCAAATACGATTGATCCCTACTATTTAGTACTTTTTCATAATTCCTCTTCAATAGATGATATACAGAGATCTGATACCGAACTGTTGGAAGCGAGCAGCGCCACTGATGACAAAAAAGATCTTCGCATTGAGCAATTAGAGCAAGAACTTGTTGACTCACGGGAGAAGATGCGAAATATAACTGACGATCAGGAAATTGCCTTTGAAGAACTTCAAAGTGTCAATGAAGAGTTAATGAGTGGTACTGAGGAATTGCAAAGCTTAAATGAAGAGTTAGAAACCAGCAAAGAAGAGCTTCAAAGCACCAATGAGGAACTGATTGTTCTAAACCTGGAAATGAACAGCTTAAATGAACAGTTAGAAGCTGAAAGGAATTATTCTGAATCTATTGTTGCAAATATACGAGAGCCGCTACTGGTCCTGAACAAACAGCTTAAGATAAGAACGGCTAACAATGCCTTTTATAAGCAATTCAAGCTGAATGAAAAGGAAACCGTTGGATCACTGATTTATTCATTGGGAAATAAGAAATGGAATTTCCCTAAATTGAAAAAACTGCTTGAAGAAGTGATCCCTGAAAATCCTGTCGTTATTGATTATGAAGTCACTTATGATTTCCCCAATGTTGGAGAAATGCATCTGCTGCTGAATGCCCGGGAAGTGGTAAATGATGATATATCAGATAATTTAATTCTTCTCTCACTAGAAGATATCACAAGTCAGGTAAAAGAGAGAGAAAAGAGTCAGAAAATTCAAAAGCACCATACAAAAGAACTGGAAGAAAAAATAGAAGAAAGGACTACTGAGTTAAAGAGCGCTATTGAAGAACTTCGCAGTGCAAACGGTGAATTAGTGAATATCAATAAAGAACTGGAGGCCTATACCTATCTATCCAGTCATGATTTGAAGGAGCCACTCCGTAAAATACAGACCTTTGCCGGACGTATCCTCGATAAAGAGGACCAAAATCTTTCTGAAAAGGGTAAAACCTATTTTACAATCTTACAGAATGCTGCAGATCGTATGCAGCAACTTATTGATGAACTGCTTGAATTTTCAAGACTTAACTCTTCTGAGGGTAAACTTAAAACAGTAAACCTTGGAACCATTGTTGATGAGGTATTGACAAACTTCAGCGTAAACATTAAAGAAAGCAAAGCAACGATTGAAGTGGGTGAAATGTGTGAGGCAAATGTCATAGAATTTCAGATCAGGCAGCTGATTCACAACCTAATCAGTAATGCACTTAAATTTTCAAAACCCGGGAAAAAACCTCATATCAAGATTTGGAGCCGGGTCATAAAAGGATCTGAATTAAACGGAAAAGATCTTCAGCCTGATAAAACCTACTGCCAGATATCAGTTTCGGATAATGGCATCGGAATTGAAAAAAAGTATACCGAAAAAATATTTGAAGTGTTCCAAAAACTTCATGGAAAGGATGAATATCCGGGTACAGGTATTGGCCTCGCAACAGTTAAAAAAATTGTAGATCTTCATAATGGCACAATTCATGTAAAAAGTGCATTAAACAAAGGAAGTACATTTGATGTGTACATTCCTATTATTAATAAATAAGAGCTACTCCTATGGATATTTTAAAAATCATTTTTGCAATACTTCTTCCTCCACTTGGTGTTTTTTTAGAGGTGGGTTTGACAGGGGATTTTTGGTTAAATATTTTACTGACCATCCTCGGATATATTCCCGGTATTATCCATGCAATTTGGATCATTACCAAAAAGTGATTTTTCAATATAATTCTAACGGGATGCCAAAACATCATATCTAGTTTTTTAAACTATTTTTAATTGAGGGTATGTATTACAAAAAATTTAGCCTCTTTACTGTTTATTTCTTGCTGATTGCCATGCCGGATTTGGTATCGGCTCAAAGCAACAGCCAAACTGTGCTTCAGGAAAACACAACCGAAACACCCGTACCGGAACAAGTAGACGTTCGCCCGGAGGCAGCAGATTCGGAAATAAGGGATCGCCTGAGTGGAATATTGGCTGCAACAGGTTGGTTTATTGATACAGAAGTAGAAGTAACCGACGGGGTTGTATTTCTACGGGGCACAACAGAGACTGATGATTTCAAACGATGGGCTGGAGAGCTCGCCAGAAATACACAAGATGTCGCAGCAGTCGTGAATCAAATTCAGATCACGGAACCTGATATTTGGAATTACGAACCTGCATTTACCGGCATGAGAGAGCTTTGGCGAAGTATCATGCGTACAATTCCTTTTTGGGTCTTTGGTTTGATCGTTGTAACTGTATTTTGGGGGCTCTCTTTACTAGGAGCCAAAGTCACCCGGGCTTCATTAAAAAAACGGGAGATCAATATCCTTCTACAGGGAATTGCCGCAAAAGCAGTTGCTGTTTTGGTATTTCTTTTGGGGTTATATATTGTTTTTCACATTGCTGACTTAACCGGTGTTGCCCTCACCGTACTTGGGGGTACTGGCCTGCTGGGTATTGTTTTGGGAATCGCATTTCGCGATATCACCGAAAATTTTCTGGCCAGTATTTTTTTGAGTATTCAAAATCCATTTCACGCCGGCGATCTTGTGGAGATTAATGGGACTACCGGATTTGTCCAACGTCTTACAGTTCGCGCCACATTACTAATGACAATGGAAGGTAATCATTTACAAATTCCTAATTCCACGGTTTACAAAAGTAGTATTCTTAATTTTACAAGTAATCCCAATCAGCGAGCCACTTTTACCATTGGAATTGGCTATGACGATAGCATCACTACAGCACAAAAAATAGGGGCAAAAATATTTGAAGAACATCCCGGGGTGTTAAAAGAACCGGAGCCCTGGATTTTAGTGGATAAATTGGCCACTTCCACCGTGAATTTACAGTTCTATTTTTGGGTTAATACTCATATACATAATCTACTTAAAGTGAAGTCATCCTTGTTACGGTTGATAAAAACAGCTTATATGGAAGAAGGGATCTCTATGCCGGATGAAGCGAGAGAGATGGTATTTCCTAACGGTGTTCCTGTTCAATTGACTCAAAATTCGCCTACATCACAGAAAAGAAAAAATGAAATCGATAAGAAAACACAATTAACAGAGGATTCCAAAATAGCCGCTGAGGGAGAGGGTAAATTAGAAAGTAATGATGATGAAATTCGGGAGCAAGCTCGTCAATCCCGATCGCCGGAAGAAGGGGGGAATCTTCTGAAACCGGAACAGTCAAAATGATGACCCTCTACTTTTTTTACAATACTCAAGCAGCTGATTCTATATAGGAAAACTCCGGATCCCCAAATTTCTTAAGCGTACGATAATGTGATGCCACTGCTTCAAAGAACGTATCATGCATGTTATATGGAATTCCAAATTCAATAGCCGTTTTCTCTACAATAGGACTTATTGCCGGATAGTGGACACTACAGACTTTCGGAAACAGATGGTGCTCGATTTGGAAATTGAGTCCGCCGACATACCAGCAAAGAGCCTTGTTATCCCGGGCAAAGTTGTTTGTAGTAACCATTTCATGAATCATCCAGTGTTCATCGATCATGTTCTCTTCATCCGGAACCGGATGATCGGTCTCCTCCACTACATGTGCAAGTTGAAAAATGATCCCCACAATCAATCCGGTAGTCAATTGAAACGTTAAAAATCCAATCAGCAGATGCACCCAGGTGATATCAAGCAGAAGCATCGGCAATACCAGCATATAAGTGTAGACGAGAGCTTTTGAAACAAACAGAATGACCCACTCACTCATAGGGTGTGTTTTATTGTCGTATGGACCAATATTTGTTTTCAGAAAATTCTTGTAATCTTTGACAAACACCCAAAATACCATCGCCAGACTATAAGCAAAAAATGCGAGTATATGCTGAATACGGTGTATCCATTTGTGTTCAGAGTGGGGTGAAAGGCGGATAAATCCGGATACTTCAAGATCTTCATCATGGCCATGTATGTTTGTATAGGTATGATGAATGATGTTATGAGTAATTTTCCATATATAGCCGTTCGCACCCAGCATATCGAACGTAAAACCCAATGTGCGATTTACACTCTTATTGGAGGAATAGGCACCATGAAGTGCATCATGTGATATAGAAAACCCAATACCTGCAGCTGCAACTCCCATCACAAATGTCAGAAACCACATCATACCAAGAGAAAACTGGCCTGAAATAATCAATCCATAGGATCCAAAAAAGAAAGTCAGTATCACTATGGTTTTCACAACCATCTGCCGGTTTGCATGCTTAGAAATTCCTTTCTCCTCAAAATAGAGGTCCACACGCTCTTTTACTGCTCTGCCAAACTCACGGCTGGTTCGGTTGTTAAACGTAACTTTTTCTACAATTGCCATAATATTATGCTTCATTTAATGATTTTGGTCAAAGAAAAAATAAAAACACTACCTAATTTTACAGTACTTAGATTCTATTCAATGATATATTTACAGAACTGTGATTTTCATAACATCAATGATTTACTTTCGTTATATAAACTACATAATAATTATGAGTAGTATTAAAATAAATGTTATATAGAGAGTGTCAATATGATTCGAAGCTAATGACGTAGCATTTAGAAAATTTCTAACCGTGCTGTAATAGGTTACTATAATGGCAAAATGAAATTATATATAAAATATCAGTAGTGTCCGGTTAAATTTTACTATAGGCAAGTTAACGAACCATTTGGATATATAAAGCTTGTTTTATGGCTTTGCGTCATTTAGAACCCCTCCCTATTGGAATAACATGAGCTGATCGGG
>Ga0222633_1000300_pt1 | contig 52324 bp, 20 predicted proteins | sample AntAcemetageno48_FD_179816 | JGI IMG/M metagenome (GOLD analysis project Ga0222633, IMG submission 179816) | Saline water microbial communities from Ace Lake, Antarctica - #48 | ecosystem: Environmental > Aquatic > Non-marine Saline and Alkaline > Saline | place: Antarctica: Ace Lake | collected...
CGGGGGCGCGAACAGGGTGGACACGCTTATAGTGTCCACGTGCTCACCGTACGTCAGGCGGAAGGTCTCGTTGAACCCAAACTCGGCCGGCGCGCACAAAAATAACTGCAACGTATCGCCGTTTTCGACGGCCGCGGGTGAGATCATGTTCAGGCCATTGACAATAATTTGATAGACCGACATGTCTGTGGCACCGTACGGGTGAGGGGTCAGGTACGCGCTGACCGGGATCCCGTCGCCCAGCCCGGAAACAACAACCGGCTCGTTCTCGGGGATCAACGCGCACGCGCCGGGCTCGACCGTGAGCGACGCGCTCAGCCTGAAGGCGTCGGCGGTGATGTCCGGAGGCGGCGGGCTAGGCTGCGGGGGTGGCGGCGGACTGAACGACACATTTCCGGTCTCCGAGGGGGTGGCGAACATGAACGCGCCACCGCCGACGGTGACCACGGTGCCGAGGACCGTCACAGTGTGCTTGAGAAAACCCATGGTTACGTGTGTGAGGGCTTACGTCCGCGTGCGCTGCTGCGGAACTCAAGCGCGCTCCCTCCGTCCTTTGGACGTTCCAATGTCTTGACCAAATGTCTTGTTTACACCGCGAACTCGTTGCCGTACCGTACCGTCTCGCCCTCGGGCGTCGTCACAAGGAACGCAGATCGGGTGGTGTCCAAGCGAAGCAACGTGGATCCACGACACTTGTGTGAGCAACGCCGGTCCGGAAAACTCGGCGCGGGGAGGGGGGACGGCGCACTCGCTGAGTGACATGCATGGCGGCGAACTCAAAAAGCTGTCAGAAAAACTCAAAAAAGCGTCCAGTGGACGCCACGTCACTATATTCTGCAAAATGCACTTATCGGAACGCCGGGCTTGTGCTATGTGTCATAGACGATCGTTAAAAAACGATCGTCTATGACGGCAGAAACTGAAAAAATGAAGGGCCGCGGGGGAGTGTGGAACGCGTATCGCCGTTCAACGCAAATTCCTTGAACGACAAATCGACAATCCAGAATTCCTTTAGATGAATTCCTTGTGATTTCCTTCGCATTTTCTTTCTTTTGTAATTGGTGTCGAGGCTGTCTGACTGCTTTGTAGTTTGCGCCTTGGATGCTTTGTTCACGCGCAACGAACGGCGTGTCCCGCAGTTTACACGCGTGCACCACGACCGCATGGTCTTCGTGGTTGCGTGCCTGTGATTTCGTTGTGTTTCTAACACTCTTGTCCGGACCGCGCGGACCACCGTGAATGCGTTTAACCACCGCCGATGTTTCGATGATGGGTCATCAATCGTCTGTCATGTTTTTCTCGGTAAAGGGTGCCGTGGGCTTTGGTATGCTGTTGATGCGGGCTGTTGAGATGGGGGCGTACTGTTTCACTGTAGCGGGTTTATTGGTGCTGTTCCTGTTGTAGCACTACATGTGCGACGACTCAAAAAGTGCGATTCACGTAGAAACTTTCTGGGAAGGCGCGACGCTTCGTTTCGGTGCGAAGATGCTTTGTTCACGCGCGACGCCCTGTGTGTCCCGCAGGTTACACGCGTGCACCACGACCGCATGGTCTTCTCGGATGCGTAGCTGTGATTTCGTCGTGTCTCTAACACTCCAGTCCGCACCGCGCGGACCACCGGGAACGCGTTTCCACTCTCAACTTTCACATGTTCCTCGACGTCAGCCGTCAGCCAACCAAAAACGACGCGTTTTTCCAAAAAGAATAGAAACATCCTGAAATCTGTTGGCAGAGATGTGAGGGTGACACGCGAGGGCATGCTGGCGCTATGTAAGTTTTATGAGAAGAATTAGCAGTAGGAGTTGTGTATTATTATTGCACGAGAGCGATGAGCTCAAAAAAAGGTACCCGTGTGTGTCAAGATCCGTCGTGTATGGCGTTGTTGCTCGCTAGTGCGATGGGACTGTTCAAACAATATGTAAGTAAGCAGCATTGCGATTTGAAAGCGAGTTTGGAAATCTCAAACTGTGATAGTCCATGAAACAAAACCTTTCGAAATCGCAATTTGAGGCACGCCACCTATCAACCAAATCCCCTCAACGAATCCCTCCGTCGTAAGTCGCGAGTGCTCACTTTTCCCGCCACATCCAGGGGAAGCGGCGCTCAGGTCAAGCGCATCCACAAAACAAGTACCTCGCTTTTTGACTGTCGGTTACACCCAGAGAGGCTGGACTAGGGAGCTGTCTTCACGAGACTATGACAAGCCTTGCCGCGAGCCTGCGCCCGTGGACCACCAGCCCCCTGGATCGTACGCGAGAGCTGAGAAAACGTCGTCATGTCACCGCGATGCGGGCGACTGTGACGGCAAAGGAACAGAACGTCCGTGAGATTGATGAAGTCGCACTTGCGGGTAAACTAAAAGGTGCGTCTCGTGCTCGATCTTCAACACCCCATCGCGGTCTCCTAGCCGTGCTTCCCCCCTCCAACTGACCAAATCCTTCTCAAATTCTTCCGTCCACCCTTCTTTTTCTTCTCGCTGCCAGAGATCGGCCTGGAACTTCAAGGGTGCGTGGACAAGGGAAGCTGCGCGGCTGTGTTCAAGGCGGTGAGCCTGGGAAGCGCGACCGCCGGTGCGGAGGACGAACACACGTGGCAAGGCGAGAAAGGCACGGTGTTTGCGGTGAAGATTCTGTTGAAGTCGAAGACGAACGAGGATTTCGTTAAAAACTTCCGACGAGAAGCGCTTTTGCTGGGGCGAGTCAATCATCCCGGCATAATCAGAATGTACCATCACGGCAAAACACCAGCGCCGTTCATTGTGACGGAGTGGTGCGACGGGGGCAACGTGTGGAACGCGGTGAAGTGCGAAGAAATCAAAGCCAGACATTGGGTCGGCGACGAAGGCGACGAGGAGGATGAAAGTAAACGCATCAAAATAAACACGCCAACCGACGCGCCGTTGCTCGACATACCCGCGGTCGCCATGGACGTCGCGCTGGCGTTGGAGTACCTGCACAACGCAGGCTTCGCGCACCGTGACATGAAAAGCCACAACGTGTTGCTCACGTGGTGTCCAACACTGAAACGCGTTCGGTACGTAAAGCGTCGCGATGCGTTCGAAAAGATAATCGCGCGTCGAAAGCGAATTCGCCATCGAACTCGTCTTTTCCTCCACTCACCACCTCTTCCCTTCACAAACCAAAACAGAGCGAAACTTTGTGACTTGGGAAGCGCCGCGCCAATCTCCAAAATGCCGCGGCGGCCGGCGAAAAACTGGCTCGGTTTTTCCGGTCGGTGGCAACCCGTGGGAACCATGTTATGGATGGCTCCTGAGATGCTCGAGCCTCCTTTAGAGGGCGCGACTGCGCCGGTGGGGTATTCAGGAGACAAAGTGGACGTGTACAGCCTAGGAATCGTGCTGTGGGAACTCATGGAATTCAAAATCCCGTGGACACACGGAGACATCTCGAAACAACTAGTCATCGACTCGGTCGTGGTGAAGAACGAGCGGTTACCCATCCCGAAATCGTGCGACGCGAGGTTAGCCGAACTGCTTGTCGCCATGTGGGCCACCAGTCCAGTGGACCGACCGGATATGGCGTACGTGGTGACTGCGTTTCGCGAGATTGGCGCTGAATGGGACGACGCGGGAATGTTCGCGCGCGTCGCGAAGAAAGCCAACTTACACGGCGAACAACTGGCCAAGATTTTGACGCAGGTCAACTCGGAACAAGAAAACCCGTTGGATGACGATTCAGGCACAGCCGATGTCGGTGACGTCACGGTGACTGAGGAAACGAGTGCGGAACAAAAACATGTCACGGCGAAGGAAGATGCTTCAACAGAGGTTGGCGTGGAATCGACAAACGGGAACGGAAAAAAAACGCGCGAAAAGAAATCTGATGAAAATAGAGAAAACTGGTTTGGCGATGTCGGTTCCGTGGATTTCGAACAGTTAAGCACGAAGCTGATTCCTATGTTGTACCCGCACATGTTCGCCTCTGGAACGGCCGCGGCGGATAGACAACGCTTGGATGAGCAACGAACCGAACTCGTGGAACTGGAAAGCAAAGCCGTTGAGCTCAAAGCGCGAAGCAAGCTCGACCCGTTTGCGGCGTTCACAGCGGATGCGAAGGCGCGCGAAGCCAAACGGTTGGACAAAACAATCTCACTCGCCGCGGCTGAGAGCGAGGTGCACGCATGGCGCGCCACGCGAGATCTGTTACGAGAGCAGCTCGCGGAAGCAGACAGACAACACCTTGAATGGAGACGGAAATATAGGGAGATTGATCGCAAAAGATGAGAGCTACATGTTTGATAGTCTAGACTAGTTTATTACCCCCATGGAATCACCTGATGCCCTCGTACGGAGTCAGGCCGAGCTTGTTCAACAGCTTGTCATTCGCCCCCTTCGCAATCAAGTAATCGCTCAGAGAGTTGAAACCGTACGAGATGCAGTAGTGCAATCCGGAACAGCCTTGTTTGTTCTGTGCGTCAATGCCAGCTCCGTGTCGCAACAGCGCTTTCACGATCCGAGCGTTGCCGTTTTGACAGGCGATTATCAAAGGGCTGTTCCCAAACTTATCGCGCCCGCCCGCCGGACATCCGCTCTTCAGTAGATCGGTGACTTGCTTGTACTTGCCATGCCGAGAATAGGAAAACAAATTTCGGAAGTCCTCCGTGGTAAACTGACGCTTCGAAACCTGCGCGAGTACGTTTTCTTGCTCCGTCGTTGCAGCGAGCTTGGTCTGCGTCGTCGCGCCGCTGGGCGCCTTCGCGTCCGCTTTCCGCGGAGACGCACCCGGAGAACTCGCGGCGGTTGACGTGGCGAGCGAGGAAGGTTCGGTGTGTGCCGCATCCGTTGACGCGTCTTCATAAACAGCCTGTTGACCACCAGGCGACTTCTCCGTTAACGCGGCGACGACCTGCCTCGCAGAGCTGGCTTTCCTCATGAGTAACTTCGCGGCGGCGGTTTTCTTCGCCTGTTCGTCGCGCGTCGCCTCGGTTCGTTCAGGCGACGAAGAGTTCTTCGCGCGTCGCTGTTCGTCCACGAAATCTTCGCGCGTGTCGCCGAGCTCTTTTCTGTGTTCCACATCGCCAGGCCGCATTTGCACCAGTGCGCTGACTTTCGTGCTCGCTTTCAAGAACTTTTGTATCCCCCTCTCATTCTCGCGCGACGGCGGCGCGGGCGACGCCTCACCCGCCAAATCGCGCGCGCCTCCTCTCTTTTCGTACCTTTCGTAATTCGCCTTGCACAAATCCAGCCGCGAGAAGTCGATCTTCGGCACGACGTGTCCCCCTGTGCTGCGCGTTTGCGTGTCATTCAACGCGAGGGGAGCATCGTCCATGTCATCGTCTTCGCTGTCGTCTCCACGCGCATGACTCGATCGTGCCAGAAACGCCCCCCGCGCGTGAATAACGCTTTTTATCGCGCTCGTTCGCTTGTCGTCTTTCGAAACCCCCGAAATCGCCGCCGCGCCGAGTTCTCGCTCCGTCGGCGCGGCCGGAACAGACTCAGGAACTTCCGGCGCGACGCCGCACGATGCCGGTGCGACGTTCCCGTGTGCCTGCGCTTCCGTTTCTTGTGCACCATCCGTGAAAGGAACACGGTCATTGTTAACATGGCCTCCGCGGACCAACACCAGCGCGGCGCTGAGCAACGCGCGGGACGCGTTTTCCAAAGTAGCGGCGCCGTCGTTTTTTTGGGCAGTCGGCTTTTGTCGGTCAAAACTTGGAAACGCGTTTGGGTCAGCTCTTGGACGCGCGTTCACCGCAGTGGCTTGCCACGTGTCTGGAATCGTCCGCATCCAATTCGTGTTTCCGTGACGCGTGGGGTGCGGGGAGACGTTTTGGGGAGTAGAGAGGCGCGGAAGCGAACCAGAGCGCGTTTCAACCCAAGCGTCGTCGCCGACGCGGCGGGGAGCCCAAAACGAAGCGCCGCGGTTTTCAACACCCGAACGCGTCGGGTCGTCTGGTCGGGTCGTCACACCCACACCGTCCGTGCCGCTGGGGTGGTGGGTAAACGTGTTGTCATCGACCCAACGATTGGGCACGCGTGTTTCCGCGTACCCCCCGCGTGCGTATGGAGCGGCACCCCACGTGTCCCACGTTTGGGGGCGCGTTTCTAACCGCGGCCCCCCGGGTGCGCCCCGGGTGCGTTGTGCATTCGCCGCGTACGCGTTTTGGGTCGTCTCGTTCGTCGCGGCGGTCGCGTGGAAAGATTTACCAAGCACCGCGAAAACATCTTCCGTTGCGGTTCGGAAACCCTCTCGCTCGTTCGCCTGGTCTTCCAGCAATTTCCTAACGCTTTCTTCGTTCACGCGTCGGTGTTCCTCGCGGTGCGCCGTCATCACTTCTTTCTCGGCGGTTTTGATCGTTTTCATGTGTTCAAACGCGTCAGCGTACCGCTTGTTCGCGAGCAACTCCTGTTGCTTTCGTCGAAGCTGCAACACAGGCGCTGACGTGATAGCCGACTCGGTTTCGAGACTCCGCAGACGCGCTCTTAATTTGTTGAACTGCTCTTGCTGGCGGTTCCGAAGCTCCGCTTCACGCTGAGCCGTGTCAGCCAGATGAGCGCGTAACACGTCAGGGTCGAGCTCATCGGTCGGGTTTCGCGCGACGTCAACGTGCATCGCGTTCACTTCGTCCGAATACGCGGCATGTGCATGCGGGTCGAGCCTACTCGAGGTCGCAGGCCTAAAGGACGGACCCCCGAACATGGTACCTCAGGCCCGCCCCCCGTGGTGTGAGTGGCGGTTTTGCTTGTTGGTTTTGATTATTGTTTGCTCTCACTACGAGAACGAAAATGCTAAAATCGTGCTTAAATCGTGCTAAAAAGGGAACGATTTAGCACGCTAAAATCGTGCTAAAAATTGTAAATTCCGAGCGCAAATAAATACAATATAATGAAAAGCGACGACGAACGAATCTGCTGTTTTCTTGCGAGAAGTAATTACTTCTCCCAAAAAGCCGCCTTATAAGGCGGCTTTTTGCATAATTTGTTAAAAACCAAGACTACGTGCCAACCAGTGTCTGGGGGCGCGGGGCAGCGGCGACGCTCAATGACCGCGGCTTCTTCGGAATGGGACCGTCTGGGTAACATACATTATCAGCGTCGGCATCTGTACAGCTTCGACGACGTGAGTGTACACGGGAGCAACAGTGCCGCTGCCGTCAACGGCGGGGCTTTTGCTGTTTTGTCCACCGCGGGGAAGAGCACGAACGTTGCGGATTCTGCGCTTGATTCCACACAGCGCGCGCAGCAGCATTTCACGGTTTACAGCTCCTCAGGACATCATCTGTGCGACATTGCGTATCACAGCTCTAGCCACCTCATCACTTTCGGTTGGACACGTGAAGAGCTCCTCGTGTGCGTGCACGGAGACGGGCGAGTAGTGGTGCACGATTTGCAAGGCAAGGTGACGGGTGATACGTACCCGCTGCGCGGCGCCAAAAACGGCGACGAAGCGCTCGCTCGTTGCAAGGTTTGGGAACGTGGGATTGTCGCTGTGACGACTGCGAACAAAATCTTCTTGGTCACAGATGTACATTCAAGCGCACCGAAAGTCACGCAACTGGAGTCTCCCGAAACGCGAGAAAGCGTCTGCGCTTTGGACGTGAAAGTGACGTCGTCGGGAGGAAACAAAGTCGACGCGGAAGTGTTTTTCGCGCACGGCGATACAGTGACTGCTGCGCATAAATCCACCGGTTCTCGATCTCAAACGTTTGGAGGAGGCAAACCAGTTGCGCTTTGTTTGTCGCCGAATGGTCAGTTCCTCACCATCTTTACCAGTCTCGGTGAGATGCTCGTGGTGACGTCTGACTTTTCACGCGTGGTTTCGCGGTTTGACGCGCAGTCGTCGTCGCTGCCGGAGCAGCTGGCGTGGTGCGGTTCAGACGCCGCGGTGATGTACTGGCCGACGTATTTGCTTATCGTGGGGCCTCATGGGAACTTCATCACCTACGTGTACGACGCACCTGCGAAACTAATCTCGGAATCAGACGGTTTGAGGGTTATCACGTCGTCGGGGCACGAGCTGGTTTCCCGCGTGCCCGACGCGGTGGTGGAGATGTCGGATTCGGACTCGAGTAATCCGGCGGTAGCGCTTCAAAACGCGGTGAAACAACACGCGAACAACCTTTCCGACGTGAACGACTCCGCGCTGCGCGTTGAAACGGAAATCGACTCCGCGATTCTCGGTTGCGTTCGAGCCGCTTGTCACGAGTTTGACACAAAGAGACAGTCAGAATTACTCCGCGCGGCGCACTTTGGAAACTCGTATCTTCAAAGAAAGAACAGACACGTAGACTGCTGGGCGTTACACAAAACGTGCGTGATGCTGAGAATACTGAATGCCGTGCGCAGTCCTGAAGTGGGCATACCCTTGACGTACGCGCAGTACTGTCAAGATGGACTCGAAAATCTCGTCAAACGTCTGAACATCCGCAAACAACATCTCCTGGCGTCTCGAATATCGGAACGTACCAAAGGTTGTCAAGATGTGATTGAGCACTGGGCTTTGTCGAACATCACGGCGTCATCGTCCGAGTCCGACGATGCTCTTCTAAATAAAATAAAACCTAAGCTCGAAACTTTGCGCGGCGCGTCTTACGGGAAAATCGCGCTTGCCGCGCATCGAGCCAATCGACATCGGCTGGTTCAAAATCTAATCGACATGGAGCAAAATTCCTACGCGCAGGTATCTCTCCTCATCAGCATCGGCGCTGACGAAAACGCGTTGTTCAAAGCAATCGAAAGTCGGGACGCAGACCTTATTTACACGACGCTGCTCAACTTGCAGCGTTTGATGACGTTTCAAGATCTCGCCTCGCTTTTGTCGAGAAATCCTCAAGCGAAAGCGCTTTTCGTCGCCTTCTGCAAGCGAACGGACGTTGAGCTGTTGAAATCGTTTTTCTATAGCTCTGGCGAAACCGCGAAAGGTGGTCAGGCTTTACTTTCACAGGCTTTTTGCTCCTCTGCTCGTGATGCCGAGGCGTACGTCTGGGACGAAGGCTCTGCTACTCTTTGCGCGCAAGCTTCTATGATGTACGGGAAGTTGAAAGACGAGTTTCACGAAAAGACTCTGGATGAAGCGCAGCGCCTGATCCGCCTGGGAATGGAAACACACTTAGAAAACGCACTCAGTGGTATTCCTCAGAAAAGTCTCGCCGCGATTGTGAAACACTTCATTCGGAACGGAGAACTTAAGGAAGCGCAAAAGATCCGCGTCGCGTTTGGCGTTTCTGATCGTCATTTTTACTGGTGGCACGCGAGCGTCCTCGCGTCTAATCGCGACTGGAGAGCTCTCGAAACTTTGGCGAGTGACAAAAACTGCCCCTTGGGTGCACTAGCCTTGATCGAGCTTGGAGAACGTTACGGCGCTCCGAAAGTCGAGCTGGCAAAGTACCTAGCGCGGCTCCCCAACACGCGGCAGAGGGCAGCGATGTTCGCCGAAATGGGACTGGAAGACCAAAGCACTGGCGAGGAACCGCACACTTTTGCAACGAAAGCTGCTGGATTTTTCAGCGCTGAGTCGTGAGCGAAACGAGGTTAGAATCCGACGATTCGCTTGTTGTCGGTTCTGTTACACCACAATTTCAGGCTAGCTACTAGACAGCATAAAGCGACGAAGACAGTTTCACGCATTTACCACTGCCCCCGCCGTGTTTTTGGCAAGCGGCGTCTTTTGCCCGCTCGCGATCTTCGGCTTTTATTTCTCCATAGTTCAGTTTCACTCGCGTCGACGTAAGAATTCTGCTCAGAGAAAGTCGAAAATCTTGGAGCGCCGCTTCATCTTCGAAACCCTCTCTCAGCACGCCGTCCGTAAGCACATCCGAGGCAAGCGTTGAGGCTGCGCGAAGCACGGCACAGACGTGGCTTTCAACTAAAGCGCGAACGAGAGCCTCTGTCCCGTGGCGCAAATGCACGGTTAAGCTGCTCAACAGCTTTGTCCAGAGACACACGTTCTGTGTTGCGTTTAGACTGTCGCGAAAGCACACGCCCACGGCTGACGCGACGATATCGTCGGCTCGGGTTTTGTTCAAACTGCTCAATTTTGACGCCGGCGAGTCCATCCGACGGGCCTCTTCGTTTTTCAAAAGCACGGAATACGCGTTGATGCAAACAGACAACGCTTCGCTTGCTTGACCCATTTTCTCGAGGATCGAGGCTTCCGCGTCGAACACGCCATGATATCTGCAGTAAAACAAGGTACGCGTGAGATGATACCCGACCTTCGCTTCCTGGAGAAATCGTTTCACGGCGTACGGTGCAAACCGACACAGGACAAGAATTTCGACGTGGATGTCCCGACTCACTTCCGCCGTGGGTTTCTGTTGTGCCGCTCGCGTCGCCGCGCAAGGCGCTGGCGCGTGTGCCGCGCAAGGCGCTGGCGCGTGTGCCGTGGTCTCGCGTGTTTTCGGTGGAACCTCGATGCTCGCAAAAAAAGGGTTCACCCGGTTCACGGTGGTGTCCACTTCCCCCGCCTCGGGGGTTTGACCGAGAAGTTTGCGGATCCGCGCGTCCCAAGTTTCACCCCGCGTTTCCTGCCCAGGCATGACGGACGCGTGACTTGCCGCGGAAGGCCCTGCGGACCCTGTCTTACGAAGTTCGAAACACCCGAGTCGGGAACGGGTGGTTTCCACGGCACGGCTCGGGCGGGAAGAAGTGCGAGGCTGACGTGTCAACGCACTGCACCGATGTTTGCATTTGTTTACCAAAAAACGTCCGGACACGTCGCTCGGCAACACCGCTTGTCAGTACTTCAAGCGCGCCGCGCCGCGTCTTCCGACTCCCGTGTCCGCACTGTCGATAGAAGAACTTCAGCGCCATGCTTTGCGCTCGATCGAGCTTCTTCCAAGCTGTCTCGTTGCGGTCGCGAGCGAGGAACCCCGTTGGACGCAAACGACGCGTGGGTCGCACTCACCTCACACGCGCCTCTGCTTCAGGTAAGTCGACGTTTTACCCGGCACCTCACGAAATATCAGCACGTCGACGTCCACCAGCGAGCTGCGTAGTGCTCGGAATCGTCGTGAACCCGTGGTGTTTCTCATACATGTACGCATCTCTCTGACGGACTCCCTGAATGTTTCCCACTGCAGGTGACAAAGATTCCAAGGACGAAGATGGGAAAAAGAGTCTGCTTGACTGGGACGGCGCGTGGAGTCAGATCAAAAGAGAAATCAAAGGCACCGGCACGATCAATCCCGATGATCTGGTAGACAGATCTGCGAAGTCTTCCATGAGGTAAGGGGCCCTTGCCTGCAAACGAGCCGAGTCGTTTTGTATCCTTTTCGTCGTCTGACCGCTTCGTCGCATTCTCAACACGCAGGAAGAACAGTGGGAGGACCGCGAAGGAGGATATCCAGGCTGATGAGAATCGTGTGGCAGACATCTGGAGCTCGGAGAATTTTACGAAGTTCGGCATTGCTTCCGTGTGCTTCTTACTCTTTGTCTTTGTGTTCGTTATTGGGCCGCCGCCGTCGGAAGGGAGGTGTTCGCTTCCGTGGTGCTAGCGTTTAAAAAAAGATTAAGTGTAAAAAGGGCTAGCTTGCTTGATTTGCTTGACGGTGTGACGGTATTGGTGATTGACTTGTAATAAATAACAACAGATAGGAGTCACATAAAAAGAGCGATTCAACATACGTTTTATTTCAAGTCTACAACATCATCCCTCCGCTGCTTCCGACGTGTCCGTGCCGCGTGGTCGTGGCGAGCTCGCCGTACACGGGTACCAATTCGTCTGGCTTTACAAGTTTGCGATGGATTCCATCGGCGTTTACTGTGTTCAATCGAACGCAACCCCCGGAGCTGGAGTCGGTGGACATGGCGAGGGTTATCGCGGCGGTGACGAATTCTTCGCACTCCTCGCGAGTCATGTTTTCCTTGAAGCCGTTATCCATGAAGCCCCAAATGTACGTCGATCCGGACCCATCCGTAGTCCATTTCGTGGCGATCATATTTCCACCCGCGGTGCAGCTGAAGACTTGCGAGCCGTTGTTCGAGTCCCAACCTCCTATGATCATGTAAGCGCCTAAACCAGCGCCGTGATTGGCACTTTTGTTTTGGTAGTTTATCTGGTTCGAAATTCGAGCCACCGTCTTGACGTCAAGTGGCGAGTCTCTCTCCATCCCGATCTGTTCCACGTGATACCGCACAATTTTAGCCACCGCTTCAGTGTCTGCCGCAGAACCTGAGCGACACATCACCGTGGAATCCGCGAGGACGGTCATCTTGTCGCTTGCCCTGTTTGAAACGTAAATCCCGGTGCTTACACGTGTGTCAGCTCCGAGAACGACCCCCCCGTCATACACACAAGCGACGATTGTGGTCCCCGTCTTTGGTGGCTCATTGAATGTTGCCGCACTCATGTGGTTCGATGTAAAGCACGAATTTGCCTGGAGCTTGCGCAGTGGAGGTGAGGGCTTCCGCCAGATCTGTGCTTCTCTTTTTTTGTGACGCGACGACGACGACCGACCGAACGATCGACCAAAAACCATCGCCGCACTAGAATCCTTAGCCAAAGGCAACGGCGCTCGTGGGAGTGTCACTGTCTCGAAGGTTATGCTATTTTCTCGAGATGCCCTCGAAGAAGCATCGCCATCACGTGAGCATGGCATCGATGCCCGATTGGAGGCCTCGTATAGGTGGTCGTACTGCGAGTTTCTAAAGGACTCGGGAATAGAGCTCAAAATGTGCGACTTTTTTACTTTTCGCTCTCGCTCCGATGCCGTTTGTGCACGCACGACCCAAGCTCACGATACTTCCAATCTTTCACATTTCTCAGGCCTCAATTGACGATCGCAACAGCGTCGGTCTTTTGCCACCGTTTTTACGCTTGTCATTCTCATGGGGCCCCGGCGAACGACAGATACGTGCGTGCGGTGTGATCCCTATTTTCACCTTGTTCACTTCCACCCTGCACAATCTCCGTCAACCCTATCTCGCTCGCTTGCTGACTAAACTCTTGCTTGCCATGCAGGTGGTCGCGACTGCTTGCTTATTTTTGGCTGGGAAAGTTGAAGAGACACCTAAACCCTTAAACGAGGTCGTTCGCGTGTGTTACCTCGTGCAACACAAGCATGAATACGAGAGTGCGCTCAAGCAGATCCACCAGAAGGTGCGACCGACCAGCTGTCTGTTGACCTGCTTGCATAACACACGCGCCGCGCAAAAGTGAATCCTCTGACCTGTATTGTCTTCCCTCATATATCACAAAGGATCAACTCGAGGAGCAACGAGAGAAAGTCTTGCAAGCTGAAAAGTTATTGCTCCACACGCTTGGTTTCAATTTCAACGTCGAGCACCCGTATAAACACCTCCTTCACCTGGCCAAACGGCTCAACCAGTCTCAAGACCTGCTTGAAGAAAGTAGTCGCAGCCTTACGCAAGTGGCTTGGAATTTCGCAAATGATAGGTATGTCCATGCTTCATGGAACACCACAAGAAAACATGTGTTTCCAACAAAACGTACGCCTCGTGTGCTAACAGAACCCTCCCACGTTCCTCGCAGCCTCCGAACGACGCTTTGCCTTCAGTTTTCCGCCTCCGACATTGCAAACGCCGTACTTTATCTTGGTAAGGCCACTTATTGCTCGAAAGTAAAGCCACGCATCTCACGTCGTTTGTGCATCCACACTGATCACTCACACTACATGTCCATCCGTACCCCTGATTCCCATACTCCTACGCAGCGTCAAAGCTTCTCGAAACAACCCTTAATCTGCAAAAAGACTGGTGGAAAGACTATCACGTCGAACAACTGGCCTGCGACGAGATAAGTAATCAAATCATGGATCTCTATGATGCAAAGGTGGATGACCCCTTGTAATAATAGACAAAGTAATTTGGCAAAGCCGCCTTCTCGTTTGCAAGTCAAATAATTCTGTTTGTCAGCTCTGTGCCAAAAAAACACGTCAGCACTGTACTGAGACGTTGTAACTCAAGAATGACGTCGTACCGCACCTGTACGCACTCGATCGTCTCGATTATCACGTGTTGACACGATCATGTACCTAACGATATCCCGTTACCTTTCACACGTCTTCGTTCGTTGTCTGCGTGGCACACGCTTCGTTTGTTTCGTCCTAGAAGAGACCTCGGCTCTTTCGACTCTTGCACGTATCCTCACAAAAATCCAGCTCTCGACACTTTACTTTCACCCACAACTCTCGCTTTATTTTCACCGACCGCTTGAACGGCTTTGCCTCCTCTGCCGACCTGTCACCCCGCGCAACAGGCCGGTGGGATAGTTTATTTGAAATCCATCCCCCGCCCCCTGCCTTTTTTGACAAACCGCAATTTTTATTAACGAACGTTCGAAACACATGATTATGACCCATGGAGGACTTGCACGCACTGCTCCAGACAAAGGCACACTGTCGCGCCGTACAGCATACCAGTTGAACAAGGAGTGAACCTTTGTCACGGTAAAATGACTGACACTCTTGCCGTGCATCATGCGAGGGAGACTCTCGACAGTACGTAATCTTATTCCGGCTCGCCTCCGCGCTTTTCACGTTCAAAAATGGCCGACGGCCCATCTTTCCCCAAGGAACTGCAGACAAAATCCGTGAAGTCGTCACAACACAGGGGTTATAGCACCCGTGCAATCGCAATTGTCAGGGTAATACTTTCACCCACAAGTTCTGACGCTGGGTATCCTTCGCTCGCACGCAGTCGCTTTCGAAATCTCGAAGTTGCTCGACTGTGGCCTAGACAAAGAGAGTCTTGCAATTCTCGTGTCACTTTGTGAAAATGGTGTGAACCCAGAAGCTCTTGCTACTGTAGTTCAGGAGCTACGCCGTGAGGCTACAACCTTGTGGAATTGAGTCTTAATTCGTAGAGTATTCGGCCCAACTTTTCTTGAACCGAATAATCTTGCAAGCTCTTCACAGTGCAGTTCAACACCCGGTAATTCGACCCGGTTCCCCAAACTCCAAACAGAGTTCGTAAGTTGTTCGCGTTTTATTTCTCACGAGAAGCACTTTAATTGATGACGAGAATTGAAAGTTGACCTTCCTTGCTTTATTTCCCGCAATTAGTTTTGTAATATCATACTAAATAGTCTAGAACTCTAGCTAGCTAGAGAACGAAGTTCGGTGCATAACTTATCAGTCATCATGAACGTGCAATAGCAACTGCTCCCTATGTCACAGTTGTTGTATTCGTGCTGCTGCAGCACCACGTCATTCACAACAAAACAAACGCGTGCAAGAGATCCGCCCAGAAACTGGCCAGGTAAAGATAACGCAATAATTCCTTGCAAACAAATAAACCATCTCGGCAGTAACACTTTACTTTCTCGCCTGGTTTGTATGGGCTTCAGTTGGCTTGCGGCGATACTGCATGCGCTGTTGCATACGCCTCTCCGAATCCTCCATTCGGTCACGCCACTACTCTTTACACTTGCATCGGCTTGCGTGCGCGATGTCACTTGATTGTTGGTATCAGTTCAAGGATTAAAGTACATACCAGCCTGGCGTTACCTTCCTTTTTCAACACTTCCGTTTACAACCCGTATTTTTTTGTTGTTCAACGCCAGAAATTCAACGTCGTCGGTGGAGCTAAAACGGGGGAATTGATACATACGTCTTTAGGGGGGTTGGGGGTCGTACCTGGTGATGAGGCAGTTTGATCCATCCGGACACAAGTTTCTACTCCCGTGTTAGACTTGGTAGGATCACCGATTGCTTTACCACCATCCCCCTTCTCAGCAGCTCCGTTAGAACGAGGTAGGGGCGTACGTTGCTCACCGGGAGTCAATGGGTTGGTAGTATCCGCAACAGCAAGCCGAGCAGACGGATTCGCAACAGCAGGTTGCACAACAGGCGGAATCGCAACAGGCGGCGGAATAGGCGGATCACCACCAGTGCTCGTGCCATCCGGGTTATGGTAATCTAGAAACGCAGTAAACACCTTGGTAAATTTCTTGCACACATTTTTCCACCAACCCGGATTCGGGCGATCCTGCGGAAACGACATCTTGTCAGCAGCCGTTATGAAAAAGAAACGTTTTGCGAGAAGGAGGGAAACACATTTTTATTTGGGAAAATACCAGCGCAGCAGCGGCCTCGTTGGGACGAACCCCGAAATGTTGAAGTGTGTAACCGTCGTAGTCCAACTTCGCAATTACTGCGATGATCTGCGTTTCTACTTTCATCGCGTTTGCCGGATCCGTATACCAACCAACCCTCGCGTTGAGATGTAATGGCACCCTGAGCTTCCCCCCCGATTTTGTTCCATGCAGCACTGTCGCAATCAACCTTGCTCGTAGATCGGATAGCGTTGAAAACTTTAGTTTTCACGTCCTCGATAATTGGAACATTCCCCCTGGCCGGCGCGGTGGCGTTGTTCGCAGCCGCGGCCCTCCTGGCCTGCGCAGCCGCTTTGGTCGCATCCTTCCTCACCTGAACTTCCTGTTTTTCACGTAAATTGGCGTTATCAAAAAGGTTGTCAGCCGAGCCATCAATCTCGTTGACGCCGTCTGCAACTCTTTCCTCTTCCTGATTCTCATCGTCAGCGACAACGTCGTCATCTCCATCGTCGTCTACATCCATCGTCGGCAAATCACCATCATCGGATGTTTCATCGCCGCCAATATTAGCAGCAGGTAGAGCAGTTAAAGGAGCAGGAACAGTTACAGGAGCGCTGTCAAGCACTCGTATGGCTCTGTGTTGGCGTGCTCCGCTGTCTGCAGGCGGTTCTCTTCTTAACCCCAGTAGCATTGCTCCAGCATCGACGGGGATCGTGGGCGGTAAGGCCTGCTCCTGCTGGTTCCTTCTCTTCTAGAACGCAATGGCAGCCTCCATACTTTTTGCATCTCTTTCTCTTACTTCTTGGAATTCCTAATTATCTTTGCTTCTTATTAATAGGTCTATTTGGATTATCTACCACTACACAAAACGTACGTACGTATTGACAGAAAGTAAAAAAATAGGCGGACAATAAAATAATAATAATGCCACCTATTTCTTCTCCATCTCACTCCTCCGTCCGATCCTCGAGGCGTTTTTATCGAGAAATAAAGACGCACCTTACTTGCTATCATGTTATTTAAAACTCGCTTTTATTATTTTAAGTAACGAGTTGAAAGACACCATCTCTTCTGATATGGCAGCATCCCACTCTTGTGGTGTAATCTCTCTGGGCCTTCCTACGACCGGCAGACATGTGACGTGCACGTTATGTCGTTGTTGAGTGGAGAGACAACCTCCAGCTGTATGCAGCTCTGCATATTTAGCGGCAAATATTTGGTATGAGGCGTCGTAATTAGTGTCAGAGCCTTCGAAAAAATCGAACCATTCTTCATCAGTATCTGTTGTCTTTGTGCTTCCGAGAGTAAATGCAGCTGCATCAATGTCACCTCGCATGCGACACTGTACGGCAGCATTGAGTGCTACGCGTGCAGCAGGCGTATTTTGCAGGGCAGCAAATGCGATGCCTGACGTTTTCTGTAGGTCCTCTGTCAATAGTACAGCACGCACAGAAGCTAAAACAACAGCTGCAGCATGTTCTTCACGTATTCGCGCTTGCTTGCCAGTCTGGTCGTTCTTATATTCTGTTCTCATGTTTTCGGCAGAAAGCGAATATTCTGCTAGTAAACTTGACGGGAGGTGGACCCCGATAACCGGCACGTTTGCCTTGAGTACATCGGCGGACCAATGTTCTATCCCTTCCATCAGATCCTGTATGAAAACAATGACCAGTGGCTGTGATTGGTGGCTACGGATGGGCCTGTCAAAAGAGGTGCATTCATTTGCTTGTCCAAGTGTAAGTGACCAGGATGCCTCATTTAGTCCTAGTACTGCCCTTCCAACACATGCATCTAGAACCGGAATCTTGGTCTCGGGCTTGACACGACAGTGATCAGAATCATGAACATGCTCTATGGATTCAAAAGTCGCTCCGATACGTGCATCGATTTGTTTCCAAAGAGGCAGGCTATGTTTTGGAAGATGCCATTCATCAACAGCCCAGGTGCACTCCAGAAACTGTGTATTGTCCTTATCTTCTATAGTGACTGATGCGAGCGGCGAGTGAATGCGAGAGACTGGCAGGGAGGAAATGTTGTGATAGTTTCTTTCCAGACCAACAGAATCGCCTTTCTTCAATTTATTTGTGGTGCAAGTGATATGGTTCACATCAATATCATTCCATATTTGATCAAGCTCTGCCGACAAATGTGGTATTATGGTGTCCTCGAGGTCACCCCCATCTGTCATCATTGTCAGGATGTTCATGTGATTACCTTGACAATGAACTACTTCAACATTATCGCATGCGAGCACCCATGCATATCCACCAATAGACTGCAGACAGGTTGACGACTGATGAGGGGAAGGATCATCTTGTAGATTAGACTCGCGCACGAGTGACCTGTCATTACTCCTGTCATCATCTACATTAGGCATCAGCACATCTATGGCGAACAGAGCATCGTTCTCTTCGCCAGCTTTGTACGTGAAAACTCGGCTCCTAAGCCGGCGAAATCCAGTTGATTCTGGATGACCAGAAACTAATTGCCATGAGGACATATCCATCTGACCAGAATTCCTGTTGTGGATGATTCCACTGTTCCATTGATTAGCATATGGCCCCGAGCTAATCTCTTCGTCCATTTGCTTGGCATCGATGCGGCGTCCGACTGCTTGGAAAGTGACCGCCTCAAATAAAGAATATTTTTCATCACGCGACATCGATGACCATCCAGCACCCCTTGTGTCATAGTGAAAAGATGCGAGCGCAACTTCCATATAAGTCAGACCTGTAGATTCTTTTAACTCTCTGTTTCTTCGTCTTCTTTTTGGTCGGTGTGCCGGATGTTCCTCTATTGTGGCATCACTACAAGGAGTATGAGTATCATTCCATTCTGATTTGAATTGCACCGGGTGTGGCGCATCAAAGAGGAAACAAATAACATCGCGATCATATTTTAACTCAAGGGTCATTGCTGACTCCACAGCAAGAACACCACCGAGTGAGTGGCCACCGACCGCGATGAAATCCTCAGGTTGCGAAGCGTGGATCATGTGTGCATGGGCTGCTGCCACTTCAGGCCAAGGGCGTGCGGCAACATCACGCTCAAGGGTACGCACAGGGTGGCGGCCAAGCTGTAACTCACTTACAAGTCTCATGTAAGCAATTTGTCCATCACCAAATGCTGGTGCACCAAGGAATAGTGTTGGAATGGTTTTACACTCAGGCTTGAGGGATTTGATAAGCATGTCAGTCGATCCTTCTGAAAAATCAGGAATGCCTGGTTGACTTTGATTGTCTCCACACACTGCTGATTCTGATAATATTTCTGACTCAATATACACAGTACCACTGGTAGCACCTGCCTGTCCTACTCTCTCCATCTTTGAAAGTTCCGTTGTGGCAATAATCCGCTCAATGATCACTGTCACTGTTGGAGCACTGGCTATTTCTGGTATATCGAGGGTAATCCCCAGTGTTTTTTGAAGAGTAGTAGCAAGCTCAACTGCTGCAATACTATCTATACCTACGTTTGCCAAATGTTCGTCAGGGTGTGCAGGCACGCCGGCAATTTCTTCGACAGCATCAAGAACTGTTTCAAGTATATTATTTTGCCATGTGTTGCGAAGGATTGTTCCCTTTCCCAGTGAGTCGAGGACAATAACTGACAATGCTTCTGTGTCATTAGAGTCAATAATTGTTTGATGCGCACACTTGGTGATGTCCACGCGCTCGTGATGTGCTGGAACTATCCAATCGATAAATCCACATGACTCGCGTGCAGATGCAGCTACGCAGCGACACCTTCTCGCTCCAAATAATCGTTGATACACCTTTGCGTGTATCTGCACAATGTCGGTATTCTTAGCCAATCCATTTTGTAAAACAGGATTTGGCAGTGAGTCATGCTCATAGAGGGAGAATATGTCAAGAGTGATACATCCACTCATTGCGTTCATTTTATGTTGTGCTGTTATGATGTCATTCGCAGCATTGATTGCAGCTGCAGTCCACGTACTGGAATCGTAGTGTGAATTAGATGGAATGGCTAGCTCGGCAACGAAAATATCTCTGAAAGACCGTTCTTGTCTCACAGGATCGAATATGAGCGCCTTTTTTTCACATTGGCTCTGCATTGCTATTTTATGTGAGCATGTTATTGATAGAGCGAAGCTTACGGTACTTGTCGCAAGCATTTGTCCACTTTGTGTCCTCGCCTCTGTTAATCCCGACATCATGTTCGTATATATATGAAAAGTGTTTTTCACGTATTCAGATATCCTGTCTGCCAAATGAACAACAGCACCAACAAGGATAACATTATTATGACTATCGCCACCTCGAGGAAGTGCTAAGGATGCAATCTGGGCACATGCCCCTAGCCAGTTGAGAGGGAGCAATAGAGGCTGTTCTATCGATCCATTCGAAGGAAACCATCCCGGAGGCGAAGCAAAATGAGCCTCGGAGGCATCAAGCTGAGTTTCAGGAGAAGTAAGATGTCTCACTCTTGCAACCGCAAGCACGCCACCTCTTGGACCCTCTAGTGACCAGTGTCGCTCCTGCTCAAAGTTCACTTTGTATGCGTCTCGAGCTTTATTTGTTCGAAATAATGTTGTCTCATTTTCGGTTGTTAAAGATGTTGCTAGATGGACGTTTGATCCTGAGAATGCAAATGCACTTACTCCAACTCGTGCAAAACCAGATACATGTTGACAAGTACTGCCAGAGGTGATACGAGGCATGACGATTTCTCCTTCACACTCCATTTGACGTCTTCGTACTTCAGTGACGAGATAAGGACTAAGATTGCGAAGGTAACTCAACATAGTAATACGTTGAGAGGCAAATGCATCATCAACAAGAAGCAATCCTACTGCACCAGCTGCTGCTTCAGAGTGACCGGCGCGAGATTTTGATGCCGCGAGAATAAGTGGCGGGACATCAAACTCATTCTCAAAAGACGACAGTCGACTAAGTGCAGAAATTAAGGAATTTATCTCTATTGGATCTCCAAGTGTGGTGCCGGTGCCATGCATGGATATACCGGCAACAGCATTGTTTGAATCCATGATGCATAATTCCTGAGCCTTCGTGTGTGCAAGTGTGATCACTGTTTGTTGAGCCAAACCGTTTGGTGCAGTTAGGGATGAACTTCGGCCGTCCTGATTCGATGCTGACGCATCAACACGAAATAGTGCGGTAGGACCTATGGTTTCTACTCTTCTTGTGGCTGACTGTATATCATGTCTAAGCATGAAGGTGACGACAGCCTCAGCACGCCCATACCCGTCCGCACATTTATCTAGAACTTTACATCGACCATCTGATGAAAGCATTCCTGCAGCTTCGATTGTAGCAAAGTGTGCATGCCCTATGGTCAGATTAACACCAGCACAGACGCTCCATACACCTGAGCTTATCTGGTCGCTAGCATGAAAATGAAGAGCCCCTGAAACAGCAAGATGCACCGCCATGAGTGATGCAGAACACGCAGTATCTACAGCAAGTGCGGTTAATCCAAAATTGAAAATATATGCAATTCTTCCAGCCGTAACACTTAAAGCTGATCCTGTCGCGACGTATGGGTCATCTTTCACATTGTCTAAAAGTGCATACTCAATATGCTGGACACCAACAGCTACAGCAACACTAGATCCTTTGGGCTTTGTGTCATTGCCAGCTTCTGCTAGCATTTTTGACATCAGTGTCGATTCAAGAAGTAATCTTTGTTGAGGGTCAACACGTCGTGCTTCACTGGAGCGCATTCCAAATACCTTGGCATCAAAGCGATCAATGTCACCGAGGAATGCACCAAAACGTGTAGAAACGGAAGTCGGACCTGTAGAGAAATTTCCTGATGCAGCATCTATCCATTCGACATCCCAACGTGATATTGGTGGTATCGACGGTTCGTGGAATGAATAGACCATTCTCGTGACATTATTGTTATTGATATATGCGGGCTCAATACCAGCGACAGTGTGTCCATGGCTCGAAACAACTCCAGTCCCCACAGTAAATTTTAAATCAGCTTGATTACATTTTATTGACAAAGAATTTGACAGCTGTTCTGTTTGATCATATTGTCCTACCGTTAATAGATCACGGCCGTTGTTTTCATCGTTTAATTCTGTAATATTCTCGTTCTGTCCGGTGCCATCCAAGAACATGCTAAGTGCGGCAACAGAGGGATAATTAAAGAAAGTAGCAGTGGAAATCTCTTTCCCAGTATATGTTGCAATAGCAGAACAAAGTTCAGTGATGCCGAGAGAGTCTATCCCGGCGGCCATCAAGGGCTGATCACGAAGAGGTTCGTGACCAATTATTTCTGTTGCTGCTTTCATGATATACTGCTCGATGGATTGGAGCGCTGAGACTGTAATAGTTTTTGCGCTCTCTTTTGTCTTGTTATGGAACCGGCTATTAATATATGTTGTTACTGTTGTCGACATATCACCTTCACATTCAACCACACCTCTGACCTCATTGATCATAGCTCTCAAATCAGGTCTTACATGGTACAGCTGAGCCCAGTCTACGGACGCTGCTATAACAAGAGCATGTTGATTTCGCAGCATGACGCCGAGTGCGGCTAAACCCTGCTCAGGGGATAATGTTTGCATCCCGAACTTCTGCAGATTTCTGCATACTCCAACGGGACGTTTAGTTGGTGTTACTGTGTCGAGTTGGATAGATTCTTCTACCGCCATTCCAGCTTCACTCCAAGCTCCCCAGCGCACACTTATTGCGGGCGTCCCCACTTGATGTGCAATTATAGTTCGTGTGTCGAGCTCAGCATTTGCAGCCGCATAAGACATCTGTCCTTGATTGCCTAAAATTGCGGCTATCGAGGAAAACACGCATTCAACTAGTCGTGGGCTTGCATGATTCCTACACGATAAAATGTCTGGAAAGGAGAGCTTAGCGGCACACACCTCACGAAAGGTGGCGAGATTTTGTCTAAGAAAAAGCCGGTCATTTAGAACTCCGCTGGCGTGTACAAAAATCTTGTCAACAGGGTCACTTTGTTGCAGGGCAAATCCACAGGACTGACTCCCTACGAGAATCGGGAGCTCGTGTAAAATATTCAAGCAGCTCGAGACATCAAATCGCCGCATGCAAATTGATGCACAGGATGAAACATCAACTGCCGGTGGCCACACCTTGGATCGTCCACTCCTGCCGAGCAAATCAATATTGTCTGCTACAATATTTTGCGTCTTTTTGAAACGTGTCCCCACAAACCAACTGGATACACATGCACCAAGTGCACCTAGACCGCCAACGATAGTAGCTGAGCAAGCAGAATATTTTGTTTGGTTGGAACCCTTCATGTTATTAGTTATATACCTTGGTAACACAAATATTGCTGCCGCGGATAACGATTCTTGCTCTGATGTCTCCACATGTTCATGAAAGCTGTTATTAGGACTCAGAGAAAATATCTGTTGGATGAGCCGTGTGCCGTGTGAGCACGCCGTCTCGATGTTTTTATAGTGACCCTCTTCGACTGTGTTCGCTCTTTTTGAGGAGATTTGTAATTTATCGTCATGTAAAACTGATGTTTTTCCAAACTCTACAGACCTAACGCGGAGTAACCCAGCGAGAAATCCGCCACCTGAAGCCTGAAGGTTAGGCAACATCGAAGGTGTTTTACACACACCGATACAACCGAAATACGGACATTGTGTTGCTGCGAGTGCCGATGCAGCAACTTCACGTGGACGAATATCTGATCGAATATTCGGCTCTATATAACCTGTTTTGCAATCAACGTGTGGTGCAACTGGTGACTCAGATGTTGCAAGCCATACGGTCGTGTATAACAGGTGTTCCGTTTTGGGAGTTGGCGCGTTCCTTAGCATGGATAATTTTGGTCCAATCACCCGTACATTGCCTAATTTTCCATTAACAAGTGCTGCGACTCTTTGGTCCCTGTCATTAAGAACAGCAGCCCGATGATTCTTGCCGTTGTCACCTATGAAATATCCGCAGGTTAATATTTTGGAAACTCGAATATTTTCGTTCCAGATTTTGTATGCTTCGACAGCTACCAAGTCACGGAGTTCAGTGTCGTTATTTGAGAGGTCGAGAGCGGCAGAAAGCCGCACCGACGAAAGAAAATCATCTTTGATGGCAGGTATGATACGTTTCATGGCATTCACACCTTTGAAGTCATCATATTGCTGCATATATAATATTTGGCTCCTTGCGAGCACCAGTGCCCTACCAGTATTGCCAGTGTGGTTGTTTGAGCAAGAAGTGAGGCTATTCATTCGAGCATCGAGCATTTTTGAAATATGCACGTGGCCATGAGACGAATTTACGTCGACAGCCAAGAACTTTTGGTGGGAGCCAACCATTCCTTTTTGCATTACCACTATTCGGCTTAGGAAGGCACCAATTAATGACTTCGTTTCTGATGCCGAGGGTGGACATAGGACAGTTGTCGTTGCTGCTGCGGCGAGAAGTGAAAAGGCTGACGACCAAAATATGTTTCTGCCACTTGGAGGGAACATGATCATGAAGCGAGCATTTATATCTTCTTTCGTGTGAAAGAGTGTGACCTGCTTTATGAGCGTGTTCGAAATTGTAGTAATGACAGGCCATACGCAACGCCTATCCAAGAGAGAGATTTCACAAGGTTGTATAGCAGCAAGAGAAGAGTCATGATGTTCCGGCAAGTGTGTCAAAACGAATTTCGGAAAGGTAATCATGACTCGTACATGTGCATTGGTTCCTTGGAAAGCAAATGCACTCGTGCCACCTCGAGGTTTGCTACAAGTGGCGATGATTGATGATCGTACCCGTGCTGTAGTTATTACGGGCTTATCGGGCAAATTATTCTGATTGCAGCACCCATCCTGATTGTGGGAAAATGCTTCAGTCACATGTGGATTTAATGTTCGAAGATGGCATTGGCCTTGTATCACGAGACGAGAAAGCTGCATCGCCAGCGCTGTTAAACCAAGTGCGCCGGCTGCCGGTTCAGCATGACCAACCCACGATTTCACTGCTCCTAAAAGAAGAACTCTGTCCTTGGGAAATGCATTGTTTGCAGCACTTGCTTCAATTGGATCTCCCAGGGGTGTCCCCGTACCATGCATCTGAAGAACGTCAACAGAAACACGACGCTCGTTTTCATTATTTAACAGCTCCCCACCATATCTTCCTTCCAGCTCTTCTAACATTGCAGCACGGATAACGACACTCTGAGCTGATCCATTTGGAGCAGTGAGGGAAGAGCTCCTTCCGTCCTGATTTACTGCAGATCCCGTTATCAATAATGACTCCATTGGTATGTAGTTCTCACCCCGGTTCAAATCATGAGAGCCGATGTTTTGAAGAAGTAACGCACGACTTGCTTCTGCACGTCCATATCCATTTGCATCTACGTCAAGCGTTTTGCACCGACCATCTGGCGCAAGCATCCGTGCACGACCAAGTGTCAAGTGCATTCGTGGTGTTAGTATAAGACTGACGCCTGCTGCTATGGCATCATATCCTTCACAACTATGATCTGTATATGTTTGACGTAAGGCCATATTCACTGCCACGAGTGAGGACGAACAAGCAGTGTCGATTGTCACTGCAGCCCCAGTTGCATTAAATAAAAATGCAAGGCGCCCACATGCTGTGCTCGTCTCGTTTCCCGTTCCGGTAAATGCTCCAACTTCCACACCCTGATCCTCGAGAAAACTCGCATAGTCTTTTCCTGAGATGCCAATGAATATAGCGAGGTCATTAGCAGGGAGATGCGAATAAAACTTAGGCGGAGGGCAGGATTTAGCCATTTGCCTCTCATGCCTGACATGAGCGGTATTTTTTCGTGCCACATTGGCAGAAATCCATAACGCGCATACGTCTGCTATGAGAATCCGCTGACGAGGGTCAAGGAAAGCTGCCTCAATGGTTCGATTGATACCCACAGCATTAATATCAAATTCAACAATGTCACAAATTTCAAGAAACGAACCATACTGGCCATGGATGTCGGATGTATTTGACTTTGTATTGGTAGACGTGCTTGTATTAGAATCCCAACGATTGGAAGGTATTTGGCCAATTGAATCAACATCTGATGTTGAACCATCACTGGCACATCTTCCGGATACACAACTAATCACGGCTTCGTTAACTTTCATATGTTTAACATCTTCTGAGGGAAGCCGTGAAAGAGAGTGGGGAGCTTTCTCAGGAGATTTATTCAGATTTAGCTGATGTTGTGCAGAATAGCTGCTTTGGGTCGTGGCAGCAGCTGTTTTTGGAATTCTTTGTAGAAGTTTTGAGATGTGCATCGCGGCGGTAGAAATGGTTGGATAATCAAATAGAAGCGTTGCAGGAAAGAGGAGGCCAAACTTTGACGTGAGGGTTGTGCGGAGCTCTACGGCAGCTAGAGAGTCCATACCAGCATCCATTAGTGGGGCATCTCGATCAGGGATGGCGCCTCCGATGATTGCTGCACACTCAGCACCAATAATTCCTTCAATAGTCGTCACTGATATATTTTCAGTAGCAGGACTCGAAGACAATGGATTGAATGATCTTGTTGCCGATGGCGAGTCTATGATGATTGAATCACCCGAGCCGAGCTTGGTGACATCGGCTGCAATGTATGCTAAGACGCCATCCAGCATAGATGGCGGTTGCTTTGCTACCATGACTTTCCAGTTTAATGGTGATACTGTTGTCATTGAATTTCCTCGTCCAAATGGATGGAGATCTTCATGAACATTACACCTCAATAATGAAAAGTCCCTGAAAGCAATGTTGGAAAGCGCGACAACACCGTCTGCCGGCCTTACCACTCCAAGTCCCAATTGCGTCACTCGCGCCGCAGCATTCATGCCCATGCCTCTGATGCCAGACCATACACCCCATTGCACGGACACGACATCTCGACCAACCATTCGTGCGCATTTAGCAGTCGTGTCCAGTCGAGCATTTGCAGCGGCATAGTTTGCCTGACCTGCAGCACCAAGAAGGGAAGCGATTGAAGAGCAGAGAGTTTCTGCACCAGGTGCAGTAATGATAAGTGCAGAAGCTGCTGCAGAACATTTTTTTGACGCAAAGCTTGCACGAAAGGATCCAACAGTTAAGTTTTGAGCGAGTGCATCATAAAGTACTCCTCCAGCATTTAGATGCAGCGTGCCAGGAGGGTTATGTGGAGATTGAAAAACATTAGCACCTCGTGATAAAATTGACCCAGTTGCAACGCTCACTGCGTTATCATGCCTGATAATTGAGACAATAGTCCCTGAAGCATTGGCTGAAGCATTGTCTGTTAAACCCCGTGCACTTTGTTGCGAATTGAAAGGTGGAGAGTCTATAATGCGCCCACTCCGACTGCGTAGGTGCACAGCGCGAGCACAAGATTCTATGAGCCAACCCGTGGCGTGCATTCCGAGAGTGCCTGTGCCGCCAACGATGTCTACAAAACCTTCAGCTCCGAAAGAAAAATATGAACGAGGTGGATTTTGGCATGACGTGTTCTTAGACACGAATTCAAGACAAATGGTCTTTATATTGTGCTGTAACGACCCATCACCTCCCGGTGAATTCGGCAAAGTGCGGGATAGGCCATTAATCGGAAATAATGTTTGAGTCAAACATACACCAGCATATGCAGTAGTCTTTGTTTCAGGGCAAGCATCACCAGCACCTGTTTTTGGTCGTTCGAGTGCGACTGAACGTGCAACCGCACTTACACATGAGTGGACATGCCGTCCACATATGGAAGTAGCCGTACCGTCCGTTAAAACATCACCTGGATATGACGATGCTGACGATGACCAAGGTTGCACCTCAACGTGTGCTGCGGCAACTGTTGCTGTTGCTCCCCGCAGCTCTGGGGAAATGGAGAAACGACCCAAGTGACACATGCTTGGTGTCAGATGGACCAACTTGCAATATTTGTTTTTTGCCGCTCGCGCTACTCGAGCTCGAGGTTCAAGAACATGACCATGCAAATACAGTGCAGGTTGTCTACCTTTCATTGGCATAAGCTGTGTAAAGTTATTGTTGGTTAACGTGGTTCTGCCAAGTGCTCTACATTGCATTCCTAGAATCTGCACTAGGGTCTGTGCATCTCCAACGTCACCTGGGATTTCACACTTATGATCGGACATTCGGAGATCATTTGACGCAAGGGCACGATTTTCTCTGTCATCATTCTCCGATACAAACTGGTCTGACTTTCTCGACGATACTAGTGACGTGTTCTGCGATGATGAACTCTCGAGGAATCCACCATCAACACCTACAAGGAGAAACACACATGTAGCACCCGTGGGAATAAATGGCGTACTTGATGAGTTAGAAAGCGCCTCAAGCTGCATAGAACCATCCATAATACTTGCCATTACGGCGGTGTCACATGAGTAAGGTGGGTCGGCGTGTGCAGTGATAGCCCTTTTCGAGTTATCCTCAGAAGCAACACTTCGAATCGTGTGAAGTGGTCGAAAATTTGGTCCATAATGTAAGCCTTTTGATGCGAACGCCGTATACGCAGCAATAGAATCTATGGGCACCGTATGCATCGAACGTACGCATTCAGAGAGATGTGAAGATTCGTACTGTGAGTTTTTCGACTCTTTTCCAGAGACCTGTTCTCCTTTTCCTAACAGTCGCACCCTTCCAGTAAAATGTTTTGTTCGAGCTGTACTTGACTCTGCGTTTGATGCAAGGAAAACGGCACTTTCCAGGGGAAGGTGAATAATATTTTGGCAACATCCAGTATATGTTTCTGTTTGATAGATGTCTTTAGAGGTCGGTAATATAAGTGGAACTGGAATCGTCACTCCCGTCAGTGCAAATCCATTCCCAATATCATAATCGCTCCCATCCGCAACAGCATATGATTTCATAATTTGAAGAGTGTCAAATGCACTACCAAACATCCCTGCAGCTGGGAAGATTGCACGCCCAAGAATACGATGGTCGAGAAAAGCCAGGCCTAAAGCTGTTTCAGTGCTGGTGATATATAATTTGAAAATTGCTTCACACATACTATGGTCAACACTGACGTTAACAATCATAGGGCGCCGAGGTGGAACAGGCCAGGCACGAAGACGATTTTCAGTTAAAGCTGTCCCAGACCGGGAACCAAGATTTCCACTGCTGAATATCTTTGGATATGTCGATGTAATGCTGATACAGACATGTGCATTTGTGCCCTGAAATGCAAATGCGCTGACTCCAGAGATGGTCACTGGCGCGACAAGTGCTGATTGTTGTCGCGTAGCAGAGAACGTATGGGAAAAATTACTCCCGTTGTCAAGAACTGTAGCGATGTGCTGATTCATTGTACGAAGTGCCATACCATTCCCATAAATAACACGATGTGCAGCACTACAACAAAGTGTCAACAGACCTAGCGCACCTGCTGCGGTTTCTGCATGGCCAGCCCATGATTTTGAGGTCTCGAGTGCTGTTGAGCAGGGGTGACATTCTTCGGTCACACAATTTTGAAGCGCAGCGTGTGCTGCACTAACTTCAATCGGATCGCCGAGTGGTGTTCCCGTGCCGTGCATTTGAAGTACAGCGTAAGGGGATCCATTTGCCTGTTCAGATGGTAGTTTTTCTTCTAAATTGTTCCGTGCGACTGCCGCAATGGAAAATGCTGAACAAATTGCTGCAGTCTGGGCTGGTCCGTGTGGTGCTGTAAGAGATGAACTTCGTCCATCTTGATTTACTGCCACTCCAGTTAATAACACCCAGTTGTTCGCTGGAAAGTCACTTCTCACGTCGAACTCATTCAACTTCAATGATATATTTTCAAGGGTGAATCCGCGGCAGTCTTCTGCACGGACATATCCATCAGCTCCCATATCCAGTGTGCGACACCGGCCAGAAGGCGACAACATGCCAGCAGTTTGAAATGCACTGGTTACTTCAGGTGATAAAATTACATTTATACCAATAGTGACAGCTCCGTCTACTGTGTTAGATACGGATTTTTGACGGATATCGAGCGATGCAGCTTTCACAGCAACGAGTGACGATGAGCATGCGGTGTCAAAGGCAACTGAGGGACCGGAAAAGTCGAAGACGTATGACGCACGACCAGGTGCAACTGAAGAAAAACATGCTGTAGCTGCCAACGAGGAAGCTGCTGTTGATGATGAATAGCTTCCTGATGTCACAAACCCTTTCGCAAGTACCAAATTGTAATCTCGGCTTGCAATGCCAACATATACGCCACGCGAAGAGCTATAAAAGCATTTGTTGATGTCAAGAGCACCGACAACATCAAGGATAAGTCTCTGTTGTGGATCTGCCCAGACTGCTTCAGCAGCACAAAAGCCAAAAGATTCTATATCAAATAAATCTGGTGTTGGTAGGTAGGCACCAAATCCTGCAGGAAGGAATATATGTCCTCGCTCGAATTCAACATCCCATCTCGTATGAGGAATCACATCTGATTTTTCGCAAGGCCTGACATCGTCCACAGTGCCACCACCTGCGCTTGCAAATCCACAAATGACTGCTTCCATATTTGTATTTAAATCAAAACAGTCACGGCACTCACGGATGTCATTTGGACTGTCTTTATCTGCTGTCAGAGTGAGGTCTTTGGGTGCCAAGATATTCTCAACATAACGCGCAAGTGCAAGTGCGGTTGGGTTATCAAACAAGGATGTCACTGGGAGTTCGACACAAAACGTGCGCGAAATGTCTGCACACGCGTCAACTATTGAAAGCGAATCAAGTCCTGCTGCTAAAAATGGTTCATCAGGATCTATATCGCGACCAATTATTGCCCCAATACATAAGCATACACGCTGAATTACTTCAGCTGTCGTGCATTGGTTCGAATCACTTCCACACGCCGCGGGCTCTCCATCACTTCTAGAATAAGCCTCTGAGAGTATGCTTGTCTCGACGCCTGCATCCAATGATGAAAGCGCAAGGCTGTCGTTCAGATCTTTCTCTTCCGTGCTGAAATCTAAAGGACTGAGACATTCAAAAAACGCATTGGCATCCCCACGACACTGTGGCATAGCCTGCGCATACTTCACCCAGTCTATTCTTGCTATACAGATCGTTGCCATCGACGTGAGGGCCAACGAGCCACTACAAATACTTTGAAGCATCGTTACACACATAGAGGCACCCTCTTGGGGAGATATGGTCCCAATCCCGATTCTTCTTAGACGATTTATGATTGACATGTCTTTGGATGCCATGCCAATCCCTGACCATGGACCCCATTGGAGGGCATACGATGGAACTCCTGCATCGGTCCATGACATCGCGAAGCGGTCTAGATACGAGTTTGCCGCAGAGTAAGCAATTTGTCCCGCTGAACCAAGAAAAGAGGCAACAGAAGAAAATAGGATGGTGGTGTTCATAGCAGTTGCAGTGATGGCTGGACCCATGCGGTCAGCGACCAAACATTTGGCTGCAATAGTCTCGCGTGCTAAACCAAACGAAGTTGTCTCTACTGTGGCATCACGCAGAACTCCATTTGCTAGGAGAGATATAGCTTGTGGTGTATCAAGCATACCGATATCGAAAACGTTTTTCGAAGCAGAAGAAGTAGCAACGTCAGCTGCAAGTAAGCGAACAGGTGGGTACGAAGAAGTGAGCTCGTTAATAGATGGACTACGACCTGTGCGTGATACAAGGCATGTAGTGTATCCATGTAGTTGAACAGCGTGTTTTGCGGTTATGAGCCCTAATGCTCCGGTTCCTCCAAAAGCAACAAGTGGTGTTCCCGCATTGGACGTTAGTTTTGAAAATGAAGAAGGCGATGAGTGACTCGTCTTATTTGCAGCAGCAATCAAGCAAATGTATGATGGTTTGTCTTGCATGACTGCCTCTGAGGCAAAACCGTACTTTACTTGTAAAACTTCGACTGCGCGACATGACGAAATGACACCATTTGAATGAGAAATTTCTCTAATTTTGCTGTACTCCACTTTCCTGGATTTTTCTTCACAGGCTTTCGCGTCATTTGAGCTCACATTTTCAAGATAATCAAGCCCAGCAGTTTGTTGGGATACGGAGACATCATCGCGATGCTCAGTGTATATCCATAAATCGATCAGTTCTAACATCGCTGCTCGTGCAGCTCCACATAAGGACTCATCTGCAATGATTCTTAATTCTGATATGCAACGCCGCGCTTGTGCACCTTCAAAAAACTGTGACAAAGTTCGAAGCATATTTGTCTGTTTCTTCTTCACTTTTTCTCTGCAAGAAACAGGTTCTGACCAAGCTGACTCTGATGATTTATATATTATCTTGCAAAGATTTCTGAGATGATGTGGCACTCGTGAGAACGAAGGTTCTTTCTGAGACAATGTTGTCGACAAATTTGTTGTGGAAAGCAACGCAATCCGTACTTCCTTTACTATTTTGTCCACGTCTTGGCCCTGTTCATGCGTCCTAAAGGGGCTTAATTGGCCGCGTTTAGTTCGAAGTTGGATCGAGCATACCACCATGCCACGTGCAATCGCATTCTCTACTCTATGCTCGCTTTTGAAGCTTTTCTTGAAGTTCTGTGAATTAATTTTTGATGTCCACGACTGCGAAGTTATGCACCGTCTACAGTTGCCACGAAAATCTCCTGCGTTGGAACTGAAAGCTTCAAAAGATGCAGGGATTCGAAGACCGTCTTCAGTGTTCACAGGCATTAGCTTGTTCTGTGCTGTGCAGATGGAATGAAACGAGGCATCAAGTACAGCAGGGGAGGTGTGCCATCCACAGTTATGGTATTGTTGGGACCTCTTTGAGGTATCCTCTGAATTTAGTTCGGTCACTAACCCGAGTACTGGCTCCTGAGTTCGATCAACGCGCTGGGGAAAAAATGTATGTGGAAAGTTCCAAGCAACCACTGATTTTCTGCCGTACAAGGCCTTATCGTTATTGATGCGTTGGTTTGAAAATAGTCGGAGAAACTTGGCCGTTAAAACATAATTTCTCGGTGGACACACCTCAAATCCTTTTGGAGACATAGACGTATCATCCTTGCGGCCAATGTAAACGTTACCAGCAATTGTAGCACTCACAGTAGCTCGCACAATCCCTAGATTCGTATACTTTAAGAGAAGTGGTTGCACGAGCGTCACTCCGTGAATCAGTGCAGTAAATCCAACGTCAGAAAATTCAGTAGCAGAGCATCTGAGGGCCGCATCAGCAAGCTCCAGGGATGCTGCACCCGGGAACAAGGAAGACCCGTATACTTGATGATCTTTCAGGAACGAAGATTGAGGGTTCGCCGAAACGTCTGCTAAATACACCCCAGCTATGTCTTTTTCTACATATGTATTGATTACCTGAGACAAAATTGAGTGCGGTGAAGGCATAAGCCAGAGCCTGACACGAGCACGGCTGTTTGGAAGGCCTGTCGCTCGTGTGACACCGAAAAGTGAATCAATCCTCAGTCCATTTGAGTCATGCTTAGACATGCAATATTCTGTTCTATCTTCTTTTACGACGAGAACATGTGCGTTAGTACCTTGAAACGCAAAAGCACTTGCACCAACACAGGCGTTTCTAGTTTGAAAAATTGTGGCTCCCAAACACGATCTCGCAGCAAAGCTTGGAATGCTACGTCGCATTGACGCTTCAACATACGGGTTACACGCGCGTAGATGTGATATTCCCACAAGTTTTGTTTCGCGTAGGTTTGCCATAGCTGCAACTAGGCCTATCAGACCTGAGGGGGACTCCGTGTGTGTGACAGAACTCTTTGTGGAGCTGAATGCAAGGAAATTATTGTTTTCGAGTTCGCTCTGTGCACCAGCTTGAATCGGAACGTCTAGAGCTGCACTAACCTCAATCGGGTCTCCCAGTGTAGTCCCTGTACCATGCATCTGCAAAGCGCAAGGTGAACTGATTTCCCTCGTGAAAGTTGATCCACTTTCAATCGATGCAAGAATTACTGAGCGCTGTGCTGGTCCATTTGGCGCCGTGATTGTGCTTGACCGTCCGTCCTGGTTTGTGGCTGATCCTGAAACTACCATGAAGCAAAATGGACCATTATTTGTATTGATGCCAGGTTCAAGAATCACAACAACACAAGCTTCTCCGCGAACATATCCGTTTGCTTCTGCATCCAACGTTTTACAGCGTCCATCTGGTGCTATCATTTGTGCTGCCGTAAAGAGGGCAGACGTTTCAGCTCGTAAGACAACATTGACCCCACCGACTAGCTGACGCAACTGATACCCATGTAGATTATTAGTTGAAGCAACTCGAGCAATATGCAGAGCGACAAGTCCAGATGAGCACGCGGTGTCGATGGCAACAGCGGTGCCACGGGTGTTGAGAGTAAATGCAATTCTTCCAGCTACAACGCTTAAAAATGCTGAACCGGTTGCTGCAGATGCATTTGGTTTGCGAATGGACCCAGTATTGGTGGCTTTATTGTACTGATTTCCAGTTGCATCAGTCAAAGTGGAAGAAATTGCGCTGTAATCTAGCGTGGCTACTCCCACATACACTCCCATTGACGCCGTCAATAATTCAGATGCTGGTTTTGCTTCCATGGGCAGTGTACGAGTAGAAGATAGGGCTGCTGCAGACCAGGAAAGCAGCCGACGTTGTTGTGGGTCCATTGATCTGGCTTCAGCGTGTGTGATACCAAAAGCTTCAGAATCAAATTCAGCGACACCAGCTAAATAGCCGCCAAATATCGGCGCTTGCAGACCTGCATAACATAGGTCATTGAAATCCCAACGCGATATGGGTACTACTCCAGAAGCATCACATGAAAAGGTGCCTTCAGAATCAAAAGCGGTCTCTGTCCCAACAGCAGCAACCCATAACGAAGTATGAGACAAATCAGATTGTGTTGAGGACTTTTTCATCACGAGGCTGACTTCGCATGCAGAGGGCATTCTGTTGGAAGGTTCGTTTGACTGAGATATTCCCGAGCAAAGGAAACTGGCCAACGCTCTTGGAGTCGGATAATCGAATACGAGTGTCACCGGAAGTGGAGAGAGAATCGAATTCTTGGCGCCAAATTTACTGTTTAAATATGCATCCAACATCGCAATGAATTCAGTGGAAGAGAGCGAATCTAGGCCAGCATCAAGCAGTGGATCGTCAACATCAACGATTGAACCTGTGAGTTTTTTAAAGGCATCAATGATAACGAGTGTGACATGCTTGATTTCATCTTCTGATATAAGTGACACATCTGTTTCAACACGATTGGCAGGGCAGCTTCCAGTCGTGACCTGGCAAGATGTGTGCAAATTAGTAGATTCAGGCCTTTCCAGCGAAATGTTCACGTCTGCTTTCAGTGCGCCAAAAAATGTCGAGGATGAAACTGCGGTGTGACACTTCATATATCTAAACCAGTCGAACGGGCACACCGCAAATATTGTCCTCTCAAAATTGAACGCTGCATGAAGTGCTAAAATGCCTACTGTTGGTTGAATCAATCCAATTCCGACGCGAAGAAGCCGACTTTCGAGGGCAGCAGTGGTAGCGACCATGCCACCTCCAGCCCAGGCTCCCCACTGAATAGCACATGCTGGAAGCCCTGATTCTCTGTCGTCTCTGGTATACACTTCTGTTCCAGCATTTGCAGCAGCGTAACCGGTTTGCCCGACGTTACCGACAAGTGAGGTCACGCTAGAGAAGACACAACTCGCCAGCAATGGGTATTTGCTATGCGATAAGACTGACATTGTACACTGTCCGAGAGATTTTGGGGCTGCAACAGCTCTGAGCCGCCCTGGGGTTTGACGCTGAATGATTGCATCTCTCAATATACCACCTGAGTTTATTGTGACTATTGATGGATCACTTTTCTCTGTACATGCCACGAATATTGATGCCATCTCTGACGTTTCTGCTGCACTTGCCGCATCATATCGGGTTGCCATAACTATGACATTTTCAAGATTAATACTGGTAGGCATGACGGCACTTTGTCCCGATCTACTTGTAAGTGTGACGGAGCGGCTCTGTCTGGATGTGAGAAGCCACGCAGCAGCGTGACCACCAATAGCGCCGAGTCCGCCGATAACAATTCCAAAGCCCATCGATGATTTAGATGCATGCATGTATGGAGGGGGCTGACTCAAGGGACTTTGAACCAATTTCAAGTGTCTTGCGTCCATACTCTGATCGTGACCTGGTAGTGATGGCAATATATCATTCTGTGAAATATTCGTTCCGTCGAGTTTACGCTGCTGTTTACTTGTGTGGATAAGTATCGCATCATGAATCACTCCATGGAAGCGAGTTGTACGAGTCCAGGTGTCATCCTTGATAATATCATTTACGTCGACATCAAAGCTATCATACGTATCAACATCCAATGCATATACGGCTGGTTTCGTTCTTGTACTTGCCTCAGACTCATGTGCGAAGGCCCGCTCTGCCCCCCATAGACCAGCTGAAGATGCATGCAGATCTTGTCTCCTGCAGACAGGCGCACTCTTTCTCATCCTAGATGTTGGATCATGTGCCCCAAAAGTTCGAATAAACGCTTCGGTAACACCTTCACCACCAACTGTGCCTAAGGCAATATGCAACGATATCATGCTCGCAACAAATCTGCACAAACACTGTTGCCCCGAAGACGGTGTAATAAGGTTTCTCGTGTAGTGAAGTAAGCGAAAGGAAGTTTCGATAGAATGACGTTTGTTGCGCATTGATACGTCTATGCCGGTAGGTAAAGCTTTCCATTGCAACAAATATGTGGGCAAATCGCTGAGGTGACTGTATTTCGATGCTGCAGTCGTTTTTGTACGTTCACAAAAAATACTACTTCCTCGCACAGAGCGAATTTGTAAGCACGATATAAATGCCCTGCCACCAAGGATGTGATTGTTGACAGCTCGTGAGCCAAGATCAACCTGATTATCAAAGTTCGCAGTAAGATGCATCCCAACTGCAGTATTGACGAGGCGGCAGAAGATTGCAGCTGCTGTAACCGGGACTCGTGCACATGGTTCTGGTGCTCTATTATCTGTTGGAGTTAATGAATGCAGCAAAGAACGTTTGTGACATGAGAAACCGACAGTTCCCTCAGCAAGATGGATTGCAGCGTCAAGGGCGCGTGTGAATGAATCCATCCCGAGCGAGCCAAGATGCAAATGTAGATTATCTGAGAGTTCCATGTTGACGACTGCGAATGCATTAATTGAAGGGGGCGATTGCCCTTCTGTTGCGTATTGGAAGCAGTGAGCATGAAATGAGCAAGTATATACTCTGGAAACGGCAGTATCGAATGCTTGCCCATATCTGTCTCGATCGCTTGCAATGATTATTGCATGTGCTTTTAGGTGTGTACGCCATCTGAAATCTGTGATAGATTCAATATGTATCAAGCCTGTTACTCTACATGCACATACACGTGTTGTGCATAATTTATCTGGGTTAAGTTCCAGTGGGTGTGGAATAGTAGCATCAGTGGCCGCTACATCCACGTGGAAATCTCGATCTGCCTTAACAATCGGAAGATGAATAACCTCACTGGTACATTCAAAAAAAGCTGCTGCAGGACACAACACTCGACCGTACAATGTGTGGTCGCAGAGAGTTGCCGCACCAGGCGCATCATCGAATTTCACTTGGAAAAACATGAGATGAGGTGCCAGCAATGAGAGTCCATGTTTGTCCTTGCATTCACCAGCGTAAAACACTCGAGCCAGACGAGTAGTTGACAATGGTAGATCCCAAAGTCGACTAGAATCGGCCAGACGTCTTTGGCTTCTGCCACTGTGCATGCCGCCACGTTTACAATGCGTCATGCCAAATATCGATATCATAGCGTGTGCATTTGTACCCTGGAAAGCAAAAGCACTGACAGATGCACATTTTGAGACAGGGATTCCGCAAGAGACGTGTGATTGGACTTGTCTTGGAACTGTGATGAAATTATTGCCTCGAATAAACACGGCAGCAACGTTGTGGTTTACTGTGCGTAAATGTGAGACAGAATGCGTGTATGCACATTGTAATGATGCAGATGCTGCAAATATACTGGCCATGCCTGAGGCTGGTTCGCTGTGGCCCATCATTGTCTTTGTGGCACCAGTAACAAGTGAACATGTTAAAGCTTGCGATGATGACAAAGCAGAAAGTGCAGCACTCATCTCAATGGGATCACCTAGCATTGTGCCAGTTCCATGTAACTGTAAGACAGTAACGGGCTCTGAGCTTCCAGAAACACGAATAGTGTCACAGATAACTTCGTTTTGAGCTGGTCCGTTTGGTGCAGTGAGTGATGAACTTCGCCCATCTTGATTTGCCACAGCGCCTGCCAGTACAACATGGTAATTTGATCTGGAATTGTCAAATTTTACTTTATTTACTATCCGAAGCATCCCACATGCCTCTGCGCGAACATAACCATCAGCACTTGAATCCAACGCCTTACATCTCCCGTCAGATGAAAGCATACGTGCAGCGTTACACTTGAGAGACCATGTCGCATCAAATATCAAGTTGACACCACCTACCAGTGATTCTCGACCTTCCTGTACTCCGATATTATCAAAAACATCACCTGTTAACCAGGCACGGGCATGTACTAATGCAACAAGTGAAGATGAACATGCAGTGTCGATAGCTGCTGCTGGGCCACTCAATGCTAATGTAAAAGCAACGCGACCCGCGATCACGGAAAGATGTGCACCAGTGGCGTCGTATGATCCAAATCTCAAGGTCTCGCGATACTTTTCGGCAAGCCGTGGGTATTCTACCTGTGACACTCCAACAATAACTCCACATGCAGAGATGCGGCAAGGGTTGCATGAACTTTCTCTATTAGCAAAGAATGTTTCATCACTAGGAGACTCTTCATGACAAATTTCACTGCAGCTGTTACAGTCTGGAAATAGCCACAACATCGCACAGGCGTCAAGAACCAACCTTTGCTGTGGGTCTGTCACAGCCGCTTCATTTGCTGACATACCAATAGCTTCTGCATCATACTTGTCGACATCATTTACAAAAGCACCGAAACAAGGTGTTAGTGAGAGATTGTCGAATGTGGCGAGAGAATCAAGGTCCCATCGCGAAGAGGGTATTATGCACACGTTGTCTTCGGAACACCCTCTCAGGTCCGTACTAGTTGAAGCACTTGTAATCATACTGCAACTTGTAGAGCATCCAGGCGACATACTTTCAGCGCCAACTATAGAAGCAGTAAGGGGAATGTCGCCTGTTGCTTGGGGGTTACGTAGCGACATTGACGCAGCAGTGTGTGATAATGGTACTGGCGCTGAAGGCACGTTGATGTGTGTTTCAATGAAGTTACAGATGGCCCGAGTAGAGGGAAAATCAAAAGCCAGAGTAGCCGGAATGACATCTTGGTGTTCGATAACTGGTAAGACTTGTTGAAGTGTTGTGTTCAGTGCATCCCTCAACCTGATGGCTCCAAGAGAGGTGAGCCCACATGACATGAGAGGAATATCCATGTCAGGGGATGGATCATCTGGCAAGAGGTCTAAGACATTCCGAATTGCCAGGTCTACCATAGATTGTGTGTCTAAAGAGGTTGAAGAAGGAAACTGAGCTGGAGCTCCGCTGGAGGTGCCCAAAATTTCACTGACATAAGAGCATCTCGTTGACTGGGCTTGATTTGGTTCCATCAATTCTTTCACAGCCACATCGTAACTGCCCAGAATACCATTGTCATCTGCTTCAAGAACGACATCCAAAATATTTGTAGTTCGCGATTTCAACGGTAGTGCGATCACCCGATGAGAACAGAGCGTTGAGACCACGATTTGCGATCCACACGAAAGTGCTGACATGGATGTAACTTTATTTTCCTTCTTGACACGTAGTATTTGCGAGCTTGATAGCTTTGCAACTCCGGAAAAGTTCAAAAATGTGTTAATGTCACCACCTTTTGACGTAGCATAGACCAGCGAGCAAGCACGGGCTGCTTGAGACTCATCATCCGTGTCAACAGTTATTATGCAAGTGAACGCGTTCAGGGAAGAAACACAGTTGACGAGGGAATTAAATATTTTATCAGGCACCGTGCGACTCAACAGCCAAGTATGCTGATGTGCGTAATTAAGGCTGCGTGCCTCTTTTTGATGCACACCTTGTGTAACATGTTCTGTTGTATCATTTGTGTCGATGCAAACATCATCAGGGTTATCCAAAATAATAACACGACGAGTTGATTCACATTGGATGGCTGTGATTTCAGAACAACTGTGGGACAGAGATCCACAGTCTACTGGTACTTCGGGCGAGATAACAGTAGGGTCAATTTCCCTAACATCATGAAGTGATCTTGGTACTGATGTTTTCGATGTTGATCGTCGAGTTACGGTGGTACTGGGAGAGAGTGTACCGTTGGTAACAAAGTCACGCAATATTCGTTTCAACACCTTTCCATTTGCATTTGTTGGAAGCTCGGTCACCACATAAACCTCTGTCGGCACCTTGTATCCAGAGAGCCGTCGCTGACAATGCATGGTGATGTCTCGGATAGGGTCATTGCTAGGCAACTGCACGTTTGCAGCTGTCGCGTGATGAGCTTCTGTACCTTGGTTAAGATCACCAGATTCTCTGCTTTTGTTGCCGTTTTTCCGCAGTGTGACCACTGCCTGAACAAGCTCTCCCATTATTGTGTGAGGGACACCAAACACAGCAGCTTGTTCAACTCCTGGATGTGAGTGAAGCGCAGCTTCCACCTCGGATGTGTATACATTTTCTCCTCCACATAGAATTACGTCTTTCATTCGACCAACGAGACATATGTACCCGTCACTTCTGACGCAAGCAAGGTCTCCTGTGCAAAACCAGCCTTCGTTGTCAAACACTTTAGCATCAACATCATAATTTTGCATGTATCCGTTGAAGACAGTTGGCCCACGCACCCACACTTCGCCGACTGTCTTTGCATCATAGGCGACAGGATTCCCTGTGGGATCAATCACTTTAATGTCCACGAGAATGAATGGTCTCCCAGATGTGCTCACAATGGCAAGCTGTTCAGCAAGATCAGTGTGATTTTTGCATAGCTCCAAGCTCAGCTTCGACATTGAAATTTTCCCACAGCACTCTGTCATTCCGTACGAAATAAAGAACTCGCATCCAAATAACGCAATCGCACGAGCAACTGATGTATCCCCCCCTAGTGGAGAACCGCCACAGGAAATTATTCGAAGGGACGATAGGTCTATCGATCCGGCCATGGGATTGTGGTACAGCAGCGTAACCATAGTTGAGGCTAAATTTGTCGCAGTAATGCTCTCGCGCTCCAGAAGCAAAAGTACTTCCTCAGTACGAAACTGGGAAACAATAACATGTCGTGCACCGACCCATGAGACAGCGTATACTGCAAACGCATCTACAAGATGAAAAATTGGAGCAGCATGCATCCATATATCCGCACTATTTAGACCCATCTCAACGGTTATTGCTACAGTGTGTTTGTGGACGACAGCTTGTGAGAGAACGACCCCCTTGGGTGCACCGGTGGTTCCAGAGGTATAATATACGTGCGCTGGGTGGTTTGCAACAGCTTCAACAGAAGCGCTGAGGTCAGAGAAACAAATTGTCTCCGAGGCTATTTCCTGCTTGGATTTCAGCGTCGAATCATAAATTTGCGGATGCAACGCATCATCGTGCCATTCAAACTGAACGATATTTGTTATATGATCATTACCTCCGGGTGATACTGGTTTTGTTGTCAGACGCAACAAACTACGTGAACTCGCGGGTGAGGGTTTTCTCGAAGTAGTCAAATTCTGTTCAGGCAGCCACACGACGGACTGTGTGGCACAATTTTCAGTCTCTTGTGTTTCAAGTGCTTCACGAAGCGTGTTACCATGTACAGCTTGACGTGCAAATATAGTTACCGCAGCACTGTCATCAAGTATGTGTTTTAATTCATGGGAGACAAGGTGCGTGTTAAGATTCAGCAGTGGTGCGCGGAGAAGTGCACACGCATAATGTAGTATCAGAACCTCAACAGAGTTTGTCGAGAGTATTCCCACCAGGTCACCAGAGCAAATACCCAGCCTTGTATGCATAAATCGAGCAACTATTGATGCTTTGTTTGCCAAAGAGATATATGTGTCTCTCTTGGTGTGCATATCGTCGCTTACGTCGCATACATCGACAGAGGCAAGGTTTGATGATATCTCAGCTGACAGAGCACTCTCAAAAAAGAAGGCGAGAGAGGCCTCACAGGACCCTTTTTGTCGAAGCACCCGTTTAGCTTCAAGAAGAAAGGGCTCGTATCTAGCAAACTCGACTGCACATTGAGGTGTGGCACCGGGTAAGCCATGTACAAATGTATTATCGAGAGCTTTTGAGATATTGCCTGACTCCGTGTCTGCCGCATCAGTGCCGTCTCCGTGAGCACGACTTCTTGAGGGGCTTTCTGGTGCAGTCATTGAATTAGTTGGCATTGAAGGTGGTCTAAGAAAGTCAGCACTTTCTTCAATATCAGTCTGAGAAAGATAGCATGATTTGTATTCATGGACCTGTCTCGGAGGATTTGAGAAGTCATTCAGGCTGGTTGTCTGTCGACGTCGTTTACGTCTGTGTTGGCTTGCACGTCGAGCTATACGAGGATCACAGCACGACAGTCCCTGGGAGGAAGGAGTGAGTTGGGATATCAATGGGTCATTTGGTTAGCTGAATCTCATGAAATACAAGCAAGATGTTGATAGTGGTCGGATGAGAGATCTGTGCGCAAAAAGAATAGTACTCTTGATGTGTAGAGGGATGTCCTGCATAGTCCGGAAGGTCCAAGTTGGAGGGAGCGACAAAAAGTTTTTTGTCACGTTCGTTTTTGTCACCTCGAGGGCGACAACCTGCGCGCGTGGAACGCACCGCGTTGATATCTTTGGCGTCCTGTGATAGTGGCATCATATATATGAGACAATTATACTTCCTCGCAAGCTTCAAAGTTGTCGACGGCAAAGGATGCGCAGGAGAATATGTGAGCCCAAGCTAACGTCAACGTCCTTCAAGTGAGGAAAACTTGGGAACGAAGAACAGGTGCGAGCGTCGAACTTTGTTGCGTCGAATTTCACGCCAAAATACAGAATGGGTGATTCGAACGAAACAGTCTATATCTTGAAGACCATAGTTCGTAGTATATCGGGAGCCAGTACGTCAAAAGCGTTACGCCCGAAGCGTTCTGCTTTGGAGACTCGAAACCAGAAAACTAAAAAGTCATGCCGTTTCGTCATTTTTGTGACTGAGGGTAGGAGTAGATCCGTAGATAAAGCCCACCGGTGCGCGGGCGCGACTGCGGGTCGGGAGGAGGCAAAGCCGTTCGAGCGATCGGTGAAAAGCGAGAGTTGTGGGAGAGTTAAGTGTTGAGAGCTGGATTTTTGTGAGGATACGTGGAAGAGTCGAAAGAGCCGAGGTCTCTTCTAGGACGAAACAAACGAAGCGTGTGCCCCGCAGACAACGAACGAAGACGTGTGAAGGGAACGGCATATCGTTAGGTACATGACCGTTTCAGCACGTGCTAATCGAGACGATCGAGTGCGTACAGGTGCGGTACGACGTCATTCTTGAGTTACAACGTAGACTTCGTTGTACGTGTTTTTTTTGGCACGAAAAACACAGAGCAGAATTATTTGACTTGCATCGGGTCGAGAAGACGGCTTTGCCGAATTCAAACACTGTTTAGACTAGCTCTGGCGACACTTTCTCTAGCTCTATCTAGTATATCTATCTATATATCTATCTGGACAAATAAATAAATGACAATATCGAAATATATATTAAATAAACGAAGAAAGATGTTCAAATAAAGAAACTGAGCGCCTCAGGAAAAATCCGTGCACACGCGCCACAGCAGTCTTGAACTTCCCCGTCACATCTCTATGTATCAGCGACGCTCTCTCTCGTGGTTGATTTAATGAACCCACTTCCAGCAGCAGGTAATAATGATGGTCTCAGAAGTATGAGTACGTCGTAGTCAGTCTCACACGTTTGCGGAGAGGAACCCGCGGCCGATTTGGAAAATGTGGAGCATGACCCGGTCTGTGTGCCGCAGGAATACTGTTGCGGTGGTGTGCGTCTTCTGTGCACCGACAGTTTTGCTGTTCCTTGACGTTATCAGCAGGGTAGACTTTTTGCAGACTTCTTTGACAACCTTTCCTCAAAGCGTCGGACAAACGTCGGCAGGGCACATCTTCTTAAACAGTGCGGCACCCCATTTGCTCCCAGGAACTACGTTGTGCTTCGTGGTTAAGAATTCAAGGTATTTACTCAACGCCAACGGCTTCCAAATAGGACACTGGGGTTCCGTTCTGACAAGCATTCTCGGTAGGTTGGATGAAAAGGTGTCGTCTCCCCACGCGTCGTTATTACAACGCGTGTACGTTCTGTTCATCGATTCTAAAGCGAGCGGCAAAAAACTGAGAAGCGTCGAGGCTTCCGCCGCGCGAAGCGAATACATGACTTCGACACTCGGCGTTTTGAATGTCTTAACGGGGCTGGACTTTGAGCTTGTTCGATCTGGAGCTGAAAAGAATAGGTTAATGACGACGACTTGCTTTCAAGAAAACACTGTATTTGTCGATGCCGGGAGCTTTCCGACTGACGACGGGTGGATCGGCCGGTTTGCTTCCAGTGTTCCCAGGGTGCTATCTGAGCATTTTAAATGCAACCAGTCTGCGACCGACGACGTCCTTATATACAATCGACGAGGTACCCGAAGGATCGTAAACGACGTAGAGGTCGCACGCGCACTCCAGGAAAAAGGGCTCACGACGAAAATCCTAACCCCAAACGAGTTATCTCCCATGGAACAGATTTGTGAAGTGACCAAGAATCGAAAAAATTATCATCACTCCTCACGGCGGTCATCAAGGGACGTTTTTATTCAAGCGCCAGGGAGTCGCCGTGGTTGTCGTTTCCCCGAAAAGCGCTTTGCTGGAGTGTTACAGGTTCTTTGCGAAGAGGTCTGACCCTTGGTACTCCATCAGAGGAGAACGCGCGTGGTCTTGTCCCAATGTGTGCTCCAGCAGCGAAGATGCGTTTTTCGACCCGAGCTGCGACGGTATGTGCATTCGGAGAGCTCGGCGGGAAGACGACATAGACGTGTCTCTGGCTGCTCTGGAGAGAATCGTCGACATGCATTTTCGCAGCGAAGAAGAGCTATAGCGGGTATTAGTGGTTGACCGTGTGTTGACGGGGTTAAATAAAGGATTCATCCAAATTATAAAATCGAATGGAGCGACCCTACAGCGAGCCTACAGCGAGCCTACAGCGAGCCTACACTCAAACCAACCTTCACCGTCAGAGTAATCCCAAGTCCTTTGGGAATAATCAAAAAGTCTATTAGGGTTTAGGTAGCATCGCCGGAGTGCTCCCCGTACGCCGGTGCGCGACCGCGGTTGTGAGAAAGAATTCACGACGACGGAAAAAAAAACGTTTCGAAATCACGGATCGGTATATATTGAACTCAAAACTACGCTTATTTATTTAGTAACGGGGGATTTTGATTGATGTGCACAGATAAAATACACGAATCCACAGATACATTATTACTGTTGTCTGCTAGTGTCAGTGTCGCCCATAACCCTCTCAGCTCATGCAAATACTCTGTACACTTTTCCAAGGTTGTTCGTCCTGACAAGAACAAACAACAACAAACGTTTACCACCTTACCTGGATCTGACAGCAGTTTGAGATCTTTAACGTATATGTCTATTCATGAAGTGGACACTGCGAGATTGAACTTTCGAGAATGTCTAAGTAAAGAAATCAACGAGACCCTCCTTCTGCTGTTGAAACATCATCGTTGTCGCTTTCTTTGTTGCTCCGCTTCCGCTTGGCATTATGTTTGTCCTGTTTTCAAATTTATTGAGAGATGAGTCTTGAAATAAGGCGGAAAGTACGAAGGGGTTGAGCTTACCTTGAATTGCGCTTGACGAAGACGGAATACGTTCTTAGGAATCTCATAGCTCGGATCTTGTACCACCAATGTCACATGCTGCTCGATTTGTTGAATTGCTTCCTTGATACACTCATCATCACCACTTGGTGAAAGCATTGCCTGTAGACCTTTTATCATGTTGTTGAGACTTTGCAGCTGTTGAACACGTCTTGGTTGTGAGAAATTTCCTGGTTGCAAGTTCAAAGGAGGAGGGGGTGAGCGCAATCCTTACCTGTCGATGCGGCCAACGTGTGATTCCTACTTCCCGACACCGCTTTTTGAGGGCCGTGACCCCGACACCAAGCAGCCTGGCTGCATCTTCGATAGTAGAGCTGGTGTAAAGATGAGATAGGAGCTCCTTCGAGATGCCATCCTGGGAATCGCAAGGGATGAGGAGGTGAGTTCAGATTATCGAATAGGCCCCGAGCTGTACTTCAATTACGCTGTATTACGAACCTGCGGGTGCTCGTTGATGTCATGCGCTGAATGATTGTCCATCTGATGACTACGGTGCAACCTTACAAAGAGGGTGCGAGATTCGGATCGCGTCTGACTTTTCTGGGGGGCGAGAAGGCGACTATCCACCTCTCAACCTCGGATATCCGTCCTTTAGCTCGAGAGTCTTATATTCCTCGACGATCAACGGACTGAAAGCACGTCGATTCTGTGTGTGTCACAATTTATGCTTCAACCCGTAGCTGTGCCTTCTACGAAGGTCGCGCGAGTTCACAATGTCGGAGACGCGGAATTCTCGGAAAACGAATAGTCGGTCGGGTCGGCGTTAGTTTTCCCGGAAAACGGCAAATCCCTCCATCATTTTCGGATTTTCCGAAGACCAAAAGTTTCAGTTTACGTCGAGCACTACATACGTGTACGTGCGCAGTACGTACGTACGTATGTACATACTGTATGTACATACTGTTTCACTGTTTCACTCGCACTGCTCCAGACAAAGGCATACTGTCGCGCCGTACAGCATACCAGTTGAACAAGGAGTGAACCTTTGTCACGGTAAAATGACTGCCTTGCATCATGCGAGGGAGACCCTCGACAGTACGTAATCTTATTCCGGCTCGCCTCCGCGCTTTTCACGTTCAAAAATGGCCGACGGCCCATCTTTCCCCAAGGAACTGCAGACAAAATCCGTGAAGTCGTCACAACACAGGGGTTATAGCACCCGTGCAATCGCAATTGTCAGGGTAATACTTTCACCCACAAGTTCTGACGCTGGGTATCCTTCGCTCGCACGCAGTCGCTTTCGAAATCTCGAAGTTGCTCGACTGTGGCCTAGACAAAGAGAGTCTTGCAATTCTCGTGTCACTTTGTGAAAATGGTGTGAACCCAGAAGCTCTTGCTACTGTAGTTCAGGAGCTACGCCGTGAGGCTACAACCTTGTGGAATTGAGTCTTAATTCGTAGAGTATTCGTATAGCTATCTAGCTAGCGTACGTATGTACGTAGAAGTCTCTTGAAAGTTTTCATCAAAAATATTATCGTTCGCTTCGTTCGTTCGCCAGCCATCATTCAGCTACTGTCGCTAGCTATCTCATTCTCAGTCACTAGAGGCTGCGTGCACGCCAGTCTGGAAGCCTCTTCGTCATGACGCCCGACGCACTCGCTTTTGTTTCCGCGCTTATTCTATTTTTATCACTCTCTGCGTTGGTCGTGCTTAAGGTGTTGAGCAAAGGCGAGGACACTTCGCGGAAGGTTCGATCTGGCGGAAAGGGTAAAGATGACGTCGACGGGCACGAACTAAAAGTCTTAATCCTTTACGGAACGCAGACAGGAACTTCAGAGAGATTCGCCAAGGAAGTTGAAGAGGAATTGATGCAGAGATATGGCAAAGCTGTGTGTGTCGAAACCTCCGATCTCGAAACCCTCACATCCGACAGGGCCGAAGACGTTCTCTTGGAGTGCAGCAAGGGTGACGCCAAAGTCCTTCACCTTTTTCTTCAGTCCACGTATGGAGACGGTGAGCCAACTGATGCTTCGTCAGACTTTGTGTACTGGGCCCGTGACCTCGCTGATGACGGTCGTATGCCAGATCTTTTCAAAGCGATTACGTACTGTGTCTTTGGATTGGGGAACAGCTCATACGAGCACTACAATGCAGCGGCAAAACTCGTAGATAAATCCTTGCACGCTCTTGGAGCCTCGCGCCTTCTTGAACTGCATCTTGGGGATGATGACCGCACGTTGGAAGACGACTTTCAAGGGTGGCGGGAAGCGTTATGGAACGCTATGGAGACGACCTATGGTATCTGTGCTGAAGATAACCTCTCGAGTGGAGGTGAAGCGAGATCATATGAGGTTTGCACGGTTTCGAAATTAGATGCAGTTGCAGCCGAACGCACGGAGTTTGCAGCGATGTCCAAACAACCGAGCTCCGGTATTACGTCACAGTCCTCACCTTATGCTGCTTCGATCACTCTAGCAAAAGAGTTACATTCCAGCAATTCTGAGCGCAGCTGTGTGCATATCGAATTCGACATTTCGGGAACTGGTATCAGCTATCAACATGGTGACCACCTCGGGGTTTTTGCAGAAAATATGCTCCCTGTCGTGCAGAGAGCCGCTGCGAGCCTAAAACTGCCACTTGACCATTCATTCACTCTATCGATGCCACGCGATGCTCCTGCATCCCTAATGCAACCTTTCCCGACGCCTTGCGCGCTCGGAACAGCTTTAGGGAGGTATGCTGATTTGCTCAACCCTCCGCGGAAAATTGCTCTCGCTGCCCTAGCGTCTATCGCCACAGATGCGGTTGAGAAAGCACGACTGGAACATCTTTCATCAACAGCGGGGAAGCATGAGTATGCTTCTTACATCACGGATCCCAACCGAAGCTTGATTGAGGTACTCGAAGCGTTTCCATCAGCCGTGCCGTCTCTTGGTGTCTTTTTTGGTGCCGTGAGTCCTCGACTTGCTCCGCGCTTTTACTCGATTTCATCCAGTCCACTGGTTGATCCCGATGTCGTCACGGCGACAGTTGCTGTGGTGCGAGGCGATACCCCTACAGGCCGACTCCACGAAGGAGTAGCTTCCTCCTATCTGTCGCGTTTCGTTCCAAAAAATGACGAACCTGGGGAAGACAAGGCGCAACTTGAGATGAAGGAAGTGCGAGTTCCAATTTTCGTGCGCTCAAGCACTTTCAAGCTCCCGACTGATCCGTCAGTACCCGTTGTCATGATCGGCCCTGGAACTGGATATGCTCCTTTCAGAGGTTTCATTCAAGAGCGCGCTGCCCTCGCAAAATCTGGCAAATTGCTTGGACCTGCTCATCTCTTCTTTGGCTGCCGTGACGAGAGTAAAGATCATATTTATCAGGCTGAGATGGCAGACGCTGTTGCTTCAAAGACGATAACCTCGCTGAATGTTGCTTATAGCCGGGGAACAAGCGGACGAAAACTCTATGTACAGGACAAGCTTATGTCTGCTGCAAAGGTGACGTACGATATCATGAAAGGGAAGGTAGGAGGAAGTGAAGGGAGAATTTATGTTTGTGGTGACGCGAAGGGCATGGCCCGAGATGTTCACCGCGCTCTACATAGCATCCTAATGTCAGAAGGGGAGTATGCTGCCCATGAAGCCGAGGAAATAGTCAAACGTCTTGCTGATAACGGGCGGTACCATAAGGACGTTTGGTAAAACTCCGTTCCTCGGAGTGATCATTTTGATTTATCTGTGGAACTGAAGAATGAACTGAAGAATAGAATAGTCAGCTAGCTGCTCTGTGTATTATTATTGTCGCGCTTCTGTGACAAATAAGGTCGAGCGAGACCTATTCTGATCGAAAGCAGAGGTTCTATCTATAGCCGCTAGCGCTCTATGACCTCTGTCGAAAGCACCGACCGCGTATCCAGATTGACAGCATTTCACCCTCAACACCCGCGTGTGTGGTACAATTTTGTCATAAAGTATATTTAGTGAATTTTGCTGCAATGACACAAATTTACTAATTGGCTCTCATGGTCAAATGGTTACGATATCTGCCTTCCAAACAAAAGATGCTAGCAGAGGATCCGAGTTCGATTCTCGGTGGGAGCAAAAAGAAGGCACCTGGTAAATTCCGGGACTAACTTTTTGCTGCCAGTCACAAGTCACACCATGAAATATTCAGAAAACCAAGACAGATCTCGCACCTTCCAAATCGGAAGACCCGTTTGGCTAGTTCTGACCGCACCTCCTGCCCAGGACGATGGCAGGGAAGAAAAAGAACTGTAATTGTCGCAATTCCAGATGTTTGAAACTGTGCGCAAAACTTTGTGTGTCTGTTCGCTATCTGCGTTCATCGCTGACCCCTTTTATCGTCCTCGGGCGCACAGGTACTGTGAGTGTTTCGCCTCGGGACTCCATTGCAACAGCTGCAACTGCTCCAACTGCTGTAACAATCTAGAGAACACCACGGTTCGGCAAGAGGCAGTCGAAGCGACCCTTGAACGCAATCCCAACGCTTTTCGCCCCAAAATAGCGCCGATTCCAGGTGCTGCAGAAGATGCAGACGGCGCTGGACGACACAATAAGGTCCGGATTCGTTTTCAAATTCAAGACTGGTACTTTCCCTTTTCACAAGCAAATCTAATCATAAAAACGTGTGTAAAATGTGAATTCAGGGCTGTCACTGCAAGAAAAGCAGTTGTCTCAAGAAATACTGCGAGTGCTTTCAAGCGAACATTTTCTGTGCAGACATTTGCAGGTATGCTGCGCTGTCTTTCAGGAAATATTAAGGTCCGACAGAAGTTCTGTTCCCGTCTCACGTCGATTTTTTTCCTCGCAGATGTGTCGACTGCCAAAACTTTGAAGGATCTGCTCAGCGCATGTTGACAACCGCTAAGGCCGCACGCAACGTTCAGCTGACGTCCACAAAAAAGGTAAGTATAAGACCCAGAAAAATGTCAGCACTTGAAATCAAGTGCTCTAAAGTTTGCCACGGGACTCTTCTGATGTTTTCCTATTTATGCTTATTCGCCGGCGAACATAAAGGGCGCATCTGCCGGCCCTGCTACAGGGTTAAAATCACACACAAGCACACAGATTGAAAGCAGCGAGAAAGCTACCCATTTTGCCAGTGTAAAGGTATGTCAATGAACCTATTAGAGATGTTTTTCTTTTTGACCATCTATATTCTTCCTCGAATCAACTAGTTCTCTAAACCTGACGTTCAAATTTTCACAACAGGGCAAGCGAAGTGTAGAGGAGGTCGTTCTAGCGGAAGACGTTGACGAAGTTCTCCATTCACTATTGACGGTAAGGAATACACATCTGACTCCGATTCCATCCTTTTTATTTTGCTTGACCCTCATCTCTGAAGAAACGTGCATATCTGCGCAGGTCGATGCCGATAGGGGTCCAGCGGACTGCCCTTCAGAACGCGCCCCTCAGCGTCAGCGGTGGGTAGGAAACGTTTCTACGCAGGTAAAAACCAAGAACGCAGACGCACGTATGTCTCCTGCAACGCAGGCATTGCTTTGCGATGAAAGCGAGAAATTGTTCGCATCTACCAGCCCCCGAGGCGCAGAACCCGACAAAGCTCTCGAGGGTGGTGTCAAAATTGGTGACCAAGCAGATACACAGCTTACGAGTGAGATTCAACAGGAGAATGAGGGGCCGATTCTGCTCGGGCTCGCCCGGCAGCTGAAGATAATTGCAGCACGGCACTCACGTGCGAAGACGACGATTTAATGATAGCCCAAATGTCCTCAATCTGTCTATTTAGAACAGTACCCGATTATTGAATTTCTTACAACATTCGCAGTCTACTGTATTTCGACTGCACTACTCTTAAAGAGAGCGAAAGGAGATCTCCTCCGCACGCAGAAATAGCAACCGTAACAATTGCGACCTGGCATGGAAATTTGAATCACATCATATGTTCAGTACTGGTATTCAACAAGCATAAATTGGACAAGCGAGACCATTCACAAAAAATGTACTCCTGGTTATCTAGCTAGCTAGAGAGAGGTAGAGAGAGGTAATAAGATTGATTTCCGTGTTTATGATGAGGAAGTTTTGCAACAATACATGTTCATTACATAAGCACACGCTTCCATAAATTCTACCTTTTAATAAATATTTTCCAGACCGAGCTGCACCAGAAACTAGCTAGTAAGAAACAAGCCAACAAAGAAAATGAGGAAACACAGTGCGACAAGGAAACGAAGAACATGCTGAACGATATCGAACGTCGTTCGTCCTGGATCGTAAGGTACCCTGATAACACGAAGTGAACAAGCATGCTTGCCAAACAACTCCGCGACAAATCCTCGTGCACTGAAACCTTGTGCGGGACCATCAACGAGAACTGACCAGGCACGATGAATTGATTGTGCAGCTTCTCTTGCTTGTGGGATTCCGCAGCTGCCGCTAGGGTCATTTGGCGAACGTTTAGATGCTCCCGGAGTTGCGCCTTCATACGGCGCCTGAGATCCATTGTCAAACGAGACCTTGGCCTCAGAGTGAGATCGCTCGTCTCCAAGCAGGGACTCTACATATTCCGAGATTGCTGCAGACGTTGGGTAGTCAAAAATTAGCGTCGCTGGCAGTGCCAGCCCTGTCGCTGCCTGC
>Ga0222633_1000305_pt1 | contig 51808 bp, 50 predicted proteins | sample AntAcemetageno48_FD_179816 | JGI IMG/M metagenome (GOLD analysis project Ga0222633, IMG submission 179816) | Saline water microbial communities from Ace Lake, Antarctica - #48 | ecosystem: Environmental > Aquatic > Non-marine Saline and Alkaline > Saline | place: Antarctica: Ace Lake | collected...
GTTTTCTTAAAGCACTTGAGGCGTCGGTAATTCGAAGGCTTCCGGACATACCGAGGTGAACCATCATTCGCCCGGTATTGGTCCCGAACAGCAGATATTTAGCGCGACGCGCGACGCCCGTGACTCGGTTACCAGTCATTACCTGGGAGAGTTCCGGCGATACGGGCCATCTAAGACTTGGCTGGCGGACAACGACAGATTTGATCGCCTTACCGACGATATGAGGTTCGATACCTCGACGTGTTGTTTCGACCTCGGGAAGCTCAGGCACAGAATCTGCCTGGCATCATGAGGTGAGCAAATAGAGGAAGCAGGAAACGCTCGCAGCAGCGAGCGTCGCAATTACTTGATTTTGGCTTCTTTGTAGATGACGTGCTTGCGAACAACAGGATCAAATTTTTTGATCTCCATTTTGTCAGGCATCGTTCGCTTGTTCTTGTCGGTCGTATAGAAATGACCGGTACCTGCAGAAGAAACCAGCTTAATCTTTTCTCTCATGGCTAGACCTTTTGTCCCTTGGCTCGAATATCGCCAATCACCTGGTCGATACCCAACTTGTCAATAATGCGCATACCCTTTGCGGATACCCGTAGTTTCACAAACCGGTTTTCACTTTCCAGCCAAAAACGATGATCGTGTATGTTTGGCAAAAATCGCCTTCGGGTTTTGTTATTCGCGTGGGAAACATTGTTTCCGCTGACCGGACGCTTGCCTGTTACCTGACATTCTCTGGACATGTCAATTTACCTTTAATTTCAATGACTTACAGCGAGGACTCGAAATCTGTCCTAACGCTACGACGTGAGAGCGATGCTTTATACCAGAACTGTCTATGGAGGTCTACTTTATGTTGATATCCGTCTGGTCTGAACAGGGGCCCATTGAGCTCGCGACAAGCCCGGTAGAGTCAACAACCGAGATCTCTCCACTCCGCGGCTACGCCACTCCGGTCGAGATGACAAACTTGAGCCTTCAGCGTTACCTGGCCAACTGGTGGTGGGACCTGTTGAGGTCAGCGGGTTATACACGCCCCGTAGACGACCATAAACAGGAGCCATCAGCGTTACTTGGCCAACTGGTGGTGGGACCTGTTGAGGTCAGCGGGTTATACACGCGCCGTAGACGACCATAAAAAAGTTGCCCGCCTGAGCGGATTACAACAACCCGCGTTCTGCAAAGGAGGTAATCTCGGTATCCCCCACCACCAAATGATCAAGAACCCGAATCTCTACCAGTGCCAGCGCAGAACACAGGCGCTCCGTAATTCTCCTGTCAGCCTGGGACGGTTCCGAAATTCCTGACGGGTGGTTATGCGCAAAAATAACGGCAGCAGCGTTAAATTCGAGTGCCTTCTTCACTACTTCACGTGGGTGCACGCTGGCCCCATCTATTGTGCCGAAGAAAAGCTCCTCGTACTTAATCAGCCGATGCTGGTTATCGAGGAACAGGCAGGCAAACACCTCCCTGGTATAGCCGCGCAACCTGATCTGCACAAATTGGCGTGTAATTTCCGGATCGCTAATGGATTCGCCCTTCTCCATACCGGCTTGAAGGAAGCGGCGCGTCATCTCAAGCGCTGCAGACAACTGGGCGGATTTGGCGGGTCCAATACCCCGGCAACCCGTTAACGCCTCACCATTCGCCTCCATCAATCCCCGGAGCCCTTGAAATTCAGCCAGCAACTGGTCAGCCAGATCAAGCACCCCCGACCCCGGCAACCCGGTTCGCAGAAAGATAGCAAGCAGCTCACTGTCGGAGAGAGATTCAACCCCGTTTTTAACCAGTTTCTCTCTGGGCATCATAGCGTGACCCTCCTTTATGAAACGTGAATAGTGAGTAACCACTTCGAAGCAAAGCTATGCTAACCTGTGTTGCCTTATGGGGATTGTGGGATATAGATTGAATGGGTTCCCGCTATTGTCCCCGTTGGCTACCAGCTATCAACCATCACCTGTGAGCACGGAAGAATTGGTGTGAATCGCCTTACGAACAAAAGGGTTCTGCTGGGTGTTACCGGCGGAATTGCCGCGTACAAAAGCGCAGACCTTGTCAGAAGACTCCAGGATGACGGCGCCGACGTACGTGTTGTCATGACACGTTCCGCCCGCGAATTTATTACGCCACTCACCATGCAGGCGCTTTCAAATCACCCTGTCCATTTGGATCTACTGGATACCGAAACTGAATCTGTTATGGGTCATATTGAACTGGCCCGCTGGGCTGATGTGGTGTTGATCGCACCGGCGACAGCCGACTTTCTGGCGCGACTGGCGGCAGGGCATGGCAATGACCTGTTAACCACGATCTGCCTTGCAGCAGAATGTGGCGTTGTCGTCGCACCAGCAATGAACCAGGCGATGTGGGCCAAACCAAGCACTCAACAGAACGCCCAGCAACTAAAGCAAATGGGTGTTTCCCTGCTTGAACCAGACGTTGGTCTGCAGGCTTGCGGCGAAACGGGCGCGGGTCGTCTGATGGATGTTCCAGAGATCGTCACCGCGATTGCGTCCCGATTTGAAACGACCAGTCTGGCGGGCCGTCATGTGGTCATAACGGCCGGTCCTACCCGGGAAGCAATCGACCCCGTTCGCTATATCAGCAACCATAGTTCCGGCAAACAGGGTTACGCTCTGGCACTTGCTGCGATAGAAGCCGGTGCAAGAGTAACGCTGGTCTCGGGCCCAACCAATCTGGATGCGCCTGACAGAGCAACCCTCGTTGCTGTCCAGTCCGCCGATGAAATGCTCGAAGCCGTTATGTCTTCAATAGCCGATGCGGATATTTTTATTGGGGTTGCCGCTGTTGCCGACTACAAACCTGTTTCTGCCAAGAACCAGAAGATCAAAAAATCAGGCAGCAGTGCACTGACACTCGAACTGGTGCAGAACCCGGATATCCTGAAGGCAGTAGCGAACCTTGAGAGTCGACCCTTCACGGTAGGATTCGCCGCTGAAACAGAAAACGTCGTCGAGTACGCGCGCACCAAACTGATCGCCAAGAATCTCGATATGATTATTGCTAACAACGTCGCTGATACATCGATTGGTTTTAACAGCGATCACAATGAGACTACGATTATCACCCGATCAATTAGCGGAGCTGGCACGGGGACGACTAAAGGGGCTAACGAGATGACGGAACTGCCGCAGCCAAAAATGTCCAAAGAAAACCTGTCCAGAAAACTCATTGAACTCATCGCCAAACAACTGAAAGCTGTCTGATGCAAAGCCTCCAGGTCAAAATCCTCAATTCAAGAATCGGCGACGAGATTCCATTACCATCCTATTCAACCCCTGGCTCAGCGGGCATGGACCTGCGAGCCTGCCTTGATGAATCACTGACGCTGGCACCAGGAGATACCTCACTGATCCCTACAGGAATCGCGATCTTCGTCGAAAATCCCGCCTACGCAGCGTTGATATTGCCTCGCTCCGGGCTCGGGCATAAGCACGGTATCGTTTTGGGAAACCTGGTCGGACTAATCGACTCTGACTATCAGGGCGAACTGATGATCTCAGCCTGGAATCGCGGGGCGAGCACTTTTACTATTGAGCCCGGGGACAGGATCGCCCAACTGGTCGTGGTACCGGTTCAGCAGATCGAGTTTAGTGTGGTCAGCGAATTCTCATCAACAGACCGAGGCACCGGGGGATTTGGTTCCTCAGGGCTGGGTTAAGATCGTAAGGAGTCACCTTGGCAAATAAACACCTCACAAGTTTTGGCATGATTCCGGGCGCCGCGGTAATCGCAGGGTTCGTTGTCGCGAGCCTGTTGTCTATCTTTGTGCTTCAATCAGGCGTCAATGCCTCGCATCAGTCGGGGCTCAGCCAGGCACTGGCCGCTGAAATAGCACAACAGGTCAACATCAAGGAAGCACAGCTCGTCGAGCAATTGGGTAAAATCGCCTCAAGCTCCCTGGCCACAAACTCCATTTCAGGCACCATTGCCGAACTTTCGGAAGCAGAACAGACAATCGCCCAGGTACTTCCCTTCGCTGAACGGGTGAGGCTAATTCCTGCAGGCCAGGCAAAAACCGATCAGGGCTTCCCCCCATTTAATTTTATCGCGCTGGATATGGTTAAAAGTATCGAAGCGGGAAAGTCGGTTTCTCCGGAAGCGATCAGTTCTCAACCACAGCTGGAGGGAGAGAAATGGATCATTGTTGCAGCCCCGGTTAAACGCCGTGATGGCAGCATCCAGGGTACTTTGGTTACCTATTTTAACGCCCAAACCATCAGTACAAACCTGACTGATGGCACCAGAGGTCAGGTTTGGGTTGTGCAGACCGTGGGCGCTGCCGACAAGGCCATCGCGACCTCAGGAAGCGCAGGAACAGGACCCACCGTAACCAACGTATTGAACAACCCAAACTGGTCCCTGCAATACTCACCGTCGGCAGCTATTTCAGATAACTCACCCACTGGTTTCCTGATATACCTGCTACCTGGAATCGCACTTTTGCTTATTGCCCTTGGGGGTACAGCCTTCGGCGCAATGCAAACAGGCACATTAGTTCAACGGAACCTTACCGTCTTTGGAGGTCAGATCGGACGAGTGGCCAGCGGAAGCTACGACAACGATGTCAGTTACACGTTGCCAGGATTTGCCGATCAGGACAGCAAGCTGAAGCAGCTATTGAGCTATGCGCCCACAAAGGCCGACGGCAGCAAACCTCCACTTGCCAAGAAACAATCCAACAGGGAGCTGCCTCCCAAAGACACCGTCGTTGACATCGACATGACCGATGATGACTTGTTCGAGGAAGTTGAGGAGTTTGAAGTAGACGATTTTGATGCGGCGGTCGAAGAAGCCAACAGATCAAGCGTCGACTTTTCGTCTATCGAGCATATCTTCCGTGCCTATGACATTCGTGGAATTGTCGGTGAATCAATCAGCGAAGACATTGCTCGCCAGATAGGGCGAGCCATTGGCTCCGAGGCTGGCGAAAGGGGCGAGCAGAGTCTGCTGGTCGGCTACGACGGCCGCGAGTACAGTCCGGCCCTGGCCGAGGCCCTGATGGAAGGCATCACCGCCAGTGGCAGGGATGTCGTGAATATCGGCTCAGTCCCAACACCCGTTCTCTACTATGCAACCAGCACGTCGGACACGAAGAGCGGGGTGATGGTCACCGGCAGCCACAACGCGCCGGACTACAACGGATTTAAAGTAGTCCTTGAAGGCAAGGCCCTGATTGATCATGAGATCAACGCCCTGTTCCAGAGAATACAGGAAGACAATTTTTCTTCCGGAAGCGGCGCTATCTCCGCTGCGGATTTCACGCAGGACTACATCGACGCCATCTCCGATGACGTGGTAGTAGCACAGCCACTAAAGGTTGTGATCGACTGCGGAAATGGTATCGCAGGAAGTATCGCCCCGGAACTACTGGATAATCTGGGTTGCGAGACCGTTCCGCTTTACTGTGAGGTCGATGGCAGCTTCCCGAATCACCACCCGGATCCAACCAAACCTGAGAACCTCAAGGACCTTATCGCAACCGTAAAGTCTCAGGGTGCAGATCTTGGTATTGCCCTGGATGGAGACGGAGATCGTCTGGTAGCCGTCACAGCCACCGGTGAAATAGTATGGCCTGACAGGCTATTAATGCTGTTCGCCAAGGACATTGTTTCACGTAATCCCGGATCAGACGTAGTCTACGATGTTAAATGCACGAGACACCTGAACAGCGTTATCAGTGGATTCGGTGGCCGCCCTATCATCTGCAGAAGTGGCCATTCGTTTATTAAGCAGAAAATCGCTGACACCGATGCACTGTTGGGCGGTGAGTTATCAGGTCACATTTGTTTCTCTGAACGGTGGTTTGGCTTCGACGATGGCCTTTACTCAGCAGCGCGCCTTCTGGAAATCGTTGGCTCGCAGGAGGATAGCCTCGCTGACTTGTTGGCAGAGTTTCCTGCCAGTGTGGCTACGCCAGAAATCCACATAGCGGTTAGTGACAGTGAGAAATTCGCACTGATTGAAACCCTTGTGGGAGCCGCGGATTTTGAAGATGCGACACTCACCACCATTGACGGATTGCGGGTCGATTTCGCGGATGGATGGGGATTGATCAGGGCTTCAAATACAGAACCTGCGTTAACACTTAGATTCGAGGCGGACTCAGAAGAATCTCTGGAAGATATAAAAGGCGCCTTTCGGGAGTTACTCCAGGAAGTGAAACCAGATCTGGACTTCGAGTAACTAACATGCCCCTGACTAAAGATTCAGCGATGAACATTGCATCGGTTCTGACCGAAGCACTTCCCTATATTCAAAGGTTCACAGGTAAAACCATCGTCATCAAATATGGTGGCAACGCAATGACTGAGGATCACCTCAAGTTCGGGTTTGCCAGGGACGTTGTCCTCATGAAACTCGTCGGTATGAACCCGGTTGTTGTACACGGTGGTGGTCCACAGATTGGAAGCCTGCTCGATGAACTGGGAATTGAATCCAAATTCGTTGACGGCATGCGAGTCACCGACAGTAAAACAATGGACGTAGTCCAGATGGTTCTTGGGGGCGCAGTTAATCAGGAGATTGTAAGCCTGATCAACGGCAGCGGCGGCAAGGCAGTTGGCCTGACCGGCAAGGATGCCAATTTGATTAAAGCAAAGAAAATGATGATAGAACGTGGCGGACCGGAAGTTATGACGCCCGAGATCATCGATATCGGGCATGTCGGCGAGGTGGTTGATATCAACAGAGATGTCATCGACCTTCTAACGGGCAGCGACATCATTCCTGTGATCGCGCCAATCGGCGTCGGCGAAGATAACGAGACCTATAACATCAACGCTGATCTGGTCGCAGGAAAACTCGCAGAGAAGCTGGGCGCGGAAAAACTAATCCTCCTGACTAACATCGCCGGGCTGGAGGATAAGGAAGGAAACCTGTTAACGGGACTAAGCTCCGTTGAAGTCGACAGGCTGATTGCCGATGGCACCATCACCGGCGGAATGTTACCGAAGATCAACTGTGCTCTTTCAGCCGTTAAAGCGGGTGTCACCAGTGCGCATATTATCGATGGAAGAGTCGCTCACGCGGTCTTACTGGAAGTTCTTACGGATGAAGGTGTTGGTACGCTCATCACCAATATTACCAAGGGGCATCAAAACTGATGAGTACAGAACAGACAGTAGCTGATGAGGTACCAAAGAAACCATCCCGTAAAGACCAGATACTTCAGTCGCTGGCAACTATCCTGGAACAAAGCCCTGGCGGGCGTATCACAACTGCCGGTCTTGCAAAGCATGTTGGTGTTTCTGAGGCGGCTTTGTACCGACATTTCCCAAGCAAGGCCAAGATGTTCGAAGCACTTATTGAGTTCATCGAGGACACAATATTTTCCAGAATTACCCAGATCATGGGCGAAGAAGCGCACGCCGATATGCGCTGCGAAAAGATTCTGCGTCTGATACTTACGTTCTGCGAGCGCAACCCTGGCATCACCCGAATTCTCACCGGTGATCCGCTGGCTGGAGAAACCGAAAGGCTAAGACAAAGAGTCACCCAGTTATTCGACAGGATTGAAGTTCAACTTCGTCAGATCATCAGGGAAATGCCCATGAGAGGGGAACAGGACAGCTCAACTGATCCGGTAGTTGCCGCTAACTTGCTGCTGTCACTGGTTGAAGGACGAATAGGGCAGTATGTCCGTAGTGATTTTGAGCGCAAACCAACGACCGAATGGGATGTCCAGTGGCAGGTCGTACGAAAAGGCCTATTTTAGAAGACCCGCATCCGGAGTAGATGGCTTTGGAATATATAATTGTGAAATAAACAGTTCTGGAACAAATTGCCCAGGAAAAGACGTTAGCGTTAACGCCTGTAGAGTTCTTTAACGCGCTTCAGGTCTTCAGCATAGGCTATGTTCAGCGCGCCTTTTTCTTCTTCTTTTTTCATGATCTCAGACTCGACCTGGGCAATTCGACTTTCCAGTGTTCTGATCCGGGCCAACCTGTCCTTGCCAATCACACCACCAGCGCGTTCGATATCAGCTAACGCTGACTCCTGCTGACGTTTCTGTGATTCCAGTCTCTGGATGGTCCCTTCCTGCGTTTCGATCAGGCTATCAATGCTTGATATTTTCGAGTCACGCGCCCTGATTACATCACCTGGCGTGGCGTAAAGTCGCATCAGGTTTTGGTCTGCAATTTCACGCTCTCGCTTTTCGCGGGTGATGCGTTCTTCTTCCGCCAACCTGCGATCACGATCCCTGATTTCTTTGTCTGACAGTGCCCGAACGACAACTTCCAGAACCCGACCGTCCAGACTAAGAATTGTGTATCCGTTTTTTACGTACCTTGCGGGAACATGACTATCGAGAACGGTCACCCCGTCCTCATTCTTATATCGATAAAGTTCAGCCGCAACGGTATTGAACTGGGCGGTAAGACCCAGCCAAAATGTTAACAGCAAATACCGTAGCCAAGATTTCATAAGGATGATGCTATTCCATACTGCGCTCGATAGGAACCTATCGCGTTAAGTTCCTGTTCATAACCTTTTTTCTCCTCCAGAAACTGGACTATGTCGTCCAGAGCCACCACGCTAAGGACTTTAAGGCCAAAGTCGCGTTCAACTTCCTGTATGGCAGAAAGGTCTCCTTTCCCTCGTTCCTGCCGATCAATGGCAACCAACACCGCGTTCGCCGTTGCTTCCGGACGCTCTTCAAAAAAGGACATCACTTCGCGGATCGCGGTCCCGGCGGTTATCACATCATCGACAATGACCACCTTTCCCTCCAGCCGCGCTCCAATCAGTGTTCCGCCTTCACCATGGTCCTTTGCTTCCTTGCGGTTGAATACGTAGGGTATATCAATTTGATGTTGATTCGCCATCGCTATGGAAGTAGCGGCAACCAAAGGTATTCCCTTGTAGGCGGGTCCAAAGAGACAATCCACGTGCAGCCCGCTGCCCACTAATGCTTCAGCATAATAGGAACCCAGGCGAGCGAGGGCGCCGCCCGTCTTAAATTCCCCGGCGTTGAAGAAATACGGGCTTTTTCGGCCAGATTTGAGGTCAAACTCTCCAAATCGCAGCACATTCTGGTCTAACGCAAACTCAATAAATCCCCTTTTGTAGTCAGCCAGCATTAAAACTCACCGGCAAGAGCAGCCCGCTGGATAGCCTGAAGCTCTCCGGTGCCCTTTTCTGCCAGACGGAGCATTTCCATGAGCTCCTCCCGATCAAAGGGTTCATCTTCCGCAGTACCCTGAATTTCAATAAATCGACCATCTTCAGCTACGACCACGTTCATATCGGTATCAGCCTTGGAATCTTCCAGGTATTCCAGGTCCAGCACTGGCACTCCACCGACTATTCCGACAGACACTGCCGAGATAAGCTGTGTAGTCGGCGTGGTATCCAGCGTTTTTATCGCATCTAAAAGAGCAACACAGGCACCGGTGATCGAGGCCGTTCTGGTGCCTCCGTCCGCCTGAATAACATCACAGTCAATACGAATGGTATATTCACCAAGATTTTTCATATCCACCGCTGCCCTGAGCGAACGGCCAATCAGGCGCTGGATCTCCACCGTCCTGCCGCCTTGCTTGCCCCTGGCCGCCTCTCTGTCCATCCTGGAATCTGTCGACCTGGGTAACATCCCATACTCAGACGTAATCCAGCCCTGGCCGCTACCGCGGAGAAAAGAAGGAACGCCAGTTTCGACCGACGCTGTACAGATGACTTTGGTATCACCAAATCCAACGAGCACCGAACCTTCAGCGTATTTATTAACATTCCTTTCCATCGTTACTTCTCGCATTTGATCAGGTTCACGAGATACCAGCCGCTTTGTGCTCATTACTACTCCGTCGTTAGAAAACTCCATTATACTTGCCGTTTGCAATAGATACCGAGAAATCAGATGACAAAAAGTATGACGGCGTTCTCCCGATACGAATATGGCGCGGCGGTGTGGGAAATTCGTAGTGTGAATCATCGTTACCTTGATGTCAGTTTCCGAATGCCAGAGAACCTTCGGCATTTGGAAACCGAGCTGAAATCCCTGTTCAAGGACAAGGTTAATCGCGGAAAGATCGAATGCTCCCTTAAGATCAACACCGGTGAACTCAAGACCCGGATCAGCATCAACGAGGATCTCGTCGCTGATCTGCACTATGCGATGGGACAGGTTGCAGAGATAACCGGGATGGAAAATCGTGGCGATATTCTGTCTCTGCTACGCTGGCCGGATGTTCTGACGACAGAATCATCAAGTGAGGAACTGATTGAAGATGCCCGACAGGGCTTTGGTTTTGCAGTGGTACAACTGGTCGAAATGCGTGCACGTGAGGGGAAGGAACTCTCAGGACTCCTTGATTCCAGACTGATCGATATCGAGGCAACCGTCGATAACCTGCGAGAACAAACGCCGGCAATCATCGCGCACCAACATGAGAAGCTCATAAAACGTTTAAGTGAAATCGATGTTGAAGTCGAACCTGGCCGGGTTGAACAAGAACTGGTCATTCTTGCCCAGAAACTGGACGTGGCTGAGGAATTGGATAGGCTGGTCACACATGTCATAGAGGTCAGAAGAAACCTCAAGATGGATGAACCCGTCGGCCGGCGCCTGGATTTCCTGATGCAGGAACTCAACCGGGAAGCGAACACCTTGTCTTCGAAGGCAGCAGCAACCTCTACTACGATGCAGGCAGTCGACCTCAAAGTTTCAATTGAACAAATGCGGGAACAGATCCAGAACATCGAATGAGTGAACAATCCAGAAAAGGTAACAGCGGACAACTTTTTGTCATCTCTGCACCATCCGGCGCCGGTAAAACCAGTCTGGTAAGGGCGCTGATGGAGAGTTCGGATACGACCGGGGTCGCTATCTCCCATACCACCAGAGCCAGGCGCCCGGAAGAGACTGATGGGATCAACTATCATTTCGTTTCAGAAGCCGAATTCACGGCCATGGTCGACCGTGGCGAGTTTCTGGAATGGGCGAAGGTATTTGGGCATCTCTATGGCACGAGCACCAGTGCGGTAAATCTCGTACTGGACGAAGGCAAACACCTTATTCTTGAAATCGACTGGCAGGGAGCAGCACAGGTGCGCCAAAAGCTACCTGGCACCCTGACGATTTTCATCTTTCCGCCCTCTCTCAACGCCCTCCGGGTTCGACTCGAGAACCGTGCCCAGGATGATGTGGAAACTGTTGATAAGCGAATGTCTGCAGCCTTTGAAGAGCTGTCTCACTGGCGTGAATTCGACTACCTGATCGTGAACGACCGGTTCGACGTCGCTCTTGCTGAACTACAGGCCGTGGTCGCAGGCAAGGGGGCCAATTACCATAGAGAAAAGCAGCTCAAGGCGCTTGGGCCACTGATTGAGGATTTATTGCCACAATAACCGCCATATATTGTTTAATAGTACCAATGTAGCTACAATCCGCGGTCCTTGAACGCCTACCCCCTGTCTTTTGGGGAAAGCAACACTGAACACAATGGAGTGACCCATGGCGCGAGTAACCGTAGAAGACTGTCTGGAAAACGTAGCAAACCGATTTGAACTGGTAATGGTTTCCAGCAAGCGAGCGCGACAAATCGCAACGGGTGGCAAAGATCCGCTTGTTCCGATTGAAAATGACAAGCCAACGGTACTGGCCCTGCGTGAAATCGCAGCTGGTCTTGTTACCGCGGCGATCCTTGAAGAGCCAACTGCCGCAGAAACCGAAGCGTTGGCACTCAGTGCAGTACAGGATGGATTTGAACAACACGAGCAAGAGTTCAACAACCTCTAACGGAAACCAGGCATTTCGGGGACAGGCATTTGCCTGTTCTTTTCTGCCATCTGGGCGATGTGACGTTTTAGTCCCCGCACTCGGGGTTAGTACACTGTGTTAACCGCCGATGAACTCACCATCGACTCCTTCGCCAGCGAACTCAGCTCATATCTGGAGCCGAAACAAATAGACCAGGTCGTCAAGGCCTACCACTTCGCTGAAAATGCCCATGAAGGGCAAAAACGTAAGTCTGGTCAACCCTATATTACGCATCCGTTAGCGGTTGCGAGCATCCTTGCTGCCATGCATATGGACCACCAGTGCCTTATGGCCGCGTTACTTCACGATGTCATCGAAGACACCAGTATTCCCAAACACACCCTGGGCCTCGAATTTGACCACGAGGTTGCCGAGTTGGTTGACGGTGTCAGCAAACTAAAGAACTTGTTTCATTCCAGAGCTGAAGCACAGGCTGAAAACTTTCAGAAGATGACGCTCGCAATGGCGAAAGACATCAGGGTGATTCTGGTGAAGCTGGCGGACCGTCTGCACAACATGCGGACTCTTGGGCACCTTGACGGAGACAGGCGCAGGCGCATCGCCAAAGAGACACTGGAGATCTACGCACCTATTGCGCAGCGCCTAGGCATGAACAGCATTCGAATCGAGTTCGAGGAGCTGGGTTTCAAGGCCATGTATCCACTGCGGTCCAGCATGATCGAGAAAGCGGTGAGGAAGGCCAGGGGCAATCGTAAAGAAGTTGTCAACAACATCCAGGAGTCGATAAACAGTACCCTTGCACAGGCAGGAATCTCCGCACAAGTGTTCGGCAGGGAAAAGCACCTTTACAGTATCTACGACAAGATGCGCAGCAAGCGGAAGTCATTCAACGAGATTATGGATGTATTCGCGTTCCGCATCCTGGTCGATTCCGCAGATAACTGTTACCGCGCGCTGGGTGCAGTCCATAATTTGTACAAACCGGTTGCCGGACGCTTCAAGGACTATATTGCTATCCCCAAAGTCAATGGATACCAGTCCCTGCACACAACACTGTTTGGCATGCACGGGATTCCAATCGAAATTCAGATCAGGACAAACGAGATGGAGTCGGTTGCCAATAATGGCATTGCAGGACACTACCTGTACAAAATAAAAGATGGAACAACCAGTGGCTCGCACGTGCGTGCCCGTGAATGGATGAAGGACCTTCTGGAGCTACAGCAAAGTGCCGGCAACTCACTGGAATTCATCGAGAACGTTAAAATTGATCTCTTCCCCGATGAGGTCTATGTGTTTTCACCGGTAGGTGAGATTTTCGACCTGCCGCAGGGCGCGACCCCCGTAGACTTTGCGTACGCACTGCACACGGATATAGGGAACAGCTGCGTTGCCTGCCGAATTGACCGAAGACTAGCGCCTCTGTCGGCAACACTGGAATCAGGGCAAACCGTGGAGATTATTCGCGCTCCCGGGGCGCAACCTAATCCAGCATGGCTGGGATTTGTCGTGACGGGCAAAGCCAGAAGCAGTATCAGGCATACCCTTAAACAGCAGCAGAAAAATGAATCAACGATCCTCGGCAGGCGACTGATGGAACGCACCCTTGATCATCATGGGTTGACCGTTGACGACATTGACCAGACGATGCTTGAGGCAGTACTAAAGGAACGAAAGATCGACACCCTTGATGACCTGCTATCCGAGATCGGCCTTGGAAACCAGATGGCCAGTATTATCGTTAAGCGTTTACTCGGCAATGTTAAAGAGCTGCAGGACTCCGAGGAGGGCGGCCCACTCGCGATCAAGGGAACCGAAGGGCTGGTCGTCACCTACGCTCGCTGCTGTCACCCGATCCCGGGCGACCCTATCATCGGTCACGTTTCAGCAGGCCGGGGAATCGTCATCCATACAGATACCTGCAGGAACATGGTGGAGTTCAGGAACAAACCAGAAGAGATTATGGGCGTCACGTGGGAGCCCAATGTTGCACAGGAATTTTCGGTAGAGCTGAGAATTGAACTGGAACATGAACGCGGCATCATTGCAGAGGTGGCATCAACCGTCACCGAAGCCAACGCCAACATCGAGCGCATCGATATGATGGAAAAGGACGCGCATCTTGGCATAGTGAATATAGTGATCAGCATTCAGGATCGCGTCCATCTTGCCAATGTGATTAAACGGCTGAGGACAATCAAGGCGATCAGCAGAATTGTGAGGGTAAGGAACTTATGAAAAAGACCATTACAACGGGTGGTGCACCTTCTGCCATCGGTACTTATTCACAGGCCGTTCAACATGGCGGGCTACTTTATGTCAGCGGCCAGATCCCGCTCGTTCCAGCCACGATGGAACTCGTCAGCCAGGATATCACCCAGCAGATTAACCAGGTGTTCGACAACCTCTCAGCGATTACCGCAGCGGCAGGCACAACGCTTAATGACACAATCAAGTTTACTGTGTACCTGACTGACCTGAGCCACTTTCCAACCGTTAATGAAGTGATGGCCGAGCGATTGTCACAGCCGTACCCCGCGAGGGTGGCTGTGGAAGTATCTGCTCTGCCCAGGTCCGCACTGGTCGAGGTCGATGCCATCGTTGCGATCAGTTAGAGAGGCCCAGTGATGCATGGCGACCTCGCCGGGATTGATGTCACCAGCCTTAAAGGTGTTGGTCCTGCGCTGGGCAAGAAGCTGGCCAGGCTTGGCATCGAGACCATCCAGGACGTCCTGTTCCATTTACCGTTTCGTTATGAAGACCGAACCCAGGTAACACCCATTGGCGCGACTCGCCCCGGCGAATCCTACGTCCTGGAAGGCGAGATCGTGGCCTGTGAAGTTGCCTATGGCCGGCGACGGAGCCTGCTCGCCTACCTTCAGGACAGCACGGGAAAGCTCGGCCTGCGGTTCTATCACTTTTCAAAGGCCCAACACCAGAATCTGAAGACAGCCGGGGCCATTCGGTGTTTCGGAGAAGTACGTGCAGGTGCTTCCGGCCCTGAGATATATCACGCGGAGTATTCGCAACTGAGCAGCGCGATGGATATGGAGGAATCCCTTACACCGATCTATCCTGCCACCGAAGGCGTCAGCCAGACTCGTTACCGCCTGCTGGTCGAGCAGGCCCTGGATCTCCTCGCACAAAACTCGATTGAAGAACTATTGCCCGAGCGCTGGGATACGTCGCTGGCGCAGGCAATCACCTACCTGCACCGTCCCCCGCCTGATGCTGACGTTGATCTGCTCATGGAAGGCAAACATCCGGCGCAGACAAGACTGGCCTTCGAAGAACTAACGGCTCACCAGGTCAGTCTTCGAATCGTTAGAGAACAGATTCAGAAACTGCAGGCACCCGTGTTTGCTTCACCCGCAAGCGGGTATGAGGAAGTGAGAAAATCATTTGGATTTACACTGACAGGCGCGCAACAACGCGTCGCCGGTGAAGTGGCCGCTGACCTGATGAAAGGGCAGCCCTCACTCCGCCTGATTCAGGGGGATGTTGGTTCTGGCAAAACAGTCATCGCGGCACTGGCATCGGCTCATGCCTTTGAGAACAATTTCCAGACTGCCCTGATGGCACCAACAGAACTTCTAGCAGAACAGCATTTCATTAACCTGTCCAACTGGCTTGCGCCACTGGGCATCAAAACAGCCTGGCTGTCAGGCCGGGTTACTGGAAAAAAACGGCACGAGGCGCTTTCCAGAATTCTGTCGGGAGATGCGGCAGTCATCATCGGGACCCACGCATTATTCCAGAAGGATGTCGCATTCAGCAACCTGGGGTTGGTCATCGTTGACGAGCAGCACAAGTTCGGTGTGCACCAGAGGCTGGCGCTACGCGAAAAGGGGAGTGCCGGTAGCACATCTCCCCACCAGCTTGTCATGACGGCGACACCCATTCCAAGAACGCTTTCGATGAGCATGTATGCGGATATGGACGTTTCTGTCATTGACGAGTTGCCACCCGGGCGAACGCCTGTAACGACGACCGTTATGTCAGATGAAAAACGAGATTCGGTCATTACCCGGGTCGCGGACGCCTGCGCCGCTGGGCGACAGGTTTATTGGGTTTGCACCCTGATAGAAGAGAGCGAAGCATTACAGTGCCAGGCGGCCGAAGTGACCGAGAAGGAACTGGAAGAACGCCTGCAGGAGGTGAAGGTCGGGCTTGTGCATGGTCGAATGGCACCAGCAGCCAAAACCGATGTCATGAAACAATTTAAATCGAAGCAACTGGACCTGCTGGTTGCAACAACAGTCATCGAGGTAGGTGTCGATGTCCCCAACGCCAGCCTGATGGTGATCGAGAACTCAGAGCGACTTGGATTAGCGCAGTTGCACCAGCTAAGAGGTCGCATTGGACGAGGCACGACTGATTCCCACTGTGTACTTTTGTATCGCAAACCACTTGGCAAGCTAAGTAAAGAGCGTCTGGAAGTCATGCGGCAAAGCAATGACGGTTTCTTCATTGCGGAGCGGGATCTGGAGATACGTGGACCCGGCGAGCTTCTGGGTGCACGACAATCTGGCGCCATGCAATTTCGAATTGCCGATCTGCTGAGAGATCAGGAAATGTTACCGATGGTCCGCAAAACTGCGCTGACGCTGATGAGTGAACATCGTGACAAGGCGGGTATTTTGGTGAAAAGATGGATCAAGGACCCGGAGAGAGTAGGTCAGGTGTAACCCGCTTTACCTCTACCCTCTTTACCTCTACCCCAGGGGTAAACTGGATTCGTTCTTGTAGAAAACCGACTCATCAAATTTGCCTTCACTTTTCGCAACGATAGTTGCCACCGCAGCGTCTCCGCAGACATTCACCGCAGTTCTCATCATATCCAGGAGTCGGTCAACACCGATAATCAGCGCAATACCTTCTACAGGAAGCCCTACCTGCTGTAGGACCAGTGCAAGCGTAATCAATCCTACACCCGGAACACCGGCCGTTCCGATCGACGCCAGCGTTGCCGTCACCACAACCATCAGATAGCCAGTCATCGATATATCAAGGTTATAGGCCTGTGCAATAAACACAGTCGCGACGCCCTGCATGATGGCCGTGCCATCCATATTGATCGTTGCACCCAGTGGCACAGTAAAAGAGGCAATCTCATTTTTTACGCCAAGTCGGTGCTCGACGGTCTCCAGTGTTATCGGCAAGGTAGCGTTCGACGAACTGGTAGAGAAAGCGTAGGCCATCACTGGATAGAAGTCGCGATAAAACACAAAGGGATTCAGGTTTGCAACAAAACGCACCATCATTGAGTAGGTCAGCAGAAAGTGCAGAAGCAGCACTCCGGCAACGGTAAGGAAATACTTGATCAGATCTGCGATTGCGGAAAACCCCATGTTTGAAAACAGGGCAAGCATCAGACAAAAAACGCCAATGGGTGCGATCGCCATCAACATCATGATGAGCCGCATGATGACCTCGTTCCAGTCGTTAAGGGACTCCCGAAGCCGTTCGCCACTAGGTCCGCTCTTGGCGATCGCGACACCCACCAGAATGGCGAACACTATCACCTGCAACATGTTCCCTTCGGCCATGGCTTTCACGGGGTTTGTGGGAACAATCGCCACAATCACATCTTTAAGTGGAGGACTTTCCTTTGCAACAAACACTGTGTCGGTCGTCAACGCCATTCCCATTCCGGGATCCACGATGTTGGCGATTGTTAATGCTAGCGTAATAGCGATGGCGGTGGTGAAAAGGTACAGACCAATCGTTTTGATACCGATGCGACCCAGGCTGGATCCATCTGACAAATTGCTGGCCCCACAAGCAAGAGAAACAAATACCAGGGGAACAACCAGCAACTTCAGGCTTGCGACAAATGCTTTGCCGCCGATATCAATCAGGCCATTTACGCCGTAAACCATGACCGGATTAGTGTCGGCGAGATCAATCGCATGAAGTATTGAACCGAGCAGCAATCCACCGCCCATCCCTATAAGGATGTTTCGGGTTAGCGCTCCTCGCTCAATCATTAATCAGCTTCCAGCATTTCAAAATCTGCTTTTCCGACACCACATTCCGGACAAACCCAATCCTCTGGGATGTCATCCCAGAGCGTGCCTGGTGCAATACCTTCCTCTTCCAAGCCTTCTGCTTCGTCATAAATAAAGCCGCACACAATACATTGCCATTTTTTCATCGGGTCGAGATTCTCCTAACCTTTCTTTTTGAACATTGGTTTTAAACAATAATTTGAATGATGGTCCTGCGCTGTTGTTGAAGGACCGGGCGAGCGACGTATACTACATCAATTGCCATCCCCTTGAAATAATGTGACTTCTGGCCTAAAGCAATTCAGCAACCTGATAAATGCCCATTTCCCTCGGCTGAAAGATTTTGTTTCCCTGACGCGATTTGATCGACCTATTGGTATCTATCTGCTGCTATGGCCAACGCTGACAGCGTTATGGATCGCAGCTGAAGGTTGGCCCGGCTGGCATCTGCTGCTGGTTTTTGTACTGGGTACAGTGCTGACTCGCTCCGCTGGATGCATCCTTAATGACCTCGCGGATATGAAGTTCGACGGGAAGGTTAAACGCACACAGGATAGACCACTAGTATCCGGAAGAGTGGATCCCCTGGAAGCATTGCTGCTGGCAGCTGGCATTGCTTTTTTCTCTTTGCTGCTGGTGCTGACGACCAACATCTTTACCGTCTACATGTCCGTATTCGCTGTGGTCATTGCCATTATCTATCCTTTCATGAAGCGCTATACCTATTTGCCGCAGGCGTTTCTGGGCGTCGCCTTTTCCTGGGGCATACCCATGACCTTCACCGCGGTTAACAATGAGATAGCCAATGTAGCCTGGCTGCTACTCATTGCTAACCTCCTTTGGGTGGTTGCTTACGACACGGAATACGCCATGGTAGACCGCGACGACGATATCAGGCTGGGCATCAAGTCGACGGCGATTTTGTTCGCTGACCTGGACAAACCCATGATTGCGATCCTCCAGACATCGTTCCTCGTGACGCTATTGCTCATACCACGCTCAGTGGAGCTTTCTGTCTACTACTACTTCGGCATTTGCGGCGCTACCGGGCTTTTCATCTATCAACACTACCTCATATGGAATCGATCTCGTGAAGGCTGCTTTGATGCCTTCCTGAACAACCATTGGGTAGGACTCAGTATTTTTCTCGGTATTGTCGTTCACTACGCTTTAATTTAGTCATATATAACAACGATTTAGAGTTTTTCTTCCTGAGTCTGACAATATCTTGTACCAACGCCCGATATTGGGTATCCTCCCCAAAAATGTAGTAACTACCTCGGTAGTTACTTACACGGATCGCAACAAGTACACATCTGTATGGAAGTCTCCGAACAACTCAAATCACTGGGTTTCACGACCAATGAAGCCAAAGCCTACCTGGCCCTTCTGGGGTGCCAGCCGGCCACTGCCTATGAGATAGCTAAACAGGCTGGACTGCCAACATCCAAGATTTACGAGACGGTCGCACGGCTGGTGACGCGAGCTGTCTTCCAGGCGACGGTGGATGAAACCGGCATCCAGCAGTACTACGCTTTGAACCCATCAGACCTGATGCAGTCCATGCGCAACAAGATCATTAAGGAAACAGAACGATTGTTGCCGGAGTTACAAAAAGTTCCATCCAACAACCAGAGTAACCTGATCTGGCCGCTTCGGGAGCATAATCAGGTCGAGACTAGGACCCTTGAGATTATTAACCAGGCGAACAAAAGCATTCTTGTTTCTCTCTGGCCACAGGAACTCGATTGGTGTGAAAAGTCACTATTGGATGCAGCGGCTCGTGGTGTAAAGATCGCCCTGGTGCATTTTGGTAAGCCAACCAGAAAGATAGGTGCCACCTACCATCACCCTGTTCAGGAAACGCTATACGCGGAAAAGGGAGGACGAGGACTAACCGTCGTCGTCGACGGCGCCCAGGTGGTGATCGCAAATTATCGAGTCGGCGGTGAAGTTGATGGTGCCTGGTCAAGAAATGAAAGTTTTGTAACGGTCGCAGAAGATTACGTTAAGCACGATGTTTACATCACCAAGGTCACACGGTTTCTCGGTCCAGAGGTTGTTGCGAGATTTGGTGAGAACTACAGCAGACTTCGCGACGTTTTTAATTCAGAAGCCTAGGAGTTTCTTATGCAATCTTATTCAATGAACGGTGTCATCTGTGACGCCAGTGAAGCAAAGATACCCGTAAACGATCACGGCTTTCTTTATGGTGATGGGGTGTTCGAAGGTCTTCGATTCTACAACAGTCGTATATTGAAACTCAGCGCCCATACAAAACGGTTAGCAGATTCAGCAAAAGCGCTCGGCATCAGTCTTCCAATGCCTGTAGACCAGATCGAGCAAGCACTGCTGAATATCGTCGAAGCGTCAGATCACACGGATGGATATCTCAGACTCGTCGTTACGAGGGGTGTCGGTCCTCTTGGAATAGACCCCAGGCAATGTGAAACCGGCTCGGTTGTGATCATTGCAGATCAACTCAAAATGGTAAGCCAGGAGGTCAGGGACAAGGGTGCGCAACTCATCATCGCAAGCACACGCCGACTCGCTGGTGACCAGCTGGACTCGAGAATAAAGAGCCTAAACTACCTGAACCAGATCATGGCAAGAATGGAAGCCAATGTCGCCGGTGCTGACGAGGCCGTGGTGCTAAACCAATCGGGTTTCGTTGCCGAAGGCACTGCAGATAATATCTTTATCGTAACGGGTGATACGCTGGAAACACCTCCCGTCACAGACGGTGCACTAAATGGGATCACCCGTGGACTAATCCTGGAGGTCGCTGATATCCTTGCTATAAACGTTAAGGAGCGCTCACTTACTACCTACGACCTGTACATCGCAGACGAGTGCTTCCTCACCGGTACGGGCGCTGAACTAATCCCCGTGAGAGAAATAGCCGGCAGAAAAATCAGGCACACACCCGGTCCGATTTACTCCCGAATCCAGGAACAGTTTCGCCGTGAACTGCAGAGCGATTTATGGTTTGAGTAGGCATGGTAAATTCAGGATAGATTGATTCCCATAGGCAGATGTCCGCTTGTGCTAGTATTTCGCGCGTCCATAAGGGGGACTCGTTGATTTCTCGATACCTAAAAATCGCAACGACTGCGATAGACACAACCAACCAGCTGACGGGCAGGGCAATAGCATGGCTCACCCTGGTGATGGTGGTCGTCACCTGCGCCGTGGTGTCTGCACGATACCTTTTCAATTTCGGTTCAATCGGGTTGCAGGAAAGTGTCATGTATATGCACGGTGTTGTCTTCATGCTGGGCATTGCATTCACGCTAAAAGAACAAGGCCATGTTCGCGTTGATTTTCTTCATGAGAAGTTTCCAGCCCGGGTAAAGATCGGCATCGATATTGCCGGTCACCTTTTGTTCCTGATTCCGTTTTCTATTTTTATCCTCTGGACAAGCCTGGACTATGTTTCGTTTTCCTGGTCGCTGAGGGAATCTTCCGGGCAGCCGGGCGGCTTACCGGGTGTCTATTTGATCAAGGGTTTGATACCCGTGATGGCAGTACTCTTATTGCTTCAGGGCGTCTCCGAAATATTAAAAGGTCTCCTCTTACTGGCACCTGGCTCTGGTAAATAACATTGGCACCCATCCTCCTTTTTCTTGCGATCTTTGTTGTACTGATTCTCGGTTACCCGGTTGCACTTTCACTCGCAGGGACGGCGCTGATCGCCGCCGCCATCGGCATAGCGACCGGCAGTTTTGAACCTGCGTTTCTCACGGCAATGCCAAACCGTTTGTTCGGCATCATCACGAACCAAACCCTGATTGCGGTACCCCTGTTTGTCCTGATGGGCGTTACGCTGGAGAAAACCCGCATCGCACAACAACTACTCGACACCATGAGTCGAGCATTTGGCGGCTTGCCCGGGGGGCTCGGATTATCAGTCACTATCGTCGGAACGCTGATGGCAGCAAGTACCGGCATTGTAGGCGCCACGGTCGTTACCATGGGCCTGATGTCGCTACCCGCCATGCTGAAAGCGCGTTACGACGTACCCCTGGCAACCGGCACCATCTGCGCCACGGGAACATTGGGGCAGATCATCCCGCCCTCCATCGCGCTGGTTTTACTAGGGGATGTGCTGTCAAACGCCTACCAGCAGGCCCAGTTATCAATGGGCATCTTTAATCCAAAGACAGTATCAGTGGGTCACCTGTTTGCCGGGGCGATCATTCCAGGCCTTGTACTGGTTCTTCTTTACACCATGTATGTGGTTTCCACCGCCACGTTAAACCCCGAGAAAGCACCACCTGTGAAGGCGGGAAATATCTCTTTCGCAATGATTATGAGCAGCATATTCCCACCCCTGGCATTAATCATCGCGGTACTGGGTTCAATCCTGGGTGGTATTGCTACACCAACTGAAGCGGCCGGTGTAGGTGCAATGGGTGCGCTTGTGCTGGCCGCTGTCCGTCGAGAATTGTCATTCAGGCAATTACATGAGATCGCCTTGTCCACGACAAAGACCACTGCCATGGTGTTCTTCATTCTCATTGGTGCTTCAGTCTTTTCACTGGTCTTTCGAGGCTATGGTGGAGATGAACTTGTGAACGGCTGGTTGTCTGGCCTGCCTGGCGGGGTTATTGGTGCAACTATCGTTGTGATGCTGGTTATTTTCCTGCTCGGATTCATCCTGGATTTCATTGAGATCACCTTTGTGGTGGTACCCATTGTTGGCCCGGCGCTACTGGCCCTGGGTATCGACCCTATCTGGCTAGGTATCATGATCGCGATAAACCTTCAGACCTCCTTCCTGACACCACCTTTCGGGTTTGCACTGTTTTATCTTCGGGGTGTTGCGCCCCCTGAGGTCGCAACCAGTGATATTTACCGGGGCGTTGTTCCGTTCATCATTATTCAATTATTGATGCTTGTCATTCTGGCATTCCTGCCGGAACTGGCGACCTGGTTACCCTCGAAAATCTACGGTTAATCAACAACACCAGCACCTGCAACCTCGGTAAACTCAAACACCTGTTCGAACCGGTGCATCGCCTGCAACACTGACAGATCAGCGCGTTGCCTGCCGATAACCTGCAGCGCCAGCGGTAATCCTGCATTGGTCTTACCGATAGGCACCACACCGGCAGGATTTCGCGTGATGTTAAGACCAACGGTAAAACCTACCCAGCCCGGGGTTTCCTGGCCATTAACCACACCCTCATTTTCAACCGTTGGTGTATGACCACATACTGCGGGGGTCACTATGAGCGGTGCTGCTGTAAATGCCTTTTCAAGCAGGTAGTTAAGATGATGACCCGCATCAATTGCCAGTGCGTAGGCGACGCCCGTTGTTTTTGTACCCATCTCAATCAATTTCCGAAGCTGCGGGTCTATTCGCTCCCAGTCCTGCGTGCCGATCAGGTGCTGTTGCGCTCGGGCTCGCGCACTTGTCCAGAATACCAGCCAGTCTCGCACAGGATCCGTTTCCCAGATATCGTCATTCTCAATAATGGTGACACCAGCCGCTGCCAGCTTCGAAATCGCAACCTCACTGTGCGTCATAATCTCTTTATCAACCGTCGCGAATCCCATGGTCGGTGACCAGATAATTGAATCCGGCAAACTCGAGCGCTGCACTCCTTCCAGCCAACTGTCAGCTTTATCAGCCTGGGCAAAGATATCGGTCGCGAGATCTCCTGCCGTGAGATCAAGTGCAAGGGCAGTCTCGAGGGTTGTTCTCGCCATTGGCCCTTTTACGGTCAGCAGTCCACTACCAGGAGGTAACTTTCCACCATTGGGTATACGTCCCTGTGATGTCTTTATGCCGCTCAACCCACAGAGTGCTGACGGAATACGAATCGAGCCGCCACCGTCCGACCCGGTAGCCAGCGGTACAATGCCCGCAGCCAGCGCAGCCGCCGAACCACCTGATGATCCACCGGGCGTATGATCGAGGTTCCACGGATTACGTGTGATCCCAAAGGGCACATTGTCCGTCTTGCCTCGATGTCCGAATTCCGGCGTGTTTGTCTTTCCTACAACCACACAGCCTGCCGCTTTTAACCTGCGAACAAGTTCGGAATCCTGATCAGCTTCCAGGTCACCCGTGTGCAGGTCGGAACCGAAAGTTGTCACATATCCGGCGGCGTCTTCCAAATCCTTAACACCGATTGGAACGCCAGCCAGGGGCAGGTACTCGCCTCTGGCCAGGGCAGAATCAACTGCTGAAGCTTCTGCCAGCGCACGTTCGTGATTCACCAAACAAAAACTGTTTAACTGCCCGTCAACTTTCTCAATATTTTCCAGTGCAGCGGAAGTAACTTCGACCGCGCTAATGTCTCTGCCACGAATTTTACTGACCAGTTCCGCTATGTTTGTTCGACGAAAATCCATAGGGAATCCTGTGTTATCTACAGATACGCTGAAACAACCTGTGCATACTTCTCGATAGTTTCTTCACACGCCTGAGATTCTTCGTTAGGTGCAGAGAGGATCATTCTTTCAACTCCATGTTCAAGTAGATAGTCAATGTACTGCGGCGTAGCTGGTAACCCCATAGCGGAAATGATTGTCCTGGGTTTACCCATTTCGTCTTCAAGATGTCGCAGCGTCTTCTGATCTTCTTCCAGGGTTTCAAGGGGGGTCTGCTTACCCACCATCGAGTCATGCCACTGCATTGCAAACACCGGCATCCAGCCGCCTGCGATCCTTACTGCTCGCTTTAGTATATTCGGTCCCGCGCCTGCCAGAGAAAGCTCCGGATAAGGTGATTGAACGGGCTTCGGCCACATCCAGCTGGGCTGAATATCAAAATGCTTTCCGTGAAACTCTGCTTTTTCCTCTGACCAGAATGCCTTCATCACGTCAACGGATTCCTGGGTCACTGAGAATCGATCGCTGAAGCTGACACCATGATGTTCCATCTCGGGCGCATTCCAGCCCGCACCGATGCCGAACACTACCCGGCCTCCTGAAATCTGGTCAATTGTTGCAAGTGACTTCGCACAGTTAATCGGATTGTGTTGGGGCAAGATACAGATCGCGGTGCCCAACTTGATCTTGCTGGTCACTGAAGCCGCCGCTGCCATCGCTACAAAAGGGTCGTACATGCTTTTGTAAATCAGCGGGACTTCATCTGCAATCGGGAAGTTCGTCGATACCGGAATATGTGAATGTTCCGAAACAAAAAAAGATTCAAAACCCAACTGTTCCGCCTTCTGCGCGGCAAGATGCGGGGGCATTCCGTCAGCGGTGGAGAATGTACTAATACCAAACTTCATTGATTTTCCTTTTGAAAAACCTATGCCGGTTTCTAACCAGTGTGAATACTTGGGATACCTATAGGGGATGAACCTGAACAGGAAGGCTGGTAATACCTCGGACAAAGCTGGACCTCAGGCGCTCCGGCTCACCGACGACTTCAACCTTGTGAAAGCGCTTCAGGATTTCTTCCCAGACTATTTTTAACTGCATCTCAGCCAAACGGTTGCCCATACAACGGTGAATACCAAATCCAAACGATAGATGGTGCCGGGCATTGGGTCGGTCGATAATAAACGTATCTGCGTTATCAATAACCTCTTCATCCCGGTTACCGGATATGTACCACATCAGCAGCTGTTCGCCTTTCCTGATTTTTTTACCGCGAATCTCTACATCCTGATTGGCCGTTCTTCGCATATAGGGAAGCGGTGTCTGCCAACGGATAATTTCTGCCACCATGTTGGGGATAAGATCGGGGTTGCTACGCAGCTTGTCGTACTCTTTTGGGTTTTGATTCAACGCCAGCACACCACCGCTGATCGAGTTTCTGGTGGTGTCGTTACCGCCAACAATCAGCAGGATAAGATTACCGAGAAACTCATGGGGTGCCATGTTTTTGGTATCTTCACCGTGAGCCAACATGGAAATAAGATCTGAGCCAGGGTTCTCCATCGCCGACCGCTCGTTCCAAAGTCGCGTAAAGTAGGCAAGGCATTCCAACAGCTCGTCTCTTTTTTGCTCAGCGGTATCAACAATGCCCGTACCCGGTGGGGCAGTGGCTACATCGGACCAACGAGTGAGCATACGGCGATCTTGGAAGGGAAAATCAAACAGGGTAGCGAGCATTTGAGTCGTCAGTTCAATCGAGACCAGGTCGACCCAGTTGAAGGTTTCACCCACTGGCAGACTGTCAAGAATGGCACACACCCGTTCCCTGATTATAGATTGCATCTTTGCGAGATTCGGTGGTGCAACGACGCCACTGACGGTTGCCCGCTGAAGATCGTGCTTGGGAGGATCCATCGCGATAAAGTTGGAAAAATTGAGCTCTTCCGGATCAGGTTCCAGATCAATTCTCGTCCCAAGGGCTATGCCGCTGGCCGACGAGAACAACTCATGATTTTTATCGACATACATAATGTCTTCAAATTTCGTAATCGACCAGTAGCGACCGGTCACCGGCAATTCATTCATATGAACGGGATCTTCTTCCCGCAGGCGCTTGAAGTGGGCCTCATGGATATCCATCTGGAACAGTCGCCCATCGATAGGATTAAGTTCTTCAATCGGCACTGAATACGGATCTTCAATAACCGGAGGTGCATCCGGTCGCAGGAAAGGGTTGTTGTAGATCGAAGACTCGGATGCTTGCTTTTTCTCACTCATATTCTTCTACTCATCGCTTACTTTTCTATGCAGCAAACAATAGCAGATCGCGTTAAGGATGTTTCGCCCGGCGTCTTGAAAACATACTCCAGTAAACAGGCTCTGACAAAAAAAGAACCCTATTTAGCAGCCCTGGCATTGATATATGCCCGCTCCGAAATTTCGTGATAAGCCAAAACACCATCACGATAGGTCTTGTATGAATCATAGATCCGTTTCGCAAGTTCGTCGTTCGGGTCGACAATTTCTTCTGTCATCGCGTATGAGATCTCGCGAATTTCCGACAGCACGTCCGCTGGCAATTGACGAAGCTCAACACCATGTACATCTACCAGTTCACGCAGCGCGGCATTATTTCGAGCGGTGTATTCAGCCAGAAGATCGGCGTTGACTGCCAGTGATGCATTTTCAACAATCGCTTTAAGGTCCTCAGGGAGTTCGTCCCATGCCTCCTTGTTAACGATCATTTCAAGGTTGGGTCCCGGTTCCTGCCAGCCAGGATAGTAGTAATACTTCGCCACCTGGTAGAGACCGAATGCAAGATCATTGTAGGGACCGACCCATTCCGTCGCATCGATCACGCCGGTTTGCATACTCGTGAATATTTCGCCGCCAGGCAAATTGACTGCGGTACCGCCCGCTCGGTTAAACACCTCACCCCCAAGTCCGGGGATACGCATTTTCATACCCTTGAGATCTTCCAGGGAATTGATTTCCCTGTTGAACCAGCCAGCCATCTGGACACCGGTATTGCCCCCTGCGAAGGGAACGAGGTTATATTTTGCATAAAGTTCACGCCATAATTCCATACCGCCACCATGGAACAACCACCCGTTCATTTCCTGGGCAGTCAGCCCGAATGGCATCGCTGTAAAAAACTGTGCGACAGGTACTTTGCCCTTCCAGTAGTAGGCAGCGCCGTGACCCATCTGCACGGTGCCCTGCGATACAGCCTCGAAGACCTCCAGCGGCGGCACTATTTCGCCGGCGCCGTAGACTTTGATATCGAGCCGCCCATTGCTCATGGTCTTTATTTTCTTTGCCATCGTTTCAGGCGCGATACCCATGCCCGGAAGGTTTTTTGGCCAGGTCGTTACCATTCGCCATTTATAGACTTTCTCAGGTGAGGAAGCGCCACCGGCAGTAACGGGTTGTTGCGTCCCGCCACAGGAACCCAACAGGATAAGCAATGAAAGGGAAAATATTCTTAACATCATAATGGTTGTTCCGGGACTGTAAGGAATGGGTTGTAGGCCGCGATTTGTATGGTGCAAATACTATCCGACTGGCTCGAGATTAGCATAGCCCATCACCAGCCACTTGCTGCCTTCTGAAAAGTTAACCTGCACGCGGGCTGAAGAGCCCTCACCTTCATAATTCAGGATAACGCCTTCGCCAAATTTCTGGTGGAAGACTCGTTGACCCAGCTTAAGACCTGTACCTACTACTTCATTGGCAACCCGTGAGGGTGCTGATCCAGGGCGAACCAGGGAACTCTGGGGACGAACTTCTTTAATTACCTCTTCTGGCATTTCACTGATAAAGCGGGAAGGTCGGTTAAACGTTTCGCTACCGTTGATCCGACGAGATTCTGCGTAGGTCAGATACAGCTGTCTCATTGCACGCGTCACCCCGACGTAACAGAGCCTTCTTTCTTCTTCCAACCTGCCCGGTTCTTCCATGGACATCATATGAGGAAACAGTCCATCTTCGAGACCCGCAAGAAACACCAGGGGAAACTCAAGACCTTTCGCGCTATGCATCGTCATCAACTGGACACAATCCTGGTCCGGGTCGCCCTGGCCTTCGCCCGCCTCAAGCGCGGCGTGACTCAGGAACTCATCCAGCACAGAAAGGTTAGGGGTCCCCTGTTCGTCCGGATCTGTATCAAAAATATAGTCTTCAGAAGGATCATAGGTTTTTGCAGCAGTCACCAGTTCAGCCAGGTTCTCAACCCGGGCCTGGCCACGCTCGCCACCTTCCTTGCCGTGATACTCCTTCAATCCTGACGCTTCAACAACGATTTCAACCAGTTCTCCAAGGTCGGCTTCAGCAGTCTGCTCATCGAGTTTTTCAATCATCGAAAGGAATGAGGCAATAGCGTTCCTGGCCCGCCCGGAGAGCAGGCCTTCGGCCAAAATCTTTGTAGCTGCCTGCCACATAGGCATACCCGCAGCACGTGCCAGCACCCTTATTTCAGCCACACTTTTCGCGCCAATCCCCCGCGGCGGAGTGTTCACTACTCGCTCAAATGCGGCGTCGGCATCACGGTGACTGATCAGTCTCATATAAGACAGGACATTACGAATCTCAGCCCGTTCAAAAAAACGCTGCCCCCCATAAATCCGGTAAGGCATCTGGGCTCGCAACAAAGCTTCTTCAAGCACCCGGGACTGCGCGTTAGAACGGTAAAGGATGGCAGATTCGGTGTAGAGGTTACCGCTATCCGCCCAGGATTTTATCCGCTCTACAATAAAACGCGCCTCATCAATTTCGTTGTACCCGCCATACAACTGAATAGGATCACCATCGCCCATATCCGTCCAAAGCTCTTTGCCCAGTCGGCCCGTATTCTGGCTGATTAATCCATTGGCTGCTGTCAGGATGTTCGATGTAGACCGATAGTTTTGTTCAAGCCTGATCGTAGACGACCTGGGAAAATCTTTAGTGAACTGCTGGATGTTCTCAATTTTCGCACCCCGCCAACCATAAATAGACTGGTCATCGTCACCGACGACCATCAGATTATCCTTGTTACCCGCAAGCACTCGGAGCCAGGCATATTGGATCGTATTCGTGTCCTGGAACTCATCAACCAGCAAGGCAGAGAAGCGGTCCTGGTAGTGCTTCAGAATCACCGGGTTCTTAAGCCAGAGTTCATGGGCCCGTAATAAAAGCTCTGCAAAGTCGACCATACCTCCACGCTGGCAGGCCTCTTCATAAGCCCTGTAAATCGCCAGGTGGGTTTTAAGATAAATGTCACCATAGTCTTCGATGCTGGAGGGCCTTAGCCCCTCATCTTTCTGGCCGTTGATCCACCATAAAGCCTGCCTGGCTGGCCATTTCTTTTCATCGACGTCGAGGCTGATCATCACTCGTTTAACCAGGCGAAGCTGGTCGTCGGCGTCAAGAATCTGAAAATTCTGGGGGAGACCCGCGTCCCGGTGATGAGCTCTTAGCAAGCGGTGGGCAATACCATGAAAAGTCCCTACCCACATTCCTCTTGCGGGAATGTCGAGCAGTTGTTCGAGTCTGCCTCGCATTTCTGCTGCCGCCTTGTTGGTAAAGGTAACGGCAAGAATACTAAAAGGAGACAACCCTTCAGTCTGGATGAGCCACGCAATTCTGTGGATCAATACACGTGTTTTGCCGCTACCTGCGCCGGCCAGGATCAGGGAACTGCCACGAGGCGCAGCAACAGCCTCGCGTTGTCGCTCATTTAGCGGATCCAATAGATAGGAGACATCCACGCTTATTCGACGGTAACCGATTTCGCCAGGTTTCGAGGCTGATCAACGTCTGTGCCTTTATAGACTGCAACGTGATAAGCCAACAGCTGAACAGGAATTGTGTAGACAATGGGAGATATGAATGGGGAGCAGGCTGGCACTTTCAGCACGGTGACACCGACGGCATCCACCATGGTTACATGTTCATCAGCGAAGACAAAGAGTCTAGCGCCTCTGGCCCGCACCTCTTCAAGATTTGATTTTAGTTTCTCGATCAGCTCATCTCCCGGCGCTACGGCGACCACTGGCATATCATCATCAACCAGGGCAAGCGGACCATGCTTCAACTCTCCGGCAGGGTAACCCTCTGCATGTATATAGGAAATCTCTTTCAGTTTCAGTGCCCCTTCAAGCGCGATAGGATAATGACTGCCACGTCCCAGGAACAAAGCGTGACGCTTCTCAACGAATTTTTCAGCAATACGACAGATTTCCTCATCAAGTATTAGCGTTGACTGCACAACATCCGGAAGGGTCTTTAACGCTTCCACGAGGACCTGGTGATCAGCATCATCAAGATCATTGTACTGGCCTAGTGCCCCCACAAGCAGCAGCAAATCAACCAGCTGGTTAGTGAAGGCTTTCGTTGACGCCACACAAATCTCAGCGCCGGCCTCCAGCATCAAGGACAGATCGCTCTCCCTGACCAGGGAACTGTTAGGGACATTACACAGACAGAGAGTAGCAAGGTAATTCTTGTCTTTCGCATCTCGCAGCGCCGCCAGCGTATCAGCCGTTTCGCCAGACTGGGATATCGTCACCAGCAACGTCTTTGGCAGGACCACTTGTTTTCGATAACGAAGCTCGCTCGCTATTTCCACCTGGCAGGGAATGCCGGCGTACTCTTCGAACCAGTACTTCGCAACAAGTCCGGTGTAGTAGCTGCTGCCACAGGCGACAATCTGGACAGCCCCCACTTCACGGAATATTGATTCCGCTGCGGTGCCGAACGCTTCCGTCAAAACACGCTTATCGCTGACTCGTCCAGCCAGGGTGCGCTTGATTGCATCGGGTTGCTCAAAAATTTCCTTCTGCATGTAATGACGGTACTTGCCCTTATCCGTCGCATCGTGGCGCTCGTCCAACGTAATGGTGCGGCTTTCAACGGTAGCCTGGTTATGCCCAAAGATAGAGACGTCACTCGTTGTAATTTCAACGAGCTCTCCCTCTTCCAGAAAAATGAACCTGTCCGTGACCGGCCGGAGGGCCTGCGGGTCAGAAGCAATATAGTTCTCACCAATCCCAAGGCCGACGACCAGTGGGCTGCCCAGCCGGGCAGCGATCACTTTGCCAGGATGATTCTCATCGATAACGGCAACCGCGTAGGCTCCTTCGAGTTGATCGAGCAGTCGATCCATCGCATCCCGCAGACTGGAGGTGCTCTTCAGTTCGTGATGCAACAAGTGTGCTATCACTTCTGTATCAGTCGCAGACTTAAACGCATAGCCTTTCTTGGTCAGGTTCTCCCTCAGCAATTCGTGATTTTCAATGATCCCGTTGTGTACGACTGCAATCCCCCCGGACACATGTGGGTGAGCATTTAGCTCGCTGGGTTCACCGTGGGTTGCCCATCGGGTGTGAGCGATTCCCGTCATACCGGCGGGAGGCGTCTCCTGGCAGGCTTTACCTAATTCCGAGACCTTACCCAGCCTTCTTATGCGCTGGAGTTTTCCCTCGTGATTCAACAAGGCGATACCCGCCGAATCGTATCCCCGGTATTCAAGACGCCTTAGGCCCTCAAGCAGAATCTCACTGACTTCTCGTTGAGCAACAACACCAACTATTCCACACATAATATTGCCTAATCCTTCTTGGTCGGTCGCTGCCAGTTGGCAATGGATTTCTGCTTACCACGGCCGAGGGCCAGCACATCTGCATCGACATCCCTCGTGATTGTTGAGCCAGCGCCAATAGTTGATCCTGCACCAATGGTCACCGGAGCAACCAGCGATGAATTCGAACCAATAAACGCGCCATCACCAATATGTGTTTCGAATTTATTCACGCCATCGTAGTTGCAGGTGATCGTTCCAGCGCCAATGTTGACACCGGCACCGATACTCGAATCCCCGAGATAGGTGAGATGACTGGCTTTACTGCCTTTGCCCAGTTTACTTTTCTTTATTTCTACAAAATTGCCCACGGCCACCTCATCGTCGAGCTCAGCGCCAGGCCTTAGTCGCGCGTAAGGTCCTACAGAGCAACGCTCGCCTACTATCGCCTGCTCAATTACGGAATTGGCCTTTATGATCGAGCCACTACCAATTTGACTGTTAGTGATCACACAGTTTGGCCCGATTACTACATTGTCACCAACCGTAACATCACCTTCGAAGATGGCATTGACGTCAATCGACACCCCACGGCCAACGACCAGATTGCCGCGTACATCAATCCGTGCGGGGTCCATCAACTGAACACCCTGGTCCAACAGTTGCTGAGCTGTTTTGTTCTGCAATGCTCGCTCCAGCCCCGCCAATTGGGAGAATGTATTGATACCAGTGACTTCAACCGGGTCAGTTGTTTTGTATGCCTTGACGATCGACCCTTCGTTGTTTGCATGACGCACAATATCGGTGAGCAGGAACTCCTTCTGAGCGTTGTCATCAGTCAGCTGGTTAAGCCAGGACACCAGCTTCCCGCCATCCGCGACCATGACGCCTGAATTGATTTCATTGATCGATCGCTGCTGTTCACTAGCGTCTTTTTCTTCAATGATCTCCATAACCCGATCATCCTGCCTGAGGATACGTCCGTAATTATAGGGATCGGCCATATCCACAGTGAGTACCGTAAGATCCGCGTCAACCGAGGTCAGCTCAACGAGCGTCTCTCTTTTAACAAGCGGAGCATCACCTAGCAGGATCAATATCCGGGAGTCCGGATCAACACCAGGGGCTGCTTGCTGCATAGCGTGCCCTGTACCTTTTCGCTCGGCCTGGTAGACCCACCTGATATTTGTTCGTTCAGAAAATTTAGCCTTAACTTCCTCTGCACCCTGTCCAACGACAACATGAATCATGGTTGGAGAGAAACTGTTGACGGTTTCAAGTAAATGTTCAAGTAACGGTTTCCCTGCCAGTGTCTGCAACACCTTAGGTTTATCCGAACGCATACGACTGCCGATTCCTGCGGCCAGGATGCAAACTTCGAGGGATTGGGTCATCAGGTATATGTCTTCTTGAGGAGATCGAGGTTCATTACAAAAGTTTACCCTAAAAGACCTATTGTAAGCGGACACAAAAAAGGCAGCCAAGGCCGCCCAGTGTCATTTAATTGACGTCTACTCAACTTGTGTAACCTGCTTACGTTGAACAGGTCCTACTATCAGTGAGCCAAGTAGCGCTCAGGGCTGGTTGGCGATATCGAACAGCGAGGAGAGCCATCAGCATTACTGGGTTCGATGTTCGTGGGACCTCTGTGAGGTCAGCGGGTTACAGACGCCAGGTAGACGTCCATAAATCAATGCTTCTTGTTGCGAATCTTCTGAATAGTCCTGAGCATTGCCGCCTGCTCCTGCAGGTCTGCAGCAACGCGTGCAAAATCGATATCCGCTCGCTGGTCTGATAGTTCCTGTTCAGCTTTATTCTGTGCATCCAGTGCAGCGGCCTCATCGAGATCATCGGCTCGCAACGCGGTATCCGCCAGAATTGTGATCGATGTCGGCTGGACTTCAATGAAGCCACCCGAGGCATAAAAAATTTCTTCTTCGCCGCCTTCAAGGATCAATCGAACCGGACCAGGCTTCACACCGGACAACAAAGGTGTGTGGCCAGGCATAATACCCAGCTCACCAATGGTACCGGAGGCCACAACCATCTCTACCTGTCCGGCAAAGATTTCCACTTCGGCGCTGACAATGCTGCAAAAAACTGTAGAAGCCATCTGGTTACCTATAGAGTTTTGGCTTTTTCAATGGCCTGTTCGATGCTGCCAACCATGCTGAACGCCGCTTCTGGCAGATCATCATATTCGCCGTCCATGATACCTTTGAAGCTGCGAATGGTATCTGCAAGCGAAACGTAAACACCAGGCTGACCGGTGAACACTTCTGCTACGTGCATAGGCTGCGAGAAAAACTGGCTGACTTTACGAGCACGGTAAACGGTCAGTTTGTCTTCTTCTGACAGTTCGTCCATACCCAGGATGGCGATAATGTCTTTGAGTTCCTTGTATCGCTGCAGGATCCCTTTAACACCCTCCGCCACGTCGTAATGTTCGTCACCAACCACCAGTGGATCAAGCAGTCTTGACGTTGAATCAAGCGGGTCTACCGCGGGGTAGATACCCAGTGAAGCAATATCCCGAGACAGGGTCACCGTTGAATCAAGGTGAGCAAATGTCGTTGCCGGGGAAGGGTCAGTCAGGTCATCAGCAGGTACATAGACCGCTTGAATCGATGTAATAGAACCGGATTTAGTCGTGGTGATTCGTTCCTGAAGAACGCCCATCTCTTCCGCCAGTGTGGGCTGGTAGCCTACAGCGGATGGCATACGCCCCAGCAGTGCTGATACTTCCGTACCGGCAAGCGTATATCGGTAAATATTGTCTACGAAAAACAGGACATCACGACCTTCATCACGAAACTTCTCTGCCATGGTAAGACCAGACAGTGCTACACGAAGCCTGTTTCCAGGTGGTTCGTTCATCTGTCCGAATACCATCGCGATCTTGTCGATAACGCCAGCATCCTGCATCTCATGGTAGAAGTCGTTGCCTTCTCGAGTACGCTCACCAACACCAGCAAATACTGACAGGCCGGCGTGTTCACTTGCGATGTTGTTAATGAGCTCAAGCATGGTGACAGTTTTACCAACACCCGCGCCACCAAACAGACCAACTTTACCGCCTTTGGCAAAAGGGCAAATCAGGTCAATAACCTTTACACCCGTTTCCAGCAAATCACGGCTACCGGACTGATCTTCGAAAGAAGGTGGTGCCCTGTGAATCGGCATACGTTCTGTTTCGTTGATTGGGCCTCGTTCATCAATTGGGTTACCCAACACGTCCATAATTCGGCCAAGTGTTTGTTCCCCAACCGGCACTGATATTGGTTCCTCGGTATTTGATACCGCAAGTCCGCGACTAATACCTTCGGATGATCCCATCGCGATTGTTCGAACAACGCCGTCACCCAGCTGCTGCTGGACTTCCAACGTGATTTTGCTCTCATCAATCAACAAGGCGTCATACACCTTGGGTACATCGTTACGGGGAAATTCAACATCAATAACCGCACCAATTACCGATACGATACGTCCGCTACCCATTGCTAATTCCTCTTTTACTTAACTCTATGGAGGTGCCCGCTATACCGCAGCAGCACCACTGACAATTTCTGATAGTTCCTGTGTGATCGCAGCCTGGCGGGCGTTGTTCATGATCAGCTGTAGCTCATCAATAAGATCGCCGGCATTATCTGTGGCGCTCTTCATTGCGATCATTTTCGCAGCCTGTTCACAGGCCACGTTCTCTACCACACCCTGATACACCTGGGATTCAATAAACCTTGTAACCAGGCCTTCAATCAACTGACGCGCATCCGGCTCGTAAATGTAGTCCCAGCGGTGCTTCATGCCCTCGTCTTCCTCAGGGTCCAGCGGCACCAGTTGCCTGATTGTCGGCGTCTGGGTCATCGTGTTAACGAATACGTTGTTAGCCAGGAAGACCTTGTCGACCTTGCCTTCCTCAAACGCATCCAGCATCACCTTGATGCTACCTATAAGGTCGCTCATCTGTGGCGTTTCACTAATGTGTGAACTGGCAGCAACAACATTACCGCCGTAGCTTCTGAAAAATTGCGCGCCCTTGTTTCCAATAAGACACAGATCGTATTCAATTTCCTGATCTGACCAGGTCTTGATCTCACGAATGACTTTCTTGAGCAGGTTTACGTTAAGACCCCCACACAAACCCTTGTCGGTGGTGATAACGATGAAGCCGACCCGTTTAACGTCACGCTCTACCATAAACTGATGACGATACTCAGGCGATGCATTGGCAACATGACCAATAACTGATCTGATGTGATCAGAATAGGGTCGCCCACGCGCCATGCGTTCCTGGGCTTTACGCATCTTGCTCGCCGCTACCATTTCCATGGCACTGGTGATCTTCTGCGTATTCTTGATGCTGCCTATCTGTTTTCGGAGTTCTTTGGCGTTCGCCATGACTGCCTCGTTAGTTAACTATTGCTTACCAGGTTTGTGTGGTTTTGAATGTTTCGACTGCTTTTCGCATTCGATCAACAACATCGTCTGAATAAGCACCTTCAGCATTCACTTCGCTCATAAAATCAGCATGCTGAGAGTTCATGTAGGACAAGAGGGCGGCTTCAAAATCCAGCACTTTCTCTACCTCGACATCCTGGAGAAAACCTTCGTTCGCGGCATAAAGCACCACGCCCATTTCAGCGACCGTCATCGGAGCATACTGCTTCTGCTTCATCAGCTCATTGACTCGCTCACCGTGTTCAAGCTGTCTTCTGGTCGCTTCATCAAGATCAGAGGCAAACTGTGAAAAGGCCGCCAATTCACGATACTGGGCCAGTGCGAGCTTGATACCACCAGAGATCTTGGACATGAATTTCATCTGGGCATCACCACCCACCCTGGATACCGAAATACCCGGGTTCATGGCTGGTCGTTCGCCCGCATTAAACTTGTCCGATTCCAGGAATATCTGTCCGTCCGTAATCGAAATAACATTGGTTGGAACGAACGCGGATACATCACCAGCCTGGGTCTCAATGATTGGCAATGCCGTCAGGGAACCTGTCTTGCCTTTAACCTCACCATTGGTAAACGCTTCAACGTATTCGGCGTTTACCCGGGCCGCCCGTTCCAGCAAACGGGAGTGAAGGTAAAATACATCACCGGGATAGGCTTCACGTCCTGGTGGACGTCTTAACAGCAAGGATACCTGTCTGTATGCCCAGGCCTGCTTTGTTAAATCGTCGTAGATAATCAGTGCGTCTTCACCGCGGTCACGAAAATACTCACCCATCGCACAACCAGAGTAGGCTGAAACATATTGCATAGGTGCAGGGTCCGCTGCGCCAGCGACAACAACAATCGTGTTTTCCATCGCACCATGCTCTTCAAGCGTACGAACCACGTTTGCCACAGAGGAGAGCTTCTGGCCAATGGCGACATAGACACACTTAATACCAGACTGAGCCTGGTTAATAATGGTGTCGATGGCAATTGCCGTCTTGCCGGTCTGCCTGTCGCCAATGATCAATTCCCGCTGGCCCCGGCCAACAGGAATCATGGCGTCGATACACTTGAGACCAGTCTGTACCGGTTGGTCAACGTGCTTACGAGCGATAACACCGGGTGCTACCTTCTCAACCGGCGACGAACTGGAGGCGTTGATCGGCCCCTTGCCATCGATAGGATTACCAAGCGCGTCTACGACACGACCGAGCAGCTCAGGTCCGGCTGGAACTTCAAGAATTCGACCCGTACATTTTGCCGTCTGGCCTTCTCGAAGGCTTTTATAGTCTCCAAGTACTACCGCACCGACAGAGTCTCGCTCCAGGTTCAGAGCAAAACCGAACAAGTTGCCCGGAAACTCTATCATTTCACCGTTCTGAACATCCGCTAGTCCATGAATCCGGACAATACCGTCAGATACGCTGACGATGGTGCCTTCATTTCGGGCTTCGGAAGAGACATCAAGCTTCTCAATACGTTGCTTGATGATCTCGCTAATTTCGGAAGGATTCAGTTGTTGCATATCCTGTTCCCCAAAGGAAAGTTAAATTCTATTCTTACGTTCAAAATCTGTTTGTATCGCTGCTCAGCCAGGTCGTTTTCAGCTTTTTCAAGCGAAAAACCTAGCTTAATACCTGCGATAGTTTTGCCAATCTGCCTTTCACCGAGTCATCGATAACCGTATCTTCTGCCCGAATGACAACACCGCCGATCAAGGACTTGTCGACTTCGGTTTCAACGTTAATGTCCCGCTGTAACATGCGTTGCAATGCCACCGCCAGATCAGACTTCTGCTGATCAGATACTTCGAAAGCGCTTGTTACCGCTACGTCCATGGTCTTTTCGTGGTTCGCCTTGAGCAACTCAAATAGCTCAGCAATAGTGGGCAGCAACGCAAGACGATCATATTCAGCCAGTACGCTCACGAAATTCTGTCCGTCCTGATTAAGGTCATCACCCATCAACTGGAGAAGAAGACGAGTCTCGTCTTCTGTCGTCAGTTTTGGATTATCGAGCGCTTCTTCAACTACCGGGTCCGATACTGCTGCAGCCAGCAGGCTTAGCATCCTGGACCAGGCCCCAAGGCCATCTGATTGATCCAGCCCCCTTGAAAATGCCGCTCTGGCATAGGGTCTGGCGATCGTTGGTAATTCTGCTTCAGCCATCGTCGCCTCTACAGTTGCGCGCTAAGCTTGGTTAGCATAGCTTCGTGAGCTGCACGGTCGACGGATGCTTCAAGAATTCTCTCAGCACCTTCAACGGCCAGTTCACCTACTTTTGCACGAAGCTCTTCCCTGGCACGACTGATCTCCTGATCAATATCTGCCTGGGCGCCCTCTACAATACGAGCGGCTTCTTCGCTTGCCTTTGTTTTCGCGTCTTCTTCAATCTGCGTCGCCCTGGCTCTGGCCTGTGCAATGAGTTCTGCTGACTGCTTCTTGGCTTCTTCGAGTTCAAGGCCGGCTGCTTCATTAGCTTGTTCAAGCTGCTTTTCAGCCGCTGTTGCTTTCTGAAGACCATCAGCAATCGCATTCTGGCGCTCTCTCATGATCGTAATGAGCGGTGGCCACACATATTTCATGCAGAATAGGACAAAAATGGCGAAAGAAATCGCCTGTCCAAGCATGGTCAAATTAATATTCACAGTTCACCTCTGACTTTGATTGTCGCCTTACGTGAAGCTATAGCGCAAAGATCATGTACAGCGAGATACCCACTGCAATAATAGGCACGGCGTCAACAAGTGCCAGCGAGATGAAAAGCTGCGTCATCAGCATAGGTTGCAGTTCTGGTTGGCGGGCAACACCTTCAAGGTATTTACCGCCCAGAATACCGATACCTACACCACTACCAATGGCACCCAATCCCATGAGGATTCCACCGGCGATTAATATAAGCGACTGTTCCATGAGTTACTCCTGCTTTAATAAATAGTCGTTTTCTAGAGATTTTAATGTTCGTCTACTTCGTGAGCCTGGGTTAGATAAACTATCGTCAGGATCATGAAAACAAACGCTTGTAAAACAATAATCAAGATATGAAAGATAGCCCACGCCCATTGCATGAGACCGCCCATCAAACCAAGCACCAGACCGCTGCTATATAAAAGCGCGATCAAAATAAAAATCATTTCTCCGGCATAGAGGTTGCCGAATAATCGAAGCCCATGAGACAGGGGTTTTGCGATCAGGTCCACGATCTCAAGCGCAAAGTTAAAGGGCGCCGCCCAGATGCTCGGAATCGGATGAGTGAAAAAACCGGCAACAAACTTAACAGGTCCCTTCATCTTTATATTGTAGTACAACACGAGGAAAAAGACGGATATGGACATGCCCAGCGTTGCGTTCGGGTCTGTGGTGGCGACCACTTTCATGTACGGGATTCCCATGAGCGCTGCCGCATGGGGAATGATATCGACTGGCACCAGATCCATCAGGTTCATGAGAAATACCCAGACCAGAATCGTCAGCGACAGGGGTCCAACAATCGCGTTCGGGCGGGTCCCGAACACCTGTGTGATGTTGTCATCGACAAACTCGACAACAAGTTCACAAAAATTCTGTAATTGGCCGGGCACCCCTGCAGTAGCCTTACGCGCGGTCATGGTAAAGATGAATAAAAAGACACAGCCCAGGAAAATGGACCAGAACATTGTATCGACATGAATTGCCATGAAACCCATTTCAGCGATGTCTTCAGGTCCATGGGCAAAGCCCCACTCACCGTTAGCAAACTTGCCATAGGTCAGATTTGTCAGGTGATGCTGAATATACTCGGAAGAGTTTGCGTATTCCCCAGCCATCTTTATCTATGGTCCTTCTCTATTAGTGCGCTTTCTATTAGTGCAATTTCTGGTCGGTCTATCAACGCTTCAGCAATTTCCTGGCCTGAAGCCAAAGGACACCAACCGTACATAGTTGCAGTCCTGCGAACATACTGAAAAAAACCACCACGTTCAGTGGCTTAACAAACACAAACACCAGAGCGAACAGCGAAGCAGTGAGGGCAAACTTACCCATTTCGCCTCGCAAGGCCTGATTAAGCCCTGGATCACCGTTGGTCACAGGCCTTAAACTCACTACCAGCGTGTAACACCCCGGTACAAAGCAGGTTATCCCAGCCATCATTACAGAAATTGCCGCTACCCGGTCAAAAACCAAGCACAAGGCTGATGCAAGAATGGTCACAATTAACTGTGCTGCAACGATTCGAAAAATCGGCGATTTAGTCAAATTACCCTACCAATAAGCCGCCATCCCTTCTATTTGGACAAAGAGATCTTTTTTTGTTCAAAACCACCCAAATCGTCGCGGGCGTAGTATAGAGATTAAGCGGTACCGGAGCAACGTTTGAAACGTCAGTTTTTATGGGGTTGCGCTGGAGTTGCCATCACTTTGCCAAGAAGACGCTAACTGTCAGTTTCTGGTTACTCCTGGTATCCCATTTTCGCCAGGATTCCATCTAGCTCATCGAGAGAGCTGTAGCTGATCACCAGTTTCCCTGAGCCTTTCTTTGTGTGTTTAATCTGAACGGGCTGACCCAGCGTCTGGCCAAGATTCTGCTCTAGCCGCCTTGTATCAGCATCCTGACCAGACTTCGCCCCTGTGGTCGGTGCCGTTTTGCCTGCAGCCCGGACCAACTCTTCCGTCTGCCTTACGTTTAATCCTCTGGCAACAACCTGTTTGGCGATCTCAACCTGCCCGGAAACCTCCAATGTCAAAAGTGCACGGGCATGACCCATTTCAAGGTCCCCTGCCACCAGCATTTCTGCAACTGGCGGCGCCAGATGCGTCAATCGCAGGGTATTTGTCACAGCGCTGCGAGATTTGCCAACCGCGTCTGCAACTTCCTGATGAGTAAACTGAAAATCATCAATAAGCCGTTGCAAGGCAGTTGCCTCTTCCAGGGGATTCAGGTCTTCACGCTGGATATTCTCAATCAGTGACATCGCAAGCGCTGACTCGTCATCAACTTTTCGGATAACCGCTGGAACTTTCTCCAGTCCCGCATGTTGCGCTGCTCGCCAACGCCTTTCACCCGCAATGATCTCGTAACGATCATCCCCAATTGGCCGCAGTATAATAGGCTGTATCACGCCCTGGGCCTTTATAGAGTCGCTGAGCTCTGCAATGGATTCCTCAGCAAAATAGGTTCTCGGTTGATACTTGCCCGGCTGAATAAATTCTATCGGAACCTCTTCAAGACCGGTTTCCGGTGGAACTGCTTTTACCTTCTTCGGAAGCAGTGCATCCAGGCCACGACCCAGCCCTCTTTTTTTTGCCACCATTATCCAAATTCCTCGAAGTTAAAGCGCTTTCTGAAACTTGTCAGGAAGAGCCCGGGTGTTTTTTCAACACCTCACCCGCCAGCGCCAGATAGGCTTTCGCTCCACGGGAGTATTTGTCATAAAAAATGATTGGCACGCCATAGCTGGGTGCCTCCGCCAGACGGACATTTCTCGGTATTATCGTTCGATAGACAGCATCGCCAAAGTGATCAATCAACTGCAGGGATACTTCACGGCTCAGGCTGTTACGCGGATCATACATGGTACGAACCAGACCTTCGATCGTAAGCCTGGGATTGAGTGAAGATTGCAAACGGCCGATGGTGTCCATCAATGCAGATAATCCCTCTAGTGCATAATATTCACACTGCATGGGAATAATGACACTGTCCGCTGCGACGAGCCCGTTTAGCGTCAGCAACCCAAGAGCTGGCGGACAATCAATGATAATAAAGTCATAGCGGACTCGAACGCCCAGCAGTGCTTCACGAAGTCTGTATTCCCGTCGGTCAATTTCAGTAAGTTCAATCTCTGCACCGGTAAGATCAGCGTTAGCACCCAGCAGATCGTAGCCAGCCGCCTCTGCGTTCTCAATCACCTCAGAAGCCTGCGCATCACCGACCAAAACATCGTAAACCGATTGGTGCAGATCTGATTTGTCGAGCCCACTACCCATCGTTGCATTGCCCTGGGGGTCGAGGTCAACCAACAGCACCCTTCGGTTCATCTTTGCCAGAGAAGCCGCCAGGTTTACGCTCGTGGTGGTTTTCCCAACACCCCCTTTCTGGTTCGCAATGGCCAGAACAACCGTCATCTTCGAATCTCTACTAAATAACGCTCAGAAGACAAACCGGGAACGTTCAGTTGATGAACCCTCTGCTTAAAACCTGGTATCGGCGTCACTTCGCTGGCCGCTGGCCCCTTCATGGCAAGCAGGCTTCCACCGGGTGCCAGCAGGTGCGAACAGGCCTTCACAAAATCGACGGTACTCGTGAAAGCACGACACACGACATGATCGAACTCTCCCTCGTAATCCTGGGCTCTTGATTGAACAACTTCTACATTCCTGATGCCCAAATCGATCGTCGCCTGAAGCATAAACCGCGTTTTCTTCCCGTTAGAGTCAAGCAGTATAAAGTTTTTGTCTTCATTGATCAGCGCGAGGGGTATACCTGGCAAACCGGCGCCACTACCCACGTCAAGTATGCGAGTGCCTGGAAGATAAGCTTGGATAGAGAGAGAATCCAGCAGATGCACCACTACCATCTGATCCGGGTTATTAATCGAGGTCAGGTTGGTGACTTTGTTCCATTTAGCGATAAGTGCGAGGTATCGTTCAAGCTTCTCCGCCACCTCAAGGTGAGATTCAAGTGACAACGCGACCAGGCCGCGGTCTATCTTCTCCTTCAGGTTCATCAGGCGCTTTGTCTTATCTGGGTCTTACCCTGCTTCTTCAGATGGACGAGCAACAGGGAAACCGCGGCTGGGGTCACGCCGGATATTCTTCCTGCCTGGCCCAGGGTTGCTGGTTTCACCTGATTCAATTTCTGGACGACCTCATTGGAGAGGCCATGAATCCCGGCATAATCCAGGTCAACCGGAAGTGGAAAGTCCTGCTGCGCCCTGACGCGATCTATTTCATCCTGCTGTCTGGTGATATATCCCTGATATTTGCAGGCAATCTCCACCTGTTCTGTCACATCTTCGGGTAACGCCTCATGCCCGATGGCCCTGAGCAGATCGACAACCTTTACTTCCGGTCGCTTCGCCAGGTCGTACAGTGAATACTCCCTCGCGAGCGTTTTCCCGAGCAAGGATTCAATTGCTGCATCACCCGGCTGGATGTAACCAGACTTCATTTCACCGCTCAGTCGATCAACCTGGTCCCGCTTTTCGCAAAAGCGACTCCATCGGTCATCACTAACAATCCCGAGTTCCCGTCCCATCTCCGTCAGGCGCCTGTCGGCGTTATCCTGCCTCAAGATCAGCCGGTACTCTGCACGTGATGTAAACATGCGATAAGGTTCGCGGGTTCCCATAGTAATAAGGTCATCAATCAATACCCCGATGTAGGCTTCGCTACGCCTGGGGCACCATGGTTCTTTACCTTGCGATTGTCGGGCAGCATTAAGACCCGCAACCAGACCTTGTGCAGCGGCTTCTTCATACCCGGTTGTGCCATTGATCTGGCCGGCAAAGTACAAGCCTTCTACATGACGTGTCTGGAGACTGGGTTGCAACTCTCTAGGTTCAAAATAGTCGTACTCAATCGCGTAACCTGGGCGGGTGATATGGGCGTTTTCAAAACCCTTAATCGAGCGAACCAGGTTTATCTGAACGTCATAGGGCAAACTGGTACTGATACCATTCGGATAGAGTTCATGCGTATTAAGCCCTTCTGGCTCAATAAATATCTGATGGGAATTCTTGTCCGCGAATCGAACGACCTTATCCTCAATCGAAGGACAATAGCGAGGCCCTACGCCCTCGATTTCTCCCGAATACAGCGGGGAACGGTCCAAACCACCACGAATGATATCGTGGGTTTGTTCACTGGTGTGTGTGATATGACAGGAAACCTGCTGCGGATGATCCGCCAGGGTAGAGAGGTAAGACATCACCGGACGGGGTTCATCACCAGGTTGTTCTTCCAAGTCAGTAAAATCGACTGACCGGCCATCAATCCTTGGTGGCGTTCCGGTTTTCAGCCGATCCACCGTAAAGGGTAATTCTCGCAGCCGGTCTGCCAGCGCGTTAGACGGCGCATCACCTGCTCTGCCGCCGGCCTGTTTATCCATACCCACATGAATCAAGCCACCCAGAAAGGTTCCGACGGTCAGCACGACAGTAGGCGCCTGAAATGACAGCCCCATATTGGTAAGTACCCCTGTGACTCGCCCGTTCTCAATGTGCAGGTCGTCAACCGATTGCTGAAAAATTGATAGTCCTGGCTGGTTTTCGAGAATATTCCGGATAGCGACCCTGTATAACTGTCGATCGGCCTGGGCCCGGGTTGCCCTGACGGCGGGGCCTTTTCGGGAATTTAGCACCCTGAAATGAATACCAGCGCGATCAGCGGCGATGGCCATTGCGCCACCCAGCGCATCAATTTCCTTGACCAAATGACTCTTGCCAATACCGCCAATAGCAGGATTACAAGACATCTGACCAAGCGTTTCGATGTTCTGGGTTAATAACAGTGTCGCTGCACCTGCTCGTGCTGACGCGAGAGCGGCCTCGGTACCGGCATGGCCGCCACCTACAACTATCACATCAAAGCGGTTCTGGTTACTCACAATGTCTGCCCTTTGGGGGGGGAATGATGTCTTATGGAAAATGACGGGACGAGAAGTATACGGATGGCACTACCAAAGTCACGTCCCTCATTACCCTACTTTCCTATGCAGAAACTGCCAAATATCTCGCCGAGTAGGTCGTCCGCCGTAAACTCCCCGGTTATTTCTGAAAGATTATGCTGACAAACCCTGAGCTCCTCGGCCACAAGTTCTCCTGCACGCTGTTCAACCAGCGAACTTCTGGCTGCAACAAGCGCTTCTCTTGCATGAGCAAGAGCAACAAGATGACGATTCCTGGCCGTGAAACCAGACCCTACATTGACCGAAAGGCCAAGTCTTTTCTTTAGCTGATCTTTAAGGCTCTGTAACCCCAACCCGGTTTTTGCAGACATCTGGATCCCACCGCTTAGCTCGCTGGTATCTGCGACAAGATCAATTTTGTTGAAAACAACCACCATTCTCGAATCTTCCATGAGAGAACGGGCTTGTTTCACGGGATCCGGCTCACTGGCATCGACCACCGCGATTACGAGGTCCGCTTCTTCTCCCGCGGCTAATGCCCGTTTGACACCCTCGGCCTCGATTTTATCAAGGCTATCCCTTATACCGGCTGTATCAACAAGCCTCAGCGGAATTCCATCCAGTTGCAGGGTTTCGTTAACGACGTCTCGGGTCGTGCCTGGTATCTCTGTCACTATCGATGTCTCTCTTCCTGTAAGAAGATTCATCAAACTCGATTTCCCTGCGTTCGGCTTTCCCATTAGAACGACTGATGCACCCTCTACCAGCAGAGCTCCGTGACTGGTTTGGTCAATTGTGTCGTCCAGTAGCTGGAAAATTTCAGTCAGCTGCGCCTCTATTCTTTCGTCAGAAAGGAAGTCTATTTCTTCCTCTGGAAAGTCAATTGATGCTTCAACAAAAACGCGCAACGCAATAACGCTGGAGACCAGATGATTAATTCGGGTAGAAAATTCACCCTGAAGAGAACGCACTGCTCCCCTTGCCGCAGCCTCTGTACTGCTGTTAATCAGGTCTGCAATGGCTTCTGCCTGGACAAGATCCATTTTGTCATTGAGGTAGGCTCGCTGACTAAACTCTCCTGGTCTCGCTATTCTTGCTCCCAGGCTAATGATTCTATTGAGGAGCATTTCGAGGACCACAGGTCCTCCATGACCTTGCAGCTCGAGCACGTCCTCGCCTGTAAACGAAGCTGGTGCGTTAAAGTACAGTGCTATGCCCTGATCAATAACATTTCTGCCATCGTTAAAATCTGTATAGGTCGCCATCCTTGGTGCAGGAATCTCGCCAAGCAGCTGACGACTAATCTCTTTTACAGCGGGACCGGAAACACGAACGATGCCGATACCACCTCTGCCCGGGGCAGTTGCCCTGGCAGCTATCGTATCTTTAACATAAGCCATGTTATTCAGGTGATGGCAGCATTCGTTATCATGACGCTTTTTCCAGCTGTCTCGTCACATAAACCTGCTGAAGGATCGACAGGATATTGTTAACAAGCCAGTAAAGAACAAGACCGGAGGGAAACCACAGGAAGAAGAACGTAAACATGATGGGCATGAACTTGAACACTTTTGCCTGAACGGGGTCAGGTGGTTCGGGCTGCATTCTCTGCGTCAGAAACATGGAGATACCCATCAATATCGGGAGGATAAAGTAGGGGTCCATCGCTGACAGGTCATTAATCCAAAGAAAGAAAGGCGCCTGACGCAACTCAACACTTTCCATCAGGGTCCAGTAAAGAGCCAGAAACACCGGCATCTGCAGAAGTATAGGGAAACAACCACCAAGCGGGTTAGCTCCCTCTTTCTTGTACAACTCCATCATGGCCTGGGAGAACTGCTGGCGATCATCACCAAAACGTTCTTTTAGACGGACCATTTCAGGCTGGAGCTTGCGCATTTTTGCCATCGACCTGAAACTTGCAGCCGATAAAGGGTAAAGGCAGGATTTTACAATAATCGTGAGACCAATGATCGCAAGACCCCAGTTCCCGACAAACGAGTGTATGGCGGTTAGCATAAAAAACAGGGGTTGCGCCAGCCACCACAGAAAACCGTAATCAACGGTTAACTCAAGTCCTTTGGCTATTTCTTCAAGTTTGTACTGATCTTTCGGTCCCGCATAAAAGCTGGCGCCTATTGTGCCAGTATCACCAGGGGCTATCGTGACCGGTGGGGTGGTAAGTCCAAACAGATAGACGTCCTGGTCTTTTAACTTTCTACCCCGGTAAGTGTTACCCGTCGCGTCCCGCGGCACCCAGGCACTCACAAAATAGTGCTGTACCAACGCGACATAACCCTCATCGATCGTTAACTTGTAGCTTTCTTCCTCAAGGTCATCGAATTCCAGCTTACGATAAAACTCCTCATCGGAACGGGTTGCGCCACCAAGGTACGGCTTCATACCCATGAGATTCTCTGACTGGGAAGCGGGGGTCTGACCGTCCCGTTTGATCTGGGCGAACAATCCACCTTTCCAAGGCTCAGTGCCCATATTCGTTATCTGGTAGTCGACGTCGATCAGGTATTCACCGCGGGTAAAATGGTAATTTTTGAGAATCCTGCTGCCATCCTGCTGCACGGTGGTTAATGTGACAGTCAGCTCAGGTGCATCACCCATGTCAAATGAGGTGCTTTCGGCAGTGAAAGTTGGTCTGAAGCCCTGTTTGTCCGTACCACTGGGGCCAATGAGTCCACTTTGCGCAACATAGGAATTCTTGGGGTCTACCAGAACAAAAGGAATATCGGGGGTCGCTAATTTTGCCGGATATTTTGGCAGGGCGACACTCACCACGTCTCCACCCAGGGTATCGATCTTGACAACTAATACATCTGTCGTGACAGTCACAAGATTTCGGGCTACCGGTATATCTACTACTTTTGGCGTTATTTCATCACCTTCCAGGCTCGGAACTATGTCCGCAGCACCTGTCGAGGTTATTTCCGACATTGAAGGCACTGTGTCAGCAAGCGTAGCAGACTCATTCAAAACAACCGTTTCGCCTGAAGCCTGGGTAGAGCCCTGATGATAATCCTCGTTCCAGGCCAGAATAAGCATGTAGGTCGTTACTGCCAGCCCCAACAAGATTAGTACACGTTGAATATCCATCTAAATTCCTTTTTCAACGGTGCCAAGTGGCTGTTCGGTAGGTACGGGATCAAATCCACCAGGGTGAAACGGGTGGCATTTGCTGACTCTGGCGGCCGTCATTCCAAGTCCTTTAACCACCCCATGAATCTCTATCGCCTCCGAGCTGTAGGCAGAACACGAAGGGTAAAAACGACACCGGGGTCCAAGAAAGACGCTGATTGTTACCTGATAGGTTCGGATAAGTGCAAGAAGAACTCGTTTCATCATTTCCTTTCTTACCTAAGTTTCTCGACAAGAGACATAAAAGAATGTTGTAGGAGCCCGGTAAGATCATTTTCAGTTCTAATCTTTGGTCGAGTCATCACAACAATGTCCCACCCATATTCGAGACCTGGCGGTATCTTACGAAAAGTTTCCCTGATTCGACGTTTGACCCTGGTACGCTGAACTGACCCTGGAATGCTCTTTTTACTGACGATCATGCCCAGTCGATTAAAACCCTGGTCATTTTGCTTTGCAAGAAAGAGCAAAGAAGGAGAACTAATGCGCGCCTCATTCTTGTCAAAAACGGCATCAAATTCATTGGAATGCGACAGTCGATGACTTAGGGGAAACGTTTGAGCCGGCTGTTTTTTGCTAGCCACGGTACCCGCCTTGAAGGCCAGCAAGGAGTAGCGAGATGGCTGTATATCAGGCTGAAAGTACTTTACGGCCTTTCGCTCTGCGCCTTTTTAAAACCAGTCGTCCACCTTTGGTGGCCATCCTGGCACGGAAGCCGTGAGTTCTCTTCATTTTAAGAACACTGGGTTGGAAAGTTCGTTTCATGATGGTTACCGGTTAATTCGATGTCGAAAAGGAGCGCGATTCTAAAGAAGATGAGCTGTGAGGTCAATTCAACGTTCACCCTTGTTCGATTCAGTTACCTTTGGTCTTTATAAATAAAGTACTTATATATATATAATTTATTACTACTATTTTTATTATAGGGCTCTTACCTGTGGGTAAGCGGGTATTACAGCGTTGTTTCAGTCACTTAAGAACATAACAACTACAGTGTTCGCCTGTGTCCTGCTGTGGGATAGCCTGTGGATAAACTGGTGGTAAATGAGCTGGTTATCCACAGGCCCAACGACCCTGCTAAGGGGGGTTATTTAACCCACAAGTTATCCACAGGTTAACCACCGGTTAGTCAGTGGATTTGTGCATAAATAACTGAAAAATAAATACTTTTTTACATTATATTTTAGTCCAATCACTTGGCTTGAACAGTGAAATCGAGTTACTATCCTTTCCTGCTTCAGGCATTACCACGAGTCGTGATTTGCCACTTTACCAGTCCAGCCGGGTAGAGAAAATCCAAGCAAACCAAGAAACACGAGCAATAAATAGCATAGCGATTATGGGGGTAATGTGGGGGCAAAAATTTGGCAGAAGTGTTTGGATAGACTGGAAGACGAGTTATCGTCCCAGCAGTTCAATACATGGATAAGGCCGCTACAGGCGACTGGCAGTGATGACAAGGTTAAATTACTGGCCCCGAACAGGTACATCAAGGATCAGGTTAACAGCCAGTTTTTGAACAGAATCCAGGAGCTGCTATCCCAGAATGGCTCTGGCGCTGTAGAACTGGAAATTGGCAGCAGCGGTCGGTTAGCAGACGGAAAGCCTGAATCATCCATTACCTTTGCGGCACGTGAGCGCTTTTATCCTTTGTTGGATCTCAACAAGGATTTTACCTTCGATACCTTTGTGGAAGGGCGCTCTAATCAGATAGCCAGAGCTGCTGCTGTGCAGGTTTCGGAGAACATCGGTGGTTCTTCTTACAATCCGTTGTTGCTCTACGGAGGAGTTGGGCTTGGCAAGACTCACCTGATGCATGCAGTAGGCAATTCGATTGCTGAGCGCCATCCGAACCTGAAAGTAGCCTACATGTACTCCCAGCGTTTTATGGAAGACATGGTCCGGGCTATTGAACACGGCACCATGTCTGATTTCACGCAATATTACCGTTCTGTCGATGTCCTTTTGATGGACGATATCCAGTTTCTTGCAAAAGGTATGAAAACTCAGGAAGAATTTTTCCACGTTTTCAATAGGTTACAAGAAGATGGAAGCCAGATTGTTCTCACCTGCGACCGATATCCGAAAGAAATTGAAGGGTTGGAAGAGCGGTTGGAAAGCCGTTTCGTCTGGGGGATGACTGCACCGGTTGAACCTCCCGAGCTGGAAACCAGGGTCGCTATTTTGATGAAGAAGGCGGAGATCGAGCAGGTAGAACTGCCCAGCGAATCGGCGTTTTTCATTGCAGAAAGAATCAGGTCGAATGTGAGAGAACTGGAAGGTGCGCTGAAGCGGGTTATTGCTAATTCAAATTTTACCGGTCAGCCAATCAGTAAAGAACAGGTACGGGAATCGCTTCGGGACCTGATAGCGATCCAGGACCGGCAGATTGGAGTGGATAACATCCAGAAGACGGTTGCGGAGTATTATAAAATCCGCCTTGGAGATCTTCATTCAAAGACACGAACCCGATCTATTGCGAGACCAAGGCAGGTCGCTATGGCACTGGCAAAAGAGCTAACCAATCACAGTTTGCCTGAGATTGGAAAGGCCTTTGGAGGGAGAGACCATACCACCGTTCTCCATGCCTGCCGGAAGATCGAAGAACTCAAGGAAAGTAGCCTGGACATCAGGCAAGATTACAATAATCTTCTACGATTGTTGACCACCTGATCATGGGTTTGGCGAAGTTGTAGATCCGATTGAAATTATTGGATGTCGCATGAAATTTACGATTACCAGAGAGAAACTGCTTGAACCCCTGCAGTTGACCAGCGGTGTGGTTGAGCGCCGTCAAACAAGCCCGGTACTGGCTAATCTCCTGCTTAACCTCGAACAGGACCGGCTGATTATTACCGGCACTGACCAGGAGGTTGAACTCACTGTAGTAATTCCTGATGTCGTTGTTGGTTTGCCTGGAGAAGTGACAGTACCGGCGCGGAAATTGATGGATATCTGCAAGAGTCTGCCTGATGGGGCGGAGATGTCTGCCAATCTGGAGGGTAATCGGGTAGCAGTTGATAGTGGTCGGTTTAATTCATTCCTGGCGACCTTGCCAGTCAGTGAATTTCCCAATATTGAGATCGGTGACTTCGAGGTGTCGATAGCGTTGTCGGTCCAGGATCTAAAAAGGTTATTACAGCGCACCAGTTTTGCGATGGCACAACAGGATGTTCGCTACTTTTTCAATGGTGTACTACTGGAAGTTCAGGATGGAATAGTGAGATTTGTTGCTACCAACGGTCAAAGGCTTGCAACGAGCTTCGTCACCACTAGCAACCAGGGTAGTCATCAGTTCATCATTCCAAGAAAGGCGGTCGCAGAGTTGATCCGGGTTCTCGATGAAGATGCGGGAGACCAGGTAACGCTCAATTTTACAGCGAATCACATGCAGGTTAACCGCGGCAATGTTAGTCTGATTACAAAGCTAATTGACGCAACTTATCCTGATTACTCAAGGGCGATCCCGAGCGGCGGCAATAAGGTCGTCCTGGCGGATCGGCAACTACTCAAGGAAGCGTTATCCAGGACCGCTATTCTGTCTAACGAGCTTTACAGGAATGTCAGGTTGATGTTGCATCCAGGGAAGTTGGATATGCATGCCAACAACCCGCAGCAGGAAGAGGCTGAGGAAAGTGTTACGGTAGAATATGAAGGAGACAGTCTGGAAATTGGCTTTAATGTTAGTTATCTGATCGATGCTCTTTCTGCCATGAAGGGCGAGACAGTCAGGATGACTTTTAGTGACCCCGGCAGCGCTTGTCTGATGGAAGACCTGGAAGAAGCCGAGTCGCTATTTGTTATCAGCCCGATGGTGTTGTAACCAGAACTATTGGTATAAGAAGTATTGCTATAAGAACTATCGGTATAAGAACTATCGGTATAAGAACTATCGGTATAAGAACTATCGGTATAAGAACTATCGGTATAAGAACTATAGGAACTATAGGAACTATGTGA